>ERZ795032.735-NODE-735-length-30108-cov-4.027452_pt1 | contig 30108 bp, 26 predicted proteins | sample MGYA00375124_ERZ795032 | MGnify/ENA primary metagenome ERZ795032 (study PRJEB30167, sample SAMN05720154) | activated sludge metagenome | isolation source: Anaerobic digester | place: China | collected 2015-12-16 ...
CGGCGGCGCCGGGGCTGCCCGTGGCCAGGGCCATCTCGACCTGCGTCGATACGGCGGCCAGGATGTTGTTGACGTGGTGGCTCAGGCCACCGGCCAGGCGGCCGAGGGTCACCATCTTCTCCTGCTCGGCGAGGCGCCGCTCCAGTTCGCGGCGGCGCGTCAGGTCGCGCAGGACCACGCCGACGGCGGTCACGCGGCCCTCGGCGTTTTCCAGCGGCGCGAAGTCCAGCTCGACGGGGATCGTGCCGCCGTCGCGCCGCGTGACAGTGGTCTCGAAGGCGGCCGTGCGGCGCTCCTGGACGATGCGTTTCAGCAGCAGGTCCAGCCGTCGCTGTTCGCCCCGGCGCCGGACCAGCAGCGCCGACTGGCCCGCAGCCTCGTCCCGAGTGAACCCGAGCACCCGTTCCGCGGCAGCGTTCCAGTCCATGATGCGGCCCGACGTGTCCAGCAGCACCATCGGCAGATCCGACTGCTCGAAGAGCATGGAGCACAGAAGATGGGATTTCTCGGATGTCATCGGTTGCGTCGGGCCTCCGGCCCGCGGTCTACGGCACGGTCGGCGCGGGCGAGTCCTGGACGCTCTGTCCCGGCCGCAGGAGCACCGGCTGCACCAACAGCGTCGTCACCGACCGGCGGCCCGCCGCGCCGGGGGCGGCGAACAACTGCTCGCCGATGCTCTGCCAGCGGCCCGGCATCAGCCCTACCGCCACCAGGTCGCCTTCGCGGATGACGATACGGCTTTCCAGATCGGCGAAACGGTAGCGCGGCGGCTCCATGGTCATGACCTGGCTCCGGCCCGCCGGCACGTGCTTCGGCTGCGGGTCGCCGTAGACGATCTCCTGGGCGATGCTCACCTCCGTGTGGTTGGGGCGGTCGGCTGCGCGGCAATGGATGCGGACCATCGTCGCGGCGCCGGGGAACTCGCGGCCCCAGACGGTCCCGTCGGCGTCGGCGCTGAAGACCGTGCAGTCCTGCATCGACACGCCCAGCGGCACGTCCAGCACCTGCCCGGGAGTGGCCTTGACGGTGCTGATCAGGCGCGACCCCAGTTGCTCGCTGGCGTCGATCGTCTCGTTGAGCCGCTCGACTGCCAGACGCCCGCCGACGGCGATGCGCAGCCCGTTGGCCGCCAGCAGCCGCCGATGCGACAGGCCCACCTGCGTCTCGTCGAGGAATCGCCAGAAATCCGGCGCCGGCTGCTCCGCATCGAATTCCGCCGTGATCAAGTACACCCGGATGTGATAGAGGTCCAGGTCGGTTCCCTGCGACGGGGGAAGCTGCGCGGTGATGTGAATGCCCTGGGAGTCGTCGCCGCCCGGCCACTTGCATCCGCCCAGCGACGCCGCCAGAAGGCCCAGCCCTAGAGCTATTGCCGACCGTGACATGCGAGACAGTATAGGCGATCCGGCTCTGCAAATCAACCACGGCGATTCAAGCACGCGACGATTGGAGAAAGCGCCTGGCGGCAGGGCCACGCCTGTCGTGGACCCCGAGCCTGTAGAGTGGCGTGGCCATGAAGACGCGCCGGCAGCGTGTCGGTGGGGTCAACCGCCCCGACACCACGAATCCAAAAGAGCGACGCCGGGACGGTGGGTCCCGGCGTCGCGGAGCACTTCGCAGGCGTAGCGCGTGGCGTCAGGCTTTGACGATCTTGCCGCGGCCCTGTTTGACGTGGGCCGTCGCATTGCGCGTGTCGACGACGAGCTGCGAACTCTGTACGATCCAGTCGTAGTCGTAGCACGAATGGTCGGTGGAGATCAGGACGGCATCCTGGGTGGCCAGCGTGCGTTCGGTGAGCTTCAGGCTCTTCAGGCCGACGTTGTGCTCGCGCTGTTTGGGGGCCACGGGAATGTGCGGGTCGTTGTAGTTGACGACGGCGCCCTGCTCGCGAAGCTTTTCGATGAGGCGCACCGACGGGCTCTCGCGCATGTCGTCCACGTCGCGCTTGTAGGCCAGGCCGAGGACCAGCACCTTGGCGCCGCGCAGGCACTTGCCGCGCTCGTTCAGGGCTTCCATCAGCCGGTGAATGACGTAGTCGGGCATGCCGACGTTGATTTCGCCGGCCAGCTCGATGAACCGCGTGGTCATCTCGTACTGCCGGGCCTTCCACGACAGGTAGAACGGGTCGATCGGGATGCAGTGGCCGCCCAGCCCCGGCCCCGGATAGAACGGCTGGAACCCGAACGGCTTCGTGGCGGCCGCATTGATGACTTCCCACACGTCGATGCCCATCTTGTCGAACAGCATCTTCAGCTCGTTCACCATCGCGATGTTCACGCAACGGTACACGTTCTCGATGATCTTGGCGGCCTCGGCCACCTCGCAGCTCGACACCGGCACGGTCCGCTCCAGGGCCATACCGTAGAGCTTCGCGGCAATCTGGCCGCTGCGGCGGTCCAGTCCGCCGACGACCTTCGGAATCGTCCGCGTCGTGTAATGCGGGTTGCCCGGGTCCTCGCGCTCGGGGCTGAACGCCAGGTAGAAGTCCTTGCCGGCTTTCAGGCCGCTCGTGTTCTCCAGGATCGGGCGCAGCACGTCGCGCGTCGTGCCCGGATACGTCGTCGATTCCAGAATGATGAGCTGATCCTTGCGCAGGTTTCGGGCGATCTGTTCGCCGCTGGAAACGATGAACCGGACGTCCGGCTCGCGCATCTTGTCCAGTGGCGTCGGCACGCAGATGATCACCGCGTCCACCTTCTTGATCTGGGCGAAATCGCTGGTGGCCTTGAACAGCCCGGCCGCGACATTCTCCTTGATGACGCTTGCGGGGATGTGCTTGATGTAGCTGCGGCCGGCGTTCAACGCCTTGACCTTTGCCGGGTCAATGTCGAACCCGAGCACGTTGAACTTCGCCGCGCAGAACTCCCGCATCAGTGGCAGGCCGACATAGCCCAGCCCGATGATACCTACCCTGGCTTTGCGATCTTCGATCTTCTTCAGCAGATCCATTGGTGTACGGTCTCCCAAAATCAGGTTCATGGACGCCCTTCAGCCCACAGACTTCGGGCACAGTAGTGTATCGGGTATTTGTGCCATGGAAGTATAGTAAAGATTGGCACTCTGGGGCGGTCCGGGGCGAGGCCGTGGGCGTTTCCAGCAATGGCAGGGGCAGGGGGGCGGCCGACGCCGGGCGGCCAGCGTACGTCCTTGATCGCGGGCACTGACATTGGCCGGGCGTGTCCGGCGTTTTCGGCGGTTTTCGTTGCCGCGCGCAAGTTCTTTCGGCACAAGGCGCTAACGCCACCGCGATACCCGGCAGGGGGGGGGCGACCCCCGGGCCGGGTCAGTCCATGTGGAACAGCTCGTCCATCGACGGCCAGGCGGCCCCGGCCGGGCCGTCCAGGGGCTCCAGGCAGGGGCCGGTCAGGGCGTTCCATCGCTGCATGGCCGGGTCGGCCAGCAACCGTTCGCGGTCGGCCACATAGTCGTCGCCGATGTATTCCATGGTGCTGAACAGGAGGCCGCCGTGGTGATAGATCGTGTAATTCCGGATGCCCGCGCGGGCCAGCGCCGCGAGCACCTCGGGCCATACGGCGGCATGAAGCCGGCGGTACTCCTCCAGCTTGCCTTCGCGTATCCGCATGACGCGACCGATGCGCTGCATGAGACCTCCTGCTATGGCCGCAGATCGTCGATCCGCAGCATCACGTAGCCGTCCACCTTCTCCGTCGAGATTTCCAGGCAGACGGTCCGGACCTGGTGATCGAGCTCGACATCGGGATAGGCCCTGACGCGGACGCGCGGCTCGCCGGTCTCGAACGTGTGCCGCACGGTGCTGCGGATGGTGCAGGAGCGGCAGTGGACCGTGCCGCCGCAGCCGCCGGGCTCCTTGGCGTGGGCGCACTGGAACGCCATGCCGCCCAGGCTGTCGCGGACCGCCGCGAGGGGCTTGCCCAGGGTCTGGCAGGCCTGCGCGTTGGCCGCCACGACGCGGACGTCCGAATCCACCACGAGCACCGGAACGCCCAGGCGGTCCAGAAAGCCGGCCATGGACTCGCCCTTCGGCGAGAAGAACATCGCCGCACAGGTCGGACACATGCCGTGCGTGACTGGCGACGCCTGATCCGCCTCGCCGCTTGTTCCCTCAATCACATTGCCGCACCAGGCACACGCTCGAATCATGTTCAGCCCTCTCCCCATCCCGTCCTATGGCGCCGTCTGAGCAGTGTCCATCCTCCAGCAGCCAACGGGGCGACCATCGGGTCGCGAGCCCTCATCATGGCGTCGGCGGACCGTGTCGTCAAGAATCCGTCGGGCGAATGCCAGACGAGAGGCAGGTTTTTCCCGTTGTCGCGTCGGGCCGACGTGAGGTAAACTCTGTTTTCCTCTGAGAAAAAAGGGTATCGCCTCCATGGCCACGGAAACCATACAACCCGTCGCTGGCCCCGTCGTGGGTCGCATTCGTCCGGTCGGGTCCAAGAGCCTGACCAACCGCGCGCTGGTGGCGGCAGGGCTGGCTGCCGGGCGCAGCACGCTCGAGGGGTGCCTGGCCGGCGATGACACGCGACACATGGCCGAGGCCTGGCGACAGCTCGGGGCGACGGTCCAGTGGGACGAAGCGTCCGGACGGATCGTGGTCACCGGCACCGGGGGCCGCCTCGCGCCGGGGCCGCGCGAGCTGTTCGTCGGCAACGCCGGCACGGCGATGCGTTTCCTGACGGCTGTGGCGGCGGTGGGTCACGGCCGGTACCGCCTGGACGGCGTGCCGCGAATGCGCGAGCGGCCGATCGAGGATCTGCTGGTGGCCCTGCGGGCCCTCGGGGTCAGCGCCGTCAGCGAGACCGGCAACGGGTGCCCGCCGGTGCTCGTCGAGGCCGGCGGCCTGGGCGGCGGGCGCGTGACCGTCAGCGGCCGCATCAGCAGTCAGTACCTCAGCGGCCTGCTCCTGGCGGCGCCCTATGCCGCACGCGACGTCGAGATCGTGATCGACGGCGACCTGGTGAGCAAACCCTATGCCGACATGACGTGCCGCCTGATGGCCGACTTCGGAGTCGAGGTGGAGAACGAGGAGTACCGGCGGTTCTACGTGGTGGCCCCGAGCCGCTACGTCGCGCGGACCTACGCCGTCGAGCCCGACGCCACCGCGGCCACATACTTCTGGGCCGTTGCGGCCATGACCGGCGGCTCGGTCACGGTCGAGGGCCTCACGGCCGACAGCGCCCAGGGCGACGTCGCCTTCGTGCACGTCCTGGAACAGATGGGCTGCCGCGTCGAGTCGTCGCCCGAGGGCCTGACCGTCCACGGGCCCGCGAGGCTGCGCGGCGTGACGGTGGACCTGAACGCCATGCCCGACACGGCGCTGACGCTGGCCGTGCTGGCGCTGGCGGCCGACGGGCCGACGTGCATCCGCAACGTGGCGAACCTGCGCGTGAAAGAGACCGACCGCCTGGCTGCCCTCGCCGCCGAGCTGCGCAAGTTCGGCGCCGCCGTGGACGAGGCGGCCGACAGCCTCACGATCCGGCCGCCGGCGGTCCTGCGCGGCGCGGCCGTGGCCACCTACGACGACCATCGCATGGCGATGAGTTTCGCCCTGGCGGGCCTGAAGACGCCCGGCGTCTCCATCGTCGGCGCCGAATGTGTGAGCAAGACGTTCCCCGACTACTTCGCGCGGCTGCGGCAGCTGGTCGGCGCGTAGCAGCCTGTGCCAGGAGAAGAGACCCGCTCAAGGGGCGGCAGGAGAGGACTTGTGGCTGAGCATGCTCGCATTGCACTTGTCGGTTGCGGCGGATGGAGCCGCAATGTCAATCAGAAGGCGATCGCCCGCTGCGACAATCTGCGCGTGGTGGCCTGCTGCGACGTGAACGCGGCCGAGGCGCGGCAATCCGCCGAGCAGTTCGGCGCCCGATGCTGCGATACCTACGACGACGTCCTGGCCTGCGACGATGTGCAGGCCGTCGTGCTGATGACGCCGAACGATCTTCACCGCGCGCAGCTCGAAGCCGCCGTAACCGCCGGCAAGCACGTGTTCGTCGAGAAACCCATCGCCAACACCACGGCCGACGGCCTGGCCATGGTCCGGGCGGCCGACCGGGCCCGACGCCTCCTCATGGTCGGCCACAACACGCGCCGCCGCGCGGGCCTCCGAATGGCCCAGCAGTGGATCGCCCAGGGACGCATCGGACGGCTCATCGGGTGCGACGCCCAGTTCTCCGGCGGCACGGGCCTTGCCATGGGCGAAGCCGTCTGGCGCGCCGATCCGGCGCGCTGTCCCGGTCTGCCGCTCATTCAACTGGGCATTCATATCGTCGACGTGATGAACATGCTCATGGGCACGCCGCGACGCGTGGCGGCCTTCCACCGCCGCGCGGTCCTCCAGCGCAACGACGATTGCACCGTCTCGATCATCGCCTACGACGAGCCGCTGACGGCCACGCTCACGAGCCACTACGTCGTCGATCCGGCTCTCAACGCGATGCACCTGATGGGCACCGAGGGGCGCATCGAACTGACCCGGCACCACCATCAGGCCGAGCTTCTCGGCCCCCGCAGTGAGGTGCTCGAGTCGCACACGTTCGACGACGAGAATTCCTACGTGGACGAGTTCCGCGTGTTCGGCGACGCCATTCTCAGAGGCGAGCCCGTGGAAACCGACGGCCTCGGCGGCGTCATGGCCCTGGCCGTCGTCGAGGCGAGCATCCTGTCGGCCCGCGAGGGCCGTTTCGTCGGCATCGACGAACTGGTGAACGACTGACCCTTCGGAGGCTACCCCATGGCCGCAGGCAGTCCAAAGTACCCGGTGAAGAGAGTCTGGGTGGCAGTTGCCCTGGGTCTGGCACTGATTGCTCTGATTGCTGGGTGTGTTGGCATCGGCTGCGATGTGAGTGCGTTCTGGCCAGCGATGCGTTTCTACGGGGTGATTCTGTTGCGGCTGGCCCTGGCGATGCTCCTGGCCGTGATCATCGGGGCCGACCGCGAGCGGCACGACAAACCGGCGGGCCTGCGGACCATCGCGATGGTGGGCGTGGGCGGGTGCCTGTTCGGGTTGCTGGCCACGATGGCCTTCGTCGGCGACGCCTCGTCCCGCGTGGTCCAGGGGCTCGTGACCGGCGTGGGGTTCCTCGGCGCCGGAACGATCATCAAGGAGCGGTCGCGGATCGAGGGCCTGACCACGGCGGCCACCATCTGGACGGTGTCCGGCATCGGCCTGGCGGTTGGCATGGGCTGGTACGCCCTGGCGATCATGGCGGCCATGGCCGTCGTGTTCGTCCTGACGGCGCTGCGCCACTTCGAGGCGCGCCGCCGCAAAGCGGCCGGCGAACCGCCCGCCCCCGACACCATCGAGGACTGACGGGCCGACACGCTACGTGCTCGCCTTCCTTCGCCCCAGGACCATCGCCACGGGGATCCACAGCAGCATTGGCACGAAAAACGACAGGGCCAGCATGCGTAGCGGCTCCTCCTTCATGCGTCCCACGGCTCCGAGATACGCGAACGCCAGCGCGAACGGCAGCGACCCGACGATGCTCGCCGCGAGGAACCGTCCGAACGGCATGCGGCTCAGGCCGGCCAGGCAGCAGACGGCTTCGGCAAGCATCGGCACCGGCCGCGCGCAGACCACCGCCAGCGACCCCCATCGCGAGAAGAAGCCGCGCGTCCGCTCCAGGTCGTCCGATCCCGCAATGCGTTCGGCTGCCCGGCGGCCCAGCAGCCGCGACAGCCAGTATGCCGCCAGCGACGACGTGACGCACGCCGCCGCGCCGATCAGGCCGCCGACCGCCGTGCCGTAGGTCTGCCCGTACCAGTTCATGACCGCCGACGACGGCACGGGCAGCACCAGGTCGGCAATCATCAGGCCGAAGCCGATCGGCACGGCCCATGCCCGGTACCGGTCGAAGAAGGCGAGCGTCTCGGTCGGGTGGAAGAATCGGTGGCCGCCCAACAGCAGAAACGACGCCAGCAGCACCATGAAGATCAGCAGAATCAGTCCCAGGAGCCGCATGCCGTCCACCTCCGTTTCCGCGTCCGCACTCAACCGCCGCCATTATACGCGCGTGACCCGTTGCGTGCCACGGCCGCCTGTGGCCGTGACGCCAGTCGATCCGGACCGAGGGTTGCAATTTTCTCCCAGGAGGCCGACAATAGAGTGGGTTCTCGTTCGTCTAATCCTGTCGAGGGAGGTTCTGATGAGGCGTGCTTCCAGCCGGATGGTCGTCGTTATGGTCGCGGCGTGCGTGTGCGGCGCGGTGCGGGCCGACCAGTACGACTGGACAGTGCGCCAGGACGGCCAGGGTCCGGTGCTGGTGGTCCGCAGCGGCCGCCAGATACCCAGACCCGAGCAGGCCCGGCAGGTCGCGGCCGAGTTGAAGGTGGCGACGTCCCTTCTCGACGCGGCGGGTCTGCCGCTTCGGGTGGTGGACGATGCCGACGTGGGGCCCGAGGCGCTGTCGGAGGCGTCGCTGGTGGTGTTGCCGAGCAACCCGCTGCCGGCGCCGAGGCTGGACGGTCTGCTGCAAACCTACGTGCTCAAGGGTGGCCGGGTGATCAGCCTGGGCGGCGGGCCCGAGACGCACCGCGCGCTGGGCCTGACGGAACTGGCCTTGCGCAAAGCCCGTCGCGACGGCGAATTCGCCTCGATTGCGTTTGCCGACGACGCGCCGCAGGGGTTGGTCGGCGTCGCCAACCCAGCCGCGGAGATTCACGTCATGGATGCCACGGCTCCGGGCGTGCGCGTCCTGGCCCATTGGAGTTCGGCCGACGGCAAACGCTTGGCGTATCCAGCCGTGATGGCCACGTCCCGCTGTGTCTACATGGCGGCTGCCCTGACCGAACACGATGCCGACCGCAAGGCCGACATGCTGCTGCGCCTGGCGTCGCTCCTCTGTCCGCCGCTGGGGCGCCGGGCCGCCGAGCGGCTGATTGCCCGCGTCCCAACCCGGGGCGCCGCCGGCGACGACTGGCAGGAGGCGGCACGCTGCGCCGCCGAGGCACGGACGCGCCTGGCGGCCGACGATCCTCTGGCGGCGGCCGCCCTGGCGCGGCAAGCGCTGGCGGCCGCCGACCGGGCGGCTGCGGCAGACATGATGCCACGCGACGGCGAATGGCGCGTCGCCTGGTCGCCCGGCGAGGGACTGCCGGCGACCGATCCGGCCGCCTGGGACCGCCTGGCCGCACGCCTCGCCGAGGCCCGTTTCACGGCCCTGGCCATCGACACCGGCAACGCCGCCCAGGTGATCTATCCGTCGCGGCTCATGGCCGCCGGCGCCGCCATGGCGGCGATACCGCGGGCCGGCAATCCGCTGGACGAGGCGCTCGATGCCGCCCACGACCATGACCTGAAGCTCTTCGCCGTGCGTCACCTGTGGCACGCCGCCGGCGACGAGGGCTTCACGGCCCGCAAGCTCGCGGCCATGGGTCTCAGCCAGGAGAACCGGGCGCAAGCGTCCATCGACTGGGGATGCCCCAACCACCGCGACATGCTCGCCAAGGAGCTTGCCGTCATCAAGGAGTTGGTGAACGACTACAACCTGGACGGGTTCGTGGCCATGGCGGTCGGCTTCGGCGGGCCCGAGGCCTGCACGTGTCGTCGCTGCCGGGCGCAGACCGAACGCCACTTTGGCAAGGCCATTGATAACTGGCCGGCCGCCGTGTTCGAGGACGGACCAATCCGCCGACACTGGCTCGCGATGCGCCGCGAGACGACGGCCGAGGTCATGCGACAGGTGGCGGCGACGGTGCGCGGCGTGCGGCGGCGGGCCACCGTGGCCGTCGCCCTCGACCTGGCCGATCTGGCCGACCCCGACCGCGCGGGGCTCGACTGGGCCGCGTGGGCACGCGACGGCAGCGTGGACCTGGTGCTGGCCATCGACCGCGACGTGCCCGACGCCGACTTGGCGGCCGTGGTGGCGGCCCAGGTGGCGACGGCCGACGGCAAGACAGCCCTCGTGCCGGTTCTGGCGCCGACCGCCGCCACCGGATTCGACTGGGCCGCCCTGGCGCGACGCATCGACACCGTCCGGTCCGCCCGAGCTGCCGGCTACGGCCTGTGGCCCATGGCGGACCCCTCCGGCCGATTGCTCCACCTGCTGCGCATCGGCCCCAACCGCCCGGCCCCTCCACCGGCGACCGACGGCAGCCCTCCGAAATGACGGGTGCATCAACGTTTTGGGGAAGCAGGGGCAAGATGCCCCTGCCACTCATGGGCAGGATGCCCATGCCACGGTACGGCCCCCAAAACGTTAATGCACCCGAAATGAACCGTCTTCTCGTCCGGTCGCGTGTTCACGTATAATAGGAATGCCGGTGCTCCAGCGCGAGACCCCGTGTGTCGTCGGCAGCGGAATGCGAGGACAAGCGCCATGAAACGGATGGTTCTGGTGGCGGTGATTGCAGCGACCTGGTGCGTCGCCGCCCGGGGCGACGTTTTCCATCTCAAGGGCGGCACCGTCATCGAAGGCGACGTGCTCCAGCACAAGGGCGACGCCATTGTTGTCCTGGTGGGCAACGGCGAGATGTCGATTCCCGTGTCGCTGATCGACCGTCGCGAGTCGGCTCCGTCGCCAACGGAGCAGTACAAGCAGCGTCTGGCGTCCCTGGAGCCGACTGCCGACGCCCATGCCGCACTGGGCCGCTGGTGCCTCGACCGGCAATTCAGCGACCAGGCCCGCACGCATTTCCTTCAGGCGCTGAGGCTTGATGCGAACCACGAGGCCGCGCGCCGGGCTCTGGGCTACGTCCGCTACCGGGACCAGTGGATGACTCGGGACGAGGCCCGTCAGGCGCGGCTGGGCGACCAGACACGACGCGCCGGCGAGGTCCAGTCGCCCCGCGACCACGAGTTCAAGTTCCGTGCCCGGCAATGGACTCAGCGTCTTCGCGACCTGGGCGGCGGGGCGCTCAGCCAATGGCAGTTCAGCGGCGAGTTCGAGGCCGGCCGCAACGAGGTGCTCGCGATTCGCGACGCCGCGGCCGTGGAGCCGCTGCGCGACGTGCTGGCCCGTCATCCCGAGGAATCTGTGCGGCTGCTGGCGGTGGAAGCGCTCGGCCGCATCGGCGGCGATGATGCGGCGCTAGCCCTGATCGACATCATGACGCGCGACAAGGACGGCCAGGTGTGGCAGCGCAGCCGCGATGTGCTTGCCGGGCTCGACAGCGCCAAGGCCGACCTGGAACTGGCCAACCTGATGCGCAAGGGCGGCGAGGTGGCTCGCGACCGCGTGGCCGGCGCCGTGGCCGACGCCGGGCTGATGAACTCCGTGCCCGGCCTCATCCAGTCGCTTATCACCCGCGAGGGCCGCGTCATCGTCCACGAGATCACGCAGTCGCAACGGGCCTGGATCCGCACGGGCACGCTCTATGGTTACGTGGCCGACCTCGAGCCGGTGGTGGCCGAGGGGGCCGTGGCGTTCAATCCCGTGATCGGCTACATTGCCGCCGGGGCCATCCTGGACGTTCACGCCCGCGTTGAGCCGTGGACCGAACGGGTCGTCGTCACCGTGACCCATCCGGAGGTGCTCGACGCGCTGAAGCGCGTGACCGGCCAGGATTTCGGCTACGACGTGCGCGCCTGGCGACGGTGGTACGGCCAGTACCTGGTCTCGCACCCGTCCCCCGACCCAGCGGCCACCCCCGCCACCGGCCCAGTAGCTCCCGCTGCGCCGCAACCGTAGCGCAGCGCGTCGCAGTCCCCCCCCCATGCCGACATGCCACCAGTTCTCGGGTGCCCTGCCTGCCCCGTCGAGGCTGTCCGACAATTCGTCGAGGTACGTGCTTGTCTCTGGCAGAGGCGCGTGCATGCGGTGCGTCGGAGCCCTGCAAGGGGCGACTCATGCATAGCAACGGGCGCGAGCCCTTGTCCGGCGTCCTGCCCGGACGTCGAGGGCGGATCCTGGAGGAAAAACGCGGGTTTCCGGCATTGTCACAGCCGGTTTCTGCGAAATCGGGAATTCCCGAAAAAGACGTAACACCTTACCCGGCAGCCGGTTGCGGTGTCGCAAGGGCCTTTCCGGAATCCCCGATTTGCCAGGTCGTCGGTCGTGGCTATAGTCTCCAGTGACTTGATTGACCCAACAGGTCACGGGGGGCCAAGAGTGATTCTTCATCCGAAAGTGCTCATCATCTCGCCCGAGGAGCAGCGGGCTCAGTTCATCGAGAAGCATCTGGAAGGCACCGACTTCCAGGTGGTTCAGACGCCCGACGTGTTGTCGGCCATGGCGATGCTCAAGGCCGAGCACGTGGACATCGTGCTGCTGGACGACAACCCGCGTGAGTTCTTCATCAGCGACGCGGCGCGCATTCTCAAGTGCGTCAGCCCCCAGGACTACCTGCCGGTCATGTGCCTCTTTCCGAAGCCCGTCGAGGCATCGCTGCGAAGCGAGGTGCTGGCGGCCGGGGCCGACGACTACCTGATGGGCGACCTCGAGCCGATCGAGCTCCAGGCCCGCCTGCGGCGGCTCCTGGGCGTCATCGCCCTGCACGACGAGTTCCACCGCAGCAAGAAGGAGCTGGAGGACGCCCTCTCGCGCGAGCTGCAACTGCTCAGGCAACTGCGCAGCGACAACCAGCAGCTCAAGCAGCGCAGCGTGACCGACGGGCTCACCTCGCTCTACAACCACCGTTACCTGATGGAGTGGCTCAAGACGGAGTTCAAGATTGCTCGCCGCTACGGGCACCCGATCTCATTCGTCATTGCCGACCTCGACCATTTCAAGCAGGTCAACGACACGTTCGGCCACCCGTTCGGCGACTTCGTGCTGAAGGAACTGGCCGTGGTGGCCAAGTCGGCGGCGCGCGAGTCGGACCTGGTGGCCCGCTACGGCGGCGAGGAGTTCGCCGTCGTGCTGCCGCGAAGCGACCGCGAGATGGCCCGGGCGTTCGCCGACCGGTTCAACAGGGCGGTGGCCGAGCGGTGCTTCGAGAAGGGGGCCAGTTGCGTGGACCTGACGATCAGCGTGGGCGTCGCCACGTATCCGCTGGATGCCGAGGCGACCAGCCCCGAAGTTCTGGTCTATCTGGCCGACCAGGCGCTTTTGCAGGCCAAGGCCACCGGCCGTAACAAGGTGGTCGCGTGGCACGAACTGGACCTGGACCTGCGGGCGCAGGTGCGCCAGCAGCTCAGCGGCCGCACGTCGGCCGCCGCTTCGTCGTCGGGAGGCACGTTGAACTCACCGTTCGTGTGAGCCATGGCATCGCGAATCCCGGTGCGCTGGCTCACTCTCTTGGCCGGGTGCGGTCGTTGACTGGAAACCTCCGCACCGTACCCGGCCCCCGTATTCTCCGGAGCCCCGTGGCTCCGGCGTCCAACAAGAAGGGCAGCCCCGGCCTCGCGGACCGGGCGCTGCCCTTCGGCGTCATCTAAGGTGCGTCTTCGTGGCTCAGGCCAGGAACTCGCTGAGCCGGGCCATGGCTTCCTTGATCTGGTCGGCGTTGATGCCCGAGTACGCGAAACGGATGTACTGCTGCGTCTCGCCGGGCAGCGGGCGGCCGAAGTGCCGCCGCGTGCAGAAGCTGACGCCCGTCTTGTGCAGGCACAGCTTGCGGAACTCCTCGACGTCGGCCACGCCCTTGCGCTTCATGACGCCCGTGACGTTCGGCCACAGGTAGAATGTTGCCTCGGGCCGGAAGCACGTGACGCCGTCGATCCGGTTCAGGGCATCGACCAGCAGGTCGCGCCGCTCGCGGAGCACCTCGACGATGGCTTTGGCCTCGGTCAGGTCGCCTTTCAGGCCGGCCAGGGCCCCGTACTGAATGAAGTGGTTCGAGCACGACTCGTCGTTGACGTTGAGCTTGGCGATCATGGCCACGAAGTCGGCCGGCCCGACGCACGCCCCGAGACGCCAGCCCGTCATCGCGAACTTCTTGCTGAACGTGTACAGGATCACCGTCCGCTCAGCCATGCCCGGCTGGCTGGCGATGCTCATCGGCTCGCCGCCGAAGCGCATGTCGAAGTAGGCCTCGTCCGACAGGACCGTCAGGTTGTGCTTGACGGCCAGCCGGGCCAGTTCCTCGATCTCCTGGCGCGTCGAGCTCGCGCCGGTCGGGTTCTGGTAGTTGTTGTAGATCAGGATCCTCGCCCCGTCCTGGATGCCCTTGCGGATGGCGTCCATGTCGAGCACGAAACGGTCGCCGGCCTCCTTGAACCCGTAGGCGACGCCCACGCCGCCGTGGAACTCGATCTGCGATTCGTAGATCGGGTAGCCCGGGTTCGGATAGAGCACCTTGTCGCCGGGGTTCATCGCGACCATGATGAACTTGCCGATGGTGGGTTTGCCGCCGGGCTGGATGGCGACGTTGTCGGCCGTCAGCGGCAGACCGTGCGACTTCGACAGGTCGGCGGCCAGGGCGTCGCGCAGCGCCGGGATGCCGGCCGTGGGGCAGTAGCCGGTCTTGCCGTCCTTCATGGCCTTGACGGCGGCCTCGATGACGTCCGACGGGGTGATGATGTTCAGGTCGCCCAGATGGAACGGATACACCTTGTTGCCCTTGGCGGCCCACTGACTGGCCTCCAGCGACACCGCGAAGGCGGTCTCGGTTCCCAGTCGCTTCATCCGTTCGGCCACAGGAATCGTCATAACGGCAGTTCCTCCCTTCAGGTACGGTGCCCGCCGAAACCGACACGGCGCCTCCCCAACCGTCGTTCCGGCAGATTTCGGTTGCCAGCGAGTCCTAAGAATAGCGAATCACGTCGCCATTGCAAGGCGTTACTGCCGGGCGTCGCACCGTCGGGCGGGGCGCTCTTTCGCATTGTCTGGCACGAGGCATTCGGACGGGAGCTGGGCATTCACCCGGCGTGGCGACGCCGGCGGAACCTTGCCAGCATTGCCGCCCCCAGGAGGACCATGGCGGCACAGCCGGGCTCGGGAACCACCGTGAAGTGGATGACATCCCTGGAATACAGGTCGCCGGAACTGCCTGACCAGACGATGCCGGGGTCGCCCAGCGTGCTGTGCAGGGGCAGGAACACGGGCGTATCGACGTTGGCGTCCTCGTTCTGATTGGTTTCGTACTGGACCAGGAAGGTGGCCTGGCCGGGCGGCAGAACGATGGCGGGCGTCCAGACCTCATCGTTGAGGGCGATAGGGCCGCCGACGCTGCCCTCGAAGATGCCGATCCCCGGGCTGGCGATGCTCTGAACATGGACGAAGAGCGATTCGAGCGGTCCGCCGTGCAGGCCGCCGTTGTCCCAGGTGAAGGTGGGCGACGGCGAGACGTTCGTGGCTCCGTCGATGGGGCTGATGAGCGTGGGAGCGGCCGGAAACGATGCTTCCGTGAACGGCATGCGGTACTCGTTGACGGTCATCTGGTAAGCGGCCTCGTGACCGGCGCCGAATTCCAGTATCAGCTCCCACGAGCCCACGACGGCCCCATGCAGGGAGGCGAAGGCGCCGACACTGGGCAACCAGGCGCCGAACTGCTGTCCGCCCAGATCGTCCAGGGTCATGGCGGTGCCACCGGCCGTGACCGCGCGGGCCCCCGTGACGCCGGCCGCATCGGAAACGTCCACCTGGATGTTAGCCGTGTACGCGGGATCGCTGTACTGGAAACAGTCGACCGTGACGGTCGCCGCCTGGGCGGCCGCGGCCGCAAGGAGCACTGCCATACTCGCGCCAAGTGCCGAACGCTTCATCGCCTCTCTCCCTCCATCTGGCGACATGGCGGGATCGTCCCGCAGCCACTGGGTCGGTGGGCCCGCGAACGAGACGGCATGGGGGCGCCGTCAACCAACCGATATGGGCTGCAAACCGTGTACCACCTGGTATGCCATCTTGGCACGTCGGTCCAACTGATTACTCGGCAGGCTATTGCGGGCGGGTGTTGTCGGAGGGCAACATGCCGCAGAACCGGCACGGCGCGCTATGTCGCGTCAGGCGGTTTGCGACAGGCAACATGACGCAACGGGGCAGGGCACTCAGCAGGGAGGCTGTCTGGAGGCGTGCTTGAAGGCCGCCACGAGAATGTGGCGCAACTGGGCGGTGGGTTGCTGCTCCAGGTACTGGCGGTTGAAGTCGAAGGCGAACTTGCCGTGGAAATGCAGAAGCCGGTCTACCAGTTCCTCGCGGCTGAGCGAGGCGATCGTCGAGAGCGGCAACTTGTCCTTCTGCGTACAGTCACTGACCATGATCCCAGACTCCCCCAAGCGCATGTCGGCGCAACGCACGGCGATGACCCTTTATCGGCCAGATGTCTGTCATTCTTGACGCCATCCGGCCGGGGAAATCTGCCCCGGAGGGCAGCCAGAGACTTCCGCTGTCGCCGCAGATCGTTATAATTGCCGCCGCCATGAATACTTCCCTGTTCGATTATCGTCTTCCGGCCGAGGCTATCGCCCAGGCGCCCGCCGATCGTCGCGACGCCAGCCGCCTCATGCGGTTGTGCCGCACGTCTGGCACCATCGACCATCACCGTTTCGCCGAGTTGCCGGACCTGCTGCGGCCGGGGACCTGATGGTGTTCAACGACACGCGCGTGGTGCCTGCGCGGCTCGCGATGCGCCGGCGCACCGGGTCGCGCATTGACGGACTGTTCCTGCGCCGCCTGGACGATGGGCGATGGGAGGTCATGCTGCGAGGGCGCGGACGGCTCAAGGAGGGCGAGTCCCTGGTGATCGATGGCGCAGGGGAGCAGTCGCTGCGGCTCGACGCGCACCAGGGCGAAGGGCTCTGGGTCGTCACGCCGCAGCCCGACGCCGATCCCCACGACCTGCTTCGGCGCGTCGGCCGCACGCCCTTGCCGCCCTACATCGACCGTCGCAGCGCCGACGAGCCAACCTCGGCGATGGACGCCGAGCGGTACCAGACGGTGTTCGCGCGGCACGACGGCGCGGTGGCGGCGCCGACGGCCGGACTGCATTTCACGCCCGAGGTGATCGGGCGGCTCGGACAACGCGACATCGAACTGGCGTACCTGACGCTGCACGTCGGCCTGGGGACGTTCCGTCCCGTGACGGCCGACCGCGTCGAGGACCACCGGATGCACAGCGAGCGGTTCGAGTTGCCGGCGGCCACCGCCGAGGCCATTCGCCGCGCCAAGGCCCAGGGCCGCCGCATCGTGGCCGTCGGCACCACGTCGGTCCGCGTGCTGGAGACGGTGGCTCGCCGTGGGCCGCTGGCCCCGTGCGCCGGCGAGACCAACCTGTTCATCTATCCCCCGTTCGAGTTCAAGCTGGTCGATGTGCTGGTGACGAACTTCCATCTGCCGCGCAGCACGCTGCTGATGATGGTCGGCGCCCTGGCCGGGCGCGAGTTCCTGCTCAGGGCCTATGAGGAAGCGATCCGGGAAGGCTACCGGTTCTACTCGTACGGCGACAGTTGCCTGATCGAGTGACCCCGGGCGGCCGACGGCGCGGGCGGACGAGGTGACAGCCCATGGCGCGATGGCGTGCAATCGGTCTGTTCCTTCCGGCGTGGATTCTCCCTGCGCTGCTGGGATGGGCCGCGGGTTCGGCGCGAGCCGATGACGGCCGCGACAGCAGCCCGACTCCGGAGACGGCCATCGGCCGGCCCGGGGAGGTGCTTCGCGCGTTCTTCACCGAGCAGGACGTCCAGAAACGAGCCCTTCTGGCGCGTCAGTTCGCCGAGGTGGCTCCGCCGCAGTGGCCCGTGGTCATTCAGATGCTTCACCGCACGGCGCCGTTTCCGTCCCTGGCACCCAAGACCCACGCACTGGAGACACCCGCCGACGGCGACGCGCCCGGGGTGCGGTACCTCATGCGGATTCCCCCGGCCTACCGGCACGATGCCGGCGTCGCCTGGCCGGTGGTGATCGGCTGCCACGGCACGGGCGGCAGCGCCGGCGGCTTCATGGACTACGTCGAGGTTATGCTCGGGCCCGACGCCGACAAGTACGTGATCGTGTGCCCCGAAGCGCCGACCGTCGGCGTTTACCGGCCCGAGGCCTCGATGATCGACTACCCGCTGCGCGTGCTCGACGACGTGCGCCGCCGCGTCAACGTGGATTCCAACCGCACGGTTCTGACTGGGTATTCCAAGGGGGGCTACACGACCTGGGGCACGGTGCTGTTCTCGCCGGGGCAGTGGGGCGGCGCGGCGCCGATGGCCGCCTGGCCGATGACAGAGGCCGGCACCGCGGGCACGACCTTCTACCTGGAGAACGTCCTGCACCTGGCCGTCCAGGCCCACTGGGGCGAACACGATATCCTGCCGGGCCAGACGCAGGGCATCAACACGCTGAGTCGCCAGGCCGATGACGGCATGAAGGCCCTGGGCGCCGCGCGGTACGAGGGCATCCAGTACGCCGGACAGGGGCACCAGATCGACCTGGACGGGCCTCGCGTTCGCGGGTTCATCGCCGGCGCCCGCCGCGACCCGTTTCCCGCCCGGTTCCGGATGGTTTTTCACCGCGTGAGCCTGGGGCGGGCCTGGTATGTCCGCGCCGTCACGGGCAGCAAGCCGGATTTCAACTTCGCGGCCCGCCAGACGCTCCGCGCCGACAAGCCCATGGACGCCCAGGAGGCGCGGCGGATGATTCTGGAGCGGGAGGCGTTCGAAATCAACGTGACGGCTGACGCGGGGAAGAACTCGCTGGACATCCGGGCGACGAACCTGCGCGAGATCGAGATGGAATTGAGCCCGCTGAGGATGGACTTCGGCCGCGCGATGACGGTGAAGGCCAACGGCCTCAAGCTGCTTGACGGCACGCAGGCCGTGGACTGGGTCGAGCTGCTGGAGACGGCCCGGCGCACCTGCGATTTTGAGCGACTGGTGGGGCTGCGTCTGCGGCGCGGCATTCCGCCCAAGGCCCGCTGAGGCCGCCCGGGTCGGACAGGGGCGGCGCGGTTCGGGATGCCGTGCGCCGCGCGGCGTTTACTCGAAGTATGTGTCTGCGGTGACGGCCGTCAGGCTCCGCTGCCGGGCCTGTTCGACGAACCCGGTTTCGTCCAGCGCAAAGAGCGGCGAGACTTCGAGCTTCACGGTCGGCTCGCCGTTGCTGTCCACGGGCGTCTTGACCGCGGCGGCCCGGAGCCATCGCACCACTTCGGCCGTCATGTCGTGCTGGGCGGTCTCGACGGAGTCTTCGCCGCGGGCGTTCTTGACGGGGCTGAAGATGCTCTCGCGGGCGCCTTCGAGGATCATCGTGCGTCGGGCCGCCGGCAGTGCGTCGAAGACGAACATCTCGAACTTGTTGGCGTTGGGCTGCCGCGGGCGGATGCGGTGGCTCAGGTCGTTGACGAACGGTACCTTCTTCCACGCCCGGTGGAACGGCAGCTCGTAGCCGCGCTGGTTGAGCTGGCTGACGAAGTCCACGTCGTAGATGTGGATGGCCACGTTGCCGGCCTCGAAGTAGAGGCTGCCGTCGGGCCGGCGGCGCTCGGCCAGCTCGGGCCGCATGTCGCTGTACTCGATGACGTGCAGCCGGCCGTCCACGAGGCAGAAGTTGCCGACGCGCTCGTCGGGCGAGCGTTTCTTGACCATGCGGCTCGACATCTGGCTGCCCGTCTGCACGTGGAACCCGATGAACACCGGGTCGATCGGTTGCACGAGCACGTTATCCACCTGGAAATGCGAGATGTAGGCCACGCCGCGGCGAGCCATGTCGTCCAGGGCGCCGCTGCGCTTCAGTGCGCGGATGGCGCCGCCATGGCCGTCCGGCGTCAGCGCCAGCGAGTGCGGGCTGTCCATCAGCAGGAGCCCGTCCTGGTCCACCGCCGGCATCATGCCCTGGCGGAAGAAAAGCACATTCTCGCGCGGCAGGCCGAAGTAGTCGTGCTCCTCGAAGAAGCGGCGACTGATCTCGTCGTTGTCGCGGCTCGTCATGATGTACCACGGCACCACCGCGCCGTAGCGGCGGCACGTCGCCAGAATCTTCTCGGCGAAGAGCTGGAACAGCGTCTTGTTGCTCAGCGGCCCGATGGGGAAACAGCCCTTCGGGCCGTCGTACCCCAGCCGCGTGCCCTGGCCGCCGGCCACCAGAAACGCCGCCACGCGGCCCTGGCGCACCGCCTCGACGCCCTGCTCCCAGGCTTCCTGGTGCCGGTGACGCTCCTCTTCGGTCTGCGGCAGGCGAATGTACGGGCTCGGCTCCGGATGCGACACCCCGTGGCCGGACTCGTTGCCCTTGATGTGCTGCTGAATCAGCCGCGACACTTCCTCGAAATCCAGCGAATCCAGTTCACTGAGCAACTGCTCCCGCTGCGGCGTGCCAAGCTGGTCCCAGAAGCGGAACACATGCTGCTGCCCCTGGCTGTCCACGATCCTGCGCAACCGCGATTCCGATTCGAGTATGCTTGCCAACGCTACCCTCTCCCTGCCAGAACAGAACCAGCCCCGCAATAGACAGTACGGCCCGTTTGTCCGACCACTTCGCGACACCCGGTGTGGTGCGTCACACAGAGTGCCTTCTGTGCCTTACGGGGGCGCCACGTTGGCGCCGGCTGCGCCCCTCGACTGTGCTCGGGGCAAGCCGTCGCTCCAAAGTGTGGCACCCCAGAACAAGACAACACCCAGAGCCCACGTTGATTCTGACGCACTACATCCGTTGCACGCAATCCCTCTTGTGCGCCGCTCAGCCCTGGGCCTGGCCAGACGGGCCGGCCTGACCGTTGGCGGCGGGCGGACTCTGTCCGTCCTGCGGCGGTTTCTTGGCCGATCGTCGCCGGCGTCGCCGCTTGGGCTTGGCCTTGGCGGCGTCGGTTGGCGTTTCGGGCGACGCTGCGGCTGTGGCTGCGGCGTCCGTGGCCGATGGAGTTGCCTCCGCGGCTGCTGGAGCCGCCGGCTTCGCGGAGACGCCCACCACGGCGACCAGCCCGGCGACCGACGGGTCGCGGGCCGTGTCGCCCGGGGCGGCTTGCGCCTGGGCCAGGCCGCCGCCCGTGGCGTCGCCGCCCGGCGCGCCGTTGCCCGGGGCCGGCGTCGCGTCGCGTTTGGCCTTGGACCGCCGCCGCCGACCACCACGCGACCGCGACCGCTTGGCGCCCGTGCCGCTGGGAGCGCCGGCGACTCCAGGATCGCCCGCGGCGCCGGTGGCCTTCGTCGCGGCGTCGTCCGGCTGCTGCGACGGCGTTTTGGACGTCGCTTCCCACTCCGTTTCGTCCTCGTCCGGCGCCGGCGCGGATTCCTTGGCCGCCGGCGATGCCGAGACGGCCGGCGCCGGGCTCGGGGCTGCCTTCTGTTGCTGCTGCACCTTCAGCCGCTGCTGCCGCGCGGCCTCCTGTGGATCGAACTTCACCGGCAGGCCGCGGTTGTCCTGGCAGTGGAACTGGACCATTTCCTGCCCGCCGTGGTCGTCCGACAGGACCATGATCTTCTTGCCGGACCGCTCTTCGAGTTTCACCAGCGCGCGGCGTTTGCGGTTGTGGATGTAGTGGCCCACGGTCGGATGCACCGTCACCTCGACCTGCTGCACGTTTTCCTGGCTGACGGCCAGGGCGAGCTGACGCATCACCTCCAGGCTCATCGACTCGGCGGTCTTGATGAGGCCCGACCCGTGACAGTGCGGGCACTCCATGAACGTGGACCGCTCGATGCTCGGCCTCATGCGCTGGCGGGTCATCTCGATGAGCCCGAACTTGCTCGTCTTGAGCACCTTCTGCCGCGCGCGGTCCCGCTTGAGCTCCTTGCGAAGCATCTCCTCGACGCCGCGGCGATGCTTTTCGGCCCGCATGTCGACGAAATCCATGACGATGACGCCGCCCATGTCGCGCAGGCGGAGCTGCCGGGCGATCTCCTTGGCGGCTTCGAGATTCAGCTTGAAGGCGGACTCCTCGGCATTCTTCTCGGCGCGGAACTTGCCCGAGTTCACGTCGATGGCCACCAGGGCCTCCGCCTGGTCGATCACCAGGTATCCGCCGCACGGCAGCGGCACCGTCCGGTCGTAGACCTTCGCGACCTCCTCTTCCAGGCCGAACCGGTGGAACAGCGGAATGCGGTCGTCGTACAACGTGACGCAGTCGGCATAGCGCGGCATGGTCATCTCGAGGAAGTCGCGCGCCCGGCGGGCCACGTCGGCGTCGTCGATGTAGACGCGTTCGATGTCGGTCGTGAAGATGTCGCGCATCGTCCGGACCACCAGGTCCGACTCGCGGAAGATCTCGGCCGGGGCCTTCGACGTCGCGATCCGGTCCGAGATCAGTTTCCAGACACGCTTCAGGTAGATCAGGTCGCGCTGCAGCTCGCGCTTCGGCTGGTCCAGGCCCGCCGTCCGCGCGATCAGACCCATGTTCTTCGGCCGCTCCAGCGTCGCCAGCACGTCGCGCAGCTTGTGGCGGCTGTCGTCGTCCTCGATCTTGCGGCTCACGCCGACGCGGCTCAGGCCGGGCATCAGCACCAGGTAGCGGCCCGCGATGCTCAGGTACGTGCTCATCGTCGCGCCCTTGGTGCCCAGACCCTCCTTGGTCACCTGGACGATCACTTCCTGGCCGCGCTTCAGCACCCGCTCGATCGGCGGACGTATCTGTCCGCGAGCCTTTACGCTTTCGGGGTGATAGCTCGGTGACACGTCGCTGACGTGCAGAAACCCGTTCTTCGGCTGCCCGTAATCGACGAACGCCGCCTGGATGCTCGGTTCGATGTTGGTCACGCGGCCCTTGTAGACGTTGCCCACGTGGTGGCCGAGCGACGACCGTTCAATGTACAGCTCCTGCAACTCGCCGTCTTCCATGACGGCAATTCGACATTCCTCGCTGTCGATGGCGTTGACGAACATCTCTTTGCTCATCGTGATGGTGTTCCTTTCCCGACGTTCTCGGGTGTTGATCCGGCCGGCGGGGACGTTGCCGCCGGGGCTCGGCAGGCCCTGATCGCCGCCTCCGGCGGCGCGTCACCCTGCGGGTACCCCATACTGCGGCAGGCTGCCCGGCTAGCCGTCGGCCCTGTGGCCGCCGGTTCGCCGCCGGATGCCCGTGGATTCGCGAGGTGGGAAGGGCAGAGGTTCAGTCGCCCAGGACCAGTTCGGTGCGGGTGACAGTGGCACGGGCTCGCTCCTCAGGCGTAAGGCCAAGGGCGGCAAGCACTTCGTCTGGCCGCAGGGTGCCCTCCGGACGGCACTCGGCCGCCACGTGCAGGCTTCCTTCGGAGCACTCCAGACCGGCCAGCAGCGGACGGATGTCCACCTGGCGCCGGCGGTCGTCGTCGCCTCGCTCCACGGGAAGATGGTCCCGTGCCAGCAACGACGCAATCCGCTGGGGCAGGTCGGCCGGCCGCTCGGCCAGGTCGATCCGGTAGCAGGCCCTGACGGCCAGTGCCCGTTGACTGGGCGCCACCGTATCGAGCTCGCCGAGGGTGAGGCCGTCCGGCAGTTGCCTGGCCAGAGCTTGGGCCACGGTATCGGGGTTGACCCAGTCGGCCAGCTCGAATTCGAGCCATTCCGACTCCGAGGCAATCCCGACGCCGCGGGCCAGGGCAAACGACATGCGCGGCCTCACGTGAAACCCTTCGGTCATCCGCAACGGCAGCCCGCTGCGACGCAGCGCCCGGTGCCACAGCCGCATCATGTCATGATGCGACAGGAACCTCTTGTCTCCTTCCACACGATATTGAACGCGAATCCGTTGTCGAAACATAACTGTTCAGGTCTCTGCCGCACGCTGCGGCGCGACGGCCTGATGCCTTTCCTGGTTGTCTGATCGTGACTCCGCGCCGGCTCGGCCGGCGCACGGTGCGCATTGTACTGTCATTCCTCGGCGAAGGCTTCCGGAATAATCTGCCGCGCGACCTCGTTCAGGTACGTGGCGATCTCCCGGTCGCTCTCGAGCGTCAACACCTTGTTGGCCACGCGCCGGGCCTGGCGCATCGACGTCGAGCGGACCATCTTCTTGATCTCCGGGATGCTCGTGGCGGCCGTGCTGATCGTGTCCACGCCCAGGCCCACCAACAGCAGCGTGAAGACGGGGTCGCCGCCCATTTCGCCGCACACGCTTACCTCGATGCCCTCGGCCTTGGCGGCCTGGACCACGTTGTGAATCAGCGTCACGATGGCTGGATGCGCCGGCGTGAACATGCCCGCCACCCGCTCGTTCAGCCGGTCGACCGCCAGGGTGTACTGCACCAGATCGTTGGTTCCGATGCTGAAGAAATCGCACTCCCGGGCGAACTGCCGCGGCAGAATCGCCACCGACGGCACCTCGACCATGATGCCCACTTTCATGTCGCGGTCGAACGGGATGCCTTCCTCCTGGAAGTCTTCGCGGACGTCGTTCAGGAGCATCTTCGCGTGTCGCAACTCGCGCAGATTGGTGATCAGCGGGAACAGGATGCGCACCGGCCCGAGGGCGCTGGCCCGGAGGATCGCGCGCAACTGGGTCTTGAACAGGTCCACGTGCTGGAGGCTGTAGCGGATGCTGCGCAGCCCGAGGAACGGGTTGCGCTCGATCTCGTTGCCCGAGATGTGGGTGAACTTGTCGGCCCCCAGGTCGCAGGTGCGGATCGTGATGGGCCGCCCCTGGAGCAGCTTGATCGCCTCGGCGTACGCCTCGTAGTGGTCTTCCTCGGTCGGGTCCTCCTCGCGGTCCAGGTAGAGGAACTCGGTCCGATACAGGCCGATGCCCGTGGCCCCGCGTTTCAGGCACGTCGCCACTTCCTGCGGGAACTCGATGTTGCCGTGGAGCGTGACCTCGTGCCCGTCCTTGGTCACGGCGGGCAGATCGCGCAGCGACGTCAGGTCGCTCTCCAGTTGCTGCGCCTGCTGCATGTACGTCCGGTACCGCTGCACGGTCTCGGCGTCCGGGGCGATGATCACCAGGCCGCGGTTGCCGTCGATGATGACCTCTTCGCCGCCATTGGTGTCGGTCGAGACGCTCTGGAGCCCGACGACGGCGGGAATGTTCATGGCTCGGGCGACGATGGCCGTGTGGCTCGTCCGGCCGCCCACGTCGGTGGCGAAGGCGAGAATCCGGCTCCGGTCCAGGGCCGCCGTCTGGCTCGGCGTCAGGTCGTGGGCCACCAGGATGTGCGGACGATCGAGGGCCTTGAGGTGCTCGCGTTTGGCGCCGATCAGGTGCCGCAGCAGCCGCCGCTCGATGTCGTACACGTCCTGCACGCGCTCCGCCAGGTACGGATCCTTCATGTCGCGGAACCGCCGGGCGTAGCCGTGCAACACGGTGCTGACGGCGTACTCGGGGCAGAGGAGTTGCTCGCGAATCGTCTGCTCGAACTCGCCCTGGAGCTGGGCGCTGTTGAGCATCGCGTGGTGCACCTTGAAGATTTCGCCGAGTTGCTCGCCGATGGTCTCGGAGACCTTGCGGCTGAGGTCGTTCAGCTCGGCGCTGGATTTCTCGATGGCGTCGCTGAGCCGCTGCAGCTCGGATTCGACCTCGCCCTGGCGGATCTGCCGCTGCGGGATGACCATTTCCTCGCTGTCGAGGACAACGGCCGGCGCCTGGATGACGCCCGGGCTGACAGGTATGCCTTTTAGGACTTGCATCAGGCGGTTCCGGGTCCGCGGCGCCGCGTCCCACGGACGGTCGCGCCGCTAGTCTTCGTAGAACTTGTCTTCCACCAGCCGGGCCAGGGCCTCCAGGGCCGACGACGCGTCATCCCCGTCGGCCTCGAAGACCAGATGCGTTCCCTGGGTGGCCTCCAGCGTCAACACCTCCATGATGCTCTTGGCATCGACGCTGGTGCCGCCCTTGTGGATGCGGATCGGGCCCGCGAACCGGTTCGACGTTTCGACGATCTGCATGGCGGGGCGGGCGTGCATACCCTGGCGATTCACGATGGTGACTTCTCGCTTCATGCGTCAGCCCCGCCGAACGTTCACGGTTCGTTGACACGGTGACCCCTGGTGTGGTGATTGAGCGACTACACGATCGCTTCCTCGTCGGCTTCGACGAGCAACTCCCAGATGGCGTCGGCCGTCTCGGCCTGTCGCAGGAAACGCCGCCAATGCTCCTTCTGAGCATTGCGGAAAATGTTCTCCATGGCCTTCAGATGCTCCGCCGGCCGGTCGGGCGGGCTGATCAGCAGGAAGAACGTGTGAACCGGATGACCGTCCAGCGCCGCAAAGTCCACGCCTTCGCCGCTGCGAGCCACCATCCCCACCAGCGTCTTGGCGCCCTCGTGCTTGACGTGAGGAATCGCCACGCCGTTGCCGAACCCCGTCGTGGCCTTCTTCTCCCGCTGCACCAGCGCGTTGAGCACGTCGTCCTTCTTGCTCTTCGACAGGCTGCCCGCCGACACCAGCGCCTCGATCATCTCCGCCAGCACGTCAGGGCCCGTCTTGCCTTGAAGGTCCGCGATCAGAGCCTTGCGGCACACAAACTCCTGGAACTTCATTCCGCTCTCCGTCGAGACGTTCCGGTTGCCGTCCGGCTCCGCCTCCTCTTTACCCAGCAACGCGTCTTCGTCAATCCCAATGGCGATCCAGAACCGCGGCCGTGGCTACTCGGCCGTCTCCTGCTCGCCCGACTTGCCTTTGTGCCGCTGCTCGCGGACGCGCTCCTTGTGCTTGCGGAGTTGCCGCTCCATCTTGTCCACCACCGTGTCGATGGCCGCGTACATGTCGTCGTGAGACTCGCTCGCGATGACATCGTCCGAATGCTGCAGGTCGGCGATGAACTCCACCGCCGGACGGCCCCCGTCGAAGTCCAGGACGATCCGAATCTCCTGGATGCGGCCATCAAACCGTATCAGGCGCTCGGCTTTCTCCTGGGCATAGGCCTTCATCGCATCGGTCACCGACATGTGACGCCCGGTCACTACAATCTGCATCGGAGGTTCCTGAAATAGAGCTTGTTCCGACCTATCCTCTGGAGGCCGCCGACGTTGCCTTGCGGCGGCTTCTGGCGGGTCCTTCACGGCTCCGTGAGTATAAGGGGCTCTTCAACGTGTGTCAATGCTCTTGCCCCGGGCTTCGGGGGGCCTCGTCCCCGCCCGCCCCCGGAGCCTCCCCGGGGACCCCGCGGCCGCCGTGCTGGCTCGGAGGCACCAGAACGCCACCGGAAATCGTGAATCGCAACGCCTGATCCACCGGAATGTCGATTTCCACCAGTTCCGCCTTGTGGACCGCCACGACATACCCCGTAAACGGCGTCGGGCTGCTCGGAATGAACACCGAGACCAGGTCCGCCCCCTTGGCCTCGCGGAGATCCTCCATCGCCGGGCCGGTCACAAAGCCCATGCTCCACACGCCCAGCCGCGGGTATTCCACCATCACCACCTTGCGGAACGCCGCCGTCTTCTTCTCCTCTTCGGCGAAGATAAACTCCGTCAGTTGCTTCAGATGCGGATAAAACATCCGAAGCACCGGCATCTTCGACAGCGCCCCGTCGATGGTCTTGTACAGCTTGCGGCCAAAGATCGTCAACAGCGCGAAACCCACCACGAAGATCGTGGCGAAGGCCACGACGTACCCGGCGAACGAGAAGTCGATGTGCAGACTGTTGCCCGCGTGGAACAGGTCGTGAGCCCGGCGCGCCGCACCGTCGCCCGACAGGAATAGCTTGATGATGCCGACAATCAAGCCGTTGATCGGTCCGGCGACGTACGTGTGCACGAACCGGATCACCCAGACCAGGATGACGGCCGACAGGGCCGTCGGCAGCAGTGCGGCCAGGCCCGTCAGAAACGCCCGTCTCAGGCTCATCCGCCCTCGTGGGGCCGGTGCCGCCTTGGGCGGACCCGCGTTGGACACGTCATTCTGCGACACGGTGAGGGTTCCTTTCCTGTGGCTCAATGGCTCCATTCTACCCGACCGCCGCCCCCGATGCCACCGCCATCGGCCCGGATTCCGCCACGGCCGCCACCGCCACGGCCACCTGGGCCGCCCCGGCGCGGCGCAGCACGCGGGCACACTCGCCCACCGTGGCCCCCGTGGTCATCACGTCGTCCATCAGCAGGATGCGACGGCCCTTGACCTGCTCGGGGCGGCGGACGCGAAACGCCCCGCGGACGTTCTCGCGGCGGGCCGTGGCGCTGAGGCCGACCTGCGGGGGCGTGTCCCGGGTCCGCGACAGCAGCCGCACCACCTGCGCCGTCGCGCCGCCACGGCGACGCACCGCCCGGGCCAGCAGCGACGCCTGGTTGAACCCTCGCCGCCAGCACCGCCGCCAGTGCAGCGGCACGAACGTCACCAGGTCGATCTCGGCGAGGAGGTTGGCCTGATGCAGCCGCGCCGACACCAGGTCCGCCAGCAGGGGCAGCGTGTGGAGCCCGTCACGGTATTTCAGGGCCCGGATCATGGCGCCCAGGGGGCTGTCGTACGGGCCGGCCCGCACGGCCGCCTGGAACGGCGGCGAGTGGCGCGAACAGTGGCCGCACGAGCCGTAGGGCCCGACCGTGCGACCGCACCGGCGACAGAAGGGCGTCGCGGCTGCCGCGGCCAGCCCTTCGCGGCAGGCCGGGCACACTGCCAGCCCGGCGGCGTCCCGCTCGGTCGGTGTGCCGCAACAGACGCATCCCGGCGGAAGCGCGAGGTCCAGCAGGCTGTGAACGAGCGTGTTGACGATCATGGCAGAGCTCTCGGATGCGGCCTTCGTGCGTGTCTCGGCGGCCCAGCCGTCACGACGTCACAGCATAGCGGCCCCCCGGGCGCCAGGCAAGGCTCCTGGCGTCGCGGGAGCATTGACGTTCTGGGAAAGCAGGGCAAGATGCCCCCGCCACCCATGGGCAGGATGCCCATGCCACGGCACGGCTGCGACGTGTCAACTCCCTCGGCGTCGGCTGCCATTGACCGTGGTCATGCGGGCGGGTACGATGCCGGGCAGGGCGTGTGTGCGGGCGGGCCGTGAGGGTGCGGAGCGAGGGCAGGGGGCCACATGATCCACGAAGCCGTCGTGCTGGTGCTGGGCGAAGTGCCGAAGGATCTGCGCGGCGAGGTGTTCACGCCGCAGGTCGGCAAGAGTGCGCCGCCGTACTACTCGGCCAGCGTGCCGCGGCAGTTGGCCATCGGCGGAGACACCCGCGTGATCGACGGACGCGAGGTGGTGTTCGAGTTGCGCGGCTACGCGCCCGACGTGCTGCTGATCCAGGCCCGGTTCCGTCTGGATAACGTCTTCAGCGAGGCGACCTTCGACGCCGAGTCGCACGTGCTGGAGCGGGCCCGGGAGATTCTGCGCGAAAATGGCGGCAACACGGAGTTGAGCGAAGAGTACACCGTGTTCATCGTTTCCGACTACGCCGGCGAGCCGGAGCAGTTCCTGGACCACGCGGAGATCATCGCGTCGCTGCTGAAATCGGAGCGGCAGGAACTGGCGGCCCGCGAGGTGGAGTACACGCTTCAGTCGCAGATCAAGTACACCCGCGACGACCTGGCGATTATCGACTGGGACGGGGCGTTCCTGTTCGATCCGGGGGCCGACGTGGCCCAGGACATCGAGCTGCTGACGCTGGCGAATCTGCAATTGCTGCGTCACCGGATGCTCGACCGGTCGCTGGAAAGCCGCCTGGCGCGGGTGGCCGACCTGGTGCGGCCGCCGCTGACGTTCCGGGCGAAGGACATCGAGCGCGGCCTGCTGGAGACCATCGACGCCCGCACGAAATCCATCTCGGAGCTTCAGCGGCTGGAGCGCGACATCAAGCTCATCGGCGACTGGTACTCGGCCCGGTTCTTCGAGGTGGCCGCCGGCAAGTTCAAGATCGCCGACTGGCGCCGCTCGATCCAGAGCAAGCTGGAGTCGATCGAGGACATCTACTCGATCGTGGCCGAGAACTTCAGCGTCTCGCGCAAACACCGGGCCGAATGGATCCAGATCCTGGCGTTCTTCGTCCTCCAACTCGGCTGGTTCGCCCTGATCGTGCTGGAACTGTTCTACTTCACCCGCGAACTGGGCGCGCAGTGACCGGACCTTCATGTCAGGTAGCGGTTGCAGGCATCGGCGTGGGGTTTCGGATTCCGGTGCCGCACGGATTCTGCGCGACAAGCAAACCACTTACCGGTATCCCCACGGTCACTCGGCATTGATCTCAGGATTTCCCGGGCGCGAGGCTCGGATCCGTGGTTAAACAGGCGGGTGCAAGGCTCCGGCTACGGGGCCTGGGGCGGGGGCGCGCTGGGACTGGGTGCAGGAGATGTGGAATGCGATGGTCTGATGCGAGCGTGCGAGCCGCGCGTGTTGCCGCGGCGGCGGTGAGTCTGTGGGCACTGGCTGCGACGGCGTGGGCCGCCGATCCTGCGCCGGCGGTGGACTACGAGGCGAACCTGGCGAAGGTGCCCGCCAAGGACCCGCCCGCTGCGCGCCCGTCGGTCGTCAAGGCGATGGCCGGCCGCCATCCGCGGCTGTGGT
>ERZ795032.743-NODE-743-length-29823-cov-29.103870_pt1 | contig 29823 bp, 23 predicted proteins | sample MGYA00375124_ERZ795032 | MGnify/ENA primary metagenome ERZ795032 (study PRJEB30167, sample SAMN05720154) | activated sludge metagenome | isolation source: Anaerobic digester | place: China | collected 2015-12-16 ...
TATTTACTTTTTTTCACTCCACCAAATTTTTTTTATCTTTTTTAAAAAATTTTTTACCTACCCTATTTTTTGCTCCACCTCATCTTTTATCTATCAACTTTAATTGCTCCCTACTGCCTCTTCTATATGACTACCACTATGGCCTCCATCATCTCCCTCTACCTTATTCCCCCTTTTTGAGAGTGCAAAAGTATTCACTTTTTTTTATTCTACCAAATTTTTTTTCACCTTTTTTATATTAATTTATTATCTCTAAAACTAAAAAAGTCATTTTTAGAAACAATAACGTGGTCTATAACCTCAATACCGAGAATTTTACCAGATTCAACTAATTTTTGAGTAATATTTAAATCTTCTTGAGAAGGAGTATTATCACCAGATGGATGATTATGAGCTACAATAATCTGAGAAGCCAGATTTCTGACAGCAGGTTCGAAAACTTCTCTTGGATGAACCAAACTAGCATTTAGAGTACCTATAGAAATAATTTCTTGAGTGATTTCTTGATTTTTAGTATCTAAATAAAAAATAACAAAATGTTCTTTTTTGCTTTCTCTAATATCTTTCAAAGCTTCCCATACTTGAGAGGGCTTCATATAGAGTCTAGTTTGTTTATCTTTTAAAAATCTTTTACCCAATTCGAAACAAGCAATTATTTCACAAGCTTTAGCAGGACCTAGTCCAGGATAAACTTTTAAATCATCATAATTCAAATAAGGTAATTTATCTTTAGAAAATTTTTTTAAAATATTGCCTGCTAAATCTAAAACATTTTCGTCTTTAGTCCCTGAACGTAATAGAATAGCTAATAATTCTTGGTCAGATAGTTTATCTGGACCATATTTAATTAATTTTTCTCTTGGTCTTTCAATATTTGGTAAATCTTTAATAGTGATTTTATTTTTTTTAGACATAAAAAAGTTATTAAAATACTATAATTTTATAATTATACATTTTATTAATTCTAAGGATGTATATACCTGAGTTAGCAATAGAAAAACTATTAGAATTCCCGCAAGATATCAATTCGCCACTAATATTAAATAATTGCCATTGCTCCAAATTTGGTGCTAAAATATTAACATAAGAATTTACTGAAACAGGATTGGGATATACACTAATATCAGAGAGACTTTGATAATTATCTGTAGAAGAAATATAAGGATAAGGACTATCACCAATAATAGGTCTCATCATCAAAGCACCACTATATTGAGAATTTCTCCATGTGCCATCTACATTATAAAAAAGAAACTGGTGAGCATCATTATTCATATCAAAGCCGATGTTAATATTATTATTTTGATATTGTATAAAACCAACATAAAAATTACCAGAAGGTAAAGCGAGAGGCTGATCTAGAATATAATTATAAAATTTACCAAGTTCATCAAGGCTTTGAGGTAAAAGCTTATCTTCTTGATAAATGACATTACCTGGTGTCCCATTAAGATCATTCCAAACATACAAGCCAAAATAATCATAATCAACCATTGAAGATAAGGGATTAAAAAATATTTGAATTGTTCTGAGAGTATCTGGAGAATTTAATCTAAATTTATAAGCTAGTTTAGCATCATAACCAGATAAACCATATCCTGCTGTAGGTATTCCGCAATCATAAGCAAAATAATTATAAAAATTTTGATTAAATTTAATAGTATCATTTTGAGTAATAGTATCAGGAATAGTGGCAGTATTAATAGCAAAAGTAACAATAAACTCTGCAATACTATCTGAATTTGTATTAAAAGTATAAGGTAAAGAATTCCTAGTAAAGATTGTATCAGAAAATGGAAAAACATTTAAAGCACTCAAAGATGGATTATATGGAGTTCCAATGCCAGCTTTGTCAACAATATTAATATATTCTGTAACATTACAAGTCTGGTTAGAATAATTAGAATAAGGAATAGAAAAACCAGTAGCCATTTCATCATTAGCATTAGCTATAAATTGTTGCCAGGGCATAGAAACATAATTTTTTAATAAAGAATATTTCTGACCTCTGAAAGCCAAATCTACTGGCAATGTGTCGTCGTGGTGTCTATTTTTATTAATAATAATATAATCTATATTCCAAATATCACCATTCCCATTCCAATTAGGAATTTGATTATCTGCTATACTAGCATAATTACGAAATCTAAATCTAAAATGTGAATTTAAAAAATAATCATCTAACAAAGGTATCATCACTACCTGCCATGGGTTACCGAAAGAGTCAGTAAAAGATTGCAAGGGCATACCCTCACATGCCCACATTTTATGCCAAGTTTGATTTATACTATCGTAAAATTCTAAAATTAAAGAATCTTTAGTTTCTGGAGCATCACCTAAACCCTGAGGCTGAAAAGCAAAACTAAAATAAATAGAATCACTAATATGCAACGGATGTGCAACGCCAACAAAAAAACTATCTAATCTAATATAACATGAAGTAAGAGTATCAGCGGGAAATGGAGTGTATTGAGCATGTTCATATAATTTACCAAATTTATCTAAAGCATCAAGAGTAATAACACCATTTGTAAATGGTTTATATGAATATTCATTATTACTAAAAGCAGTACTATCAGTAAAAAATCTACTTGATGGAAAACCATAATTATTAGCTAAATCAATTACAACGGGTAATTTTAATTGATTAATAGATTTATTATAAGTTTTGTCATTAGATATTTTATAATTCATCAAATATGGATTATAATTAAGCGGAGTTAAATGCTCCTGAGCAAAAATCATATCAGATAAAACCATTAATAAAAGAAGATTCAATATTTTTCTCATTTAGGATTAATTTTAATTATTTAACAAAATTAGAAAAGAATTTTTTAATAAAAAATTATTCAAAAGTAAAAACAACCCAAAAGATTTTTGATTTTATGTATTGTAAATTTTTGTCAAAAACAGTTCCTTTACGAGTAGTGATGTCATTAATGCCATAAGCCATTCTAATTTCTATACCAAATTTAAAATATTTCAAATAAAAATCTGTACCACCACCAATGATAAATTGATAGTTATGCGGATTAATTTTCAAAAGTTCCAAATTATCCTCTTTTTTTTTAGCTTGAGAAGCTAGATCTATGCTATATTGAGCTCCAGCTAAAGCATATGCTCTGAAATTTGTCAATCTATCCGTTTTGTATTTAAAATAAAGAGGAAAATCTAATAAAGTAGATTCAGCGGTTTTAGTAACAGCCTCTATAGAACCATCTGGTTGTCTGAGAGTGAAGTCAATTTTTCTAGTGCCAAAAGAAAGACCAGGAATAAATCTGAGATTAAGATGAGAAGCTAAACGAAGATCTGCAGTAATGCCAATTTCAAAGCCACTTTGTGGTCTAGGAACAGCGGTTAAAAGAGTATCATTGGGTTTCACTTTAGTACTAAAAGACATACTATTGAGCCCTAATATAAAACCAAAATGTATAGGCTTCATATCAAAAGTAACTAGATTCATCTTACTCTCATTCTGAGCATAACTGGTGATAAGTATAATCGAAAGTAAAATAGTAATATTAATTTTTTTCATAAATATTTAAACGCAAAATTAAAATTATTATTGTAAATCATTAGACATAGTATAGAAAAACTAATTATTGATTTTCATATTAGACTTATCAGCTTTGTAAGCTAGATAAAAATACCATATACCAGTGCAAATGTAGACGACAGATTGTACAATAGTATATGCTATCAATATTTTAGCAAAAGAATAACCAACCACAGCCATTATAATAATAGTGCCTAAGCTTAACACATAATTAATAACAGCAAAAACAAAATCTAATTCTTGTTTATCTACTACTAAAGGTAATGAATTAACAGGCAAAATAAGAAAATAGAAAAACATTGATAAAACATAATATTGAGCATATACGCCAGCCTGAGACCACTGATCTCCCAAATAAAATGTAAAAAGTACTCTACCACCTAATCCAATAATTAAAAGAAAGGGTAAAGCAAATAAAAGTGTTGTTTTTAAATTTTTTAAAAATAATTTTTGAAGACTATTTTTATCTTGATAAGTCTGAGCAGCATCTTTATAAAATACTTGAGATAAAGCATTGCCAATAAGCTGTATAGGTATTCTCAGATATTTAATAACAATAGAAAAAAGGCCTAAAGTCTCTGCACCAAAAAAATAAGTAATAAGCCAAAAGAGGAAAAATTGTTGAGAAAAAGTATCAGCAACCGTGTGCACACTATTCACTAATGGGAATTTTTTATATTCATGAGCTACTTTTCTAATGAGTTTAAAATTCCATAACGGCTTAAAATCAGTCTTTTGCTTAATAATAACGTAGAGATAAACCATAGATAGTAATTGTCCCAAAAACCAACCATAAATTAGTCCGTTTCCACCCCACTGCCAATAGCCCCACGCAGCTATTAAAAGCTGACCCACAGTAGATTGTGCTATTTTACTGTAAGATAAATGTCTGAATAATCCATAACGCAAACAAATATTATGGAAAGTATTATAAGAGGCTACGACAAGCACTGCTATACTAACTAACCAAATATATTGAGGTAATACTTGATCATTGTATACTTGCGTGATGAAATCTTTTAAAAAAAATAATACATTAGATAATAAAGAAAAAATAATAATGAGAATAAAAGAAAGTGAAGCTATAGCACGAGCTTTTCTATGATTGCGAGGTAAAACTATCGCTACCTCATATCTCAATGCCGCCACAGAACTAATAAGCATAATCAATGCAATAAAATTAGCCTGTACAGCAAAATCTATCGGGGTAAAAATACGCGTTATAATAGGAGCTATGATAAAAGGTATTATCTGCGATATAACATTACCACTTAATAAAGACAAAAAATTTTTTTGACTTTTTGCTCTTTTGATAATGCTATTGTAATAATCTTTTAAAGATGGCGTTTTCATCAATTTGTTATTAAAAATAAGAAATTAATAGTAAAAAATTTTTTACAAAAATAAATAAAGAAAAAATAACAAAAAGAAAGATTAACTAACATACATTGAGTGAAATCACGTAAAATAATCAAATAAAAAAATATTTTTAATCTATTTTAAATCTTCCCATCTAGGTAATTCATTTTTAATAATAATCTTATTAATTTGACTATCATACTTTATAAAATACAAAGCCAACCCATTAGTTAATAGCCAATAAAGAGACTTTACTGAATAATTGTATTGAGCTAGCTGATAAAGAACATTTTCATTTATTGGTACATTAGGTGCTTTAACTTCGACGAGGAGCAATGGAGAAATATCACGGCTAAAAATAACAAGATCAAACCTTCTAGACTGCTTATTAACAAATATTTCGTTTTCTATCGACATTAATTCTTTAGGATAATGTAAATCATTTACTAAATAATTTATAAGAGCCTGCCTAACGTATTCCTCTGGGGTACATTTAACAAAATGCATTCTGATAATATCATAGATGTATAAAACTTTATTTTTCTCTATAATTTTTAATTTATCTGTAGGAAAAATTAAATTATTAGACTGCATTAGTAAAATTTTTATAAAATTAAGAAAATTTATTAATGAGAATGTAAAATATAGTTGTTTTTCTTTTAAAACTTTGAAATAAAAATCTCCACTATGAAAATTAATTTAAGCATAGTAATAATTTTAGAGTTATTCAATTAATACAGAAATTTTTAAAACTTTATTAAATAAACTACTATATTATATTAATTAAAATAAAGACAAAATAGATTTAAAAAGCTTTTTAATTTTGATTAGCATAATTATTATTAATTTTGAAATCAGAAAAAATTAGAAAAAAATCAATGGAATTAAAAGCTGATAATTTAGTAAAAATATATGGCAAAAGGACAGTTGTAAAAGGAGTATCTTTTAATGTAAAACAAGGGGAAATAGTAGGATTACTAGGACCTAATGGTGCAGGAAAAACCACTTCATTTTATATGATAGTTGGTATCATAAAACCTAACGAAGGTAAAGTATATTTGGATGATATAGATATAACTACATATCCTATGTATCAAAGAGCAAAACTAGGTATTGGATATTTAGCACAAGAGCCAAGTATTTTTAGAAATTTATCAGTAGAGAATAACATCCGAGTAGCATTAGAATTCACTAAATTAACACAAAAAGAGCAAGCTGAAAAACTTGAACAATTATTAGATGAATTTGGATTACAGCACATTAGAAAAAGTAAAGGAATACAACTCAGTGGTGGAGAAAGACGTAGAACAGAGATAGCGCGTTCGCTAGCTATAGATCCCAAATTTATGCTATTAGACGAACCCTTTGCTGGCATAGATCCTATAGCTGTAGAAGATATACAATCGATAATTTATAAACTAAAAACTAAAAATATCGGAATATTAATTACAGATCATAATGTTCACGAGACATTATCAATAACTGATAGAGCCTATTTACTAATAGATGGTAAAATAATGAAAAGTGGTTCTGCTGAGGATTTAGCAAATGATGAAGAAGTGCGAAGGCTTTACCTAGGAACAAATTTCGAATTACGCAAATATTTTGTTTACAAAGATGAAAATAATTAGTAAAATTTTTATATGAAAGCTTTAATATTAGGCTCTGGAGGTCGTGAGCATGCAATTTTTTATAAAATCCAACAAGAATTAGGTGAAAATAATGTACTCATAACACCAGGCAACGGAGGTACTGCTAAATATGCCATCAAAAGTGATTTAAATAATTTTGACCAAATAAAAAAAATAGTTCTAGAAAATAATATAGATTTGATAATTTGTGGTCCTGAACAGCCACTAGCCAATGGTATAGCAGATTACTTTAATAATGATGCTGCACTAAATAAAAAAATATTTATCGGTCCATCACAGCAAGCAGCTAGATTAGAATCTAGCAAAACTTTTGCAAAAAATTTTATGCAACAATATCAAATACCAACAGCAAGTTTTGCAAATTTTAATAACACACAATTTGAAGAAGCTAATATATTTCTAAACACTTTAACTGCACCATATGTGATAAAAGCTTCTGGTCTCGCTGCTGGCAAAGGGGTAGTGATAACAAATGATATTAATGAAGCTAAAGAAACAATATCACAATTTTTTTATCAGAATGCATTAGGAGAAGCAGGCAAAGAAATTGTAATAGAAGAATTCATTGATGGTATAGAAATGAGTGTATTCATAGCTACTAATGGTAAAGACTACTTATTACTTCCAGAAGCTAAAGACTATAAAAAAATAGGTGAAGGAGATACTGGACCAAATACAGGCGGTATGGGATCTGTATCACCAACAAATCTGCTAAATGAAAATTTGAAAGATAAAATTATTAACAAAATAATACATCCAACACTATTGGGATTGCAAGAAATGAAAATACAATTTAATGGATTTATATTTTTTGGCTTAATAATAAAAAACAATGAACCATATCTGCTAGAATATAATGTAAGATTAGGTGATCCAGAAACTCAAGTCGTAATACCTAGATTTAAAACATCATTCACTGAATTATGCTTATCCATAAAAAATGAGAATCTAAAGAACTATAAAATAGAAACTAATCAATTATATCATTGCTGCGTAACATTGGCATCTGAAGGATATCCAAATCATTATGAAAAAAATAAAATTATTGAAATAAAAAATGAAAAAATAGACTCTTTCATATTTCACGGAGGTACACAACTAGATAGCCAAGGTAATATCATAACATCAGGAGGAAGAGTTCTATATATAGTAGGTTATGGAGATTCACTGCAAGCAGCACAATTAATGGCTTATAATGACATTAAAAAAATACACTTTGATGGAATATATTATCGAAGAGATATCGGTGATGACTTATTGCATATTAATAAATAATATTATTGCTAACTATCAATTATGCGAAATAGATCCAAAAGTATTAAACTATTTGATTTAATAATTCTGATTCTTAATATTGCTATTTCTATCATAATAATTTACATACTCATAAATCAACCCCAAATAACATATATTTTCCATTATATCAATCCTATCAGTTCCCTTCCTATTATTCCTTTTATTATTACAAGTATTTTAATCTTTATTATTACTTATAATAAAAAAACAAATTATACTATAAAATACATTATCTCTCTATTGCCAACATTCACATTGCTTTTAATTTTGATAAAATCAAATAATTATATTGAGCAGAGTCTTGTATCATTAATATGGTTTGCATTTCAAACATTTCTACTTAAAAAAAATTATTTTAACATTTATGAATTATATATTTATGGTATATTAATTTCGATATTTATAGTAATAAATCCATTATTTATATTATTACTCATATCATTATATATCACAATTTTATTTAAAGATATAATAAACATTAAAAAAATCATATCACCAATATTAGGTTTCATAACAATGAGCATATTAATATATACTATAGATTATACATTTTTAAATCAATACTTTTTTAATAATCTAAAATTATCACTGTCAGAATGGAATTTTTCTCAAGTTTCTTACAAAATGATAGGAATAATTGCTTTTGCAATTATTAGTTGCATTGCTATATATCCATGGATGCAAAAACAATTAGTAATTATAAGAAGACAAACATGGATAATAATAATAGAAATCATATTAATGATACTTATGGCTACACTTTTACCACTTAAAAATTATGAAACTGCGTTGTTAATGTATATATGGCTTTTGTCGATGAGTTTGCAAAAGATAATAATAAAAGACAAATTAACATGGAGGAGGATAATGTATCAGATGATGATAGCAGTGGTAAGTGGATATTGGGTGGTAATGGGTAGGGTTTGGGGGTGAGAGGGCTAATTAATAAATTTATAAGTTTATATTGGACAACTTATTAAAAATTTTTATATATTTGTAAAAAAATTTAATAAAAATTATGAAACAGATAATCGAAGACGTAGACGAGTATATCTCTATGGGTAAACAAGAGAATCTAGCATTTTTAGATAATCTATACAATTTATTGTTAGAGAAAGAGGCTGATGCAGTTGATTATCAAGAGGTGAAAACTCTAAGTGCTGCTCCACTGTGTCCCAATTGTGAAAGTAGTAATATCATTAAGAACGGTAGACAACAAGGGCAACAACTTTATATTTGCAAAGATTGTGGAAGAAATTTCAGAGTAACTACTGGAACTTTCGTATACAAAATTCAAAAACGTGAAAAGATGCTAGGCTACATTCGTTGTATGCTCGAAGACAAAACCTTACAACAATGTGCTGATGAGGTGGGCATAAGTTTACCAACAAGCTTTGCTTGGCGTCATAGAATATTAGCAGCTCTCAGAAGTTTTGATAATAATGTTAACTTTTTTGGAATCATCGAGATGAAACAATTACTTATGGAGTATTCTGAGAAAGGCAGAAGAAAGCGTAAAGCAATAGACAAATTAATAGCCAAAATACGAAGACTTCAAAAAGTAGCTGTGTTAGCTACTCAAGATAGAAGTGGAAATATGCTTTTTAATGTTGTAGGCTTCCAAAAAGTAAGGCAAGCACATATAGAGAAGATATTGACAACAAAAATCTCAAAGAATGGAGTAATATGCAGTGATGACGATGAAGAATTACGAAATATACAAGCCAAAGAACTTAGAAGAAAAGAGATAATAAAAAATAAAAAGAGCAAAAATGATTTGTATGGATTGACAGCTATAGAGAAGCATACAGGCATATTTGTGAACTGGATAAATTATAAATTCAGAGGAGTGGCAACTAAGTACCTACAAAGCTACATAATGTGGTATATAATAAAGCACAAATATTTGTTAAAGAAATTGATAGAAGATGTAGGCAGGATGCTTAATTTAGCTTCATCAGATCGGCAAGCGTGGTATGTATATATGGAGTTGAGATTAAATCCAATATTAATTTTAAAAGATTAATCTTTTATTTCTTTCCCCTCCTCTCACCCCATCATTAACCTCCTAAAAATACTTCTTCCCCTTTTCCAATCTTGATATTGTCTCTTCTTTCCCTATGTATTGCATTATTTTCGATAAGTGTGGCCCCTTACTAGTACCTACTATACATATTCGTATTGTATTGTAAAAATTACCTGCTTTTAATTCTCTTTCTTTTACGTATGTGTTCATTACTTCATCTATTGTAGAAGATTCAAAAGTGGGCATTTCTTCGAATTTTTCTATAATATCATTTATCCATTCTACACTTTTTTCTGTACCCCATTTTTTAATAGCTTTTGCATCTAACTCCTCTGGTGCTTTAAAGAAAAACATTGATTCTGTAACCATTTCTTTTACAAAATTCGCTCTTTCTCTCATCATTTCAGATATATATTCTGCTTTTTCTATAGTAATGTCTATACCAAGTTTAGATAATTCATTTTTAAATTCTTCTGCTACTAGCTTGATATCTCTAGCTTGTAGGTAAACATGATTAAACCATTGTGCTTTTATAGGGTCAAATCTAGCTCCTGCTTTATGCACATGTCTTAGATCAAAAGCTTCTATCATTTCCTGCATAGACATTATTTCTCTATCATCACCAGGGTTCCATCCTAATAGTGCAAGCATATTTACAAAAGCTTCAGGGTAATAACCATCTTCTCTAAAGCCTCTATATATTTCTCCTGATTTAGGATCTTTCCATGTTATAGGATATACACTGAAGCCTAATCTATCACCATCTCTTTTACTTAGTTTTCCATTACCATCTGGTCTCAAAATTAAAGGTAAATGTGCAAATTCTGGCATTTCCCATTCAAATGCTTCATATAGTAAAACGTGTAAAGGTAAGCTTGGTAACCATTCTTCGCCACGTATTACATGAGTGATATCCATTAAATGGTCATCGACTATGTTGGCTAGATGATAAGTGGGCAACCCATCACTTTTGAATAGTATTTTATCATCTATTATTTCAGATTTTACTCTAACTTCACCTCTTATTATGTCATTTATTATTACTTCTTTATTTTCTGGCACTTTAAACCTTATTACATATGGATTACCAGAATTTAATAAATCACCGACTTCACTGCTTGAGAGTGTTAATGAATTTTTCAATTTTGTTCTATTATTTATACCATATTGGAATGTTTCGCCTCTAATTTCATAATCTTTACGCAAAGCATTCAATTCTTCTGATGTTTCAAAAGCATAATATGCTTTATCATTCTTTATTAAAATATTAATGTATTCAGCATAGATATTGGCTCTCAAGCTTTGTTTGTATGGTCCATATTTGCCTCCCACATGTACTCCCTCGTCAAATTTAATACCACACCATTCTAAAGATTCTAAAATGTATTCTTCTGCTCCTGGAACAAATCTATTCTGATCAGTATCTTCTATTCGTAATATAAAAACTCCATTATTTTTTTTAGCAAATAAGTAATTATATAAGGCAGTTCTAACGCCTCCGATATGTAATGGTCCTGTAGGACTGGGTGCGAAACGTACTCTAACCATTTTTTTTGCAAAATTAATCTAATTTTTACAAATGTTATTGCTATTTTTTATTATTATGAATTTCTAATTTTTAATAAATTATATTTTGTATACCTAAAAAATTTGGTTCAATATTTGCAAGTAATTAAAAAAATTTACAAGATGCAGAAATTTTTACGTTTTACTCTTATTTTTTTATGTTTTTTAAATATCAATTTAACTTACGCAAATAATAATGTTAGTCAAATTTCGAGTATGGATGATCCAATAGTAAATAAAATAATTTCTTGTCTCAATGCTCAAAATATTCGTTGTGTAGGTCAATATTTTGCTAATAATATTGAAATGAATTTATTAAATAATAAGGGTAATTACTCTCGTAGTCAAGCTATGGCACTTTTAGATGAATTTTTTATTAAGTTTCCTATTAAATCTATCTCTGATGTTAATACTGGTAATCTATCCTCTAATAAAACATATGTAATGTGTAAATACGAATCCGGTTCTAATATCTTTAAAATTTATTTTATTTTATACAAAGAACAAAATGAATCTGTACCTCAGATTTTAATATTTAACATTACCAAATAAAATTTTTATAAAAAATAAAAACTATATTCTCAAAATTATTTATCTATAAATAATTAAATTTATTTATAATTTTGTAAAAAAATTATGGAAGAAATTAATCAACAAGCAAATCCTGAAAATCAGGATAATAAAAACATAGAAGAGAAACCAAAGAAAAAATCTTGGTTTAAACGAAATGTAGGAGCTACTATAGTGATGATAATTATGCTTATAGCTATTATCTATTTAGGTATAAATCTAATGGTAAAGCAAAAACAACATAAAGAAGAGATTACTGATATCAATGCAAAGAATGCTGCTCTCGTAGACAGTTTAAAAAAAGATAATTTTACTTGGTTAACAAAAGTATTCACATGGACAGTACGTAGCGAAATGCTTAGAGAGAATCTAGAACAAGTGAAATTATATAGTCAAGAACTTATAAAATATCAATACGTAGATAATATAAAAGTAGTAGATCCTAGTGGTAGAGTTATTTTTTCAACAGATATGAAAGATCAAAACGTCATCACTGAATGGTCTAACATACAAAAATTAGCTGTAATGCAACAAAATAACAAAACGATAATTGCTTCACCAATACTAGGTAATGATATGATATTAGGTGCAGTAGTTATAGAATATAAAAATTAATTTTCTCAATTTTAACTAGAGATTTTTGCAATAATCTCAAAACAAGAAAAGTATTTATTTGGTTGGATGGATTTACTAGAAAATATTGATATAGTAGTAGTAGGTGCTGGGCATGCAGGATGTGAAGCAGCTGTAGCAGCTGCTAGGCTTGGTTCCAAAGTCGTTTTGATTACTTTAGATTTGACTAATCCAGCTCGACTGTCTTGTAACCCTAGTATTGGCGGAATAGCAAAAGGACAAATAGTTAAAGAAATCGATGCTTTAGGGGGCTATACAGGTATTGTAGCTGATAAAAGTATGATACAATTTCGCATGCTTAATAGGTCAAAAGGTCCCGCTATGTGGAGCCCTAGATCACAAAATGATAGATGGCTATATTCTTATTATTGGAGAGAAATTTTAGAAAATACACCTAACCTTTTTCTCTGGAAAGATGAAGTGATAGACATCGAGCCACTAAATAATTATTTTATTATCAAAACCAAAATGGGAGTGGACTTTAAGGCAAAAGCTGCTATAATTACTGCTGGAACTTTTTTAAATGGTAAAATTTTTATTGGACAAGTGCAAATATCAGGAGGTAGACTCGGAGAGCCCGCAGCTCATGGATTAACAGAATCATTAAAGAAACTTAATATCGAAAGTGATAGGCTAAAAACTGGTACTCCCGTTAGGATAGATGGACGTACTATTGATTTTTCTAAAATGATTGAGCAACCAGGTGATGATAATCCTTCTAAATTTTCTTACTCAGATGATACTAAACCGTTAGAAAAACAAAGAAATTGTTGGATAACTTACACTAATGAGCAAACTCATGAAATCTTGAAAAAAGGGTTTCATCTTTCTCCACTTTTTACAGGTATTATCAAAGGTATAGGCCCTAGATATTGTCCATCCATAGAGGATAAAATTGTACGATTTAGTGGCAAAAATTCTCATCAATTATTTGTAGAACCAGATGGCTGGCATACCTATGAATATTATCTTAATGGTTTCTCGTCATCTCTCCCATTAGATATACAAATAGAGGCATTACACTCGATAAATGGTTTAGAAAACTCTCATATCATCCAACCTGGCTATGCTATAGAGTATGATTATTTCCCTCCTTATCAATTAAATAATACATTAGAATCTAAAAAAATAGAAAAATTATTTTTCGCTGGTCAAGTAAATGGGACAACTGGTTATGAAGAAGCTGCTGCTCAAGGATTAATTGCTGGGATAAATGCTCATCTAAAAATTAATAATCAACAGAGCCTCATACTATCTCGTAGCCAAGCATATATAGGAGTTTTAATAGATGATTTAATATCCAAAACTTTAGATGAACCTTACCGTATGTTTACAAGTAGAGCAGAACATAGACTGATATTACGTCAAGATAATGCTGATATTAGGCTCTCGCCCATCGCTCATGAAATCGGATTAATCAATGATGATAGATACAATAAATTACTAGAAAAGCTTGATTTTATTAAAAATGTTTCTGAATATTTGAATAAAAACTCAATAGAACCAGATAAAATAAATAATTACTTATCATCAATTACCTCTTCTCCTATTAAACAAAAAATCAAATGGACTCAATTGATAATGAGACCAGAAATTTCTATCTTAGATTTATCAAAAAATTTTGAAGTAATTAATAATCTTATAAAAGATAAACCATCTCATTTCATCGAAACACTCGAAATAGAGATTAAATATGCTGAATATATTAAAAAGGAAAATGAACTTGCAGAAAAGTTGATAAAATTTGATCAAATGAGGCTACCTCAAGATTTCGATTATCAGAATATTAAAAATATTTCCATAGAAGCTAGACAAAAATTAATTAAAATAAAACCTGCGAATATTGGCATAGCAAGTCGCATAACTGGCATTTCTCCAGCAGATATTGCTGTTTTAATAAATTTTTTCTATAAAAAAAACCAATAACCTCCATTATTGTTGTTAATTAAATATAATTTAATCAATATTACTGCACACTAGTAACTATATAATCAGTACAAATTAAAAAAATAAAAATTTTATAATATTTATTATTCTGATTATTTAAAAATATATTAATTTTACTTAAAAAAAATAGAGAAATGAAAAAATTTTTTATCCTTCTAATTTTATTGTGTTTAGCAAAAACAATTTTTTCGCAATCACAAACAATTAATTTTTCTACAAGTGAAAAAAATATTTGGCAATTAATTAATAATGAGACAAGTAGTTTCAGAGTTAAAGTATCATTACCATACATAGAGATACAAAGCATTAATACTCAAAATGGAAATTTTACACAAATTAATAATGATGCATTAGCTATCATTTTTGATACAGGTAGAGCTCAGTTACCTACTATTAATCATTTAATAGAGATGCCTAGCGAAAACTTGAGTATAAATATTATTTCTGAAAAGAAACAAATTATTAAACTTAGTGATTATGGATTCATTTATCCTATTATTCCTGCACAACCTAGCATCAGTAAAAGTATAGATCCTAAAACTGTACCATTTTATTACGATAATAATTACTATAATACAGACTTATTATACAAAAAACCTATTGCTGAGGTTGAATATCAAGGTAAACAAAGAGGTGTGGGTATAGGACTTTTGAAAATTAATCCTTTTGCATACAATCCAGTAAAAAATTATTTAGAAGTAACCTATGAAGTAGAGATAGAGGTAGTTTTTGATACAAAAAATATAAATAATTATAAAGAGTTAAAAAATAAATTTTATTCACCTTTTTTCAAATTTTCTAAATTATTAAATTATCAAGAAAATTATAATAAAGATGTAATCACTAGCTATCCTATTACCTATGTAATAGTAGCTCCGCAATCTTATGCTAGCACTCTGCAACCATTTATTCGTTGGAAAACAGAGAAAGGCTACAATGTAATAGTGGGATATACAGATGTGATAGGCAGTAGCACTACGAATATTAAAAATTACTTACAAAATTTATATACCAATACTACTCCACCACCTACTTTTTTATTATTAGTTGGAGATATAGATGGAGTACCAGCATATAATGGTACTACTCAAAATTCACATGTTACAGATTTATATTATGCTTGCTATGATGGCTCAAGTGATTATTTACCAGATTTATATTACGCTCGTTTCAGTGCACAAAACACTACTCAGCTACAAAATATTATAAATAAGACAATGACTTACGAAAAATATCAAATGCCCATGAAATCTTATCTAGATACTGTAGTAATGGTCGCAGGAGTAGATGCTAGCAATGCTCCTACTTATGCTAATGGACAAATTAATTATGGTACACAAAATTATTTTAATAGTAGTAATGGAATATATAGCCATACATATTTATATCCTGCTAGTGATAATAGTGGAGCCTCTGCGGATATGATTTCCAAAATCAGCCATGGTACTGGTTATGCTAACTATACTGCTCATTGTAGCTCAGATGGCTGGGCAGATCCATCTTTTTCTATCTCCAATATATCATCATTACAAAACACATATAAATATGGATTGATGGTAGGCAATTGCTGCCAATCAAGTAAATTCGAGGTGAGTGAATGCTTTGGCGAAGCTATTACGCGAGTAGCTAATAAAGGAGCTGTAGCTTATATAGGGGCTTCAGATTATTCTTATTGGAATGAGGATTATTATTGGGGTGTGGGATATAGAAGCAGTATAACCGCAAATCCAACCTATAACAGTTCTAATCTGGGTGCTTATGATAGAGTATTTCATACTCATGGAGAACCATATTCTGATTGGTTTATTACTAATGCAGAAATGGTGCATGGCGGTAATTTAGCTGTTCAAGGGTCTAATTCTAGCATGAAACAATATTATTGGGAAATATATCATCTCTTTGGTGATCCATCTACTATGAATTATTTCTCTGTGCCAGATCCTCTTAATATTTCTTATGATGAGCCATTAATGATCGGAGATAATTCTTTAACAGTTAATACTGAACCATATACATTGGTAGCATTATCACTAAATGGTACTTTATTAGCTGCTCAGTACAGTAATACTAACAATTCTGTAAATCTCACATTCTCAGATCTTGCTAGCGATGATAGTTTATTAATAGTCGCTACCAAACAAAATAAAATCCCATATATAGAAAAAATAGAAGTAAATCAGCAACTGCTCACACTGGATGCTAAACTATCAAATGTTATAGAACCTAACAGCTCATACAATTGCTTCGATATCAATATTTCACCCAAAGTAATTATTCAAAATCTCAGTACTCAAAATTTAACTTCATTAACAATATGTTATTCATATGCTAACCAACAAACACAATGCATAAATTGGAATGGTAATTTAGCTCCTTTAGGTAAAGAATCAGTTACTTTACCAGATTTTCAATTATTAAATGGGGATAATAACTTCATAGTATATTGTAAAAATCCTAATAACAGCAATGATCTTAATAGACAAAACGACACAATAATAAAAAATATACATGCTGAGTATTTACCAATATCAGTAGATTTTTTGGCTGATCCATTATCTACTTGTTCTGCTCCATATACAGTAAATTTCAACAATTTATCCCAGAATGTTCAGTCTTTTACTTGGAATTTTGGTGATGGTAATATAAGTAATGAGACTACACCAACTCATACCTATAATTCAAATGGATTTTACACCGTTACATTAACAGCAGATGCTGGATTATGTGGTAATTTTACAAAAATTAAAGATAATTATATACAGATAGGGAATGTACCACCAATAGTGCAAGACACAACTGTATGCGAAGGAGAGACAGCTACGCTACAAGCCATTGCAAATGGTACTATCAATTGGTATGAAAATGAAAATGACATAACACCTGTTTTCACTGGCAGCTATTATATTATTCCTAATATTACTCAGCAAACAACTGTATGGGTAGAAAGCAATACAGAAGCTGCTATTCAGCATGTAGGTAGTACAGATTCTAATACTAATGGCGATTTCCTTAATTCTTGGACTTCTCATTATTTGATTTTCGATTGTTATCAACCTCTTACCCTGCTATCAGTAGAAGTGAATGCTAACTCATCTGGTAATCGTACTATTTCTCTGAAAGATGCAAATAATAATATTTTGCAATCAGCTACTGTAAATATACCTGCAGGTATTAGTAGGATAAATCTAAACTTTGATTTACCTGTACAAAATAATTTAAGATTGGCATGCTCTACTTATCCTAATTTATATAGAAATAATGCAGGTACACAATATCCTTATCAAATAGCTAATATACTTAGTATAACTGGTAACTCAGCAAATGATTTAACATACTATTACTATTTTTATGATTGGGAAATAAAAGGTGATAGTTGCGTTAGCGAACGTGTGCCTGCAACAGTTTTTGTAGATATTTGTAATAACATCGAGCTATATTCTAATGATTTCGATATGTATCCAAATCCTGCATCAGATTTTATCACAATAGAATTATCTAATATTACAAGATCATCTCTTAGAGTCTATTCCTTGGATGGACGACAAATAATTAATTTAGATTTTTCATCTGATAAAATGACATTAGATGTTTCTAAACTTACTAATGGGACATATTTATTACAGATAATCAATGAAGATGGAATTTCTCAAAAATTATTCGCTGTATATCATTAATAGAATGATTTTGCTCAATACATTTAAGATTAAATTGCGTTCAAATAAGGGGAATTTTAGATTAGAAGATGACTGGGTGACTGGGAGACGAGGGGACTGGATGACTGGGAGAAAAGGTGAGTGAAACAACAGTTGTCAGTTGTAGGTTGTCAGTTAATTTTATCCACAAATTGACACAAATTAGCACAAATGAAAAATTGAATTTGAGTAGTTTAAAGGTTTAAGCACATATTTTTAAACTATATTAAACTACTTTTTTCTGATTTGGAAATAATATAACTAAAACCAGGACAAGTATTACATTTTTTAGGATTATATTTTTTTATCTTATTAGGTAGTGGTTTATTTTGAGTCTGGCATGCAGATAACGTAAGTAAAAAGAAAAATAGAAAAAGTGCAAAATAATGTTTTTTATATTTCATCAGAATATTAAAAAAATGAATAAAAGAAAAAAATTATTCAAAAAGTTTATTAATTAAATCATCATCAGCGATATTAGGAAGAGTAACGGCTAAATCTTTATGATGTTCTAGAGCTCTATTGAGAGTAAAGAGAGCATTAGGATTACGAGCCCAGCTTCTACGAGAGATGCCATTAATCACATCCCAAAAGAGCATACTCTTTAGATTGCTATCTGCCTCATCACTACCATCTAATACTAATCCAAATCCACCATTTATAACCTCTCCCCAGCCTACGCCACCTCCATTATGTAGAGAAACCCAAGTAGCACCCCTCACTGCGTTACCTACATAAGTATGCGTAGCCATATCAGCAGTGAATTTACTACCATCATATATATTAGAAGTTTCACGAAATGGTGAATCTGTACCAGATACATCATGATGATCTCTACCCAATACTATTGGTGCACTAATGTATCCAGATCTGATAGCTTCATTAAAAGCTTTTGATATCTTTACTCTAGCTTCTCCATCAGCATACAATATTCTAGCTTGACTGCCTACGACTAATTTATTAGCTTTGGCATTTCTAATCCAATGAATGCTATCACTTAGCTGCAGCTTTATCTCATCAGGAGCGGTTTTATACATTTCTTCTAAAATATCTCCTGCTATTTTATCAGTTTTATCTAAATCTGTAGGGTCACCAGAAGTACAAACCCACCTAAATGGACCAAAACCAAAATCAAAAAATTGAGGTCCCATTATATCTTGTACATAGCTAGGATACCTAAATTCACCATTAGGTAGCAAAATATCAGCACCTGCACGACTAGATTCTAATAAAAAAGCATTGCCATAATCGAAGAAATACATACCAAGCTGAGCATGCTTATTGATAATAGTTACTTGACGTTTTAAACTTTCTTGTACTTTTTGTTTAAAAAGTTCTGGGTTTTTGCTCATCAATTCATTAGACTCTTCATAGGTGAGACCTGCAGGATAGTAGCCACCTTGATATGGATTGTGTAGAGAAGTTTGATCTGTGCCTATATCTACTTTTATATTCTCATCATATAACCTTTCCCACAAATCAACAATATTACCTAAATAACCAATAGAAACATTTTCTTTATTAGCCATAGCCTCTCTCAATCTAGGTATTAGCTTATCAAGAGTATCATAATATTCATCTAACCACCCTTGATTTAATCTTGTTTTCAAAGGCTTTGGATTTATCTCTGCTATTACAGCTACACCACCAGCTATTTTAGCAGCTTTAGGCTGAGCACCAGACATACCTCCGAGCCCTGACGAGACGAATAGCATGCCATTGAGATTTTGCCTGCCAGGTTCTTTTTTTCTACCTGCATTCAAAATAGTAACGGTAGTGCCATTTACTATCCCCTGAGGGCCAATGTACATATATGAGCCTGCAGTCATCTGACCATATTGCGTTACGCCTAGAGCATTATATTTATCATAGTCATCCATACTACTATAGTTAGGCACCATCAGCCCATTAGTTACTACTACACGAGGTGCATCTTGCGAGCTAGGAAAAAGTCCCATCGGATGACCACTGTACATCACCAATGTTTGCTCATCAGTCATCGTAGCTAGATATTTCATAGTTAATAAATACTGTGCCCAATTCTGAAAAATAGAACCATTGCCACCATAAATTATTAGCTCATAAGGATGCTGAGCTACACGTGGGTCTAGATTATTCTGTATCATCAGCATGATAGCAGCAGCTTTTTTAGATTTAGCTGGATATTCATTAATATTTCTAGCATATATAGGATAGGTAGGTCTATATCTATACATATAAATCCTACCATACTCATTCAATTCATTTAGAAATTCTTTTGCTAAAAATTCGTGATGTTTGGGTGGGAAATAACGCAAAGCATTCTTGAGAGCTAATTTTTTCTCATTCTCTGTTAATATTTGTCTACGTTTAGGAGCTCTATTTATATTTTCATCAAATTTGGGCATTTCTGGTATTTCATCAGGGATACCCTGCAAAATAGCTTTTTCGAAATCATTCATATTTATAAACTTTTTTGCGAATATAATAAAATTTTTAGAAAATATGAATATTGAAATTAATTTTTATAAATAATAGAATTAGTCATTTTATTTATAACTAATTTTTTTAATGAGAACACGAAATAATCAAATATCTTCATAAGAGCATTTTTTAAAATTTAAAACAGTAAGGAATCTTTTTAGACTTTATTAAACTTAAATTTTGCTTATTTTAAGCTAAATAATTTCCAATGCTATATAGTAGAACTTACAATTTATGGTAAAAATTTTCTTTTGATAAAAAATATGTAATAGAAGTACTTATAGTAACTCATTTATTTATGTAGTCTGTAAAATATTATTGATATAATTTAATAAATCTTCAATACCAATTTTTTTGGTTGAGGATGTCATAAATATAGGTGGTAATATTTCCCAAGATTTTGATAATTCATCAATAAAAGCATTTTTATTTTTTTCTATGATCAATTTTCTTTCTTTATCAATTTTGGTCATCACAATAGCTAATGGTATTTGTTTTTGACCACAATTATTGATGAAATCTAAGTCGATTTTTTGAGGAGGTAAAGTAGAGTCTATTAATATAAAAGCAATGTATAATTGCTTTCTATTAATTAGATATTCATTTATAATTTTTGTTAATTGTTTTCGAGTATTTTGTGATGTTTTCGCATATCCATATCCAGGCAAATCTACGAGGTACCATTTTTCATTAATAAGATAGAAATTTAAAGTTTGAGTTTTACCAGGCGTGGACGAGGTATGAGCTATCTTTTGATATACCAATGCATTAATTAGTGAAGATTTACCCACATTAGACCTACCAATAAATGCAAATTCTGGGAAATTTGTACTAGGACAATCTTTTAATGATACACAACTTTTAATATATTTAACTGTTTTTATATTCATTTTTTTCTTTTAAATATGAATCTACATGCCGTTTGATTTTACTTGGATAAACATCATCTATAGTTACTAAAATCCCAATTTCTTCAACTGGACCAAATTGTGGATTAAGAGAAATACCAAAAGTTTTCATTGTTCTAGATAGACTCATATATGCATTCACTAATGGAGGAATAGCTTCACCTCTAGATTTCACAAAAGTTAATAATTTTTTATAATTTTCTTCATAAGAATCAGACGAAAACAATTGTTCAAAAATAGAAATATCATTAGAATAAGGACGAGGCATTTTAGGTGTTATCAATTTGTCATTATCAGGGAAATGTTTATGCATGAAAAATACGATAGCATCCCTAGCTAATTGATCAAAATTAAGATATAATGTTACTTTACCAAAGAAATATTTAATGTCTGGGTAGTCTATCGTTAATGCACCTAACCCATCCCATAGATTATCTAAAGAAAAAATCCCTTTTCTTTGATCTTTTTGTGGTTGATATTTAGGCTGTACAAAACTTCTACCTAATTCAATAGTTTGAGTAGCATATTTTTTAATAAATAAATCAGAAAAATCGAACATATGCGAAGTAGCTAAGTGCAACTCGCCATTATAAAAATTTAAAACATCTTTTAACAAAATAAATCTATATCCGCCGATTATTTCTTCATTTTTAGGATCCCACACAATTAATTGCTTATATTTGATATCACCAACATCAAACTCATCAATATCTACTTTTTTACCAGTACCAGCACCTGCATCTCTGAAAGCCATTTCCCGTAATCTACCAACTTCTAACATCAGATTAGGACATTGATCAGCAGTGAATATATATATTTCATTCTTATTATAATTTGTTTTTCTAATATATTTATCAATTGTTAATTCTTTTTTTAATAATTCTCTATCAATAGGTTTTATTATATCTTCCATAATATTTTCTAAAATGTTTATTAACTAAATTTATTATTTTTTTCAAAATTATAAATCTTAATTAAATTTATAAATAATCTAAATACTTTTTAACATAAAAATTATTTAATCAGTTTTCATTTAGTAGCATTACATCATTACTTTTTATTAATTACTATAAAAAAATATTTTTCTTAAAATTACGAAAAAAATAAAAATTAATTATTTATCGATATTTTCAGCAAGTTTATATACAATATCTTTTACATATTGCGCCCACTCTGAATCAGTTTTAGATTTATCAAAGAAATTATAAGAAATAGGTTCACCAAAAATAATTTTTATATTTTTATCTTTTTGTTTAAACATTTCATTAGATAAGAAAAACATTTCTATATTAGACTTAATTGCCAATTTTTTCCTAATATTAGCCAGGTTATAAAAAAAATTAGAATTTTTTCCAGAAATATAAACAGGAATAACGTCGCGATGATATTGTCTAGCTTTTTGAATAAATGATTTTTTCCATTCTAAATCCATGATTTGGCCATTAATTTTTCTACTTGCCAAACCAGCGGGGAAATAAATGATAGCAGCATCACTATTATAGGCTTCTTCTATCTCTAAAGCAGCATCACTACTTTGTTTACCATGCTTATTAACAGGTAAAAAAAGTGGTTTAAGATTAGGAATATATAATAATAAATCGTTCACTGGCACTTTGATATTAGGATTTATTTTACTAACTACATACATGATAGCCAGACCATCTAACCCACCCATGGGATGATTGGAAGCTACTATATATCTTTCAGATTTTTTTAGATTTTCTAATCCTTGATACTGAATTTTTACACCAAAAAGATCAAATAAAGTATTTTCTACAAATTGCACCCCAAAAATATCTTTATTTTTAGCAATATGTGCATTAATTTCATCTTCGTGAACTATTTTTTTAATGTAATTAATAACAAAATTTGGCAAAAATTTTAATAAATTTGGATTTTTATCGCCGATTACTTTTCTAATATCGATAAGTTTTTCATTATGTTCCATATTTACAAAATTTATGTAAGAGTAAACTGAATAGCAAATTTAAATAAATTTTTTAAAATGTATAAAATAGATAGTGGTACATATAGGTGATTATTGAAGAATAAGGTAAGGATAAGATAAAACATTTATGTTTAACTTTTCATGTTAACTATTTTTATTAATTTTGTAAAAATAAAAATTTATGGAATATACAGTCGAAAACATACAAAAGATTCTTGCTCTTACTAAAGAAGGTAAGCGTGAATTTTTAGATAATCTCTATGATTTTCTCAAAAAGAATAGATTATCAGCATTAGATTATCAGAGAATCAAAATATTATCAACCGCCCCCATTTGTCCAAGATGTCATTGTGAATATGTAACTAAAGCTGGTAAGAGTGATGGCAGACAAGTATATAAGTGCAAAAAATGTGGTTATAGATTCAGAGAAACTGCCAAATCACTTGTCTATTATTCTCATAAATATTATCTTTTAATGGATTACATAAAATGTATGTTAGAAGGTAAAAGTCTAAGAGCCTGTGCTAGAGAGGTTGGTATTAGTTTACCAACAAGTTTCAAATGGAGACATAAAATTTTAGCTGCTATCCAAGGATTAGAAGGAGGAATTAACTTCTCTGGTATTACTGAAACCGATGAATTATTAATGCAATATTCAGAAAAGGGTCGTAAATTTAAAACTTTAGAAGAAAAAGAACAAGCTATGAAAACTGTTCATCCAAATGTAGCTATATTAGTGATGACAGATAGAGAAGGTAATTTGCTTTTCAAACATACTGGGGAACATAGAGTTCAGAATAGTCAGTTAAAGGAAGAGTTAAAGCGTAGAGTATCTGAGAACAATTTAATATGTTTTAAACCAAACGAAGAGTTTCAGCAGGCAGTTAAAGAATCACCAAGCAAAAAGGTATTAGTGATGCATAAAACAAAAGGATTATCAATTTATAGTGTAAATGTAGCAGAGAAAAAAATTACTAATTTTTTAGTTTGGATGATGAAATTTAGAGGAGTAGCTACAAAGTATTTGCAGAACTATCTAATGTGGTTTGTAGTAATGAATAAGTATTTAAAAGATAAGGTAGAATCAGATATTGGGAGACTATTAAATTTATCATCGCACGATAGATGGGCGTGGGAGCGGTATTTTAGATTGATAAAATTGAAATATTAATATATCATATAAAGTTTAACAAAAATATTTTTTTAATCATTTACCTTTTTTACTTTAACATTTTATTTCCCAGATAATAATTAATTTTGAATAAAAATTAATTATGTCTTCCCTTAAAAAATTTTTATTTTTATTTATCTGCTTATCATCTATTTTTTCTTTTGCTCAAAGTGATTATTACAATCCAATGGTTGATAGTACAGTAGATATAGTCTATGATGATAGGTTTGCCACAATTTTATTGGAGGATACTTCGTGGCAGTTCAATTTTCCCGCTATAGATCTATCAAAATCTAATAATTTACAACTATCTTTTGATATGCTTACTGAGGAAGTTTATGATATATATGTCTCTTTTCAGCCGTGTAGTCCTAATTGGGAATTGCTCAATGAACCTATTGCAGATTTTATTGATGGTTTTTCCGAAAATCCTATTTTTGATTATAATTTTTCTAGAAATACTCTAATCCCTTATATTCATTATTCTTATTTATTCCCTAATGATGATATTAGATTTAAACAAAGTGGCAATTATCTTTTGACAGTATATTACAAAGATAAAACTACTAATAAATATAGAAAAGCTTTTAGCAAACGTTTCGTTGTTAGTGAACAAAACTTGTTAGTAAATGCTCAAGTGACTTTCGCAACTGATGTTAATGAAAAATTTTATCGACAGCAATTATTATTCAACTTTACTAGTCCTAGTATTATTTTTAATAATATTTATGATAGATTATATGTCTGTGTAATGCAAAATGCTAGATGGGTAGATGCTCATTGTAATATACAACCTTCATATTCTAAAAATAATGTAGTGTATTTTGATGAATCTGCTAAAAATTATACAACTTTTGATGGGAACAATGAATTTAGATATTTTGATATTAGAAGTATAGCATACCAAACTGGTAATATTGCTAAGGTGGTTCACGATTCTGCAACAGTACATGTATTTTTGATACCTGATATTTCCAGACGATATACGCAATATTTAACACAGCAAGACATAAATGGTAGATATTTTATTTCTAATGATTTATATAGCAATTATAATACTGAAAGTGAATATTATTATGTTCATTTTTCTTTGAAAAGTGATCCTATCGCTGAAGGTGCAGTTTATCTAATTGGTAATTTTACAAATTATCAAATCTCTCCCAAATACAAGATGCAATATAATTATGAAAATGGACAATTTGAGCTTACTCTACTATTAAAGCAAGGTTATTATAATTATGCTTATGCTTTAGTACCTAATCAAACTAATAATCTAAAAATATCTTATTTCGAAGGTAACCACTCTGAAACTGAAAATGAATATCAAGGGTTGATTTATTATAAAGAAGAAAGTGATAGATATTTTAGACTTTTACATGTTTTTACTATCTCTAGGTAAAAAAGTTGATTGTCAAGTTCTACGTTTCATATTTTGCCAATCTAAATAATAAATTAATCTAAAAGAAATAGTATTAGTCTGTGGATTATCAAAAAGATTTGAAAAATTTTTACTAAATGAAGGAAACATTAAATAATCTGGGATAACATCGCTAGAGTATATTTGATTTTTCCACATTATATCTAAATATGAACCTGGGGCGAAATTCCATGAGAATGATAAGTCTACATTAAAAGTATTAAAATTAATATCTTGGTCTTGATTATAATTATCTATTGAAGACAAGCTACCATCTAATTGCAAAAAATAAAATTCATTATAATCTACAGTTCTCCAGTAATGCCTTAGGCTAAGGTTAATATACATTTTATTATTTATAACCCATTTACCTTGTAGTGAATTAATAAGTGTATTTACATTTCTTTGACCGAAAACTATCTGATCACTATAAATAGTATCTGGCACAAAACCACAATCATTATGGTCAAAATCAAAATCAAAGCCATAAATTAATGTAATCCTATCATTTATTCTCACTCGTGGCCTTATGTATCCATAATATCCCCAACGTTTAATAAAATCTAAATATGTGCCTAATTGCATGTCTAATGCGAAAGTTTTTCTATAATCTGTAGAAATATTAAAATAAAAACTATGAATAGCTGGTCTCACATACACTCTGCCAGGGTACCTAGCTTCATAGTAATCATAATCATCGGACAAGCTAATATCTAAATATATCCACGAGCTTAAATATTTTTGAGTTTCTATGTACGAAGACAATATGAGTTTAGTTTGCATTAATTTATTAGTTTTAAATAATCTATAATTATAAAAATCTACATCCACAGACATTCTATTAAATTTGCCAAAAGGCTGATATCTATTATACCATAACCCTAAATGATGTGTCGTTAAATTATTATGTTGCAAATAACCAAAATCATTAGGATTATATTTATCACTTATGAGATTTAGTTCATAAGCATATTTCCATTTACCATTTAATTTTCCTAAGCCAGTAAATAACATATAACCATTCTCGTGATCATTAGTATTTTTTATCGTACTCCATGCTCCCTGCCCATACAGTCCAAATCTATTTGAAGGTTCCATAAATTTAAACGATGTTCCTAAAACATTGGAATAATAGTGGATGTCTGGCCTTACCACAAAAGCATTTGTTAAATTTACATAAGAGTTTTTCCAGAAACTTTTATCCAAGACTATCATATTATAATTAGCCCATGGTTCTGTTAATATTTTTTTAATATTTCCCAGTGAATCTTTTACTTCTGCCCATGTATTTGCTGTAGTTGCATTGAAAATGCCAATAGCTAGATTTTTATCATCTCTACCAGACAATTTTATAGCATTTATAAGTTTAGAATAGCGAGGATTGTCAATAATAATATATCCGCTATCTTGTAATGCTCTGATCTCATAATACTTAGCAGGTATTTTACCTATTCTACGAGAATAAAACAAACCTACTTTTTCGAATAATTCTACTCCCTCAGTAAAAAAAGGGCGATTTTCGGAATAATATGTTTCGAAAGGACTTAAGTTTAGCTCTTCTTCATCAGATTGCACATGAGAAAAATCTGGTACAAGTGTCAAATCTAATGTATGACTTTTTGTAATCCCTAATTTCATATCCAACCCTCCATTTAGACTATATGTAGGCTTATTATCATCACTATAAAAATCTATACTAGTAGATACATAGGGATAAAAAGCTAATCTCAATGGAGAATTTATATCTTTTAATCCAATAATTTGTCCCATCTGTTCTATATCTGCACCAAGCTCTTGCCTGACAGGATTCCAACAACTCTGCTCTCTCACTCTCCTAATAATTCTCCAAAAATTAGCAGACCATGCTTGTTCTGTAAGATTAGGAAATCTAATAGAAGAGTATGGTATAGATATTTCTACTATCCAACCTTTATCATTAATATTAACAGAGCTCATCCACACAGCATTCCAATTATAATCATAATTGCCATCAGATATTAAAATATCTGTTTGCACATTAGCTGCTGTTACTCTAAACACATAAACATTTCGATTATCATTAAATGGATTGAGTTGAAAAACAAACATATCAGTATTACCATTATCATCATCTCGCATCGTTAATTCTTTTAAAATATTTTCTGGTTCATCATCGAATAGTGTAGCTCCTATATATAAAGCTCTATCATCATATAACAAACAGACACGTGTTTGTCTATAAGGATCTCTACCTTCGTATGGTTTAAATGTAACAAAATCTCCAGTGCATTCAGCTTGGCTCCATGATTTTTCATCTAATACTCCATCTATATTTATTTTTTCATTAGTCCTATATCCTACTATTACTCTTTGCTGAGAATAAGCAGTATTTACAAAAATAAAAATTAAAAAAAACAGGGTAATACTTTTCATAAAGTATCAAATATTAACATTGCAAAAATAATCAATATGAAACAATTTTTCTATTTAAATCGAGAGAATATTTTATACTATTTACAATTTATTCAAAAAATAAAACGATAAAATTTTTTTGGTTATAAAGATTACTAAATGGCAATTATATTCTTTTGATAAAAGATTTTATATTTTACACAACATATTATGACAAATTAGATGTAATAAAACATATAATATGGACAAAAATTAGTAAATATTTATTTATCGGTCTGCTTCACCCCGTCACCTCGTCATCCTGTCATCCTCTCATGCATTTCAATTCCTTATGGTGCGACAATATTGAGACTGGGGAGACTGGGGAGACTGGGAGGGGTAGAGAAAATAAGACGAAAAGACTGGAAGAGGTATGAGTATAATTAGAATCTTAATCAAGTAAATTATAAAGACCATTTATCAGAATTATTAATCATATTTACTAATTTACCGATAATAAAGTTGTACTGTAAATGTAGATAATCTTTAGTATTTTCATCAATGTAGTTACAATTAAAAGCAAAATCTAACCATACTTGTGTTTCAGCAGCTTCGCTTTCAGCATCAGAGAGTTTAGCTATAAAAGCTTTTCTATATCTACGTTTACGAAATGCTTCTGCTAGATTAGCACAAACAGACCTAGAAGATCTCCTTATTTGATCTGTTAAAGAATATAACTCACTACGTGGAAAATTATTAGATAAATTAAAAATTTCCATTGCATTTGCAAAAGCAAGTTGGTAAACTTCCAAATCTTGATGATTAATTATTTTGCTCATAAATAAATTTTTTTAAAATTACTAATTAAAAATTTCAATACTATGAATTAGCAGTTTATCAATATTAGCAATAAAAAAACACTTATTTTTATTTTTAATATACTAAAGCTAACTGTTTCACCTCTTCAATCAGTCTTAGAGTTACTCAGTTATTTCGTCTACTTATCACTCAATATCCTTGTCTTTCAGTCACCCTCGTCACCTTGTCATTTCTTATCCGCTTCTCCCCGTCACCTCGTCATCCTGTCATCTTCTCATGCATTTCAATTCCTTATGGTGCGACAATATTGAGACTGGGGAGACTGGGGAGACTGGGAGCGTAAAAGTAGATTTTAAAAATATTACAAAATATAAATTTTTGGTTCTATAATGTTTTGAGTGGGTAAATAAAAAAATAGTAAATTTGGATA
>ERZ795032.744-NODE-744-length-29728-cov-273.319145_pt1 | contig 29728 bp, 24 predicted proteins | sample MGYA00375124_ERZ795032 | MGnify/ENA primary metagenome ERZ795032 (study PRJEB30167, sample SAMN05720154) | activated sludge metagenome | isolation source: Anaerobic digester | place: China | collected 2015-12-16 ...
TCACGGCTATGGTTATCATACTCTTCCTTTCTGGTAAACAACTCCCAGATCTCGTTATCCTGCTTGAGCAGGTCTATTCTCTGCAATTATCTTCTCCGCATACTTAGAGCAGGGGATATTATGCTTTTCCCCGCCTCATTTCCCGGAAGAGACAGGATAGAATAGAATATCTTATCGCCGCACTCCCGGTTCGGCCATCGATCTCTATCTCAGCCCGCCGATGCTGATCTCCCACGGTATATTCTTTTGAACCGATAGAACATCGAGGCTGTTTTCGAAAACAGAACGATATTTGAGTAGATAGGCACATATTTTGCCCCAAAACCAGCTTTTATCTGAAAACGGGCGCTTTTGGGGTCAAATCTTTGCCGGCCAAAGGAGACCTTCTGATATCCGTTATCCCACGCCCAGTTAAGCCCCTCCCAGAAGAGAGGATAGGTAGGATGGTACGTATTGGGGAGACCTCGGTTCAGGGAAAGATATTCGAAGTATACCGTTTTGCTGGCAGGATGGACAAAGGTGAGCAGTCCTCCGGCGCATATATCCTCTTTCGATAACAACGTCACCCGCATCCCATTCTGTGAATATGCTTCTAGCAGACTCTGAAAGAAGGCAAGCGGCAGGATATCTCCGTTTATGCGTGCGAGGTTTTCAGCATAATACCTGTAAAATGTTTTCATGTCCTCCTGCTCGTGGATCTCGCGAATCCAAAACCCCTTCTCACCGAACCTGCGGATAAATCTCCTCTGCCCTTTTCTGGCGGTGAAATCTTCCCAGATCTTATCCGGCGGATTTTGCCGTAAATCCAGCACCATATTCCCTGTATTCTCAGAGGAATGGTGGTTGTATCCCATGTGGTCCCATAATAACTTACTATCCATATTCAGGGAGAGAAATGAGTACTTTGATGCGAACAGGGTGAGAACCTTATCCAGGTCCCGGAGATCGAGATCATCCTTCAGCAAGATGTTATTGAACTCTGAATGAGGTATAGGCTCAAGCCCTTTCAGGAATACTAATGGGCGATTCATGAAGGGGAGTATCCCGACCATTTTCTGCCCTTTCCAGATGATCCAGTACTTGAGATCGATGTTGAGTGTATTTTCGAGCAGGTTTTTCCATTTTACAGTATGGTAAAACGTTCCTTCCGGGCACCGGTTGTTAAATTCGTCCCAATCTCCTGCATTCTCCTCCGACAGCTCTTGTATGGAGTAGCCCATGATGGCTTACTACTTTCCCCTGATGTAATGTAACTTCCGGCTCGATACACTGCGGTTCTTATCAGTAACGGATGGTTTTATCCTCCTTTCCGGGCAACACCAGGGTCGCCCCGAACACCGGTGAGGGGCACCGCATGGAACCGGGGTCTGGATCTCCCCACATCTCCCCTCTGTGGGTTGCTGCACTATCCAGGTGGATACTACCCAGGCGGAGCGGGATCATGCGATCTCTTCGGTGCCTGCAGCAAATGGTTTATGTATTATGACATCCTGAACCCGGCCTGTCCAGGGTCTCTACCGGTTTGCCCGATCGGGTGAGAGGGAAAGAGTGTGGCCGACCCTATACCTTTCCCGGGACACTGCATGAAACGTCCCGGCAGAGCTCCTGATAATTACAGGAGGAACATTGGAATGCGCGAATGCCGGTCAGAGGTGTATGAGATCCGGTTTAGTGGTGGATAAGGGAGAGGGAAGTATGGAGGAGAAGCACATAATACCCTGTACATTCATGGCCCGGGAGGTATGTGAATTTACGCGACCGTCGTATGGATACCTCGTGCAGAGGACCTGGAATGATTCTATCAAGGCCCCTTTGATACCTATCATCAAGCGGATCCCCTATACCGTATCATTGTGGCGCCAGATTCAGCTGATGATCTCGCCTGCCGATGATGGCACTCGTGATACGAATCAACTAAAAATGGCTCAAAGGGGGGTTATGTCTGTGGATGAAGTGCTTGATCTGCAACCCGGTGAATTAGTCCAGGTCCGATCGTTAGATGAGATATACTCCACGCTTGACGGAGAGGGGAAATACAAGGGCCTGCTCTTTATGCCAGAGATGGAAGACTTTTGTGAGAAAAAATACCATGTGTTCAAGAAGGTGCGCTCAATAACCCTTGAAACCGATGGGGAGGTGAGAAAGTTGAAAAGTCCTACGGTCTTCCTGGAGGGAGTATACTGCGATGGGAAGAGGCACAATAATTGTGACAGATCCTGCCTGCTCTTCTGGAGGGAAGCCTGGTTGAAGCGGGTCGAACCCTAACCCACCTCATTACTCCTGCACTCGGAGCATGTCAACTACCCCGCGCCTTTTGGGTGGGGCTTGCTGCCGGGGCCGGCCCCTTGCGGGGCACAGGGCAGCAATTTAATGGGTGCGAAGGTTGACGGTTCAAAGGTCGTCCTTATTCGCACGGGCCGGTTGACGCGGCCCCTACCGATTATCCGTGGGATCACGGAATCACCGGCTACCTTTCTCAGATGATTCAGAGCGCCGTTCACGTCGGCGTTGATCAGGGTGCCCGGAGCACTCTGGTAGAGCCCGCGCTTGACCCGCCGTTTCCGCCCATAGGGCGGTTTCTTGATTGGATCAAGCGCGAGAGCATCGACCTGCGAGGTGTAGGCTTCAGAATGAGAATCATCGAACCGGATCCCGGCCAACTCGCACTTGCTCTTCAACGCACTCGCAGTGCCATTATCTCTTATCATTGTTGTTTATCCGTCATGAAGAATAGCCGCGGGGTGAAAGTGTACGGGGCTTGTATACGGACAAGCCCGGGACAGGCAGACGGCATTCCTCCCCGCACCTGTTGGCCGGGGTCTCCTGCCTATACGAAGATGAAACGACCAGTACTGTACCTCTCTTTTCACTTCATTGGGGAGAGTGCGTTCGGGTGGCTGGGAGCGGTTTCCGGGTATAGTAACATGGTATAGAGATCGATATACCGGCACGCCACAGATTCCCAGGTATAATCAAGACCCAGCGCCCTGGCCTTACCCATATACCGCTTCAGTTTTTCAGGGCTGCCAAGCAGATCCAGGACCGCCTGCACGATCATCGCATCCTCATCCTCTCGATCGAAGATCAGCGAGCATGCCCTCAACCGATCAGCATGATCGACATCGGCCCTGATGATGGGCACCGTACCGCACACCAGATATTCGAAGATCTTGTTGGGCGAAGTCCTCACCCAGTATCTCGCGTCCGGTCTCACGAGCAGGAAGCCAATATGGGCCCTTTCGGTGAGTTTGACTGTCTTCTCTCGCGGAACATAGCCAAGGAACCGGAGCCTGCCATCATGCCTTCCGGCAAGCTCCTCGATCTTCACCCTCGAGCCCTCGTCCATGGAGGTCCCGCCGATGAAGAAGGTCACGTTGTCATACGAGCGAATGACAGCATCGGCGATATCAAGGAGAAGGTCGACGTCTCTATCGGCCGCATTATTGAGGCTCCCAATATACACCGCATGTATTTGCGGCTCAGGCCCGGCAAGACGGATCTTCTCATCTATCGCGTTCGCATCATACATCGCGGATGCCGCATAATTCGGAACCGCTATGATATGCGACCCGGGAAATAGCCTGTGAACCGCATCACGGTGGTGTTCTGAGACGACGACCGTTCCGGATATCCACTTCTTTGCGAGATCCTCATAGAAGAGCGGCAGAGATATCCGCCCGAAGTGAAGCCAATCTTCATAGACCTCATGTCGATCGTAGATAACCCGTGAGTTGGGCATGCTGTTTTCGACAAGCTTTCCGGCCAGCGGCAGCAGCAGAGGGTCGTGAATGTGAAGAATGGACGGCTGTTCAGGATCAATATCAAGTGCTTTTAGCGCTTTACGGCAGTCGGCCAGTATCTTAGGCCGTAAACAGTAACCCATGAAATACAGGGTTCTGGTCTTTCCCTGGAAGAAGAACCGATTTATTCTAAACCCCCTCACCCCGTGATGGGAGAAGATGCCGGGTCCGGCGGACTCATCCGCGTAATTATAATGTATCCGGCAGACGTTCATCCCCTGATCCGCAAGATAGGTTATGTGCCTCTCAATCCGTACATCCTCCACCGGATGTACGTCAAGAATAATAACATTCATACCGGCACCCGGCGATGATGTCCCTCGCTCAGACTTATATCTAACGATATCGGGTATACGCCGATTATCCCCAAGATATCCGGCGCCCGGAACCTCCACTTTCCCCTCCATCGCGGCATCAAGGAGGTCGACCGGGAGCTGACGGATCGCAAGAGAGGGTACATGCCGGGGAAACTGTGGAGCGATGCCGAAACCCGGCATCCGGAACCCCAGATGTGTACAGTCCGCCCTCTTCATCCCGTGGTCAGACACTCAAACATATTTACGTACCTCTCTGATATACTCTCCCAGTTCAGTACCTTCTCAGCATATCTCCTTGCGTTCATCGCATGATCGGGATGCTCCTCATTCAGGTAACCAAGGATCGCAGCGGCAGCCGTTGCCGGATCATCCGGGGCAACCACCACTCCGCAATCGGCTTCCTTCACAACCCGGAGGTTTGCGATATCGGAGACGATGCACGGCAGCCCTGAGGCCATTGCTTCCGCAAGGGTCAGGGGCGGCATCCCCCCTTCATACTTCGAGACCATCATGTAGTAATCTGCGCAGGCGTAGAGATCCGGGAGGTCTCGACCATGATCGACGTTCCCGAGGAAGAGTACGTTCTCCAATCCCATCCTCCGCACCAGGTTCATTGCTGCCTCCAGGAGCTCTCCCCCTCCGGCGATACAGAGCGTCACACCCTTCCGCTGTTTCTCAAGGTGCGAGAAGATCTCAAGCATGGTGAGCGGTTGTTTTGCAGGGATCAGCCGCCCGACACTCAGGAGAATAACCCCATCCTCCGGGAGACCGAATCTCTTCCGGATACCTGTTCTGTCGGGTGAGGGATGGAACCGCCCGATATCAACCCCATTCGGGATGTAGGATATCCGGTCTCGTGCGACACCGATCCGCTCCAGCTCCTCACGAACCGGCCGCCCAACACCGGTGAAGAGAGTGGTGGAGGGCATACGGGTCAGGCAGGAACGCTCGATCCGGGCAACAACAGATTCATACAGGTGGAAAGGAAGGCTCCCCACCCCGAGCTCGCTCGATCCGGAGTAGGTCGAGTGCATCGTCACCAGGCAGCGCTTAAATGGGTTTTTGGTGAAGATAAAGGGGTTCTGGAGCCAGGCGGCATCATAATCGTTGTTTTTGAAGTGCCGCGAGACCTGGTACCAGTAGTTGAGCAGCCCGACGACGCCCGCCCTCTCTATCAGGGGCCAGCTTCCAAGCCTGACATCCGGGCCTTTTGGGGAGCAAACCGTGCACTCGACGCCTCTTCCTTTGAGTTGCTGCACGACGTTGTAAACTACATTGGCCATGCCCGCGCCGTGGGGAAAGTACTCGGTTGTGCAGACAAGCAGCCTCATGCAGGAATTCCCTCCACCATCCAGACCGGATCGCCTGTTCGCTCCAGAGCGCGTCCGGCAGCAATCACCCTTATCCTCGGATGGGATAACGCTGGAGAGTCGGGCCATCCTCTACCCATCATCCCAGTACCTGGCCGTATACGCCCACGATCTCTTTTGCTATGGTCTTCCACGTATACCGCTCCGAGTATGCGAGAATCGCCTCGCTATCCCATTCCCGATCCAGCGCTATGAGGGTTTTTTCAGCCAGATCGTCAGGGTTGCCCGGATCGACCAGCAGACCATACTTATCGGAGGTGACGACCTCCGGGACTCCGCCCACCCTCGTTCCCACGAAGGGCTTTCCGCACCCGAAGGCCTCGAACATAACCGTCGGGTTGCCCTCGCTAAGGCTTGGCAGGACAAAGAGGTCACAGGCGTTCAACCAGAGCGGGATCTCATCGTGCGGCTTTCCCCCGGCAAGCATGACGTGATCTTCAAGACCGAGCGACCCGATCTGGCTTTTTAAGGCGTCGTAGAGTCTGCCGGGACCGACAACCACGCAAAGGATATCCGTTCGCTCCCTCACGATCCGCGACATTGCATTGATGAGGTGCTCATGTCCCTTGACCACACCATACAACCTCCCGACGTTCAGGATCACCTTTTTGTCTGTGGGTAATCCCAACGCCTCTCTGCATTCCCCTGTATTCATGGGGTAGAACTTTGTGTTATCGTAGCCGTTTGGAATGGTAACCACGCGCCGGAGCGGGAGGGATATCCCATGATCTTCCGATGCGCCGTTGTATTGTGCAATGTGTCGGGCATCTGACTTCGAGAGTGTCACAGTCCTGTCAACGGAATTTAAGATAACCCTCCTTGCACTCTTCTCGTAAATCCGCACGCATGTGTCTCCTATATGTTCGCCAAACATCAACTGGCCATGATGCGTGAGGACGAGCGGCACCTTGCAGAGTCTCTTCAATAAGGGAAAGGAGAGAGCAACAAAACTGTAGACGTTATGAATATGGATGATGTCGAAGTTCTTCAGTTCGTTTATGAGGAGAAAGATGGATGGTACAAGGGGATTTCTCAACGGTTCCCCGATGCATCTCAGCCTTCTGACGCTGATACCATCCATAACCTCGAAGGTTCTGCCTTCCGGAATGTTTGAGGTTATCACCTCAACCGTATGCCCCTCGTTGATCAGGCCTTTGCTTAAGTTATAGACGTACATCTCCATCCCGCCATTATGCGGTAAAAAATACGGAGTTATCTGAGCGATCCTCATGTTTCACCTCGGCCGATGCCGATCCCACCCGTCTCACAGCAGAGCGCTCGCCCCGGTTACGGTTTCAAAGTTCCAGGTGAAGCGTGCCGCGAAAGTCTTCTCGGGGACCAACGCTGCCGGTATAAACCGGTGGAGGACCCCATCCCCCGGAGCCCCTGACCTCAGGGGCGACGCCGCGCTTCCGCCCGGACGATGTAAGGGCGTGATCCGGCTTTCCGTGAGAAGTCGATACGACGGGGTTCTTCATCGCACCTGCAGGCGTGCCTCTGGGACATGAGGCGAATGAGTATCTCCTGTATCCCCGAGATTCTGTGAGTGTTATGGGCGCTGGGTCCGACATGGAGGGGGATGCCCTTCCGGGACACCTGATATAACTTTCGGATTACCGCCCCGTAATCGTAAGGTCATTCAACTACCCCTTCAACGGGGCCTTTCCCTGATGAACGGAGAAAAATAGCTCTTAATCGGTTTTGCGGCCGATATAAGAACCGGCGTATATGGCAACCTTTCCGATGAGATCATTTCTCACATGCCGTGATAGGATCGGAGGGCGCCGAATGGATCCATACCCCATCATGCAGGTGGGTAAAAGAACCCCGGCAATCATGAATGGGGGCGGCAAAGACCTCTCTGTTCTTTTAAGATAGGATCCCGGAATGCAGGGGCCGGGCAAGCTCGCCCGGATCGGGCCCGGTGTAAGGATTGCGCTGGCGATTGCCGGATGTGCATACCAGTTCTTCCGGTGCCGGATCTTACGCAGATCCTGTCGGATATGCCTGTTGTATCTTCTTGCTCCCCGTCATTGCTGGAGGTGGTAGATGCTGATGCCGCTGTTGGAGTAGATTCTATCCTCTGTGGATAATCTGCCAGTAAGGTTCAGGACATTCCCCTCTGTAGGCAGGTAGGGTTGAAGACCCTTTCCCGGATCGAATTTTGTCTCATCCATCGCTTCCTCATCTCCAAAGAGCAGTCCGCCACCCCGGAGTTGTGCCTCCAGGAGAATAACGTATCCACTACCCCAGGAGCAATTTGGGTCATCGGGGATGAGGCGACCGGTATAGTAAGGCAACCTCAGATGCTCGGATTCGCTTATCTTCTTTCTCCCGAAGAATCGCAGCGTATAGTAATCCGTGTGAAGCAGGGACCCGCTCGGCACCTTCTCCAGGATATGATGAAACCCGATCACCTCAGCCTGATTGAAAGAATAACGGATGTAACCCGGGTCTTCCCTGATAAACCCAAGGGCGCTGATGCCATAGAGAGCAATCAAAACGATCATCACGGCCCCAACCCGTCGGGGCGATAGACCCAGGGCGACCAGGTAACGCATGAGGATATAGATGCCCACACCCATGGCAACGGTAAGAATCGGCAGAAATAGGATAGCGAATCGCTCGATGCGGAGAACCGATACCATCTGAAACATCACGGTAAAGATACCGGGAACATTCAGGATGATCGCTACCATCCCCAATATGCCGAACACGACCGAGTATTCCGGCCGCTGCTTCCATAAGAGATAAATCGCTCCCAGCAGTGCAAAGAACACGATAAAAAGGGTATCTACCTGATTCAGGAGAAAACCCCAGCCCTGGTGTACCGCTTCGGTGAGAGCGAGGTTCTGATAAATGGATGAGTCGATGCGTGGGAGCAGGTCCTCTATGAAGGGGTACGCTATAAAGAGCCAGTAACTGAGAAACAGAGAGACGGGGACCATCAGGAAGGTTATACTCACACGTCTTCTCTCATTGGTGAGTCGCTCGAAGAGGTAGAGGAGTCCGATCAGGGCGATGATCATGGGCATTGAGATCTGATGGATCAACAGGATGAACAGGGCCACGATCACGGCAAAGGCCCTCCGGGTGGTGGATCCGGTAACGGCGTACTCCGCTTCGGGTCTCGTCTCCACGATAGAGTAGACCAGATACAGGAGAATCAGAAACCCGACGTAGGCCATGGTCCTCGTCACCATATATGTGCCGTAGTATATGACATCGGCATTCATCGCATACACAAGAACGATGAGAAGGGCGATCTGATCGCTCTGAAATATCCTTTTGATGAGGTAATACAGAAACAGCACGGTTGTGGTGAATATCAGGCCCGTGGTGATGAAGAGAGAAGTTTCGATATTCAGGCCGATCACGTGTGAAGATAACGCCACGAAGACGTGATAGAGAGGAAAGTACGTGTACGTTCCGAGCTCGCCGGGTATGATATGCCCCGATACATATGTGATGGTAGCCATGTAACTGTGCGGCATAAGATCCGTTGTCCCGAAATACAGGGCCGGCCTCAGGGTATAACTGTAGATCGTGACTGCGAGGGTGAGCATGATCTCTATGAGCACCATTACCGGCCGTAACCGCGCAGATAGGATCTGGGTAAATATTACCGCATACAGGATGAGCACCCCAACGAGGCCCAATCCGGATTCGGGCGGGGTAATGAGAAAACCAAGAAGAGTGAGAGTAAAGATGGTCAGAAACAGTCGTAAAGAGATCAGGCGGTTGTAAGAATATACCTCAAGCACCCCTGAAAGTTCGATATCCTTCTTTTTGACGAGAAGGAATGCGAAAGATCCGATGATTGCGGGAACTGCAAGGATCGAGCCGTTGACCAGGTAACTCATCTTTCCGATAAGGAGGCAGACAGCACAACCTGCAACGTAGGTGAAGAGTACCAGATAAGGAAAGATCCCGGTCAGCCTTCTGAATAGCTGAACTCTCAATCCGAACTCTGCCTCCATACCTGCACACCCCCTCCTCCACGCTCAATGCTGATAAAGGTGAGTCCGGATCACCTCCGGCACTTGTGGAGCCGGGGCAACTCTGATGGGTTCGTGGAGGTAAATCCGGTGTCGTATGATGGGTCTGAGGACAATGCCCGGAAGGCCGGATGGTGTTACGCCGTGGGCAACCCTACCTCGATCGTCGGAAAGGCCGTTTACAGATCCGGGGTTCAAGGGGTGCAAGAAAGCCCCCGGGCTTTAGCCCGGGGAGAGTGTCAAAGGGTCCGGTCAGTAATACGAAATCGGCCCTGATTCGGAGAAGATCCCATTCTGCCCGATCAGGTTCTCAGTCACAAAGACTCTTTCCTGCCCGCCGGTCTGCCAGACCGGTGGTGCCTGGGTATAGTAGAACCAGTTGTGGTCGATGTACGCTCCGTCGCGAGGAACGCCCCGAATCGCTACCGGGAACGAGCTCAGGGGCCCCGTGGCCATGAATGTATTGTGATGAATCTTGATCGTGTCTCCGGCGATCGTGGTGGACCCGGTGACTACACCGTGCATGTCGAAGTTGTGAGAAGAACTTACGATGAAGTTCGGCCCGCAGATGTTGTATCTCGCCTCGTACCCATCTCCGGCGACCCCGCTCCCGGCGATCGCGTGCCGACAGTAATCGAAGTAATTCGCCTCGATCAGACTCGTTGCTCCTCCCGACACCACGACGCCGTATCCAAGGCCCTCCATCTGGCAGTGGTGGATATAGTTGTGATGGATATACCCGCCCGCCTTCATATCGGAACCCCCAGTACCGGCAATGCCGATCGCAGCACCGTTCCAACCCCAGATCTCACAATTGTCCACCTCAAGGTTGCGATAGGCTGAGTGGATTCCAAGGGCCGACGGAACATCCGTTTCGTTCCCGGTATCCGGCCCCTCAAGGCGGATTCCGGTAATCCTCACATTCTCTCCACCGGCGATAAATCCGATCCTCGGATCGGAGTCCGCCGCCCTGAGGTAGATCAACCCTCCCGGCGAGACCGGGTATTCGCCCCGGGCCGTCGAGTTGCGCTGAGCCGAGATATATGCCCCGTTCGATGCTGCCGGATCTGCAATCTTCTCCAGGCCTTGCGATAGATCCCCGGACTCCGCTTCTACATGGATATTATCTCTCCCACTCTGCCCGCCTGCTGCAGTATCGGGAAGATAGCCAATATCACCGGTTATGAGAACCGCGTCAAGGCTCGGATCGTCCTCACGCCAGTAGATGCTCAGGGTGTGCTTGCCGCCGGAGAGGTAGCGAACCTCTCCGGTGCTCCAGTGCCAGTCCTGCCCCACCTCATCCAGATCCCATCGACGGATCTCCTCATCATCCACCGAGACCCGGATGGTGCCTCCGCCCCCATTTAATCCGGATGCGCGAACCCGAAACGCATAATCTCCCGGTTCTTTGATCTCAAATGCATATGTTGCCGATCCGGTCACGCTTCGCTCTCCCCGATTGCCGGCAAGCGTAACGCCCGGGGGTATGACCACTCCTGCCGGAGCTCCGGTGAGGTTGATCCGGGCAGTCTCATCGATGTAGATGATATCCCCACTCTCTGCATCTCGAAGGGCATCAAACAGTTCGCCGGCGGTTGTGACGATGTTGCCCGCCCCGGGCTGCGTCGGTGTGAGTATATCCTTGTAGCCGTCTCCGCCCCCGATAGGGCTGCCCGTGGGGTTCGCCCCGGCGCCGAAAGCCTGCTTATACTCAGTGGATACCATTGCAGGATCCGGATCATCTGCAGGATACGGGGTGGAGGTGGAGTGCATATCCCCGCGACCCCGGGGTATGGGATCGAGCGTTGCCGGGATAGCCTGGGCTATACAGAGAAAGAAGAGTATAATGATGAGTATCGCCTCTCGGGAGCGCACGGTATTTGCATCTCTGATCCCCACGATCCGTTATATGTTTTGTCGGGCAGCGGGTTTTCAGGCTATGGCCCGATCTGGTGCACCCGGAATATCCGTCGGGATACGTGTGCTGCTTTTGAGCCATGCATTCAGGTTCCTTGCCTGATAGCAAAATAGGGTCGCACCGGATAGGTGCCCGGGGGTGGAGAGGAAAAAGCCCTATTTCTGAAGAAGGAGAGGGTGTTGGAGGGGCACCTTTGACCTCTCCTGCCCGCTCTTCCCGCTCAGTAGTACTTGATTGGCCCGGATGCCGAGAGAGTCCCGCTCGGTCCAATCAGGTTGTTCGTCATGCTGATCCCGTTTTTGCCACCTGTCTGCCAGACCGGTGCATCCCGGGTAAAGTAGAACCAGTTGTGGTCGATGTACGCACCGACACGGGGGACACCCCGGATGGCGATGCACGTCGGCATCTGAGAGGTTGTACCCAGGAACGTGTTGTGGTGGATCTTGATCGTGTCTCCGGCGATCGTGGTTGACCCGGTGACTACACCATGCATGTCAAAGTTATGGGGCGACGTCGAGATCCAGTTCGGACCACAGATGTTGTACCGCGCCTCATACCCATCTCCAGCGTTCCCGGCTCCGGTGATACCGTGCCGGCAGTAATCGAAGTAGTTCGCCTCGATGAGAGCGACACCGCCACTGGATAGACAGACACCGTACCCAAGACCGGCCACCTGGTTGTGGTGGATATAGTTGTGATGGATGTAGGCGCCGGTCTTCATGTCGGAACCGCCGGTTCCGGCGATACCGATTGCGGCATTGCCCCAGCCGAAGATCTCACAGTTCTCCACCTCGAGGTTCCGATAGGAGGTGTAGATACCGACATTCGTCGAACCGGATGCGCTGGTGCTCTTCTGTGGCCCTTCAAGGCGGAGACCGGTAATCTTCACATTCTGGCCGCCGATTGTAAACAATCGGGTCCCGCTCGATGTCTGGTAGATCCTGCCGCCATCCGATCCGCCCTGGCCACGGTCGCTGGCAAGGGTGACCCCGCTGCGTATCGTGGTGGTTCGTCCGCTCATGTCGATGTTGGCATTTCCTTCGACCCAGATGACATCTCCGGACTGCGCCGAGCTGAGTGCGCTCACGAGTTTGGCTGTCGTGTCGACGATGAAGTCTGCGTCACTCCGGCTGACGGTGCTCTTATACCCGTTACCTCCCCCGATCGGGTTTCCAGTAGGGTTGGCATCTGCACCGTAGACATTCTGACCCGGCGTCGGCGTAGGAGTGACGGTCGGCGTCGGTGTCGGTGTCTTTGTAGGCGTCGGCGTAGGGGTGACGGTCGGCGTCGGTGTCGGCGTCGACGTTGGGGCCTTCACCGTCATCGTCTTCTTGAGGGCGTTGTTGTTCTCGTTACTCTCCGCGATTCGGTTCACATCATCGACCGTCGCGGTGATGGTGTACGTGCCTGCAACCGCCTTCCAGGTCGAGCCGGAGAAACCTCCGTTCGCGGTCACGAGGACCCATGCGCCGGGGGCGATCGATGCAATGTAAGTGTCAGACCAGACCGCGGAACCAAGATTCCCATCGGCCGTGAAGGCAACGCCATGAATCGTACCCGCAGGCGTCGCACCAGTGCCCTGGTTCTTGATCACGGCCTTCATCGTGATCGTATCGCCGGTCATCGGGTTTGCCGGCTCCCAGGAGATGTCGGTCACCACAAGATCCGGTTTTCCGGAGGGAACTGGTGTAGGGGTTGGGGTTAGTGTAGGAGTCGGGGTTGGTGTAGGATTGGATACCCTGATCCCAGCGGGCTCGGTCAGAACATAAGTTCCTGACTGAAGGAGCACAATGCCGTTACTGATGGCCTTCGCCGCAGACTGGATGACCGTGCTGTCGTCTATCCCTGCAGTTCCGCTACTGATCACCCGACCATTGCTGTCCTCAGCAACGATCTTTGCACCGTTGGTGTACACAACAATATCGTAGGTACCCTGTGATACCTCCTGACTTTGCACGGCCAGTGCCGGTGTCACCATAGCGATCGCCATGCACAGCGCCAGTGCAAGAAATAGGGGTTTCTTCATGTTCATTCTCCTAAATCCCGCATGAGAGGAGCCCATCAGGCATCCTGGCGGGCAGGTGAGGGTAGACCCCTCAGAATTATTTCACTCTACTAACATATATATATGTATGATTTTGAATTCTGTTTTTAAACGTCTGATATCGCTATTATTGCGTTATATATCTCCGATTCTTTCCAGATTCATTTATAATAGAGCAATTTTTAGAATAAATATTTATATTACCTCGAATGTATGACTCTGAAACCAGCATTTCCCGTGAACGATTTTCTCGATCTTCTTGCCAGGCGCTGTGTACCTCTGGACCGATCAATGTGGCAATTGGAATCCCGGTAGGCATCAGGCAGGTGTAATCTGCCGGTACAGGGTCCCCTCAGGATAATCCGGGGATAGATCCGCAGCCCAAGGGTTACTGTCCAGCAAAACGGAGACGCAAAAGATTGCTCGGATGGAATTCCGGCCTTGACGACGTCAAGATCATATGGTGTCCGTGGAACCGCAGGCACACCGAATGAGAACGGAGGGGCATTTCCACGCTAAGGGGCGTATCCCGGCAAGAATAACGCTTCAGGGATGGGGGGCCCCCTTCACTCCGCCCGCACGGCCGCCCCGTCGTTCCTCGCTCTTGTCGGGATCACCGTCCCCCCGCGGTCGCCGAGCACCTCCTTTGCCGCCCGGGCCACATCCGCCATCCCGGAATCCCCGACGGCATAGACCGTCGGCCCGAACGAGCTCAGGCCCGCCCCGGCTGCGCCGGCCTCGACCATCGCCTCGATGAGCGAGGAGACGACCGGGTGCTGCATCGCGACCTCGACCTTCTTGAACCCGAGGACCTGCGTCCTGTTGATCGCCGACCCAAAGAGGTCGATATCCTGCTCGACCAGGCCCGGGATCATCCGCATGAGCACCTCGTGGCAGAGTTCCCGCACCTCGTGAAGCGGCACCGGGCAGTGCGTGCGGAAGATATCGATCTCCCGCCTCCCGTGCGCCCCGGCATCGATATCGGGGGTGACAAGCAGGATGCGCCAGTCTTCCGGGAACCGGTGCCGGGCGAGGACCGGCGGCGGTGCGACGCCCCGGGATGCCGCCGAAGGACGGAAGTCCTGTTTGCCCCCGGGAGAGCCGAACCGGTGCCCGCCGTCCAGTATGAACCCGCCCTGCGCGAACGCCGCCGTGCCGATACCGGATGTTCCGCCGCGGCCGACGATCCGCGCGAGATCCGGCACCGGAACATTCCGGTCGTAGAGCCTGCAGAGGGCGGCGGCCGTCGCGAGAGCAACCTGCGTCCCGCTCCCGAGCCCCGCGTGCGGGCGGGCCACGGCATGCACCGTGATGTCCGCGCCGCCGGGGAGACCGAGCCCCTCCTTCACCGCCCGGGCAGCCTCAAGAACCCGGTTGCGGAGAAGTTCATCGCCGCCGTGGACATCGAGCCCCGGCCCTTTGCGCGCATCGAGGAGACACCCGGGCTCGTCGAGAGCAACCCCGACACCGCCGTCCACCCTCCCGGAGGTGCCGTTCATGTCGAGCAGCGTGATGTGGAGCCGGGACGGAGCGTCGACCAGAACCCTGACATCGTCGGCAAACGCCGTGCAGGGGAAGATCTCCTCGATCGCGATCAGCGGTTCTCCGCGGTGGATGATCCGGTACTTCCGCGAGAGCATCGATTCGCACCGGTGGATGTTGAACGTCCGGGCGAGGTCCGTCCCGGCCTGGACGACGCGCGCATCGGTAATCTCCCGGCGGGACTCTATCCGGTGGCGAGAAAGGATCCTCCCTATGGGGATATCCGCCCGCATGAGATCCTGCCTGAACTCCGGGGCAAGCCGCCGCAACGGTGTGCGCGAGACCGCGTAGATGAGGACGTTTCCCGTAACGCTGTCTTTGAGCTCCACGATGCGGTGGTTGACCTCATCGCCGGGTTCGATCGCAAGCGCGGCCGCCGCTTCAGTATCTGCGGCGACGATATCCTGGACGCGGGTGGTGATGCTGACGGAGTGACCGGTCGCCATCTCAAGGAGGTTTGTCACCGAACCGTCGGTCCCGATGAGGACCTTCTGCATCGGGGAGAGCTTTCCTACGCGCTGCTCGATCTCATGGATCTTTGCGCTGATCCTGTCTGCAGTCAGGGGTTCCATGCCAGAATACGGGTACTGTACGCGCAGACTACAAAAAGGTGGTGCCGGAGTCCGGCCTGCCGGATCAACACGAGAAGAAGAGGGAGAGGAAGTCCGGAGCCTGCACGAGTCCAAACGACCCCTTTGCAGCATCGCGTTCGGAGAACGCCCGGACACCGTCTCTCCCCTCCCCGAGCATCGCAAACGGCACCGGGTCGGCAGTATGGGTCTTCAGCCGTATCGGCGTCGGGTGGTCGGGGAGGACCGCAACGGCCGTCTCCGGCCGATCCAGGATGATCCCGATCGCCTCGTCGAGCCGTTCGATTGCCCGTACCTTCTCCTCCACGCTCCCCATGTGTCCGGCCTCATCGGGAGCCTCGACGTGCATGTAGACAAAGTCCAGGCGATCGAGGGCATCGACCGCGTACCGGGCTTTCGCCTCGTAGTCGGTATCGAGGAACCCCGTTGCGCCCGGGACATGGATTACCTCCATCCCGGCAAGGCGGGCGATACCGTTGAGGAGGTCGACGGCGGAGATCATCCCGCCGGAAAGACCGTATTTCTCACGGAAAGGCGCCAGCGACGGTTTTTCCCCGCCGCTCCACGGCCAGATCCCGGTCGCCGGGGCCTTTCCTTCATGCAGGCGGCGCCGGTTGACCGGGTGGCCGGCAAAGACCTCCCGGGACCGCTCCATGCAGTCGAGGAGGATGGCGGCATCGCCTCCGCGCGGGAGGTAGTCTCTGACGGCCTGGCCGACGATGTCGTGGGGCGGGGTGGTGACGGCGCCGCGCGCCCCGGGAACCACCATAAGGTTCCGGTAACCGACCCCGGGGTAGACCCTGACGTCTTCGAATGCGGCGTCGAGGTCGCGGAGGAGGCCGGCGCCTTCGGTGCTGGATATGTGCCCGGCGTTGAAGTCCTCCATCACCCCATCGCGGATGGTGACCAGGTTGCACCGGTAAGCCATCTCCCCTTTCCGGAGGTCGACCCCCATACTGGCCGCCTCGAGCGGCCCTCTGCCGGTATACGAGGTACGGGGGTCGTAGCCCAGTACGGAGAGGTTTGCGGTATCGCTCCCGGGCTCAAACCCATCCGGGACAGTCCGGAGCATCCCGCACCGTCCCTCACGGGCGATGCGATCCATATTCGGTATGTCTGCGTACTCGAGGGGTGTCCTGCCCCCCAGTTCGGCAAGCGGTTCATCCGCCATGCCGTCCCCGAGAATGAGGATGTACTTCATGTGAATCATGCGAATCTGCTGTGTAATCTCGATAGTGCTGGTTACTCCAATCCGGTCGCCGGGGCCGGCGACGAACGCCCTGCCGCCGGTCTTGCTACAGGAAGCGCCCGGCTAGGGCCGCGCACCTTCCTTCCCGAGCATGGCGCGGACCGCCGTACGCACGCTCTCTTCTGACGTGGTCCCGCACCGCCAGCCGAGGGCTTTGAGTTTCTCGACCGAGAGCTGCATCTTCGGCACATCGCCGACCCAGCCGCGTGCGCCGCCGGTGAACCGGTACCGGACGCCGGAGAGCCCCATCTCTTCCGCGACGATATCGGCGATCGTGACGACGTCGATCCAGTCCTCAGAGCCGATGTTGAAGGTATTCGCCGGATCGTGCGAATGATCGATCCCGAACTGCACGGCGCGGACGCATTCGCCGACTTCAAGGTACGACTTCGTCTGCCTTCCGTCGCCGAGGATCTCGAGTTCTCCCGGGTTCTCGCGGAGCTTCCGGATGAAGTCGGATATGACGCCGTGACCGCTCCGCTCGCCGATGATGTTTGCGAACCGGTAGACCCACGCCCGCATGCCAAACGAGTGGCAGTACGACGATATGAGCGCCTCGCAGGCAAGTTTCGTCGCGCCGTAGACAGATATGGGTTCGAGCGGCGTATAGGTCTCCGGCGTCGGGATGACCGTGGCCTCGCCGTAGACGGTCGACGTCGAGGTGAAGACCAGTTCCGGCACGTCGTGCGCCCGCATCGCCTCGAGCACCCGGTGCGTGGCAATGACGTTGTTCCTCACCTGTGAGTCCGGGGTTACGGCGCTCTGCCGGACATCAGGGTCTGCGGCGATGTGGTAGACCCGGTCGGCGCCCGCAAAGTGCTCCTGCCAGCCGTCGTCGAGCAGGTTCTGCCTGATGAAGGCGACCCGGCCGCCCGCCGCATGCCGCGCGAGGTTCTCTTCCGTGCCCGCGCTGCAGTCATCGATGACCAGGACGTCGTTCCCCTCCGCGACCAGAGCGTCAACGATGTGCGAACCGATAAAACCGGCGCCTCCTGTTACGATACAGAACATTGTAGAGTAATAGCCTTCCCACAGTATAGGATTTACTTATGGGGAGTGCCCCGGGGCAGCCTCGTTCCCGGGTAACCGGAGGTCTCGCCCGCCGGGCACCCCGAATACGACGCGACGATAGTGGAAAAATTTATATCTGCGGGGGATATCAGGGAATAGAGCGGCACTCCTCCGCCGGGAGGGGGATGGTGGCCGCAGAGCCTCGCCTGTAAGGGCACGGCAGGTTGCACCAGGACATATTTTTTCAGGGGTCTCGCCAATATATGGAGAACCATAAGGAGTTGTCCAATTGAGAGAGGTATGCATCCGTAGCAGTACCGGTCCGTTCCCGGCCGCCGGGTCCGGTGGCATCCCGTCGCCGGGATCTGTAGACACCGATCACGGAGCCAGGTTATGAGCAACCCGCGCCCGGATATCCGGGGACACGCCGGGATTTACCTGCGCGGCCTGATGATGGGGGCCTGCGACATCATCCCCGGAGTCTCGGGGGGGACGATTGCCCTCATCACCGGCATCTACGAGCGGCTGGTCGGGGCTATCGGGAGTATCGACCCGGCCTCGCTAAAGCACCTCGCGAGAGGCGACTTCGCATCCTTCCGAAGGGATCTTGAGAGCCTCGATATACCGTTCCTCGTCGTCCTCCTTGCCGGGATCGGCACTTCTTTCCTCCTGATGTCGGGGATCATCCTCTCCCTCCTCACCGATCATGCGGTGGCGACGTACTCCTTCTTCCTTGGCCTCATCCTCGCCTCGGCAGTCCTCATATTCCTTGAGATCCGCTCCCCCGGTGTGGCGACCCTCGCTTATCTCGCCATCGGGACCGGTGCCGGCTACCTCCTTGGGGGCCTCGGCAACTTCGACGTCGGCCACTCCCTGCCGGTCCTCTTCCTCACCGGGATGGTGGCGCTCTGTGCCATGATCCTCCCCGGCATATCGGGAGCCTACATGACCCTCGTCCTCAACCAGTACGAGTTCATGCTTGCGGCGCTCCGGGCCCTCTCTCTCCCCGAGATAGTCGCCTACATCGCCGGAGGAGTCACCGGGCTCCTTCTCTTCACCAGGGGCCTCAAATACCTCCTTAAGACCCATCCAGAGGCGATGCTCGCCCTGCTCACCGGGCTGATGCTCGGTTCGGCGCGGATGCTCTGGGAGAAGGGATCTCTTGCCGGGAATATGGTGGCCGGGGGCTCGGTCTTCTTCATTGCCGGCCTCGTCGTCGTCGGGGCAGTCGAGTACCTGAAGAGGCGCTACGCGGGCAGCGGGGCCTGATCCGCGCCCCATCTCCCGCCGCGATCGGAAAGGATACTACCTCCGGAAGGAAGAAGTACAGTATCATGTTCATCGGCATCGATCACGGCACTACCGCGATGCGCTTCTCCACCGGAATGCAGGAGTTCAAGATCTCCCGCGAAGAAGCCAGAGACTTTTCGGCCTCCGACCTCTCCCGTCTCTCTCCCCTCGAGGAGATCGAGGGCATCGCCGTCTGCTACTCCATGGGCGACGGCATATCCGCCATCACCGATATCAGGAAGGTACCGGATCGGGGCATCGTCTCCCGCGAAGGCGCCGGCAAGCACATCGGCGGCGGCACCCGGGTTTACGATGCGATCAAAGAGAGCGGGCTTCCCGCCGTCGTGATCCCCGGGCTGCACCGCGGCTCCCCGACCGACCCCCGGTTCAAGGCCTACTCCCACCAGGCAAGCCCGGAGAAGATCGGGATCCTGTACGAGGTCGTGCATGACCTTGGGGGCGACGTCGTCGTCTGTGACGCGAGCTCAAACACCGTCACGCTCCTCGTCACCGGCGGCCGGATCACCGGCGCGTTCGATGCCTGCATCTTTGCGCCCGGCACCCGGCACGGCGCCCTCGACGTGGATGCCATCCGCCGGATCGACCGGGGCGAGTCCACGGCAAACGATGCCTTCCTCCACGCGGGCGTGGATAACACGATGCCCCCCGATCTGCGGGTGGAAACGATGGCGATGTTTGCCGCGATGGAGTGCGCCGCAATGCTCCTCATCAACCCCGGTGCCAGGGTCGCCCTTGCCGGCTCCATGGCGCCCGCCATCGCCCCGGGCGTGAAGACACTCCTTGCCCGGGATGTCGCGGTCTACGACGAGTGGTGTGCGGCCCGGGGCCTTGCGCGGATCGCCCGCGACGTCTTCTCGGGGGCGACCGGGGTCCTCGGGCTTATGGTGGATCTCTAACCTCCTCTGGCTCTTGTACCCCATACCATTTAGCCTGCGGGGGTGAAGGGGTGGAGCGAAGAGTCCTCACGCACCCGGAGAACACGTATCAGAAAATATATATGGGACACTGACTGAAAGTGCAATTGCTATTCACGGCACAGTCGTTGCTTATCGGCAACGGCTGTTTGTGTAATCGCAGAGGATCTTGTTCTGGTTATGATCGGGAGGATAAACAATATGGAACAGCAGTTTGCGGGGTTTAAGGTCGGAGAAAGAAGGAAGATGATCGACAGGAGGGAGTTTACCAATCTCGATGGAGAGGTAAATTATGTTGCCCTGATGAATAAATTTGACGAAGTCGGTGAGAGACTACTTGAGGAATCAAGACTCTTGAGGCGTCACTGAGGGACTGCTTTTGCGTAAACACCATACTTCGCTTTCCGAATGTGACTACCCCGGCATATGCACTCTGCTCTCCGGTGCAGGCTATTTCCGTGGCTTTTCTGAATATTCGTGCCATTGCGTGAGGAAAAATTCGGTTTACAGCCGGGAGTGGGACCGTGAATATCGCGGTTACTTCAGCCATGAGTGTGAAGGGATCCATATCGGTGGATCGATGCTTAAGGTGGCTCTAGACCGGGCAAGCATCCCACAGGACGAAAAAGAAAAGGTTGTCCGGATAATCGAGCAATTAGAGGATATTTCTATAGATAATTCGATAAGCCGGCTTTCCATCTCAATCAACAATGATAGACTGGGGTATGTCGACCTCACCCCATTCATGCAGGTGTGCGATGCATTCTTAAAACCGCCGCATTGGATGCGTCCCCCAACTTATTACGTCACCTGTGCAAAGCCGTATATCCCGGAGACCACCCTGCGATACAAAAGGGGTGAAATAGACGAGATCAATTGCGCCCCTTATATCAAAGTGAATTCAGTTATAGGCGTCTGCGCACAGTATGCTATGAGAATGGCTCTGATGATTCTGTCACCCAAAGCCCCGACGGTCCCAGAACTCATATCCGAGGCCATAAACACGGCGTTATCCGGGGGCGTTGAGAGAGAACCAGATATAGGGTGGCATCCGGATGAGATCCACCATTTTTTCGAGATAAGTGGTTATGGCGTGTTTAGGTACAGTCGCTCTCAGTTAAGATGCGATAACTGTGGCCACCTTGTTTCTGATATGCGCATGGTTCCCGGCATTGAGAATATATACGCCTATGTAGAATCCGGCCTTCCTGTAATCATCGGCGTCAGAAATACAAAGTATCTCCCGTGGTGGGGAGATGGGGATGAGGCCCATGCTCTGGTTGCAATAGGACATACGCTTGATGGAAACGGGAGGGTTGATGGGATTATCGTCCACGATGAGAGCACGTACCCATATCAGATCCTGAAAGAACCGTTGGCGGGTGGAAAAACACTGGAAGATGTGATCTTTGAGGTAATTGCGCCGGTACCAAGAGAAGTCATGGTTGAATACCAGGTCGCGAGGAGTTTAGCGACGCAATTCTTTGATCTGGATGAAGAGGATATCATCAGGCCGGTTTTAATCGACTCCAACCAGATTAAGAAGTGGTTGGGGGAAGGTACCAGGCGGCGGCACCTTGAAGCGTATGATCTTCCAGCCGTCGTGAAAGAGGACTTCCTGAGCGCGTATATGGATAGATACGTGTGGCTTTTTGAAATGAGGAAGGAGAGGGGTGACAAACGAGAATATGTCGGCGACGTCATTGTCGGGGCGATAAACCCTTCGATTTTAGGCTTTGTCATGCCGGAGCAGAGGATTTACGGTTTCAGAGATGGCTCAAAGGGACCTCATGCAAAACATTTCGACGATGCAGTTTGATGTGCGCTCCATGACCGAAACCAGGTGATTTTTATCGCCCCGGGCGTGAAGACACTCCTCGCCCGCGACGTTGAGGTCTACGACGAGTGGTGTGCGGCCCGCGGCCTTGCGCGGATCGCCCGCGATGTCTTCTCGGGGGCGACCGGGATCCTCGGGCTGACGGTGGACCGGTAGGGGCCGGCCCGGTGATGCTCTCCCCGGAGAGGCGTCTCTCTGGTTTCACACCCTTTATATGCGGCCGGGTCGTACACTGGACTGAAAGAGGAGGAGCCAACAGTATGCAGCTGGAATGCCCCAGTATCGCCGACCTCATGCTCCAGATGGCATCGAGCCTCGAGGATACGGCACGCACCATGGACCAGGGAAATGCGAACCGATTTCTCGACGAGATCCTCAACGCAAAGAGGATCTACCTGGCCGGTGCCGGGCGATCGGGTCTCGTCGCGCGAGCGTTCGCCCAGCGCCTGATGCACCTCGGGTTTGAGAGTTACGTCATCGGCGAGACGATCACGCCGGCGTTCGGGCGCGAGGATGTCCTCATTGCGTTCTCGGGTTCGGGAGAGACCCGATCCGTCGTCGACGCATGCGAAACCGCCCGGGAGATCGGGGGGAAGATCTGCCTCATCACGTCGACTCCCGACTCTCGCATCGGGCACATGGCCGACTGCATCGTCGAGATCGGGAACAATCGGTTCAAAGATGCGAATATTCCAAGCGATTTTGAGATCCGTCAGCTCACCGGACAGTATCGGTCGGTCTCTTCATCCTTCGCCCCCCTCGGGACACTCTTTGAGACCGCGGCGCTGGTCTTTTCTGATGCGATCATATCCGCCCTGATGGAAGTGAAGCATTGCACCGTCGAAGAACTCAGGGACCGCCTCGCAAACGTCCAGTAGACCGGGGTCGGTGTTCCCGGCATCATGGTACCCTGCACCGGCGGGGCCACCTCTTTTATAAGGATCCGCTCTTTCTGCCTCCGATCTTCACGAGATTTATGGGATTTCCGGGCGGGCATGACCACACCGGCGTTTCTGCGCGCATGGGGGCCGGCCGCATCCGGGTGCAGAGGTGTACGTGCCCACAGCGCCGCACGGACCTATCCTCCAATGGTATTTTTCGGCAGGCACGATCCCCGCCCGCCGCAGAACCGGCATTCTATCTTTCGGAGATCGGTTCCGTCGACGGTTGATCTGCTCCGGAAGTAAATGGAAACATATTTCTTTTGATAAAAAGTAAACTAAAATCGTTTACGGGCCGGCGAGCGCCCTCCAGGCGCCCGAAGGGAGCCTGGGATGATTTCATGACACGAACGGCGAATCTGTTCCTGGTAATCCTGATACTGACGGTCGCGCTGCTGCCGGTATCGGCGATGGCGGAGGCGGGAACTACCGAGCTGCGTATCGTGAGGTACGCGAGCGACAACCGAACCGTCCTCGATGAGACGACCGTCGACTATCTCTGGATGAAGGCGAACCTTCCCGTCTACGGGGACGGGAGGACGCATTACTTCCACGAGGGGCCGGTGCTCGAGGAGTACTGGGAGAACGCCCATCCCGGCGAGGAGTACGATCCCTGGGATCCGGCCGAGGACGTGCAGGGGAGCGTGCTGCAGAAAGGCGACCTCGGGGCCGTGATGGGGACCGGTGTTACGGACCTCTGCGCTCTTATCGGCGGGGCGGAGGAGGGGGACCGGATCGCCGTCACCTGCCGCGACGGGTGGCGGAAGACCTTCCCCTACGAGTATATTTACCGCCCCGACCCGCGGCAGGGTCCGCTGGTGATCTGCTGGTTCAACGGGGACGAGGCTCCCGGCGAGAAGCAGGGGGTCGGGTACCCGGACACCACCTACTTGTCGGGGATGCGCATGGCCTTCTTCGCGGACACCTCCTCGAACCCCTGGGGATGGCATATCTTCGGGAACAACGATATGCGGGAGTGCTGGGACGAGGAGTACTGGAACTACGGGGCGCAATACCCCTCGGCTGTCGGAGTCTCGGGGAAATGGGTCAGCGAGATCGGGATCTTCACCGACCGGCTGCCCCCGGTGCCCGTCGCGGAGTTTGAGACGAACGTGACGTCCGGGAGGCTGCCGCTGGCCGTCGCGTTCAACGATACGTCCACCGCCAACCCGAGGACTTGGACCTGGAACTTCGGCGACGGGTCTTCGTCCGCGGAGAAGAACCCGGTCCACGTCTACACCACGGCCGGGGACTACACCGTCACCCTGACGGTTTCAAACGTCGCCGGGACCGCGAGCGTGATCCGGGCCGGCGCCGTCACCGTCGAGAACGCAGTGGTTCCGACCGCGGACTTCGCTGCGAACGCGACATCGGGGGAGGCTCCGCTCGCGGTCGCGTTCACCGATGCCTCCGACGGAAAACCGGCGGAGTGGGAGTGGGACTTCGGCGATGGGGAAGGTGCAACCGGGCCGGCCCCGGTTCACGTCTATTCGTCGCCAGGGACCTACACGGTCGCGCTCACGGCGACGAACCACAAGGGGTCCGATACGATCACGAAGACCGGTGCGATCACCGTCGACGTGCCGGTGCCCGCACCGCCGATAGCGTCGTTTTCCACCGATGTGAGGGCCGGGGATGCTCCGTTCGAGGCCGCGTTCACCGACACCTCGCAGAAGTTCCCGACGACGTGGGCCTGGGATTTCGGGGACGGTGCCTCTTCAGAGGAGCCAAACCCGGTCCATATCTATTCGTCACCGGGGGTCTACACGGTCGCGCTCACGGTGACAAACGACCTCGGCAGCGATATGGTAACGAGACCACAGTTCATCGCGGCGACGGAGAACGGGAAGGCGATCCTCTTCCGCGGGACGGTGCCGCTCGGCGAGGGGACGTTTTCGGTCAAAGCGCCGTCAGGACAGGCCTACACCCCGAACAAGCGCACCCCGATGGGCGCGCTGGATGCCGTGGCAGAGATGCGGGGGTTCACCTACGTGATCGGGGACAAGAAGTACTCGGAGAGCAGGCTCCTCTTCCTCGACGGGGTGGGCGAGTACCTGCTCGAAAAGTCGACCGGGAAGACCTGGGTCTGTTTCCATAACGGCGAGCTGCTCGACGACTACGGCAGGCCCTCGACCGATGCCTTCAACCGGCGGCCGGTCGCGGATGGAGATACGGTGCTCTTCTGGTACGGTGACTACTTCATCTATAGCACGGGGAAGATGGAACCCAGGGGAGGGGGAGTGTGTCTTGACAATACGCTGGCGATCGTCGAGATGACGATCGCGTCGGAGCCCGCGGCAGGTGGGGCGACCGCGGCGCAGGCCGGGGCCGCGAGCACGAGCGCGCCGGCGCCGGAGTCGCCCCCGGGCGTATGGCTCCCCATCCTCGCAATCGGGCTCTTCCTGGTGTTGCGAAGGGTCTGATATCCCTTTTTTACTGGAGAGAGGGGGACTTTGCGGGGTGAGCCGGGGTCCGGATCTACACCACGAGCACCCGTGAGATCCCGCTCGCCTTCGCACCCGGTGTGGTCACCACGCTGCCTGTAAAGCACTTCACCGTAGTTGGGATTGACTATCGGTTTCGCAGTTCTCGCGACACATCAATATTTCCGATAGACGTTACTCCGGTTTCCAATATCGATCACGGTAATAATCATCACATTGCCCTCGAAGACAAGAATGATCCGATACTGTCCCACACGAAAAGAGTACAACGGACTGTTCGGGTGTCCTTTCAGTTTTTTGGCGTACAGGTGAGGGTACGGCTCGTTTGCCAGGGCGCGGAGTTCGTCCTTGATTCGTGTGGCATCGTGGTCCGGGATTTTATTGAGTTTCTGCTCGGCCCTTGGCATGAGGAGGAGCCGCCAGGTCATCAGATGCCTCGTTCCCGCACATAATCTTCAAAGGGGCGACCCCTGATACCGGCCCGCATGTCTGCGATGCTTTCTTCGATCTCCTGCAGTATTTCTTCGCTCAAAGGCTCCGGATCGAAGAACGCGTCCATGATGCGGTTGAGCGTCTCGTCGTAACTCTCCCGAGGATGTGTCTTCAGGGTATCCAGGCGGGACTTGGTCTCGGGTTGGAGCTGGATCGTCGTTGCCATAACTACCCATAGGTTACCATAAAGTATAATGATTTTGTCAGGGTTCCGTTCAGATCATCGAACCAGTCCGAGGATCCACGGCCCATTCCGCCAGCATCGCAGAAGGGTTCACAGATCCGGTTATTTTCGCGGACCCCTCCATCGGTGCCCTGCGTGGGCGGGTTCGGCGGCCTTTTCCTGAAGACGGGGGCGAAACGTCGGCCCGGAGGATCAGCGCCCATTGATTCCGCCGGACTCCGCCGGGTGCCCTTGCGGGACGTCCGCGCGCGCCGGGAGTCCCGGCACCCGCCCGGCGAGTGGGGCTGGTTCCGGTCCTGAGTGGGGCCGGGGCCGCGAGCACGAGCACGCCGGCGCCGCAGTCGCCCCCGGGTGTGTGGCTCCCCATCCTCGCAATCGGGCTCTTCCTGGTGTTGCGAAGGATCTGATCTCCTTTTTACCGAAAAACGGGAGACCTTAAGAGGTGAACCGGGCGCCACCCCTTTTACGTGGATTACAAAAATTTTGGACTCTTCGGCGAGCAGTGATCGGGAGAAACAGTCTTTTGCCGACTGTGCCCATGGTGCATCATTTCATCCGGGCGTTGATGCAATCGAAACCGGAAAAACTATGTAAACAATCATGATTTTAATTATATCTCATTAACTTAAAGAGATTGTTTATAGAAAGCATTATACATTCCCGCACCCCATAGCAAAAAACCGGTTGCTATGAAGCTGATTACCGTTGCAGGCCCTCCGTCTTCGGGAAAGACCTCTGTAATTCTCAAAACCATCGCAGCCCTCGGGCTGCCCGAAGGGAGCGTGGGGGTCGTGAAGTTCGACTCGCTCACCTCTTTCGATCACCAGCGTTACGACGAACAACAGATACCCAATCTGACTGCGTTTGCCGGAAAGATCTGCCCGGATCACTTCTTCGTCAGCAATGTCGAAAGGGCGGTCGAATGGGGCACGAAGAAGGGATTATCGGTTCTTATTACAGAAAGCGCAGGCCTCTGCAACCGATGCTCGCCGTACGTGAACGCCATCCTGGCGGTATGCGTCATCGACAATCTCTCCGGCGTCAACACGCCGAGAAAGATCGGGCCGATGCTGAAGTATGCCGATATCGTAGTCGTCACCAAGGGAGATATCGTCTCCCAGGCGGAACGCGAGGTCTTTGCCTTCAACATCCGTGAAGTCAATGCATCGGCAACCGTTCTCTTCGTCAACGGGATCACCGGCCAGGGAGCGTTCATGCTTGCCCGCTACTGTCTGGATGCCCTTGACATCCAGACGCTTCGCGACCGCAAGCTCAGATTCACCATGCCTGCCGCCATCTGTTCGTACTGTACCGGCGAGACCCTCATCGGAGAGATGTACCAGATGGGGATGGTCAAAAGAATGGAGTTTGACGACGCATGAAGGCCCTCGATTACGTTGCGGAAGTCTCTGCCGTACCGATCGGCGATATTCTCCGCAGATATCCTCTCGCTGTCGATTACCTTGCCAACGTGCGGCTGAGCGGGATTGACGGGACCAAAACACTCCCCGAGATTCTGGAAGAAGTCGATGAGGAGATGCTCGAGGAGTTCGGGCTTGACCGCGAAGAGGTCATATTTCACTTCTGTGCGTTTCTTGAGTCGTTTTCCCGGACGAAGGGAACTGATGAGGCAATCTCCTCCATCACGATCCTCGGCGGACGGGACAAGGCGGGAAGACCCGAGATGGTCGAGCTGACGATAACCCCCGGCGAGGTCGTAAGCATCGTCGGTCCTACCGGCTCGGGGAAAAGCAGGCTGCTTGAGGATATCGAGTGTCTCGCCCAGCGCGATACGCCGACCGCACGGCAGATTCTCATCAACGGTTCGGTTCCCGATCTGAATAAGAGGTTCTCCACCGGGGGAAAACTGGTAGCCCAGCTTTCGCAGAACATGAACTTCGTCATGGACTTAACGGTGCAGGAATTCCTGGAGATGCATGCAAAGAGCCGGATGATCGCCGGGTCCGCCGCGGTCGTGGAGAAGTGTTTTGCGGTTGCCAACTCCCTCGCCGGTGAGAAGTTCACGCTCGATACGAAGGTCACCCAGCTCTCCGGCGGGCAGTCGCGGTCGCTGATGATCGCCGATACCGCTCTTTTGAGCTCGTCCCCGATCATCCTCATCGACGAGCTGGAGAACGCAGGAATCGACCGGCGCGAGGCGATCGAGATCCTTGTCAGCAACGAGAAGATCGTCCTCATGTCGACGCACGATCCGCTCCTTGCCCTCCGTGCCGATAAACGAATCGTCATCAAAAACGGCGGCATTACAAAGGTGATCGAGACGACTGCGGAAGAGGAGCAGACGCTTCAGCAGATCGAGGCGATCGATTCCATCCTCCTTACGATCCGCAATCAGCTCCGGGGAGGAGGAGTCATCGCAAAAGCGAGTATTCCGGCATTTCAGGAGGGATGAACGATGTGGGAATTATACGATGCATTGATTGAAGAGATCCCGGACGACATCATCGTCGATGATGTCGTTGTCGGGGGGGAGATGACGTACGTCGGGGCGAACGGCAACGTCGGTCTTGCCGCATACCGCGGGTATGTCCAGCGTGCCCCGATGATGACCGGAAACAGGATTGGAAAGTCGTTAAAAGAGGTAGCCGGGTGCGTGAAGTCCTGGAACTTGCTGGAAGCATCGATCGGCAATTCGGCGATCAACGCGTGGTACAACCATCCGGATGTTGCGAAGCGTGCAGGGATCGAGGTTCCGGAAAAAAAGCGGGTTGAGGAGCGGTTGAACGACCCGTTCATCAAGTCCCAGAACCTTGTGAAGGGAAAGAAGGTCTGTGTCGTCGGCCATTTTCCGTTCCTTGAGAAGCTGATTGCCCCGGTCTGTGACTTGAGTGTTGTCGAATGGGATCCGGAAGAGGGAGATTACCCATATTCCGCCTGCGAATATCTGCTGCCGGAATGCGATTATGCGTTCCTGACCTGTGCCGCCGTCGGCGACAAGAGCATGCCGCGGCTTCTCGAACTTTCGGAGAATGCAGACGCGGTGACGATCGTGGGTCCGGGAACCCCTCTTTCGTCGGTCTTCTTCGATTACGGCGTCTCCGATCTCTCCGGCTTCGTCGTGACCGATGTTATGCTCGCCAAACGGATCGTCGCAGGGGCGGAGAGCCAGCGGATCTTCGGCGCGGGAATGAAGGTGCAGTACCTTCGCCCCGGGGTTTGAGGGAGATTGCGGCGCATCGTTGTCTTTTAGAACGTGCCGTTCTTTCACGATCGCCGTCCGAATGGTTTTTGTAACGATCTCGCTCGCCTCTTTTTGCTGAAGATCGGAGCTCCTCTGAGGGTGTAATCCCCCGTGTCCGGCCACCGGCAAGGTTGCGGCCCCTTGTTGGGACGGTTTCCAGAAGGATGGCGTGCTCCTGCTGTCGCGGCGCTGAATCAATATCAGACGATTCCCGTCCAGGAGCCGCTCGCCCGGGTAGACCTTCAGGGCGCCGGGAAGCACGATGCCCCCGGACCACGCCGCCGGGGATGACCGTCCCGATGCCGCAGACGTTGACGCGGCGGTCGACCGGGGTCGTTCCCACCGTCCCGGCGGCGCGGATGCGCCTTGCGAAGCCGGAGGTCGCGCGGTGCGATCGGACTCTTCCCGGTGCTGCGAATTTACCCGGAAGCGCCGCGGCACGTGACCCGGGCGGTACGTCTCGGCCGGGTACCGTTCCCGTGCCGCGCTGCCCGCCGGTCGATCCCCGACCCGCGGGCGAAACATCGGCCCGGAACATCAGCGCTCGTTGATTCCTCTGGATTT
>ERZ795032.748-NODE-748-length-29496-cov-6.507829_pt1 | contig 29496 bp, 21 predicted proteins | sample MGYA00375124_ERZ795032 | MGnify/ENA primary metagenome ERZ795032 (study PRJEB30167, sample SAMN05720154) | activated sludge metagenome | isolation source: Anaerobic digester | place: China | collected 2015-12-16 ...
GCGCAGCAGGTTGATGCCGACCAGAACCTTGATTTCGCCGGCGCGCAGGTCGCGCAGAATTTCGATGCGTTCGAGCGTATCGATTTCATCGTGCAGGTAGCTGGTGGGTATATTCATGTCAGAAAGGTAACCCGACAGTTCCTGGGCCATTTTCTTGGTCAGGGTGGTGACCAGTACCCGTTCGTTGCGCTTGATGCGGGTATCTATCTGGCTTATCAGGTAGTCGATCTGCCCTTCGCTTTTTATGACGCTGATCTTCGGGTCGAGCAGCCCGGTCGGGCGAATCAGCTGTTCGGCAACCCGGTCTTCAGAGGTTTCGAGCTCATAGGGGCCAGGTGTGGCCGAAACGAAGAGCAGCGGGCGTTTGCGGCCGAGAAACTCTTCGAAGGTAAGACAGCGGTTGTCGAGTGCTGATGGCAGTCTGAAGCCGAAATCGACCAGAGTCTGCTTGCGGCTGCGGTCGCCGCGATACATGCCCTTGAGCTGCGGCACTGTCATGTGCGATTCGTCGAGGATTATCAGGCAGTCTTTCGGCAGATAGTCGACCAGGGTATCTGGCGGTTCACCGGGGTTGCGGCCCGAAAAGTGCCGGGAATAATTTTCGATGCCCTTGCAGAAGCCTGTTTCGCGCAGCATTTCCATGTCGTAGCGCGTTCGTTCATAAATACGCTGTGCTTCGATCATTTTTTTGTTCGCTTCGAAGAACTTCACCTGTTCTTTCATTTCGGCTTCGATGTTTTCGAGGGCCCGTTCCATTTTTTCGGTGGTGGTAACGAAATGCTGGGCGGGAAAAATATCGACGACTTCGAGTTTCTGGGTAACTTCGCCGGTCAGCGGGTCGAACTGTTCGATTTTGTCGATCTCGTCGCCGAAAAACTTAACGCGGATGGCCAGTTCGCTTGAAGCGGGGAAGATGTCGATGGTTTCGCCGCGGGCGCGAAAGCGGGAACGGTGGAAGTCCATGTCGTTGCGGGAATACTGAATGTCTATGAGATCTCTGACGAGTTTCTGACGGCTTATTTCCTGGTTGACCTTCAGTGAAATACGCATTTCAGAGTAGTCGGTCGGGGAGCCGAGGCCGAAAATGCAGCTGACCGAGGCGACAACCAGAACATCGCGTCGCGAAAACAACGAGGTGGTGGCAGAGTGGCGAAAGCGGTCGATCTGTTCGTTGATTGCCGAGTCTTTTTCGATATAGCTGTCGGTTGACGGAATGTAGGCTTCGGGCTGGTAGTAATCGTAATAGCTGACAAAATATTCGACGGCATTTTCTGGAAAAAATTCTTTAAACTCACTGTAGAGCTGGGCAGCGAGGGTTTTGTTGTGGGTAATCAGCAGAATCGGCCGCTGGACGCGCTCGATGATGTTGGCCATGGTAAAGGTTTTGCCCGAGCCGGTTACGCCAAGCAGAGTGACCCGCTCGTTGCCCTGTTCGACCCAGCGGGTCAGCTTTTTAACGGCCTCGGGCTGGTCGCCGCGAAGCTGGAACGGACTGTGGAGTTTAAAATACTGATTGCCTTTTTTTGCCATGATAGAGCATATTATAATAAACAGCTTCGTTGAATGCGAAATTTTTCGGGGGCAGGTTTATGAAACTTTATATCGTAGCAGACATGGAAGGCATTGCCGGCGTCGTTGCCGACGTTCAGACCGGTGGCGCCTCATCGTATTTTGAGGCAGCCAGACTGCAGTATACCCGTGAGATAAGATCTGTCTGTGAGGCTGCCTTGAGCGCCGGGGCCGAAGAAGTTTACGTCAATGATTTTCATGGCAATGGTCTGACTTTGATCACTGACCAGCTGCCGCGCGAAGTCATGGTGATCAGGGGCGGTTTCAGGCCAACTTCGGGTTACGATCTGCTCGATTCAACCTTCACCGGGCTGGTGCTGCTCGGTATTCACGCCCGCAGCGGCACTTATGGCGGAGTTTTGCCGCACACCTATTCGAGCAAAGTTTCTTTCGAAATTTTCGGGCAGCCAGTCGGGGAATTCGACATTCTGGCGCTGGTGGCCGGCGAAATGAAAGTGCCGACCATTCTGATCAGTGGCGATTCAAAGGCGATCGAGCAGGCTGGCACCAATATGCCGTCGACACATACGGTTATCACCAAGTATTCGATTGGTACTGACGGCGCACTGTGTGTTCACCCTGACAAAATCTGTGAACAGCTGCGCGACGAAACGAAGCGGGCACTTAAGAACGTCTCTGCAATCGAGCCTTCGCAGATTTCCGGGCCGACTCAGCTCACCATCAGGCTGCGCGACGTCAGTCTCGCTCCACGCCTTGAATGGATTCCAGGCATTAAAAAGACCGGCGATGCGGTTTTTGAGTTTACCGGCAGCAACATGAAGGCGATTGCAAATATCGTTTATGGGGTTGCAACCTTGGTAGAAGCGAAGTTCTAAGGTTGCAGGGCTTTCTTTTCGAGGCCGAGCTGTTTGATTTTTCGCTGCAGAGTACGTCTCGAAACCTGCAGGGCGTCAGCCGTTTTTGAAACATTGTAGCCGTATTTTGCCAGCTGGGTATCGAGAATCTCGCGTTCGGCCTGGGCAAGCATTTCGTCCAGGGTCCCGGTTTCCGGAACCGCGTGCCTGGCACCCTGTTGTTTCGTGTTTTCGAGAATGGCGGCCGGAAAGTGTTCGGGCATGATAACCCCGTCTGCCAGAACCACAGCCCGTTTAAGTGCATTTTCAAGTTCTCTGATATTTCCGGGCCAGTTGTAATCCTTGAGAATCTGCCATGCGGCGGGAGCGAGGGTTGGTGCCTGGCGCCCGTTCTGGGTGGCAAAGCTTTTGAGAAAATGGTCGACGAGCAGGCAGAGATCATCTTTGCGTTCCCGCAGCGGTGGCAGCGAAATGGTCATTTCGTTGATGCGGTAATACAGGTCGTGTCTGAAAGAGCCGCCTTTAACCATTTCGAGCATATCGCGGTTGGTAGCGGCAATAATACGGCAATCAACGGCGACCGGCTTGGTGCCGCCAACCCGGTAGAACTGTTTTTCCTGTAAGACTCTGAGCAGTTTTACCTGGGTATTGAGCGAGGTTTCAGTGATTTCGTCGAGAAAAATGGTGCCCTGGTGAGCGATTTCGAAATAGCCCTTCTTTTGTGCCGCCGCGCCAGTAAAGGCGCCTTTTTCGTAGCCAAAAAGTTCGCTTTCGATTATCGAGTCGGGCAAGGCGCCGCAGTTAACGGGTATAAAACTTTGTCCGGCCCGGTCGGAAAGAGAGTGAATGGCGTGGGCAACCAGTTCTTTGCCGGTGCCGCTTTCGCCCTGGATCAGCACCGAAAGAGTGCTGCCACTGATGCGCTTCAGGCACGCGAACATCGAGCGCATGGTTTCGGATTTTCCGATGATGCCGTTGAAGGAGATTTCTGCCGCGTTTACGGATGTTTCTTCGGCGGGGTCGGCTTCGACACTACAGACCCTGGCTGGTGAGAGCTCGATAACGCGCTTGCGGGCGATATTACTGAACCATGTCGGCAGAAAATCGACGAGCTGCTGTATTTCGTTTTCGAACAGCCGCAGACGGCGGCCTTCCTGCCAGACAAAAGCGGCGACTTCTTCTCTGGCAACGCTGTCAGCCTGGTCGCCGAATTTTTCGACGAGCTGCTTCATGACCATGAGATAGGGAAGGTGGCGGTCGGCTATCTGTGGGGCTGCGTCGTCTTCGAGGCCGAGATCGGCAAGTATCCTGCGGCGCATTTCGGGTGGCATCGCCAGCCCGAAATTCACCGCAAGCTTGCTGGCGCTGTCAGATTTGAGCTGTTCGAACAGCGCATCGACCTGTTTAAGAACTGCCGGCGAAAATTGTGCAAGAAAATCGCCGGTCAGTTCTTTGAGATTTTCACTTTTTGTCATCAGCTCTTGGGGTAAGCAGTTCGGCAGGGATGGTTGCTTTCAGTCTTTTGAGGAAATTGATGGCAACTTTGTCGCCGGGGTTGGCTTCGAGAGATTTGAGGTAGGCGGCTTTCGCTTCGTCATTCTTGCCGGTTTCCATTTTAACGCGACCGAGCCAGCTCCAGGCTTCGGCATCCATCGCGTTGGCTTCAGTGGCTTCGACAAACAGCTGGGCGGCTTCATCTTTGTTTTTCTGGCTGTAAAGCAGGTATCCCCATTTTCTCAGGGCGATGGCGAGGTAAGCGTTGGCGGTTGATTTTTTCTTTGTTTCGGGGAATTTTTTAAGGAATTCGCGCCAGGTTTCGGCTTCGCGAGAGAAGAAGTTCATGCGGTGCAGCAGCATGGCTTTTTTGAAGATGAGTTTTTCTTCGTCTTCGGGTTTTTTCTCAAGGAGATAGCCGATTTTCATCAGTTCTTTTTCGATTTTGGCGCGTTCAGACTGGCCAAGCTTGAGTTCTTCACGGGTCTTGGGGTCGATGCGGCCAAGAATCCGCATTTCGGCAAGTGAGGCGTTGCATTTGCTGCAAAAGTCTTTGTCTGCAGGGTTTTCGGTGTTGCAGTCGAGGCAGAGGTTGAGTGCCAGATTGCAGCTTTTGCAGCTGGCGGCATCGGCGGCATTGATCGTTTTGCATTCGTAGCAGACATTGCGCTGAGCAAAAGCGCTGTCACTGGCAAAAAGGCAGAAAAATACGGCGAGAAGCATGAACATGCAGAAATGCTTTGTTCTAGAGCGCAGAGAAATAGTCATGATACACTCCATCGGTTATTGGAATCAGCTCAGCTGCCTCACAGGCCTTTTCGCTCAGTAGAATGCGACCAGGCTGGAGTGAAGCAACGGTTTTCAGGACAGAAGATATAACGTCTTTGTCGGGTTTGAAATCGCCCTTTTTAAATATGCACCATTCGCGACCATCATGGCAGGCGAGAAAAGTATTACCTTTGTGAAAAATTTCGTGGGTTGCCGGTTTTACATGTCTGAATACAGCGTAGTCGGCACCCAGATAGGCACGATGCAAAAAATAAGATGGCGGCAGTGGAATCCCGAGAAATGGAAAGAGATTCAGCCCGGCAATATCGTCGGGGTGCAGCACGACCCGCTCATTTCGCAGAACTTTGCCGTGCTCGGCGGCTGAGACATCAACGTAGTGGTAACGGCGGTCGGGCTGCATGCCGAGCATCGCGAGTTCTTCGTCTGTCTGGGCGCGGTCAGCAAAGAGAATCATACCGGAACATTCGCGTGTTCTGGCTTCACGTGCCAGGCCCTCATGTAGCTGTCTGGCTACCTGCGGATAGCGGTAGTTCTCATGAATCCGCCAGGCAATTACGGATGCTTCACCGGTTGGCAGTTTGATCATGTCGGCATGGGCAAAAATAACCCCGCCATAGGCTAGAACCCATGAAGAGCCGGGGCTTCTGACCACGATCTTGGCGTGCATTTTGCATGTGTCACTGCGATCGAACCAGGAGCCTTCAAGAGTTTCGGCGCAACAATGCATGTCGGCAACCGACTCGGGATCTTCTTCGTATGAAAACGCTCTGAATTCAAGTTTTTTGAAAATTTCCTGCATAATCTGTTCCTGTAGTTATGCCTTTATCATTAACGGTTCCGGGCTAAAAAAGTCAAGCTTTCAGCAACATCTGTTAATGGTTGGCGTAACTGGGTCGATAGATGCGATGCGACGCCATATTTTTTGTGAGGTAAAGATTTTGGACAGGTTCTGGGAAGCGCTACCCCACGTTCTTAGCGAGGCTATTCTTGTTTGTTCCTGGGTTGTTCTGATCACGCTCTGGCGCGCTTTTGCCGAATTTATGGCAAAAAGAGCCGCCAAGGGTGAAGGAGGTTTCTGGGGAGCGATTGCGCTGCCCGGTTATCTTCTGGTCGCTGCCCTGCCTTTTTATATCTATTGCCGCTTCAGAGATTTTGATTTTTTCAGGCCGGAAGTTTTTTCTCTGGCGCAGTTGCTGCTGAGTGCTTCTCTGGGTCTTCTTGTCGGTGAAATTCTTTTCTTTGGCGCGTTGAGAAGCTACTCTCGTCGTAAAGCCGGGCAGGAATTTCCTGGAATTTTTCGGCAGCTGATTAAAGGCATCGTTTACCTGATTCTCATTCTCTCGTTTCTCTCGAACACTTACAAAATCGATATTACACCGCTGCTGACAACTTCGGCGATTTTTACCATGGTTCTCGGTCTGGCATTGCAGGACGTGCTTGGCAACCTGTTCGCCGGCCTGTCGGTGCATATTTCGCCGCCATTCAAGATTGGTGACTGGATCAAAATCAACGGCTTCTTTGGCCGGGTTGAGGAATCCAACTGGCGTGCCACGACTCTGCGGCAGTCTAATACCGGCCTGGTAGTAATTCCGAATAACCAGATTTCGAAAAACGAGATTGTTAACTTTTCGGCGGCCGATGGCTCGATGTTCTACGATATTTCAATTGGGTTGCCTTATGATGTTTCGCCGGAAAGATTGCGGAGAGTTCTCCTTGCTGCGACCAGTCAGGTTGAAGAGATTTACCAGCGGCCCGCCCCGTCGGTTTCGCTGATTGAATTTGCCGACTCAGCGATCAATTATAAAATTACCTTCAGGCTTTCAAATGATGCGAGCCCTGGTCTGGCAGCAACTCGTCTGGCTTCGAGGGTGTGGTATCAGCTCAAACGAGAAGGAATTTCGATTCCGTTTCCGATTCGTGATGTTTATCTGCATCACGAAAAGGATGATCACGACAAAACGATCGAGCATCGTCTGAATCTTATCGGCGGCATCGACTTTCTGGCTGCTCTCGATGGCAAATTACGCAGGTTCGTTGCCGAACGTCTTGAAGAGTGCTGGTATGAAACCGGCGAACACATTGTGACTGAAGGCGCCTTCGATACTGACTTTTACATCATCGACCGGGGACATGTCCAGGTGTTTGTCGCTACCGCCGGGCAGAAGGCGGTTGCCGAGCTTGGTGAAGGCGATTTCTTTGGGGAAATGTCGCTGTTGACCGGTGAAAAACGTTCAGCGTCGGTTGTTGCCAAACACGAAACCAGGCTTTTGAAGCTCAATCGTGACACCATAGGCAGGCTGCTGAGCGAAGACGCACAGCTGGCAGAGGTTCTCAGCAAAACTCTTGCCGAACGCAGCAGCAGAAACTCTCAATTGGCTGCCGACCATCATGAAACCAGGATTGCTGCTCAGAAACCGGCAGAGGAAAGCGCAGCCAGGGCGGCTTTGCTGCGCAGGATCCGCGGGTTCTTCAAGCTATGATCGCTTTTACCTTAAAAGTTGACCGCAGGCGGGTCGGGGCTTATAATCAGGTACCCTGTTTTACTTGTGGGAGAACCGATGCAGAAAGTTTATAAAAAAGTTGTAACATCGTTTAAAATGCAGGTTAAGCGCCGCTATCTGCTTCTTTTAAAGAAGCAGGTGGTCGAAGACGGTTTGCGGCGTCGGCGTGGCGACTGCCTTGGTTGCGGTGCCTGCTGTAAGTCTTCTTTTCCGTGTCCGTTTCTTTACGAGAAAGACGGCATGTTTCTCTGCCGCATTCACGAAACCAAGCCGGACGTCTGCAAGATTTACCCGTTCAACGAAGAAGACATGTTTCCGCATACCAGGGATAAATGCGGTTATTACTTTGTCGACGAGGGCTGAGCATTGGCTGGTCTGACCAGCGAAAGTCCGTGAAATTAAAGAGGCCGTATCACGATCGTTGATACGGCCTCTCTGTTTCTGGTGGCTTGCGATGATTTCTCAGCCGATCCGGTGCAGCTTCATCAGGTTGGTGTTGCCTTTGACGCCAAGCGGAACCCCGGCGACAATGACGATGACATCGCCCGCTTTTGCTATGCCAAGTTCTTTCAGGGTTTTTTCGGCCATTGCGATCATTTCGTCAGTGTTGCGTATGTCTTTGACCAGGATTGGGGTTACGCCCCAGCTCAAAGAGAGGCGACGACAGGTGGCTTCTCTTGGGGTGAGCGCAAATACCGGAGTGGGCGGGTGATACTTTGAAATACGAAGAGCGGTATTGCCGCTATGGGTGAACGGAACAATTGCGCGCGCTGCAACATTCATGGCAGCTTCACAGGCGGCATGCGCCATGACCTCTTCAATGGCGTTACCGACTTCGGGCAGCAGGTTGTTGATGCGCTCGTAATTGTCTGAACTGATTTTTTCGGCTTCGGTGGCGATAGCCGCCATCATTTTAACGGCGTCGACCGGAAATTTGCCGGCGGCAGTTTCGCCCGAGAGCATGACAGCATCGGAGCCTTCGACAATGGCATTGAAGACGTCGGTGGTTTCGGCGCGGGTGGGGCGCTGGTTTTCGATCATAGATTCAAGCATCTGGGTTGCGGTTATGACGGTTTTGCCACGGCGGCCGCACTTGAGCAGCAACTGTTTCTGAACGGCCGGAACCTGCTGAATCGGCATTTCAACACCAAGATCGCCGCGGGCGATCATTACGCCTTCGCAATTATCGAGAATCCGGTCGATTTCGTCGAGGGCTTCAGGCTTTTCAATTTTGGCAATAATGCGAATCTGGGCGTCGCCAATGAGTTTCTGCAGGACGATCAAATCTTGGGCTTTTCTGACAAAGCTCAGGGCAACGAAATCAAGCTGCTGTTCGATCATGAACTTGAGGTCGGCCCGGTCTTTGTCGGTTATGGTCTCGATACTGAGAGGAATACCGGGCATGCTGAGGCCTTTTTTGTCTTTGAGCGGCCCGCCATCGAGCACCCGGCAGTTAACCCGGTTGCCCGTAACACTGACGACTTCGAGCATAATATTGCCGTCATCGAGCAGAACTGAATTACCGGGTCGCAGATCTTTGGTCAGGTAGGGGTATGAAGTGCCGATACCCTGTTGATTACCAGGTTCTTCAGGGTTTTCGCTGATGAAAAAAGAGTCGCCGGCATTGAGCTCGATTGGCCCGTTGGCAAATTTTCCGACCCTGATTTTTGGTCCGCAGAGATCGCCAAGAATGGCGGTAAACCGGCCGGTTTTTTCTGATGCCTGCCTGATGGTTTTGATGGCGGCCAGATGACTTTCGTGGGTGCCATGCGAAAAATTGAGCCGGAAAACGTTAACACCGGACATTATCAGCTGTTCAACGGTTTCCGGGGCTGCAGAGGCGGGGCCAAGGGTCGCTACTATTCTGGTTTTTTTATTATTCATAACTCACCTGCCATCATGAGAATGTAATGCCGTCAACATACACGCAACTTCTCAGGTATGCAAATTTTCACCAGATAAAAAATAGTTGCTGTTAAGTCTTTGATCTGCCGATAGACATAGGGAAAAATTATAAATTGTTGCCATATACAGGAGGCAAATCATGAAAAGGCTTGTATTGACCGGGTTTCTGGCGCTTTTTCTGACTGTTCCTGCTTTTCCGCTTTCGTTTGACGCCCTGCCGGGCTATCAGGACGAAGGAATGAAGCTGTATGTCCGCGGAACCGGAAAACTCCAGGAAAGAAATTACGTCGAAGCGGTAACCGACCTCACGCGGGCGGTAAAGCTGCGCCCGGATATTGCCGAGGCTTTTCACAACCTTGGGTTTGCCTTCGAGAAAACCGGTGATTTGAGAAATGCTGCCAGGGCCTACGAAAGGGCTCTCAGTCTCAAGCCGAATTACCCCTCGGCTTTGAACAATCTTGGCTATCTGCTTGCCACGACCGAAACCGATCCGGCAAAGGCTGTGATGCTTTGTCAAAAGGCAGTTGAGCTGCAGCCAAATTCGCCGAGTTTTCATGACTCGCTCGGGTGGGCGCTTTACAAAGCCGGCCGGCATGGCGAGGCCAGCAATCATTTCAAGGCCGCCATACGCCTTGAACCTGGTTTCTTCAAGTCACATTTCAATCTGGGTCTGGTTGAATTCTCTGCCAACAATATCAGTGCCGCCGCAAGCCATTTCCGCAATGCGATTCAACTCAACCCGAACTATCTGAAGGCTTATGTGCCTCTTGCAGACTGCTATGAAAAAATGAAGGACGATGCAAAAGCTCTGCACGTTTATCGTCAGGCTTTGGCCAAGGCTCCAGATTCAGACCCGATCAAGAAGCATCTTGAAAAGAAGGTTAAGAGCCTGACGACCGAAACGAAACGTTTTTATTTCAGCAATGTCAAAAAGATGCAGGGCAGTTCAAAGCTGCAGGACTTTTTGAACCGAAAGGGCAAATCGGGCTCACTTGGGTCAGCCTATAATGTTGCCGCGACCCCCGCCGAAACGAATACAAGCTTTACACCGGTCAGTGCTGTCGAGCAGCCGGTTGCAGTTTTCGATTCTGCGACCACTATTGCACCGATGTCGGTTGCGCCTTCCATGACTGCGGCTGCACCCATGATGGCCGATCCGTTCAGCCGGGCAAACATTGTCGCGAGGAATGAACGCGACACAAATACGGTTGCCTCTTCGTATTCGGCCTCTTCTGTCAGAATGTCGGCCGCCCCACGCGAAATTTCGGTGAATCAGGAACGTGAGCTTGAAAGAAAATATTCGCTCAGTAAATCATATCTCGACCGCGGTCTCGTGTCTGAAGCCGCTGCCGAACTGAATTACATTATCAACAATGCTCCCGAAACCACTATGGTATCACGCCAGGCCCGTAATCTGCTGTTGCGTGCCCGCAAGCAGATGGAAGAAAAGAGCACGATGAAAGCCCAGACCCACATGGATATGGGTAAGGATTTCTTCAGATCCGGGCAGTATTCGCTGGCCGAAGCTGAATTCAGCAAGGCTCTTAGTCTGAACCCTGAGAATGCCGAAGCTTACAAGGACATCGCTCTGCTCTGCTACAACCAGGGCCGTTATCAGGATGCCTACGAAAAGAGCAAAAAGGCAATCGCTCTCGATCGCACGCTCAAAGAAGCCTATGTCGTTCTAGCCTCTCTCTATGCAAGAAAGGGCCGCCCGGACGATGCGCTTCGCACTCTGAAAATGGTCAAGGAAGTTTCGAATCGCCGTGATGCGGTCGATGAACTGGCAGAAAAAATGATCGCTTCACTGTCGCCAGAATATTGATAAAATGAAGATTTTCGAAGACCAGAAGATAATCGCTGGCTTTTCAGAAGCCTTTGACGGTGACCTGTCTTTTTATAACGTGTCTTCAGAGAGGGCTGCAGAGATCTGGCAGAATCTGCCGGTCGTCAAAGAGAGTGCCATTACCTGGCCAACCTACGGCCACCAGGTTCATCAGGACCGGGTTTTTCAGGTTACTGAGACTACTCCGCTTTTTTTGACCGAGAAGACCGATGGTCTGATTACCAACCTGGCTGACCGGCCAATTGGTGTATTTTCGGCTGACTGCCTGCCGCTTCTCATCTGGTGTGATCGGGCTGTTGCGGCTGTCCACGCCGGCTGGCGCAGTGCCTGCATGAACATTGCCACCCGCGCGGTCGAAAGGTTTTCGGAACTGTTTCAGGTTGAGCCTGCTGGTTTGAAGGCTATTATCGGGCCCTGCATCGGCCAGTGCTGCCTTGAGATGGGTGACGAGGTTTATCACCAGTTTGTCCAAGCCGATCCTGTCTGGCAGAAATTTTTCAAGAAAAAGGGAAAATGGCATCTCGATCTGCGCGGCCTTAACCGCTGGCAGCTGCAGCAGTCGGGTGTTCCAGAAACCGGTATCACCGATTTTGATCGCTGCACCTACTGCAGCGAAAAGCAGTTTTTTTCGTTCCGGCGGCAACGTCAGCGGAATGGCAGCATGTTTTCTTTTATCGTCAGGAAGAGCAGATGAATTTTCTTTTAACGCTAATAAGTTTCTGCACCTTTGACGATGGTTTAGGTGAATATTGTCAAGTTACTCTGAAAAGGAGATAAACCTTATGTGGAAAAAGGTTGTGCCCAGAAAAGCCGGGCGAAGTTTCATGGCAGTTGCCTTGCTGCTCATGATTTTCACTCTGTTCGGCTGTACTACTGGAACCAAGAAAGATCCTGGTCTGACAGACTATGAAGCCCCGAATATCCCGCAGAATATCACTGCGGTTGGTCGTGAGCGTGCCTGTCTTCTCAACTGGTCAGCAAATACCGAAGCGGATCTGGTTGGCTATAAAATCTACCGATCTGCCAGCTCAGGTGGCCCGTTTACCCTTATTGCAACCATCGGCACTCAGCCGGCACCTTCCTACCTCGATAACGATCAGCAGAATGGTCTTGTGAATGATCAGTATTATTTCTACAAGATTTCTGCTTTCGATACCCAGGGCAAGGAATCAGACCTTTCACGCACCAATGCAATTCAGGTGCGCGCCGGTCTGCCGACTGAAATGAGACCTCCCAGAGTTGTAAACATCAAGGCAAGAGCTTCTACCGAAGCAGTTTACGTCGCCTGGGACAAAGTAACCTCAAGCCACATTAAGGGATACAACATATATCGCGGCCTCAGCACCAGTGCCGGTGGCGTTACCTGGGTTTCTTCGGTGCCCCAGGATACACCGGGTTTTGTCGATACTTCGATCAGCAAGTCCTCTGCTGAGCAGTATACTTACATTGTGCGCTCGTTCAATGAAAACTATACTGAAAGCGAAAATTCCGACCCGATTCAGGTTACTCTCAAGTCCGGTGATGATACCATCCCGACTTCTCCTTACAATCTGTCTGTCAGTAACGATGTTGACCCGGTTGTCAGCTGGAGTAAACCGACGGTTAATGAAGACGGTTCGAACATTTTCCAGGGTCAGAATCCGACCCTCGATCTCGACAGCTATCTGATTTTCCGTGCCAATTCAAATGATGGTCTGTTCTCGCTGATCGGTATCGTTGAAGACAACGGCACCGCCAACCTTACTCAGAGCTTCAAGGATATCAACGGCACTTCATACAATCTGTTCGCTGTCAGAGTTGTTGACCGCAACGGCAATATCAGCAAGATGAGTTCGATCACCACTCAGGCTTCAGATGCCGATATTCCTGCTGTGCCTGCCAACGTTAAGGGCTGGTCTTCAAGCGCTACCGAATCGGGTATCAAACTTGCCTGGGATTCAAGCCGCAATGCGGTCAGTTATAACGTGTATTTCTCTACCGTTGCCGACGGTGGTTATACCAAAATGCTGACTGGCCAGCCGCAGTGGACTGAAGCTTCGCCTTATGTAATCAATTCTTTCCCGAGTTCTTACAATCAGAACCCCGACAAAAAGGGAATGAAGCTTGAGTTTGGTGTTCCCTACTTCTTCAAGGTGTCTGCAGTGAGTTCATCCGGTAAGGAAAGCGAGCTCAGTCCTTATGTGAAAGCCTACCCGGGCGGTATGTTCGTTGCGATTCTCGAAGGTGAAAACCCGAACTGGGAATTTGATGATGCTGCCAATGACAACCTGAATCATTTCTATGTCGTTTACAGCTCAAAGGAATACCCCAAGGTCGATTATTTCTCTGGCGCCGGGGTTGCTCTGCTCGTGCCTTCGACTGTAGGCGTGCCCGGAACTGGCGACCAGTTCAGGTATGGTGCCGGAACCCTTTTCTCGTCTGATTACTTCAGACTGCCTGCCCCAAGCACCGGTGCTTATCGCTACAATGTCTATGCCTATTACTACCCGCACACCACCAGTGGTAACTGGCGCGTGTCGATTCGCGAAAACGGCATTCTCAGCAGCACTCTGCTGGAGAAGGACATCAGCGGTTACAGCTCTGTTAACAAGGGGCGAACTTCGGTCGCTCTCGGCCAGATTCAGATCAATGGCGGTCTTGCCGGTATCGATATCGATCTGACTGCTATCAGTGCCGGAGCCGGTGGCAATGCCACTCTGTTCTTCGACGGTCTGGTTTTTGTGAGAGTAATGTAACGTAATTTGAACGGTATTAAAAGCCGCCTGTCAGTATGATCTGACCGGCGGTTTTTTTTTCACAAAAATTGCCCGACAGTTTAATTGAATTTGCCTGTTACGGATGTTATAATTTTACCGCACTAAAATCACAGCGGAGGCATTATGCATCTGAAACATCAGCGCTCAGGCGCTTTGATAATTTTTCTCTTCGTTCTGGCGTCGTTAGTCGCCCCTTGCTTTGCCCAGGAGACTCCTGCGGCCGCACCCAAAGGCAACCCTGAAGACGTGCTGGCTGAAGTTGGCAGCGACAAGGTTACCCGCAGCGGTTACGATAAAGAACTGCAGAACGTTATCGATAACTCCAATCCCCAGACCGTTGCCAGATTCGCAACTCCAGATGGTCGCCAGGAATTCCTGAACCAGATGGTTGAAGTAAATGTTCTGCAGAAAAAAGCTGAACAGCTTGGTTTGAACAAGGGTGAAGAATACGAAAAGAACTTCAAGGAAATGGCCTCTTTCAGACTGGCTGCCGAAAGTCTGAATCAGACCGTCAAGGCCGTTGAAGTAAAAGAAGAAGAAGTAAAAGCGCATTACGAAAAGAACAAAGACGGCTTTGTTGATCCGGCTCAGTATCACCTTTTCCAGATTTCGGTCGAGACAGCCGAAAAGGCCGTTGAACTGAAGAAGGAACTCGATGGTGGCAAGTCTTTCGTTGAGCTGGCTAAGGCTAATTCCAAAGATGATGCCAAAGATAACGGTGGCGACAAGGGCTTTGTCAGCGAAGCTCAGCTCGAACCCGAGATTGTTAACACTCTCAAGGCCCTCAAGGCCAACGAAGTTTCCGCTCCGATCAAGATCGATGAAGACCTTCACATTCTTGTTAAATACAGCGAGAAAAAAGAAGGTGGCGTTAAAACTTTTGATGCGGTGTCAGCTCAGATCCGTCGTGACGTAACCAATCAGAAACAGCAGGCTGCCTACAAAGACGAAATGGAAAAACTCAAAAAAGAAATGGGTTTTGAAATTAATCAGGCTGCTGCCGAGACCCTGCGTAAAGAGTCTCTTACAGACGCAGAAAAGAACGCGGTTCTTTTTAAAATTGCCGGCAAGGAAGTTAAGGTTGCGGAACTCGATGAAGAACTGCAGCAGATTCCCGCCTTCATTCGTCCCCAGATTCTTGGCGGCGAGGGCCTGAATGACTTTCTTGACAGATTTTCCGGCCGCTATCTGGCCGCTGCAAGCGCAGAAAAGAATTTTGCAGCTCTCTCTGAAAAATATCCCGACGTAATCAAGGATGTGGCCCGCCGCACCATGATTCACAAGCTTCTCTCTGACAAACTCGATGCTATCAAGATTGAAGACAAGGACATCGAAGACTTTTACCAGAAGAACCTCGCTCAGTTTGCCGTTCCGGCACAGATTAAAGCGCATCATATTCTGGTCAAGGAAGAAGCCGAAGCCAAAGAACTTCTGGCAGCTCTTGAAAAAGAACCCGCCAAATTTTCTGACCTTGCCCGAGAAAAATCAACCTGTCCCTCAGGCAAAGAAGGCGGCGACCTTGGCTCATTCGGCGAAGGCCAGATGGTGCCCGAATTTGATTCTGCCTGCAAAACTGCCGAAATCGGCAAACTTGTCGGGCCGGTAAAAACCCAGTTTGGCTATCACATCATCAGGGTCGATGAACGTCAGCCCGCTGGTAACCGCAAACTTGAAGAAGTGAAAGAGCAGATCAAAGGTCACCTGCTGCCCCAGAAACAGCAGGAAGCCTTCAAAGCTTACATTGAAGAACTCAAGAAAGAATTCAGCGTAAAAATTCACCAGGAAAAGCTCTAAATTTCATGCAGAAACCGTCCTTGACAGTCGTTGACAGACTGTCAAAAAACATATCCCCAGATTCCAACGGAGGAACCATGCAATACCTGTTATACCTGGTCTTTGCAGGTGTGGGTGCCCTCATCGGTTATTTCATTACCAATCATCTGACAAGAAAAAATGGCGAAGGCATTCTTGCTGAAGCCCGTCAGAAGGAAAAGGAAATTCTTGATGAAGCACGCGCTTCTGCCCAGACCGAGCTGCAGAAAGCTCAGAAGAAAGCCAAGGAAATAAAGGAAAAGGAGCTCAACGAGAAGAAGAACGCTGATCGCGAACTGCAGAAGCGTCGTCAGGAACTCGAAAAGCTCGAAACGCACCTGACCAGCCGCATCGAGAAAGTCGATGCCAGAGCAGAGAACCTTGAAAAACGCGCCGATTCGCTGCGCGAAAGAGAAAGCGAACTCGACAAACTCAAAAAAGACAGTCTTGAAATCATCGAGCAGCAGAAAAAGGAGCTCGAAAGAGTTGCCGGTTTGACGCCAGAGCAGGCACGCGAGCAGCTCATGAAAAAGATCGAAGACGAGCTGCAGTATGAAGTTGCCCTGAAGGTCAATGAAGCTGAGCAGAAGATCAAGAGTTCTGCCGACAAGAAGTCGCGCGAGATCCTCGCCACCTCGATTCAGCGTTGCGCTACCGACCATACGATCGACCCGATCGTAACTGTGGTCGAGCTGCCCAGCGAAGAAATGAAGGGGCGCATCATTGGTCGCGAAGGTCGCAATATTCGTGCCTTTGAAAACCTGACCGGGGTCGATGTCATTATCGACGATACACCCGAAGCGGTTGTTCTTTCGTCATTCGACCCGATCAAGCGCGAAGTTGCCAGAGTTACTCTTGAGAACCTGACTCTCGATGGGCGAATTCATCCGGCAAAAATCGAAGAGATGTATGAAAAGGCGCAAAAAGAAGTAAACCTGAGAATCAAAGAAGCCGGCGAACAGACAATGCTGGCTCTTGGTATTCAGAGCATTCACCAGGAGCTTGTCGAGATTGTTGGTCGTCTGAATTACAGAACTTCTTACGGCCAGAATGTTCTGCAGCATTCGATTGAAGTGGCTAACCTGGCCAGCAATCTGGCTGCAGAAATTGGTGCCGATATTCAGCTGGCCCGCCGGGCTGGTCTGCTTCACGACATCGGTAAGGTTATCGAAAGCGATGAGGGCAACCATGCCAAGCTTGGCGCTGATTTTGCCCGCAAATATCAGGAATCGCCGAAGGTGGTCAACGCCATTGCCGCCCATCACGAAGATGTGCCTTTTGAAACTCCCGAAGCTGTGCTGATTGCTGCCGCCGACGCCATATCGGCTTCCCGCCGTGGGGCCCGCAGTGAATCACTCGAAGCTTATATCAAGCGCCTGGTTGACCTTGAAACCATTGCCAAGAGCTTCAAGGGCGTTTCTTCGGCTTACGCCATTCAGGCCGGCCGTGAGATAAGAGTTATGGTCAGCCCGGATGAAGTCGATGATGTCACCGCGCCAAAAGTCTGCCGTGACATTGTCAAGAAGATCGAAAGTGACATGGAATACCCGGGTCAGGTAAAAGTGGTTCTGATTCGCGAAACCAGAAGCGTCGAAGTTGCACACTGACCGCTGCTTTACGAGATAACAACTGCCCCGGGGTTGAATTCTGACCCCGGGGCAGTTTATATTCTAAGCTATGAAAATTCTTATAATCGGCGATATCTACGGTAAAACCGGCCGTGACAGCCTGCAGCGATTGTTGCCGGGGCTGGTGAGCCGCTATCAGCCTGACTGGGTGATTGCCAACGGTGAAAACGTCACTGCCGGCAACGGTCTCTCACAGAAGCACGCCAATTTTCTCAAGAGTTGCGGCGTTGACATAATTACTACCGGCAATCATGTTTTTTCGCGTTCAGACTGGCCTGAAATGCTGAAAAGCGATTTTGTGCTGCGGCCTCAAAATATAGTTGCGGCAGATTACGGCGTTGGATGCCGGGTTTTCAGCAAGCCAGGAATGGGTGATCTGACAGTCATGAATCTTGCCGGCCGCGTGTTCATGGATGCGGCAGCCTGCCCCTTCGAGGTCTTTGACCGTCTTTTTGAGGGGGTGCCGGCAGAAATACCACTGGTAGTAGATTTTCACGCTGAAGCCACTTCAGAAAAGCTGGCTTTTTTCTGGCATGTAAATGGTCGGGCGGCGGTTGCCTACGGCACCCACACCCATGTTCAGACTTCTGATGAACGTATCCTGCCGCATGGTGGCACAGCGGTCATCACGGATGTCGGAATGGCCGGGGCGGTTGATGGAGTTATCGGAGTCGACCGAAACACCGTGACCGGGCGTTTTATCAACGGGTTTTCCGACAAGTTTCTCTGTGCCCAGGCACCGGGCAAAATTGAAGGTCTGTTTGTCGAGCTGGGTGCCGACATGAAAGCGCACAAAATTGAGCGCATCAGGGTTATGGAATAGGTTTTATTCTTTTGCGTTTTCGTCGGTTTTTTTCTGACTCATTTTGAGAATATGGTTTACATAAGATGTCAGAAAATCTTCGGCCTGATACCCGTGTAAGTGCTCTATCAGCTCACCTTCGGCATATAAAAGAGTAGCCGGGAGTGTACGGATCTCTAACCGGTCGGCGAGGTCGCTTTGTTCGTCGACGTCGATTATTTCAATCAGCATCGACGCTGCGAAGCTGGCGGCCAACTTTTCGATTACCGGTTTCTGCAGGCCGCATGGCCGACACCAGGCTGCGGTGAACACCAGCATTGCTGTTCTTTTTTCGGCAATAATTTCCTGGTCAAATTTTTCTAACGTTATCATGTTTGTCTGCCTGTGTGATAAATCTGGTATTTTGAGTTTGTTTACCAGCTCAAGATACTGTATAATACCAGACGGTCGGTGAAAAATCGACTGTAAAAACGGAGATGGATATTGTTTCTTCTGCAGCTTATTGAAGCCCTTCGCAAAGTTTTACAGGGGTCCGGTGTCCCTGAGATTTTGCCTTTTCCCGCTCCGCTTGCCGAGCCCTGGTGCCATCCTGACATTTTTCTCGCCATGACCGGAAATGGACTGGAAAAGTGCTTTGTTTTGCAGAATGTCGCGCTTCGCCAGACTTTTCTGAGTGATTCAGCCACGCATGGGCCGGACATGATCTGGGTTTCAGGACCCGGACGAAATATTCCTGATGAACAGATTTTCATGATTCTGGCGGCGATAAAAAACGAGCTGCTGCCCGAGAATGCATCGGCAGCCTTTTCGCTTGCTGCCGACTCGCGCCGAAAGTTCTGCTGCTCAGAAACTGGCGCCACCTGGAAGATTCTCTTCTGCGGCGTTGAATGTGGCCGTTTGTTTATCTACTCTTCATTGCCAGGCTGTTGTCTGGCTGATAAGCCGGCAACGGTTGTCAGTCTCAATCTCAGAAAGCTTTCGCGACTGGTTTCTGAGCATCTTACCGAATCACCAGCGTGGGCTGAAAATGTGCCTTTTTCTTCTTTACTGGCCAATCATGCCTGGACGCCACCAGCAAAAAACTGTGATGCAGCCGTTGCCAAAGAAGACCTCCTTCAGGACCTTCCGGTACACAGTTCAGACCAGGAAAAATTCTGTCGCCTTCTTGGGGCTTACAATCAGTATTCCTGGCTGATTGCCGGTGACCATGACCTTCAGACAGAATGTAACCGTCGTATTCAGAAACTGCTTGAATCCATGCAGAGGTCTGCCCAGAAGCCAGTCGCAGAACTAAACCGGTCTGGAGCATCAGATGGGCTGTAAAAGAGTCTTTACCATTCTTGCGGCTCTGCTGCTTTGTCTGGCTCAAATTGCGCCGGTGACGGCATCTGAAAAGGCCCTGGTCGCATCGATATCTGTTGACAGCCTCTTTGACAGCATGGAAAAGTGTGCCGACCAGATTAATGCCATTTCCGCCAGCGTAATTCTGCAGAATTCTGCAGCCAGCAAATCGGTGACACTTTCAATAAAAAGTCCGGACAAGTTCGCCATAATTTTTGCCGATGGTTCGGTAAAGGCTCTATTTAACGGTAAAAACCTCTGGATATACGTTGTGTCGATCAACGAGGTGTTCTATCACTTTTCTGAAACCGGTGGTTTTTTCGGGTCATATTATTCCTGGTTCAACCCGAAAAAGCTTTTTACCAACCTTACCCGCAAGACTTTATTCACCTTTTTCCGTGTCGAGATGCTGAAGGCCGAGGAGCTTTCCGACTCAGAAACGATATACCATCTCAAGTTCAACCCGAAAATGGAATCGGTTTTCAGATCGGTTTTCGATGTCGGGCATTATGAAATGGCTTTTTCCAGTCGAACCTACCTGCCGTCACACGTGGTGGAGTTTGATCGCAATGGGCAGGAACGCGGGCGTCTGCAGGTGGTTGAATACAAAATGAACGACGATATTGCCGACAGCTTTTTTGACTTTGTTGTTCCAGATGGGGTGGCCATGGTGCCGGTGACGGTTGTGCTGGCCCAGAAACTCGAAGAATACGCCGACGCCGTTGTCGAGAAGCTTGGCCAGGCTGCTGAAGAACTGAAAAATCGAATAATCAACTGGAGTTTCTGAAAATGCCGGAATTCAGAAAAAAACTGACGGCCCGTGAAATCGAAAAGGGCGCCATCTGCTGGGAAGCATCTCAGGATGCCGACGTAAAGTCGGTGATCCCGGCCAGCCTTGTTTTTAACATGATGCTTGGCGAACAGGAGATAGCCAACCTCTCTGTAGAATGGGAAAAGCGCAGCCTGTTCGTCGGTGAGGCAATAGCCACAGCTGCGATTGATTCGGAGATTGTTCTCAGTAATTCTCGCGAGCGCGGTTCTGTGGTCAACTGCCAGATTTTTGCACCGCAGGAGAAAATGGCGATCAGAAAGCGCCTGTCGCATCAGGAGCACAGTGGTCGCTATCTCAAGTGGTTTGCCCGTGAAGATGAGCTTTATACCCGCATGTTCTCTCTGACAGAGGGTTTTGAAATCGAAATTGGCGGCAAGAGAATGAAGGGGCGTGCCCCGGATTTTGAAAAGCGCAAACTGATGATTGGTGACCTTCTCAGGGTATTTTCGCCTGGTGATGATCTGTTGATCAAATGGAAAACCCAGGAAATACCGGTGCTTCTTATCAAGCGCGATGACCCATCGGAAAAAGCCCAGCTCGATGGCACCACCCCGTTGCGCTCTCTCATAACCAGACTGCTTGCCCGGCCGCTTGGTGAATTCAACGAGGGCGAGGTTAAGGGGCTGATCGTTCTTCTTGAGGAAAATAAAAAGCTCTGGGAGCGCATCGTAACCATGCAGGAAGAGAACCGCCGCCTCAAGGAACAGGTAAACATGATCGAATCGTTGTTCGAACAGTTTACTTCTAATTCGTTTTTCAACTCGAAAAAAGAGTTTGAGCTTTGGGTTGCTGCGCATATAAACATGTTTGAAAAGGGTTTGCGCGTCATTCACAGAAATTATTCGGTTACTTTGAGCAATGAGCGCAAAAGACGAATTGATCTGCTCTGCCAGGACCGCAAAGGGGTGCTGGTTGTGGTTCAGATTCTCTACAGTCCTGAGCCGGTTCAGATTAATGAGGCTCTGGATCTGCTTGAGCATCTGCGTGCCAACACCAGCTCCTTTGGCAGCGAGTTAACGAGCGGGCAGTTCAAGTCGGCAGACTTGAGAGGCATGATAATCGCGAATTACGAGCGCACCGATCTGGTTGAGCATTGTCTGCAGAAACAGGTTAAGCTGTGTCTGGTAAAAAGCGGCTGTCTTATTGATGTTCTGGAGTGATGTTTTTTGAAAGAACAAGAAAACAACCAGTGGTTCGATGAATTAAGGCGTCAGCACCTGAAGGGCGCAACTCGTAACCCGGGGGCGGCTGCCCTGATGTCATTTTTTGTCATGGGTCTTGGGCAAATCTATGCTGGCCACATCGATCGTGGCATAATGCTGATGGCCATTTATTTTGGCGGTATTTTTTCTGCTTTCAGTGTGTATAACGGTGGCATCGTTCATAACGCGGTAGTTCCACTGCTGGGTGCGCATCTGATGGTTATCATCGGCTATTTCTTTTCGGTAGTATTCATTCTGTTGTGGATTTACAACATCAAGGATGCATATTACCTTTCACTGTTCAGTAGTTTTCGCGACTGGTTCGAAGTTGAGCGGGTTCTTCTGCCGGTTCTGCAAAACACTTCCGGCAGCCTTATCGCCGGCCCTTCGTCCACTGCAGGCCTTCTGACACATTCTGAAGAATCGGTGGCAGCATCGGAGCCGGCTAAAAAGGTTGTGCGCGCGCATGAAGATGCCGATGTCGTCGAAGTTTCGCCGGTTATGGCAAGGGAGGCGGTCAAAGGCTCCGACAAAGATGCCGAAGACGATGAAATCCCGGAACCAGGACAGGTGACCTATTCTGCTGACTTCGGTGCAATGCGCATGCACAGTCAGTCCTGGAAATTGTATCTTGGGCTTGCCGCCATTTTCATTCTGGTTGGCATCTGGCTTGAAAAGCGTGACGAAAGGACTGAATCAGAGCAGAATACTCTTTTTGCCGTTGCTGCCGAGATCCCTTCCGGCAGACACAGCGCCAGGCAGCTTGTGGCTGATCTGGCGGCAGCTGTTCAGGTTGCTGATCAGGTGGTGGCTCCTGCAACGGCGGTTTCGCAACAACATACTGCTTCAGCCGTCGCAGTGCCTGAATCCCGTCCACTTCCAGACTCTGTTCCGACAGTTGTGCCTGAAACAAGCCCTGCAGCCGTAGAATCTGAGCCAGCAATTGTTGTATCGCCTTTTACAGAGGGTATGGAATTTGTGAAATCCGGCGACTATTCTTCTGCCGCCGCCTTTTTTGCCACAGCACTCGGAACGGCCGAGCCCGACAAGGTCCAGTGGCGCGTGATACTGAACTCTTTCTATCGTGCCGAAGCGATGGCCGATTACGAAAAATATCTGCGCCGCTACCTCGAAACCTTTTCTGATGACGCTGCAGCCTGGTTCAATCTTGGTAAAATGCTCTATGACCGTTCTGAACTCGCCCAGGCGGCTCAGGCAATTGTGCGTGGGCTGCGCTCGGAGCCAGACAACGTCAGAGGTAATTTTCTGCTGGGCTCCATTTACATCGATCTCAAACTGTTCAATGAATCGGTAACCTACCTTGAAAAAGCGCTGGCGCTTGAACCGCTGAACGTCGAATGCAATCGACAGCTGGCAAGGGCGCTCAATGCTTCAGGCAAGGCTTTTGAAGCAAGAAGATACTTTCAGAGAATTCTCAGTCTGGTTCCTGATGATCTTGAAGCTTCGCAGGCACTCGCTGGTGGTCAGCCCGCAGACACAGGAAACGGTGATGCCAGGGTTCTTATAGTTCAAGGCAAGGGCGAGGGGCGTCTGGTAGAGAAACAGGCGGTTGCTATCCCCGAGGCTCCGGTTTCCGGAAAAGTGCTTTTTGACGCTTCTGTGGGCCAGACTGTTCCGGCGGCAAAAGTTGACCAGCAGGTTGGCAATGTTCCTTCACCCGCGCCGGTGCAGGTGGCAGTTGCTCCGACTTTACAGGCTGAGCCCAAAATGGTAACGCCAGTGCCGGAACCGACTCCCGTGCCTGACAAGATGCCAGATGAACCCTCGGTCGTGCCAGGCGATCTGCCCAGGCCGGCAGGGGTCGAATTATACAATCGCCCCGAAAATAAGCAGCAGAATAAGACAGATGCTGCTCCAGCGGCTCCGGTACAGCCAATAGTGGTGCAGGCAGTGCCTGCGGCCATTGTCGAAAAAAATGCGGTGCCGCCAGCTCAGACAGCTGAAGTTAAGCCCGTGAAAGCGAAAGACGCTGACGATGGCGGCTTTATGAATGCCGTCGCCAAGGAACCTGACCAGCAGTCGGTGCGACGCAAGATCGAAGAATTCCGCAAAAAAGGCGCTGCCGAGTTCTCGCGCGGCAACTGGGAAGCGGCACTTCCGCATTACCTCGAGGTTCTCAGGCACAAAAAGGATGCTCAGACCTACGATATGATCGGGGTAATTTTTGAAAAGCTGTCGATGCATAAAGATGCCTTTGACGCAATTGAACACTCATACCAGCTTGGTCGTCGTGATTCGGTAACCCTGACCAGACTCGGTCGTCTTGCCGAAACCACCGGGAATTACGTTAAAGGCGAAAAGTATCTGCAACAGGCGCTGCAGAAAAGTCCACACCGGATCGATCTGCGTATTCGCTATGCCAAATGCCTTGAAGAAAATGGCAACAGGGGAAAGGCGATTGCCGAGCTCGAAAAAATTGCCCGCGCCGGTGGCGATTCGTATGCACTCAAGCGCCGGGCTGAACTTGAAATCAGCCGGATCAGATCATCGGGAAAATAAGGAATATAAATGCCAGAATCTACCTTTGAAGCACTTTCTCAGGAAATAGCCACTTTCAGAGAAACCCTGGCCACAATGCAGAGCGTGCTCGCGGCTGTGCAGCACCCTGAAGAAAGCCGGAACAGAATTGTCGATAGGCTTGATGACCTCGAGAATATCGTGCTGACGGTTGCAGCAGTGAGCCCTCAAATCGGCCCAAAAGCCAGAAAGGCTTTTGAAAGCTTAAAAGCCGCTCTTGAACTCGATCCGGCGGTCAGCCCTGCGACGATTCCCATGCTTAACAGCAGACTTACAGCCCAGGCAGAAAATATCGCCAGACGGGTGGATGCTCTGCTGCTCTCTAATTCCGATGCCGCCCCCGGCCAGACCCAGGCAGAGGGCATTATTCGTGCCCAGGAAGAGGAGCGGAAAAGGATTTCGCGGGATATTCACGACGGCCCGGCGCAGACACTCGCAAGTCTGACCATGCGCATAGACTACTGTCTTGAACAGCATTCTGGCAACCAGGGGTTGATAAGTGAGCTTCAGGAGCTTAAAGATTCAGTCATCAGAAGTCTCAAGGATATCCGCAGGTTCATTTTCGACCTGCGACCGATGGCGCTCGACGACCTCGGGCTGATACCGACGCTCGAACAGTTTATCAGTGGCTTCAAGGCCCGCACTGGCATTCCGGTGTATGTAGAAGTCGAGGGTGAACGGGCCAAGATGTCGGGTGAAAAGGAACTGGCAGTTTTTCGTGTCATTCAGGAGGCCGCCAATAACGCGGTAAAGCATGCTGAGCCGGCCTCAGTTCATATTTTCCTCAATTATGACGAGGCCAGAAGTCGCCTGGCGGTCGTGGTTAAAGATGATGGCAGTGGCTTTGACGTTTCGGAGATTCGCAAAAAATACGGCACTCTCAAGAAGCTGGGCCTGATAAGTATGGAAGAGCGGGTTCGCTTTGCCGGTGGCGAGTTTCACATCGTTTCCGACTCCGGCACCGGAACGGTTGTTTCTTTCTGGGTTCCAATCTGACCTCAGGAGTTTGCAATGCTCCCTAGAACCCTGCAGGGAAAACTTATTTTTCTTTTTGTCTCTCTGATTTTCATCACGAACGCTTTTCTGGCGATTGCAGCCTTTTCGCGCGAGCAGCTCGCCATCTCCGAGGACACCATGAATTCGGCCAACTCTCTGGGGCGAATTCTGCAGAAACCGGCCGAGCAATTTCTTCTTCATGGTGATCAGAGCGTAATTGATCATATTTTTTCCAACCGGTCGGGTAATTCAGCCGAGCTGATGCTTACTGTCTATGACGAGAACTGGTGGAAAAGATGGGGCGATGAGCCGAGAATCCCGGCTGGCGGTTTCCCTGAGCTGGCTTCGATGAAGGGTGGAGAATCTCATACTGGCAACGGAACGACATATCGCGAGCTTTTTTTTCCGATTGTCGCCGAAGGCAGGGTTCTTGGTGCCGTCGGGGTCGGGGTGCCTCCGATCTGGCAGAATAAAAACAGTAATACGGCCTCAGATTTTGCTTCTCTGATGTTGCTGAGCATGTTTGTGGGCATATTGGTCGCTATTTTTGCCTCACGCAGCATTCTTGAACCTCTTGGTGATCTGATGCATGGCATCGAAGAGTTCGGTCGCGGCGATTATTCTGTCAGAGTGGGTGCCGCCGGTGCCGGTGAACTGAAAGAGCTTGGTGATTCCTTCAATAGAATGGCTTTGACCGTTCAGGAAACCTTCAAGGAAAACATGCAGAGAAACCGGGCCATCGACGAAAAACTTCAGGAACTATGGGAAATTTATGAGCTGATGCGCAAGGTGACTCTCGATAATGAGTTTGCAGTTATTCTCGAAAAGTTTCTTGAAAAGGCACAGACTCTTTCTTTCAGCTCATTTGCTCAGATTGTTCTTCAGAACCGTCGCACGCTCAGATTTGAGGAAGTGGTTAATGTTGCGGCCGTGAAAAGTCCGGGTCAGGATGCTATTGAATGGGTTGTTAACAGCTGCTTCATAAGTAAGACCCTGCACGAACACCTCGTGGATGGCATATCGATCATTGGCGTGCCTCTGTTGTCGGGAAGTCGGATGAATGGTGTCATCATCCTTGCCAAAAATGATTCTGGCGGTTATTCAGAAGGGGTGCGCCGCTTTCTTGAAACCATCGCGCCGGTTCTGGCCTCGATTATTGAAAATGCCAGTCTGTATGAAGAGTTATCAGACTGGAACCAGCGCATGAAGAACATTCTTGCCAGTATCAACCAGGGGCTGGCAACACTCGACCGGAATCGAAAATTTCTGGTGGTGAACGAACGCTTTCTGGGGATGCTTGGCATGACTGCGTTTGATACCGGTTCGCATGGCTTCAGAGAATTTTGTGATCAGATTCCCGACAGAAAATTTGCCGAAGCGATGCACGTTGAGACGGCTGCCTTTTTTGAGAGAATTTTCAGCCCTGCCGTCAATGACTCCAGAGTTCATAAAGTGATTGAATATAGTGCCGGCACTCTTCTGCGCCAGTTTGCCATCAATCTTTTGCCGCTGCGGGCCGGCAATGAGATCGGGGGCGCGGTTCTGGTAGTCGATGACGTAACTGACCAGAAGAAGTTCGAGCAGCAGATGATAGAGGCTGAAAAGTGGGCGGTTCTCGGCAGGCTCGCCGCTTCTGTCGCACACGAAATACGCAACCCGCTGGTCGCTATCCGCAGTCTTGTCGAAATCATCGGCGAAGAAGTTCAGGGTGACCTTAAAGAGCACGCAAACGTCGTTCTTGGTGAAGTGTTGCGGCTGAACAGGGTTGTTGCAGAACTTCTCAGCCTTGTGAAGCCTGAGGCGGCCAATCTGAAAGTATGCAACCTGGTAGAAATCATCAACGAACTCATTCTGCTGATAAAGCATGAGGCGGCAAAAAATGAAATCAGCCTGCGGCGGCATTTTCCTGAGGGCGATTGCCTTGTCAGGGTTGATGCAGAGAAGATCAAGCAGGCGGTTTTAAATCTGGTTCTGAATGCCTTTCAGGCTGTTGGGCGTTGTGGCACGGTTGAAATAACCGTTGAACGCCTGCCGGACTGGCTCGTAATCAGGGTGAAAAATGACGGACCGATGATAGAAGAGCCCCTGCAGCAAAGGATTTTTGAGCCTTTCTTCACAACCAAGGCAACCGGGACCGGGCTTGGCCTGGCAATCACCCGAAAAATTGTCGAGCTGCATCGCGGAAAAATTGAATTTGACTCTGGGCAGAAAATGACGGAGTTTAGAATATTCCTGCCGAATGGAGCAGAAAATGGCGCGGATTAATCAGAAAAAAGGTAGATCACCGAGCATTCTCATCGTCGACGACGAAGAATCGGTTCTTTACACACTTGAAGCGGTGCTGAAGCCCGAAGGTTATCTGGTCAGCAAGGCCTCTTCAGCGGAAGAAGCCATGGCAGTGTTTCTGGCGGGAAATTTTGATCTGGTAATTACCGATCTGACCATGCCAGGCGATTCGGGTATGGTGCTACTGGAACGTCTGATCGCTGAACGGCCCGAATTGATGGTTATCATGATTACTGCCTACGGTTCAGAAGCAGTGGCGGTCGAAGCCATGAAACGCGGTGCCTACGATTATCTGCCGAAACCTTTTTCAAATGATGAGTTGCGCCTGACGGTCAGAAGGGCGGTTGAAAAATGCCGCCTGCGCATCGAGAATCAGCAGCTCAAAGAACAGTTGCATCAGCGCGAGGGACTCGCAGCTCTGATTGGCTCCAGTGAGTGCATGCAGCGTGTTTACGATCTGATCGAAAGAGTCGGGCCGAATGATGTGACCGTTCTTATAACGGGAGAATCTGGAACGGGCAAGGAACTGGTGGCAAACGCCCTGCACAGTCTCAGCCCGCGCCGGTCGCGCCCCTTTATTCGCGTTAACTGTGCCGCCTTGCCCGAAAACCTTATCGAAAGCGAACTGTTCGGCTATGAGCGGGGCGCATTTACCGGAGCTCTCAACCGCCGTCTTGGCAAGTTTGAAATTGCCGATTCAGGCACGATCTTTCTCGATGAAATCGGCGAAATGACGATGGCGACCCAGACTAAACTGCTGCGGATTCTGCAGGAAAGAGAATTCGAAAGAATTGGTGGCAATCAAACAATCAGCGTTGACACCAGGGTAATAACCGCGACCAATCGCGATCTGATTCAGGCGATCAATGAAGGAAATTTTCGGGAAGACCTTTTTTATCGCCTCAATGTAATAAATATTCACCTGCCGCCGCTGCGTGACAGGCTGGCTGATATCCCGGCCCTGGTCGAATCGTTTGCCAGAAAATACTGCGAAAAACTCAACCGAAGGCAGCAGAGTTTCAGTGATCAGTTCATGGGCAAACTGATGCAGTATGGCTGGCCCGGCAACGTGCGCGAATTGCAGAATCTCATTGAAAAGGTGATAATCCTTGAAGATGAGAGTGTTTTTCAGAACGACTCAAGCCGCTTTCATCTCAGATCGCGGCTCGAAAATGAAAAATTTATTGAAGAGGGCATGATGTCTATGCAGTACAAAGAAGCCAAGGATATTCTGCTGAAGACATTCGAGCGCAAATATTTCGAGGGCCTGCTCGAAAAAACCTCGGGCAACATGTCTGAAGCTGCCAGACTGGCAGGCATGCATCGTAAGAATCTCTACCTGAAGCTGCGCGAACTCGATATCGCCAGAGGTTCTGCCGAAGATCAGTGAGCTACGGCAATTTTCAGCCAGAAGCTGCAACAGGTGCCCTTGCCCTCTTCTGAAGTGATAGCAAGTGAGGTGCCATGGCCGGCGAGAATTTTATCGGCAATCGCCAGGCCGAGGCCGAGACCGCCAGTTGGGCGGGTATCAGATTTGTCTGCCTGAAAAAACGGGGCTTTGATGTTGTCTATTTTGTCGGCCGGAATTCCGCACCCCTGATCGGTGATGTCGACCTGCAATCTGCTATCAGCCTGAAACACCTTTATGTTGACCGAAGTGCCTGGTTGTGAAAACTTGATTGAATTTTCTATCAGATTTGACAGCACGCGGTGAATAAGGTCCGGGTCCATTACTACGGCCGGCAGACCTGGGTCCATGCTGGTGACAAGTGCGATATTGCGACCGTCTGCCAGTGGCTTGAGCGAATCGACGATATCGGCGATATTGGGCTGAAGCTTTTGGTTGACCATGTCAAATTTCAGTTTCCCGGCTTCCATGCGTGCAAAATTAAGAATCGAAGAAATCAGATTGTTCAGATGTGAAGTGTTTTTAAGCGAAACTGCCAGAGCTTTTTGCTGTTTTTCGGTTAAGGGGCCCATCTTCTGGGTCGCCATCAGGTCGAGATAACCCTTGATTGAGACCAGAGGTGTCTTCAGCTCGTGGCTAAGCGTTGCAAGAAATTCAGATTTCAGGCGGTCGAGTTCTTCGAGTTTTTTGAGATTGCTGTCTTTCAGAGCAATTTTCTGGTTGAGTTCCATGACTGTCGATGCAACAAAACCGGCGTCTATCATCGATATTGACAGAAGCTTTTCGCCGGATTCTTTGTCCGGGCGAATGGTTCGCAGTAGAAAGTAAGTTGCGGGCAGCCGCCATTCATCCTCTTCAAGAAAAAGCTTCAGGGCGACAAAACACGGGCATTCCGGCAATTTGCCATCTTTGTGATAGGCGCCGAGCGCAGCCTGCAGTTCAACCACACCAGCGAATGGTGCCTGATTGAAAAGAG
>ERZ795032.749-NODE-749-length-29489-cov-389.897262_pt1 | contig 29489 bp, 32 predicted proteins | sample MGYA00375124_ERZ795032 | MGnify/ENA primary metagenome ERZ795032 (study PRJEB30167, sample SAMN05720154) | activated sludge metagenome | isolation source: Anaerobic digester | place: China | collected 2015-12-16 ...
AGGTTGCAGGCTTTTGTTGTAACTGCATAAGTTATCTTTATCAGCTGTCATACCTCCCCCTGCCCCCGCCGGAGGGGGACATCACCGCCGTTGATCCACCTCCGTCACTGCGTGACACCTCCGCCAGCGGAGGACGTGAAAAGGTAAATTTCTTAAGTCAACAACATTAGGTTACTATTCGGAATTGATTCACCTTATACGCAAGAGAAGATTTGTCTGTCAATACAAATCGTGACGGCCTTGTAAAAGGGCCGGATGCTGCGTTGCGCTTCATCATTCGTCACTGCGACGTACGCCAGGTACGTCTCGTTCCTCATGATTTGCCCGCCTTGCCTGCGGCCTTTTTACAAGGCTATCTGTGAATCGTCATTTATCCGGCTTTTACAAATCCATCAATCGCTGTCGCCTCTTCATTCTTCCATTGCATAAAGTGATGCTTTTGTTATATGCGTAATCTATTTATGATAAAAATAATTGATATTGACAACATTAAAATAGCCTGCCGTCTGCACCCAACTGAGTTTGCAGAGCACCGGCAAAGCCTGGTTTTTGTTCACGGCTCCGGCGGCGAACATACCTCGTGGATGTATCAGTATTCCCGGCTGCACAAGCAATTTAATATGGCCGCCCTTGACCTGCCGGGGCATGGCTTATCAACGGGCGACGGCGAAAGCGCTGTTGACCGCTATTGCCTCTGGATAAAAAAGCTGCTGGATGTTTTGCACCTGAATAAACCGGTTTTAGTCGGTCATTCGCTGGGAGCGGCCATTGTCATGAAATATGCTGTACTCTATCCGCAGGATATTAAAGGCATTGTGCCTGTCGGAGGAGGGCTGAAGCTGCCCGTCAACCCCGATTGGCTTGCAGGGCTGAAAACGAATCCTGCTAAAACTGTTGAGCTGGCCTGCAAGTATTCGTTGGCCGAGCAAAACCGGCCCAGGTTCTTTGAGGCTTTGAAGAAAAGTTTGGCTAAAGGCAGGATGGATGTTTTCTCTGGTGATCTTACAGCCTGCGACAACTTTGATTTGACTGCTGATGTGGGTAAAATTGATGCACCAACGCTGGTGGTTTGTGGAACGGAAGACAAGTTGACTCCCGCCTCTTTTTCCCGCCGGATAGCCGCAGGAATCAGGTGGGCAAAATTATGCTTGATTGAAGGGGCCCGAATTCTGGGGACATAACACATATTTTACTTGAAAAACGCAGCGTAATGGCCTAATAATTTTCCATGGCACGAATATCTCGAATAGTCGCAGTCGGATATCCCCATCACATTACACAACGTGGTGTGCGTTCTATGGATATTTTCAAAAGCGACAGTGATAGAACTACCTATTTGCAGTTCATAAGAGAAGAAACACAGCGCTGCGAGATTGATATTCTCGCCTGGTGTCTGATGACAAATCATGTTCACTTCGTTGTTGTCCCTCACAATGAATCTTCACTGGCCAAAGGTTTTGGAGAGGCGCATAAAAGATACACCCGCATGAAGAATTTCAATGAAGGAGTACACGGCTATTTATTTCAGGGGCGATTTGGCTCATGTGTGCTGGACGAAAGACATTTACTTGCCGCAGTTCGCTATGTTGAACGTAATCCTGTTTCTGCCGGCATCGTAAATAATGCCTGGGAATATCCATGGTCAAGTGCGGCTTATCACGTCGGTGATATTGAAAACGACATTCTTGTTAAAGACAGAAATTTGTACGGGCTCGTCAATGATTGGCGGATTTATCTCAGCAGCGAAAAAGAAAATGAATTTAATACAATCAGAAAAGCAACAACGACAGGCCGCCCGGCAGGCAATAACGATTTTATAATGGCAATGGAAGGTTTGACAGGGCGGGTACTGCGACGGGCAAAGCCGGGAAGGAAGAAAAGGGGTTAAAATAGGTGTTATGTCCCCAAAATGCTACACGATCTATTGTACGGAAAACGGCGTAAAATCGCTCAAGGGGCATTATCATCAGGACTGGAATTTCAGAAGCGTCAAAACCGGGGACACTCTGGACATCGGCAACGGCAAGACTTTGGTGTTCGTGGAAATGCGCATGCTTCACTGGCCGGACAGCATGGCCACCTACATGACCGGGGATAACATCCTGTTCAGCAACGACGCTTTCGGTCATCACTATGCCACTGAGCATCTTTTCAACGATCTGGTCGACCAGGACGAACTGATGTATGAATGCATCAAGTATTACGCCAACATTTTGACCCCGTTCAGCCCGCTGGTGCTCAAGAAAATTCAGGAAATTCTCAGTCTTAATTTGCCGATCGACATGATTGCGCCCAGCCATGGAATCGTCTGGCGGGACAAACCCACCCGGATCGTGGAAAAATATATGGCCTGGGCCGGCAGCTACCGCGAGAACCAGATCACTATTCTTTACGACACTATGTGGAACGGCACCAAAATCATGGCGGAAAACATTGCCAGGGGCATCCTGGAGAAGGATAAGGATGTTACCGTTAAGCTCTTCAACATCGCCAAGTCAGACAAAAATGACATCATCACTGAGATTTTCAAATCCAAAGCCATTCTCGTTGGCTCCCCCACCATCGGGAGGGGTATCAGCAGTGGAACAGCAGGTATTCTCGAGGAAATCGAAGGACTGCGATTCAGGGGCAAGAAGGCGGCCGCATTTGGATGCTATGGCTGGAGCGGCGAAGGTGTTCAAAAAATTACCGACTGGCTAAAGAAATCAGGGTTTGACCTGATGAACGACGGCATCAAGTGCCTCTGGAATCCTGACCGGGAAAGTATTGACCGCTGTGTGGCCTTCGGCAACGATGTCTCCGCACAAGCCTGACAGTTCGGGAAAGAAGAAAAGGGGGTAAAATATCCCGGCCTGGTGTGTCAAATGCATGAACAGGCTCATCATCAAAGCACCCGCGCAGTTCAGGAGGCAGGCAAGAAAGCAGGGAGGCAGCGCATGCAATACTCAGCGGAGATATTGTTCGACATTCCGAGTTATGTAATCGCTTTGGCTTTATTCGCCGGCATTCTTCTTGTTTATGAAATGGGGTTTAGAATCGGTAATTTCCACCAGAAGAGCACCGACAAAGAAATCAAGAGCCAGACAAACAACATCCAGGGCGGCATGCTGGGCCTGCTCGCCCTCATCCTGGCCTTCACCTTCAATATGTCCCTCCAGCGGTATGACGCCAGGAGCGAAGCGGTCATACAGGAGGCAAACTCCATCGGCACAACAGTCTTAAGAACGAAACTGCTTCCGCCGCCATACGACGCGGCAACGTATGCTCTCTTGCAGGAGTACATCGACATACGCATCGAAAACTCCAAGATCGCCTTGTCCCAATATAAAGAGAGAGACGATATCATCAAAAAAGGTGACGAGCAGCTCAAAAAGATCTGGGCTGCGGGCACCCAGGCCGCCAGAAGCGACCCGAACCCTGTTACTACCGGCCTCTTCATAGCCGCGCTCAACGAACTGATCGACAACAGGTCGGCGCGATTCGAAATACAAAACAGGCACATTCCGGAGGTTATTCTGTTTCTGCTCTTCTTTATATTCATCATGAACGGCGCCATAATCGGTTATACAGAAGGCCTTGGCGGGAAAAGGGCGTACGTTCCCACTGTGCTGCTCACCTTGCTGATCACCCTCGTCGTCTTCCTGATCATCGATCTGGACAGGCCGAGGCGCGGCCTGATTACGGTAAAACAAGACTATATCCTTCAGTTGAAAGAGTGACGTTCCATCAGGAAGTCCATGGCGGGAGGTCTCACTACTTTGGCGGAAGATAAATCGATTCATGATTTTGATTTTAAATTAATCTGCGAATATTTTTCGGGCATGAAACGGCAGGGGCCCGGAAGCTCCGAAGTAACCGTTAAAGTCTTGAGCTTTGAAAGAATTTTATGGATGTGTTTTCTGTATAGGGAAAAAGATTTAAAGCAAATTAAAAATCAATATGAATGCTTTTTGACAGGTAACCCTGTTTGCTGCGCTGCGTGAACCCGCTTACGACATCTGCCTGTCCGGTATATTCCGGTTGTGATAAAAAAAGAAGGCAGGGCCGCTTCCAGCCCCGCCTAATTGCCGGTTGCACATACCAACCGGCGGTTACTTGTACAAATAACTAATTACTTGAATCTTCTGCGCAGCCCGACAAGTCCCAGTAAGCCGGTACAGAACAGCCAGAAGGCAGCGGGAATGGGCACAGGGGTGCCGCCCCCTCTAACCGTTATGGATCCATCGTCGAGGATGGGACTATCATACGGTATATTTTCAGCGCCCTTGATGTCATTTCCTCCCATCCCGTAGTTAATGAAACTGAGCGGGCTGGTACCGGGATTATCGCCGCTGAAAAACAGCGTTGCCAGCGTGATGGGGCCGGCGCCCTGAAGCAGGGCAAGATCCGCATCCGACAGAAAGGAGACTTCCGCCAGGTCGATCAAGCCTGATGTTCCAATAGCACTCTGGATGGAATCAAAAGGTCCACCCAGCATTGTTCCGAAGGCAACGGCTGTTGCCGTCACGATCAAAGGGTCATAAGCGACGTCAAGATCATAGGCAGCAACTATCTCGTTAGCAGCAAGCGTCGCGATGATGTCGACTGACGCCGTGCCTCCCTGATTGATGGTCTGCGAACTCGGCGCAAAACTAAGCTGCATCGCAGCAGCAGGGCCGCTCGAAAAGAGACCAATCATGCTGAATGCAAATAGAACAAGCAATGTCTTTTTCATCTTTTACCTCCTAAATTCAGCCGTTTAAGGCGCACAGTTGGGGTTCGTGCATTGCAGCACACAGCCTCGCGCGTCGTTGACGGTAATCCAACCATCCCCATCAATATCGCGAACATCACCGGGCTTATACAGCCCCCGTCCTGACAGGATAATATTGATGTCCGTACGATCAATCTTGAAATCGCCGTTGAGATCGCATTTCGGAATGACCGTAGCATTCAGGATGTTGACATACCAGGGTGTCGCCAGAACAGCTCCCCAGTAAGAATAACCCGTCCAGGAACCATTGGCATTTTGATTTCTGACCAGTGATTCGCAGTAATCTTCCCACCAGTTCCAGGTATGGCCCGGATCCAGCGGACCAGCGGCGTGTAAATTTGTAATTTCCGTGGTATTGTCAGTACCGATAGTCAGCTGCAGACCTTTGTAAATACCCCACATGGCATAGGGATGTAAGAAATTTCCATACCATGTGCCGCTGGGTGTATTTTTCCAATTGGTGTCCAGGTAGTTCAAGGCTTCCTGTTTGCCCAAGGTGTCCCCCGCTTTATAACCGTCGTATCCGGCAAATACCATCTCCAGAAGCAGGCCGCCGGTTTTGGACTCGTTGGTGTAGGATGATGGTGAGTCATAACCGGAACCACCGCTCGGATGCTGAATATAATCGATCCAGTTCCTTAGTTCGTTTTTGACGAACGCAGGGATCGTAATTCCGGGAACGGTCTGGGCATAGAGCATACCAACCACAGGCCATTGCGCCGTGGAGTTATCCGAATCGCCGGAGTTCGCATAATAACGCCAGGCTCCCCTTCCATATCCAGCATCGTTCTGACCCCAGGCAAAATAGTCTACCGTATCCTGGATGACCTCTTTGTAGGTTCTGCCGGCCTGTGAACCAACAGTGATCACATCATTCAGATTACCCCTTTTAACCAGAGCGGGAAGCACCAGCCCGGTAACGTAGGTATCCCTCCCGTTGTTGCCACCCAGCACAAATTTTACCCCGATGCCGTTGCCGTTGGTATCCGGATTTCCGTAAGTCTGAACTCCAATAGCAACAGACTGGGCATTATTCATAATATACTGGTACCCCTTGTTAACGACCGGAGTATAGTCTACTCCGAACCAGCCTCCGGACTTGTCCTTCTGCTCCATAAACGCCAGCAAGGCCGCGCCGGTCGCCGCAACATCCCCTCCACCTGGTTCACCATAGTTCCATCGGCCATCCGGCTGCTGATTTGCAGCCATCCAGGCCAAAGCTTTTTCAATGGCAACCTGTTTTTCCGCTTCCGTGGCTGCACCGACTACCGCAGCCTGGAAGACAGTGATAACCATAACTATAAATAGCCAAAGACAGGTTTTTTTCATCTCCGTTTCCCCTTTCGTTTAACTTGCCGCAAGACAGTTTTATCCGATTAACTCCAAGGACGGCACGGTGTTGATACTTATGTGATTACAACTTCAAACGACGCTGGTAAAAGCCACCACCTCCTCTCTTCCACTGACCACAGGATGTTGTGAAAAAAAACTACTCCCAAAAACCGCTTTGAGACAAAACACAACCGGTTACAACTATAACGTAATTGCTGACTTTGTGACCACTTGGGGGTGTTGATCTCACGGTGAGCAATGATAATGAAGATCAGTTCACAGCGCTTGTCGCAAACTTTCTCCAGAATTGATTTACTTTCCCCCAAGTTGCATATAAAAATATGCTTACAAAAGCAAAAATGCCATATGTCGAGAAGTTTATTTTAATATGTCTAAATGATATAGATCAGAAGTTCAGGTAGATTTGATGCCTGATGTCCTCATAAAAATTTTTTCCCTTTGACAATAATTTCGGATGTAGTTAAATTTATATCAGGAAAAGATAATACAGCCGGGAAGCGAATGAAACGGCGCGGCAAACCGGCGAAAAAGTAGAAGTATTGATGGAATAAAAAAGAGAACAGTGTACAATGGTTACCGGTGAAAGAACACCCCCGAAGAAGGGATTGGAAAATAGAATTTCGAAAACAAAAAGAGGAGGCGATGATCATGTATAAAAGGGTTTTGGTTCCACTTGATGGCTCCGAATTAGCGGAATGTGCGTTGTCTCATGTTAAAAGTCTGGTCAAAGATGGTTTAGCGGAAGAAGTGATCATTCTGAATGTTTTTGCGGTTCCTGTGGCGTTGCTCGGCGCGGGAGGGGAAACGTCTGCATATGTGGATGTCAATGCGGTTGAGGACAAAATGAAGCTCGACTCCTTGAAGTATCTGGCGGATGTTAAAGCACGGCTTGATGCCGAAGGTGTGAAAGTAAAAACAGAATCACTGGAAGGCAACAGGGCTGCTGAAGTTATCTGTAATTATGCACAGAAAAAGGATGTGGATCTGATCGTTCTGGGTACTCACGGTTACACGGGGCTGAAAAAACTGATGTTTGGTAGCGTGGCGCTTGAGGTTTTGCATAGTTCTCATGCACCGGTATTACTCATCAGACCGGAGACTTGCTGGATGAAGTAGGTACTGAAGACCGCAGCTTAAAAAACTGAAAAATAAGTCAAGGGACACTTCCCGAATTGTTGAAAATGGGAAGTGTCCCTTTTAATTAATTTTATTGTTTCTCCAAGCAATAACTTCTTTATGGTATTTTCCCTGAAATAAGTAACGGCAGGACATCAAGGAAAATCTATGATCTGCAAAAAACCTTCGGCAAGACGCATTCTCCATATTGATATGGATGCCTTCTTCGCCGCTGTCGAAGAAAAAAGAAATCCCCAGTTGAAAGGTAAACCCGTCGTCATCGGCGGCATGGGTGATCCGTCAAAAAGAGGTGTTGTGGCTACGGCCAATTATGAAGCCAGAAAGTACGGGATTCACTCCGCCATGCCGTTGAAAACCGCCTACAAGCTCTGTCCCCGGGCTGTCTTCCTCCCTGTGGATTATGAAGCCTATGCGGCCGCCTCCCGTCAGTTCAAGAGTGTGCTGCTGTCGATTGCGGATATTATGGAGGATGTAGGCATCGATGAAGCATATCTGGATGTTTCCGGCAAAGCCGACAGCAACGAGGTTATCGCTGAGCGAATCAAAAACGGCATTTATCAAAAAACAGGGCTGACCTGCTCCATTGGCATCGCACCGAACAAGCTTTTGGCCAAGATCGCTTCCGATATGGAAAAGCCCGACGGTCTGACCATGCTGACGGAAAACGACATTGCAAGCAGAATATGGCCGCTGCCGATCAGGAAATTATACGGCCTTGGACCGAAGACGGAAGAGCGTCTGAAGAAAACCGGCATCGAGACCATCGGACAACTGGCAGCCCTCCCCTTTGAATTTCTGATTCAGTCTTTTGGCCCTTCTTACGGTGAATATCTTTATGAAGCCTCCAGAGGCATTGACGACAGCCCCCTTGTGACGCACTGGGAACCCAAATCCTTCAGCAGGGAGACGACTTTTCAGGTTGATGTGCAGGACTGGCAGGTCATCGCCAGAACCATTGCCGAATTAAGCAAAGAGGTTGTATCCGATCTGCAACACAAAGGCTACTGTGCCCGGACGGTGACCATCAAGATTCGCTTCGACGATTTCCATACCTTCACCAGGGCGTGCTCGCTGGAAAAGGCGACGGCTGCCGAAGAAGTAATCCGGAAGGCGGCGTTTTCCTGTCTGAAAAGGATTGAATTGCACAGGCGCGTCCGGTTGATCGGCGTCAGGGTGACGAATCTGGAAAAAGTCGCCAATGATTCTTTTTGAACCAGTCTATGCGGCTTCCAGCCGTTTTCTGATCGCCTGGAATACCTTGCCGATTTCCTCGGTATTGGCAATCAGTTCCATGAATCCCGCCTGTTCCGAGTACACGTCCTGCGGAACGGCTTTTTTCACCTCCGGTTCGAGAATATGATAGACGGGGAGCCTCAACGAGACTCCGGCCAGTGGACCTGCGAAGCTGGGATCACCGAACGTTACGGTTTCCGCCGTAACCTGGGCTACTTCCGGATCGGCTATGCCGATAACCACCACCAGATCCTTCGTGCCCATGTCATCCACCAGTTTCTTGATGACGGTCTGTTTCTCCGTGTCCACTGCGCCTGCCGACGTTCAGACAAAACACTCGGTTACGGTCAGAATCACTTCCGCTCCCGCTGCCTTCATGCAGGCGGCGATGGCCGGGCCCGGCACACCGTCCCTTTCCCCAAAAACGATGACCTTCTTTCCTTGAAACATTTCTTTCATCCTTTCTTTTTTAGGTTTATACCAAGTTGCATTCAAAGCATAACGCGGCGGCAAGGAGGAGGCTCCGCAGGCGTATTATTTATACGTTGAGGAAACCGACGACGCAGCCAACAAAGTTAGGCAAAGAAGGCGACTTGGTATTACTTTCCGGGATTCTTCTCCAGCATAAAAGACAGCCCGTCCGAAAGCTGGGTCATCCTGCCCAGAAAGAGGCTGCCCCGCGCAACAAACATGGCATTGTTCATTTGTCCCTGTTTAATGGCTTCAATGGCGTGGCCGAGAAAGGGGACGGCCGCCGGCACATGTCCCTGGGTCGGGGAAAAGCCGGGCATCCCGTGTTGCAGAACGAACGTGTCGATTTCTTCACGCTTTATCTCCTTTTGCAGGGTCGCCAGGGCGCCGATCATCCGGTAGTTCGTCAGCGGCACATTGCCGCTTCCCGCCGGGACGGTTACTTCCGGGTTCTGCAATTCAACGGCGTATTTGTCCACATCGGTAATCTTCATTCCCAGGCGGCGCAGGGGCTTCAAAACCAGCGATTCCAGAATATTCTGCTGCGACGAGCCGGAGCCGATGTTGTGTTTGCCGACGCTGTCCAGACGCAGCACGGGGCTTTTCCGGTCATCGCCTGTCACCAGAACCGCAAAGCCGCCCAGCGTATCTTCCAGGATGGGCATGTCCTGGGCCAGATGGCCCTTAAATTTCATTCCCAGCTTAGCCATCGACCCTCCTCCCACCACGACGATCTTCCGAAACAAACCGGATTTGATGAGGCTTGCCGCCTGCAGGAGGGAATAGAGCGGACCGACGCAGAAAGCCTTGATGTCGCAGCCGGTCGCGGAAACACAGCCGCACATTTCTCCGATGGCTTTGGCGAGCCCGCCGCCTCCCCGGTTATACCGGTCGCCCACGGCTTCTTCCGAACAGTTGAGAAGAAAGTCCACTTCATCCGCCTGAATGCCGGCGTTTTTCAACAGACGCCGCAACGCCAGGGCCGCCGAAGCCTTGGCCAGGAGATTTTCCATCAACACCTGAGCTTTGAGGTTGTCGTCTTTTTCGTGGTCGCGGTGTACGCAGCCCGCAATCCGGCCGCGATGATACAGGGGCAGCGACCCCGAATTTTCGATTCGATCAAGGATGCGCACCATTTCCACCCCCGCAGCGAGTTTCTCCAGATCCGCCTCCCGCCAGAGAGGATGAGCCGCCAGCGACTTTTTGACGAGCGGCGCGGCTTCTTTTTCGAGCCACACCAGATCGAAGTCGTCGGCCAGCTTCATCAACCCGAGAAACTCTTCTTCCGGCATGATCTCGCCATACGCTCCATAGCGGGATGCATTCTGAACCGGATGCCGATGCCAGGGTTGCTCAATGGCGTTGAGATGATCGGGGTGAAGATTGCCGATAAAAACCTGGTTCGGAGGATACGCCACCGCCTCGGCAAATTCTCTCAGATGCCCCTCCAGAGCAGGCCAAACGGAGTTGGGATCATCTTCCATTTCGCGGCTCGGCTTGGACCCGTAGCGGACGAAGCCGGGAACATGCACGAGAATATAGGAACATGCTTGAATAACGGGGTTGTCCATGGCTTACCTTTCAAAAAACGGTCTGTTCTTCAATCTTTGTTTCCAGGGCGCACAGGGCCTTCTCCACCAGCGTCCGGCGCAGCAGCTTTTCCTCTTCCCCCGATTTGGCCGGATTTCCCAGCGGATGGGGGATGGCGATGGCGGGAACAATCCGGTTGGCACCCACAGTTTTGGAAATGGGAACAATAGTGCAGATATGAACAGCAGGAATTCCCGCTTTTTCGATTTCTTTGACCATCGTTGCCCCGCAACGAGTGCAGGTCCCTCAGGTGGAGGTGACGATGACAGCCTGGACGCCTGAACTTTTCAGATCTACAGCGATTTCCCGGGCAAATTGAACGGCCCTCGCCACCGATGTGCCGTTTCCCACCGTGGCGTAGTAGTAAGGATGGAGCCGGCCGATCCTCCCTTCCCGCTCCAGGTTCCGGACTGCATCGAGGGGCAGTACGCGGTTAGGGTCTTCATTGGCGTATGTAGGATCGTATCCCCCGTGCGCCGTTTCATGAGACTGCGCCGTCAACTGCCGCAGGTTGCCGATGTCGTACTTCCCGTATCTGGTTGCGCTGGAAGATTCTATGCGATCAGGGTTTCCCCGGGGAACAATTCCCCCGCTGGTAATGAGCGCCAGAGTTGCTGCACTCATATTTTCCACGGGAGGCGGAGGCGCGACCCGGTCGAAAACCGGCAGGGGATACTCAGTCCGGAAGGCCTGCCCCTGCAATTTCTGAAGAAGCATCGTCACCGCTCTGGCCGCACCGGTTTCGCGTGCAAAGTAGTTGCGGCGAATGCCTCTGGGGAGGTATCCTTCATCTTCAGGCGAACCTATAGATTCTCTTTTGGCCAGTTTCAGGGCAAGGCGGCTCATTTTCCCAGCCGCATCCCTCATCCCTGCAGTGGTGCCTTTTGTCGGCACGATATAAACAGTCTTCCGGTAGGATTCCACTCCGGGATTTTCGGGAAACATCCCCGTGACGGCAGGAATTCCCAGCCGGCTTGTTACTTCTGCACATACCGCGCCGCAGGCCAGGCCGTATCGTCCGGCGTTGAAGGCGGGCCCGGCCAGCACCAGATCGGGACCGCAGTCCCGTATCATGGCCAGCACCTCTTCCGTCGCCTCGGCGACGTGCCCCGCAAAATAATTGTCGCCGCAGATGACCGTCGCCGTGATCTCCACCTCCGGCCCGAGGAGTTCCTGAAAGAGAATGCCGGGTCCCACGGGCCCGGTTTTTAAGAGCGGCTGCGTATCGGCCTTGTCTTCCGCCCCGATTTGACCGAAAAATTGATTCAGATAGAGTACAGCCTTCATCTTCTCCGTCATTGCAGCCTCCTATTCGCTACGGGCGGATAACAGCTCAAAGCCGAGTTCATTGGTTGCTCCCGTAATCGCCTGAAGTTCAACGGTGATTCCCTCCCGGGAAAGACTGCCCGACTGTCCCCCCGCTATTTTTTCGACAACCCGGATATCGCCAATCACTTTATCCGCAGACGGCAGCGAAATCCGCTCATTGGCATTGCCCGTGCTCACTACGGCGTCGGCCTGCGGAGTTGTGTCCGCCAGAGACTGTGACGCTCCGTCAACCCCGGCGAATTCATCGGTCAGCAGGACGGTGCGGATTCCCCTGCTCTCCAGCAAAGCACAATACATCATGGCGTCGGCATCAGGATTCCCAAACCCCTCCTTGGTAATGACGGCGCCGTCGGCGCCCAGAAGCTCTACCAGCTTGGCGGCGAAGTCCGCGGAGCGCTGCTTGTCCTGGAGCGTGACGTTGCAGTTGGCAACAACGGTTCCCAGAAAACGGAGCTCTCTCCCGTCCCGGTTAAAAAGTTCGCGAATGACGGGGTTGTTCTGGTGATGATAGGTCGTATTCTTGTCGCAGGCCGATACGCAATTTCCACTGACAACAGCCCCGTCCATGACCTCGGTGGGGCTGATGAGAGTGGGAAGCAGGTTTTTCAGATCCTGTCCGTACAGGTAGGTGTCGTGCAGCAGTCCCTGACTCAGCAGCATGTAGAGATAAACCACGCCGGGAAGATCGCCGGCGCTTTCTTTCGTTTTCAAGGGTAGGCGCATTGCGAAGCGCTCCATAAAAGCCGGCGTCACCGAGCGCCCCGCTTCCGCCAGATAAACGGCGGCGCGCAATCCGGCCAGACGGAGTGCTTCCTCGTGTTCGTGCCGGGAAAGTCCGGGTTTAACGTCCAGCGATAAAACCACATTCAAAAGTTGGGAAAAGGCGCTGTAGCGGGCGCCGGGACCGCTCATGTCAATCAGTCCTTCCTGAAATCCCACAATCTGTCCTGCGGTGACCACGGCGCATCCCCGCAGCACATGCGTCCGCCCTCCGCCGACGGTTTCCAGGCCGGCAATAAAGCCGGGGAACATCCCTCCCCTTCCTGCAACCTTGACCCGCGGCTCGATCACATCCTTCACGGGGATGATCCGCACACTCTCGCCGGGCCTGGCAATATCGGCTTCGACAGAGGCCAGGCGGGAATCGTCCCCTCTTGTTTTCTCGATCAGCTCTTCACGATGAATACGGAGAACGCCGCCGTCCAGGAGTGTCTTTTTCCCCCAGGCGATTTCTTTAACTGGTATTTGACCAAGTTCCAGAATCATAATTCATCCTCTCTTGCCGGCATGTCACATGCTTTCCAGCAGATAATCGATATCCTTCGCGGTATGCTCCGCCGAGATCTGAAAGCGGATTTCTTCAGCTCCCCTCGGGACAACAGGATAGCTGAGCCCCGTAGCCAGAATATTGCAGTCGAAAAGCCTTCGGACCAGTTCCCTGGTTTTGGCGGTATCACGGATCAGCAGGGGAACGATGGGATGTTCGCCCATGATGGTTTCATAGCTGCGTATGAGGAAACCTTCGCGCAGGCGGGAGGCAAGTTCTCGAATTTTGTTAAGCAGCGCCGCACCTTCACCGCTATCGAGAATTTCCAGCGCCGCCAGGGCGGCGGCTGCTTCCGCAGGAGTGATCGGATTGGAATAAGTATAAAAGGGGGATGTTTCCCGCAGATAGTCGATGACGGTCTTGTCGGCCACCACGTAGCCGCCGTTGACACCAAACGCTTTCCCCAGTGTTGCGATGAGGATGTCGGCGCGGGCCGCCGTTTTCTCCTCCGTTCCCCGGCCGCTCGCACCAAACGCGCCGACGCCGTGGGAATCGTCGACCACCGTGATCACACCTTCTGCGAAGCATGCCTGATAGCGCTCGCTGATCGCGCTGATTTGATCCAGGGGGGCAAAATCGCCCCGCATACTGAAGACGCCGTCAGTGGTTATGATCACCCGTTTTACCTTGCCCTGGTGCTGTTCCATAATCTCGCACAACCGGGTTGTGTCCAGGTGATCGTAAACCTCCCTGGCGGTAGGCTGGGAAAGGCGAATGGCATTGATGATGCTGTTGTGGTTGAGCGCGTCGCTTACCACCAGAGTTTCACTGGTGATGAGCTGCGGCAGCACTCCCATGACCGTCGCGTAGGCGGCGCTGAAGAGCATGCCCGCCTCCCGTCCGTGGAAGGCGGCAAGACGTTCTTCCAGCCGCCGGTGGAGTTCGAAGGTACCGCTGATGAAACGAACCGCACCGGGGCCTGTGCCGAAGCACCGGGCAGCTTTCTCTTCCGCCCCGATCACGCGCGGATGGAAATTGAGGCCGAGATAGGCATTGGCGTTCATCCGCAAGAACGCCCGGCCTTCGTATCCGCTGAGGAAATATCTCGCACCGAACCCGTCGCGGGGCGGCTGCCGGCCGGTAATAACCCGCTCTTCTCTCTTGGACGCACCGGTTTGAGCCAGCTGGTCGAGATTGACCGCCAGTCGGGATTTCAGCTTATTCAGAGACATAGTCACCCTCCCTGTGTTTTGCCGGTTTGTCCGCCATATGGGCAAGCATGTTCTGCGTCATGGCGGCGATATCGTAATGGGGCAGCCATCCCCATTCGGTGCGCGCCGCGGTGTCATCCATGAAGCGGGGCCAGTAATCCGCGATGGCCTGGCGGACGGGATCGATCTCATATTCGATGCTGAAGCCGGGCATTGAACGGCGAATCTGCGCCGCCAGTTCTTCCGGCGTGAAGTTCATAGCCGTTAGATTATAGGCGTTGCGATGAATAAGTTTTTCGCCGTCCGCCTCCATCAAAATCATTATCGCCCGGATGGCATCGGGCATGTACATCATGTCGAGCCGGGTATCGGCTCTCAGAAAGCAACGGTAACGACCTTGCGCAACGGCGGCATAGAAGATTTCCACGGCGTAGTCAGTCGTGCCGCCGCCCGGCAGAGTCTTGTAAGAGATGAGGCCCGGCAGCCGCAGGCCGCGGATGTCCACGCCGAAGTGGTGGAAGTAATAGTCGCACAGCAACTCGCCGGACAGCTTGGTGATGCCGTAGATTGTGTTGGGGCGCTGGATTGTGACCTGCGGGGTATTTTCCAGGGGGGTGCCGGGGCCGAAAGCGCCGATGGAACTGGGAAAGAAGACCGCGCAGTGAAATTGACGGGCCGTTTCGAGGACCTTGTGCAAGCCGCCCATATTCACCTCCCAAGCCAGCTGCGGATTTTGCTCCGCCGCCGCCGACAGCACCGAGGCCAGATGAAAAATTGTGCCGATCCGGTATTTCCGCACTACCTGCCGCAGGGCATCGGCATCCCGAACATTTATGCTGCAATAGGGGCCGCTTTCCAGCAGTTCGGCGTCGGGCTCCCGCCGGTGTCCTGCCGCAACAACATTAGCGTCGCCGTATTGCCGCCGCAGGGCTATCGTCAATTCGGAGCCGATCTGACCGGTGGCGCCGGTTATCAGAATATTTTTCATCGTCGATTGATCCTCAACCTGGTATTTTCCGCCATCTCCCGCTTCCCATCGAAATTTTTCCGCCGGATCAAAAAATATTGACGTAATTACCGCTTCTCGGCTTTCAGACTCATCCACATTGCAGCAACTATTGTCGTTAAATTGGAGATAGTTCCCAAAAGACGTCGCTGCTCCGGAAACAGCTCTTTAGAATTATAATTGATTCCTATTACCCCGATAATACCCTCAATAGATTTCATGGGAATAAAATAAAATTGAGTATCCGGATATGTATACGTCCCTGCACCTGAGACCTCTCCATTATTCAATGTCCAAGTCGCAGCAGCTTTATCTTCTTCCGTAATTGCCAGGTCAACGCTGCTTTTTGCCCAAACCTTGAGACTGCCGTCGTCTTCCCGAAAAAAGACGAGGGCTGGCACATCCAAAATCATTTTAGTATACCTTAAGGTAATTTGTCCCAGTTGACTGAATACAGCTGTTCGCAGCGAAAACGTAATGTTATTAATGGAATAAGTTTGTTCCATAGGGGTAAGCAGCAGTAAATCTTTGCTCATGTCTTCGAGAAGGGACACGCGATCCAGCCGGCCTTTCAGGAATAGATTCTGACGGTGAACGACATTGATAAGATAAGTAATAAGAACGGCGACAATAAAATAGACGGTTACATTATAGACATCCTGCGGATTAGAAATGTGTAGAGAATAATATGGTTTCACGAATATAAAATCGAATATAAGGAACCCGGCGGTAAAAGATAATATCGAAGCCCATGTTCCAAAATTAATCGCCCCCGCGATTGCCGGAACGAGATAAACAAAGACCAAAGAAGATGGTTGAATGAAGTTTTCCAGAAATATATTGAGAATGGTGGTAAGCATTAACATCGCAAGAATAATCGCAAATTGTATTATTTTTTCTTTGCGAAGGCCTTTGCCCATATTGAAAAACGGCTCGGAATCCTGGTTTTGATCTGTTTTTTGCATAATCATTTACCCCCCTCTTGTGAAAGATACATGAGCATCAACGCCTGCCAATACTTGTACCGTATGTCAAGTTAGAATTCTGCAAATTCAATCATTACCTGGTGCAGATACAATTTAGCATAAAATTAACATTTTGAAAAACAGGGATTGGAGGAAAAGCAGAAGATAGATGTCCGGCCGGCGGGCCGCAAGCCGGGAGGAATCCAGGCACGATTTTCTTGACATCCGGAGAAGCTGATCCTATGCTTTTTTCCTCAAAAGAAAGTTCCTGGCAATCAATCATCCGACGGGAAGCGGTTATGGCTATTGCACAACCTATATTCGGCATCGTTGTTCTCATCCTTTTTGCGTGGCTTATCAGTGAGAATCGCCGCAGCGTGAAACCGGTCGAGGCCGCCCTTGGCCTTGCAGTGACAATCCTGTTGGCGGTTATCATGCTCCGGATTCCCTTTTTTCGCCATATTTTCGGTATTCTCAATACGGCTGTGGGATTGCTGGAAGAATCAACAAGAGCGGGGACAACCTTCGTCTTTGGCTATCTGGGCGGCGGCGAGCTTCCATTTGATGAAAAAGCGCCGGGAGCGAGCTATATTTTCGGCCTGCAATCATTGCCTATCGTTCTTGTAATCAGCGCTCTTTCATCGCTGCTTTTTTACTGGCGCATTCTGCCGGTTATTGTCCGGGCTTTTTCGTGGTTTTTTCAAAAGACCCTGAGAGTCGGCGGCGCGGTGGGGCTGAGTGCGGCGGCCAATATTTTCCTCGGTATGGTTGAAGCGCCTCTCTTTATTCGGCCCTATTTGAAGGAGATGACCAGGAGTGAACTTTTCGTCACCATGAGTTGCGGCATGGCCGGCATAGCGGGAACGGTGATGGTGCTTTACGCATCTGTGCTGAAGACGGCAATTCCGGATGCCATGGGCCACATTTTCGTTGTGTCCATCATCAGTATCCCCGCAGCGATAATGATCGCCAAAGTGATGGTGCCGGAGACGGGAAAAATAACCAACGGCAGAATCACCCCTCCGCAGGCCGCGACCAGTTCCATGGACGCCATCGCGACAGGCACGACACAGGGTATTTACCTGCTCATTAACATTATCGCCATGCTGATAGTGCTCGTAGCCATCGTGGCTCTGGCCAACACTTTGTTGGGGTTGCTGCCCAAACTTGGGGGCAAACCGGTCAGCCTGCAGGGAATTCTCGGCTGTATCATGGCTCCCGTGGTCTGGCTCATCGGTATTCCCTGGAATGAGGCTCAGACGGCCGGTTCCCTGATGGGCACCAAGACCGTCCTCAATGAAATGATCGCCTACCTTGATATGGCCAAAATTCCACCCGAGGCATTAAGTCCGCGCAGCAGGCTCATCATGATGTACGCCTTGTGCGGATTTGCCAACTTCGGCAGCCTGGGGATCATGATCGGCGGTATGGGCAGTATGGCGCCGGAACGCCGCGGCGAAATTATTTCCCTAGGCATCAAATCGATCATTTCCGGCACGCTCGCTACTCTGATCACCGGGGCAATCGTCGCCATCATCTACTGATCTACTGATTACCGGCAAGAGAAAAAACGCGCTGTTTCCAGTTTATTTTACCACCAGTAAGGATAGCGGTACCACGGATAGGGACGCCACGGATAGAAAAACGGATCATGGTACCAGGGATCATAGTAGTACGGCAGCTTTTCCCTCTTTTCCCAGAGACGAAGTTCCTTTGATTCGACAACCGGATAGATGTAGCGGCGCTCGCCGATCGGCCGTTCCTCTTTACCGGCAATTGTTCCGGCAACCGTTATTTCACGATCCTTGCTGTAAATGGAAGGGTCGAGAAATCCCCGGTACCGAATGAGAAACCGGCCTGCCGATTTGTCCAGTTCCTTGGGGCGTTTCTGAAAATCAAGCTCCGTCTGCCTGACCACAATCTGGGTGTCGTCGGATCTTGTGATGGTCTCAATAATAACACCACCCCAGATAACGGCTTCTCCTTGCAGCTTTTCCGGGGATTGGAGAACCTCGCTGAAGGTGATTTCCTTTTTTGCCTCCTGCATGACCTGCGGCGAAAAAGGTGCGCAGGAAACGATGAATATTAACAGCAGAGGAATCAATAGTCTTGGTTTCATTGGAAAATCTCCACACCTGCACCGCCTCCGGCGCCGTGGCTCCCGCCGCCGACACCAATGCCGATGCCGAATCGCGGAGTGCTGTAAGCGTCTTCAGGTTTCCAGAGGTAGTGCTCTTTGGCCGTAAGCAGAGGATAAGTATAATTGACCTCTTTGAGCGGCCGGACAACCTTGCCGTCAACCTGTCCCACAACCGTCAATTTTCTGCCGGTCGCATAGATGGCGGGATCGAGAAAACCCGGAAAGCGAACGAGAAACCGGCCCGACGACTGGTCTGCATCCGCTGGTTTCTGCCAGTAGTTCAGCGGCTTTTCCAGAATCTCGATCCAGGTATCGTCGGCCTTGACGGTCGTCGCAATGATTTGTCCGCCGAGCAATACGACTTTGCCTTTAAAGGCATCGGGATTCTGACGAAGCGCCATAAAGGAGATGTTTTTGTCTACGGTGCCCATGGTTTTCTGCGAAATGACGGGAGCGCAGGCTGACATCAACACCAATAAAAACGCGATGGAAACGATCCTTTTGACCATTATCGACCTCGCTTTCCAAACGGGGCTTGTTGTCCGTTTTCGTTGCTACGGTATCGCCCGTTTTTTCATTGATGAGAATGACCTTTTTGAAATGCGGTTAGATTATAAGAAAAAATATTCTGCACGTCAATGATAAACAGTTTCCTGCACGGCGGCGAAGGAGTAAAAGTGGTGTAGGCTATGAATATGCTTTTTAAATATTTGGTATGAGAAATGCTAATAATTAAATTATAAAAACATTGAGGTAACAAAATGAAAGCCAAAAACAAATCGGGGAAATTACTGACGGATTATTTTGAAGAAGCAAGAAAGTCATTCGTCGCCCGGATGAAAACAGAAGATGAGGAAAGAATAAATCTTAAGATAAAAATAGCAACTTATATAATCTATGAATTATCCCACTCCACCCCATCCTGGTTTAAAATCTATTTTTTATCAAATATTGCTAAAAATTCCGATAAGATGAATATTTTTAAGAGCAAAAAAATCTTAAAAGTGGAAAATGAATTTTTTAACGGTATCGGAGATTACCTGATAACTATGGAAGCGGAAGTTCCCTACGCCCAAAAAATGCTGGCTCCATTAACGCAGGAATGGGACAAAAAGGATTTTTGGAAACCGGTTGTCGCCGATGCTTTTCTCCTGGTGGATGTTTACTTCGCTTCATCTCCGGAATTGAACCAAAACGACATCAACAAAACCGCAGCGGAACAAACGGAAAAAAACACCGACAAACCGGATCTGTTTCCAATCTTAAGTGAAAACTCCGCAGCGCTTTAAACATTTTCGATGAACTGCCGCATAATTAAAGAAAGTAAAAAAAACAGTTTACCCCCTCCGGAAGGTAAACTGTTTTTTTCTGATCATATTTACAGCTTGCACTGTCTCATATTGGTCAGTTGAACGTAATGCTCCCTTTCTTTGTCAATGAGGCCGTCAATAGCCTCATGCTGATCCTTCGGCACCAGGCGTTTGATGCTTTCATAAAAGGAGATGGAATCGAGTTCACGCTTAGCCGCCAGCGCAAGGGCTGAACAGGCATCCTTGACTTCCGCCAGATCCTTGTTAACGGCCTCCTGGGTAAAAACAATATTATTATCTATGTAATTGCGAAGATATTGCGCATACTCGCCGACATACGTTTCCTCCGGTATGGATTTCTCCAGATCGGCAAAAATCTTATCCAGGGTTTTCTCATATTTTTCCTCTTCTGCGGCCAGTTCGGCAAACAACTCTTTTGCTTCCTGATCCTTTACAAGCTGGATGGCATAGCGGTAAAAATTTGCCCCATTCTCGTGTATGCGTTCGGCTAACTCTACTACTTCACTCGCAGTAAATAAATACATGGCAATCCTCCTTCTATCCATTTTATGAACTATTTTTTAATTGTAAAAAACATTTTTCAATAAATAAACAAATATTTACACCACATTAGAAAATAAAATAACCACAGCGGTCTTTTGTGTCAACGCAACGTATTACGCTGTTGGTCGCCCTCATCTTCAAAGCGGTTCCCGAACATAAAAAAGGCAGCCACATGAAATATGGCTGCCCTGTAAATTCTGCACCAATGACGCGCTTACTTTACCAGCATGACAGGACCTTTGGCTTCTCTTAAGACTCTTTCGGAAACACTGCCCAGGCGGGTAAGAATTCCCTTTTTACCATGCGAAGCGATAACTATCAGGTCGATTCCTTTATCTTTCTGCTCGGCCACGATAACTTCGGCGGCATCGCCCTTCCTGATATCGAAAACAATTTCGATATCTTTCGACGCACCTATCGCCGCCACTTCTTTCTGCAGTTTTTCTTCGGCAAATTTCCTGCTCTGCTCCTCGAGCTGCGCAACTACTGCAGTGTCAAGGCAATAGTCCACCGAGCATTGGGCTATTTCATCAATGACATGAAGGAGATAAATTTTCGACTTGTTCTGTACCGCGATATCCACTGCTTCCTTCAACGCTTTGTCCGAATAACCCGAAAAATCCGTGGGAACGAGAATACTTTTTGGTGCAAACATTTTGAAGCCCTCCTTTCATTTTAGCTGTTTAAGAATTGACGTAATCCATAAATTGTTGAGGGAATACCTCGCGGGATATCTTCCACCCACATTCCATGGCTCCAATACTACCGACGTCTTTGAAAAAATAAAGTCCATTTTTTAAAGAATGTTTTTATTTTCTCACAATAGGGGGTTATTATTCAATGTCTTTTTTCATTTTTTCATATTCTTCCTTTGTTATTTCTCCTTTTGCATAACGTCTCTTCAAAATGTCAACCGGACTTTCGTCTGGCATTTTCGAACCCTTTGTTTTCAAACTTTGAAAAATGAAATATATCAACAATCCGATCAGGATCAGAAATATTATCCACATAAACATACCTCCATATCCATAGCCAAATACGCAACCATAATTGCCTGCTCTATCCCATCCGCCCATCATCGGGCCATAAGGACCGGAACACATCGTTAAGAGTGGAACAAATGCTAAAATAATAAAATAGCTTAATTTCTTCATTTTATTTACCTCCCTTCAAGGTTGTCTGTTAAGATCACCTTTGCAGTTTTGTTTAAGCTCTTTTATTCTAACCAAAAAAGAGCAGTGAGCATTCTTAACGAAAAAAATACTCTATCAAACATCTTAGTAATCAATGTATGGACTGTCAACTTGACAAAGCACTTCTAACAATTCTTTTTAATTACGAAATTAATGGTAACTGAAGTCTGGAGCCGTTTAAAAAAGTTCAACGGCAGTGATCCGTGTTTTCCTGCCAGCTCACTATATAATCGAGAGAATTAAATGGAGGGGCATTTTCTTTGATTATCCATTGGCCGCTGATTTTCAATTCGCGCAGTGTACGTTCGAAATGATTCATGGCGATGCCCATGTCCAGATCCTGAATGTAGACTTCCCGCAATTTGTAGCCGAACGCCCGCTGCAGGTAAAAATGAAAAGCATTTCCGGCTTCGTCCAGCAAAATGCGCCACGGCTGCCTGTTGCAGGCTGACGGAGCAAGACGGACGTTTTCCAGAGCTTCGGAATATTTCCCGGCCAGGGCCGGAGTTAAAGGTATGGAAAAATTTCCGGCAAAGAAAATCAACGGCCAGGGCTTGCGGCGATCGGACCGGGCGGTCAGACGGAATATCTTTTCAGTTAAAGATTTCCGGTGAGCCGGATAACCGATGGGGCTGATTGCCGGGAGGAGTTCATTTTTCTGCAGATTGACCGCCCGGCCAAAACCGCCGGCGCTGAAAGTGCCCGCCAGCCAGCAGGTTCCCAGTCCGAGTGCAGTTGCCTTCAGTATTAAACTTTCCATGCAGTAGCCGTAATCTTCAACCGCCTTGAAGCCCTTTTTTACTTTTCCGGCCAGGAAAAGCCGGGCATTTTTAATCACACCGTAGGTACCGAGATTTTTCCATTTCGCCGGATCCGCCATATCTAAATGAATTAATTGAAATTGAGGTTTGTTGCCGAATGGCCCCCTGTGTTCCGCCGCCACGAGTTTTTCCAGTTCCTCCCGGAGATTTTCCGCCACCGGTGTGTCCGCGTAAGTCCGGCAGGAAACGCGTTGTTGAATCAGTCGGGACATTTCCGGCATAATCACTCCTGGGAAAAAGTTGTTGGCAAAAAGACGCAGTAAATGTACTATAAGTAGCCTGAAAAGAAAAACATTTTTACCGGAATCAATTTAATTGACCATGCCGTACCGGCTTCCAGGGCCAATGAAAGAGCGCCGCTGAAAGAGCCGCCTGGCGAATGCAAAAGGACAAAAGGAGTTACATATGAAACTGGCAAATGTTGAGGAAATGCGCCTGATGGATCAGCGGGCCATGAAAGAGCTGGGAATCAGCGAGGAAATACTGATGGAAAATGCAGCGCTGGCGGCAATCCATTTATTGCAGAAAGAATTCGGCATCCGGGGCAAAAATTTTGTCATCTTTTGCGGCGTGGGCAACAATGGCGGCGACGGCCTTGCTGTCGCCCGTTTAATTCATTCCAACGGCGGGTCGGCCAGGGTATATCTTATCGGCGACAGCAAAAAATACCGCGGCGCAGCCAAAACAAATCTGGATATTATCTCCAAATTGCCCGTTGATATCGTCAGCCTTGAGGCGGCGGCGGATGTGCGCAGGGATGTAACACATTGTGATATGGTCATCGACGCCATCTTCGGCACGGGGCTTGATCGGGAGGTAAAGGGTCTGGCCGCCGATGTTATCGATCTCATCAATAAGAGTTCACAAAAAGTATTATCCCTGGATATTCCTTCCGGGGTTAACGGCAATACCGGCGAAGTTATGGGAACGGCGGTCAAAGCGAATTACACGGCAACCTTCGGTCTGCCGAAAATCGGCAATTTGCTTTATCCCGGTTATGAGCTCTGCGGAAAAATTTTTGTTACGCACATTTCTTTTCCTCCCTCCTTTTATTGCGCCCGGGAACTAAGGGTGGAAACAAACAGTCATATTGAACTGCCGCCAAGGCCGGCGGACGCGCACAAAGGTTCAATGGGCGACATTCTTTTTATTGCCGGCGCCGCCAATTACTACGGCGCTCCTTATTATGCGGCGATGTCCTGCTTGAAGTCCGGCGGCGGCTATGCGCGGCTGGCGGCTCCGCAGTCAATCGTCGGCAAACTGGCGGCCAAGGGGAGAGAGATTGTTTATCTGCCGCAGAAAGAAACAGCCGCCGGAAGTATTGCGCTGGATAACAAACAGCAGTTACTGGATGCGGCCGCCGGGGTTGACATGGTCGTCATCGGCCCCGGTTTATCGCTGAACAGCGAAACAGTGAAGCTGGTGCGGGAGCTTTGTGCGTCCATAGAAATCCCCATTTTAATCGACGGCGACGGTCTTACGGCAATTGCCGAGAATAATTCCCTCCTGCCGTCCCGGAAGGCGCCGACAATTCTGACGCCTCATATGGGAGAAATGGCCAGGCTGACCAAAAAACCTGTTGCGGAGATCAGCGCCCATAAGATAACAATTTTACAGGAGGCTGCAAAAAAACTTAATTCGATCATTGTGTTAAAAGGCGCCCATTCCTTGATCGGCCGGCCGAACGGCAGTGTTTATGTAAATCTGAGCGGTAATCCCGGTATGGCCACCGCCGGTTCCGGCGATGTGCTGACCGGTTGCATTGCCGCCATGTTCGGCATGGGGCTGGAGCCGGAAGAGGCGACGCGCAAGGGGGTTTTCCTGCACGGCTACGCCGGCGACCTGGCCGCCGCAGCAAAAGGAGCCGACGGCATTACGGCCAGTGATATTCTGGATTTTCTGCCCCTGGCCTTGAAAAATGACCGCGCCGGCAATATCGAGGCGAACTATTTCGCCCCGCCGGTTATTTAACCAAGTAAAAACAGAGAAATGATAAAAAGAATCAGGTGCTGCAGCAAGTTGATCACCGGGTTGAGCGCACCGATGTAGAGCAGACCAATAATGATAAAGAAGCCGAATGGTTCTATCTGCAGAAGAAAGCGGCGCACAGACTCCGACGTAAAACCCATTAAAATTTTCGAGCCGTCGAGCGGCGGTATCGGTATCAGATTGAATGCGGCCAGCATAATATTGATGCGGGCGAAGATATACAAAATTTGCTCCATCATACTGATTTGCGGCGGTTCAATAATCTTATAGAGCAGAAGAGCTATAAAAGCGCAGATAATGTTGGTGACGATGCCCGCCGAGGAAACAAAAATCAGACCTTTGCGGCGGTCGGGAATATTTTCCAGGTTGACGGGAACAGGCTTGGCCCAGCCGAAGCCGAAAATCAGCAGCATCAGGCTGCCGATGGGATCCAGATGCTTGATCGGGTTGAGGGTCAGACGTCCCATCCATTTGGCTGTCTGATCGCCCATTTTATAGGCAACCCAGCCGTGAGCCAGTTCATGAAAAATCACGGAATACAATAAAAGCACCGTCAATATTAGAAACGATACCGGATCCCTGAGTAATAAGTTGATCAGTCCCATGCAATAATAAACACCTTCAATAAATTTTAATGTTAATGGCCGTTTTCACGTTTTGACGTCTTTTTCCGTGTCAATGATCGTGATCGGGCTTTATTTCTTTTTGTGAGAAAAGGCCGCACTCCATATCGGAATTAAGAAAAACATCCACCGAAGGCATCCGGGCGGATTTAAAACCGATAATGCGGCAGCCGTAAGGATACCGCTGGTTGTGGGTAATATAAAAATGTTCGCAGAAAAAACAATTAATGTGCTGCATTCCATCTTTATTTTTATCATTTATATCGTTGGCCATAATTCCCCCGTAACACTTATTCCATTTCCAAATCAATGATGCTACCGCGGCGGCAACCACCCCCTACCCCCGCCAGCGGGGGACAGAGGCGACGAGGCGTATTACACATACGTTGAGGAAGACGACAACAACGCCAACAAAGGGAGCGCTTGATTTGGAAATGGAATTATTCCTCAAAAATATATTCTACCACCAGTTGAGCCTCCAAACTCTTGTTGGCTTCGTTGATCTTTTCCGCCGCCGAATAAACCGCCGTGGCGGCCGATTTTGACGCCCGGGGGAAATATTCGCTCAATGCTTCTTTCAGCTTCTGCGGCGTTGCCACTAATATTTTATCCCGGAATTCCTGGCGCATTTCGTCGGTAATTCCCGCTATGCTGCGCATCAGGGCGGCATGGCCGCGGCTGGCTGGGTCCATGGGGCGATCAAGCATGCCTATCGTGCTGATGACGGCTTTTTCCATATCCTCTGCGGAAATTTCATTGCCGGCAAAGAAGTCCTCCGCGTCCTGGAACACTTTAAGCGTTTGCGCCAGGTGCGGGTCACGATAGGAAAGAAAAGAAAAGAGGCCGAGCGACGGCTCATAAGACGACATCCCGCCGTAAGCTCCGCCCTGAACCCGGATGTGTTTGTAGAGATAGCTGTTGGACAATTCCCTGGCCGCGACCATCAGCAGGGCTGCAGCAGGATCGACGTATGCAGGCGCTTTCATTACGCGGGCTACGTACGACACTTGCGTCGGCACGGCTATTCCCGCCCGCACCGAAGGCAGCAAAGGCAGGGCCGGCTTTTGTTTGTCCGCTTTTGCCGTCAGCTTGCTCAATAGTCCGCCGATGTTATCCTTCGCCAGTTTCAATCCTGCGGCTTCTGCCGTTATATTGATGATCAGGTTGTCCCGGCTGAAAATCATAGCTTTTAACTGCGCCAGTTTCCCGGCCAGTTCCTGTTTGGTCGCGGAAAAGCTGCGGGCTGCCTGCTGGATAAAACGCAGTTGTGTACGCCCGTGCCATTGCTCGTCGCGGTAGGCCGGTAAGGTGAGCGCCGCTCCGGCCGCCCGGCGGGCAAAGATATGGCCCGAAGGAACGATTGCCGATTGCAGGTTGTTTTTGCGCTCTGTAATTAAATCATACATTCTGCCTTCATTTTCCAGATCGCCCGCGCAAAGAATGTCGCTGACAATATTCAATGCATCCGGCAGATTGCGATACAGCGCGGCGCCGGAAATAACCATCTTTTGCCAGCAGGAGCCGGCGTCGGCAGAAAGACCGGAAGTAAGATCGTAACTTAATCCACCCATTTTCAGGGCGATGCGTTTGGCCATTTCATCGTAGGAATAACCCGCCGCGCCCATGCCGGTGAGGATTTTGCCCAAAAACGGCAGGTACTGCTGGAAATCCTCGGCAATATGGGAAATATCAAAAACCAGATCAAAATAAACAATGCCGTTGGTAAAAATATCGTGCTCCAGCGCCGGCGTTTCTCCAATGAACGTATTTTGCGACGGAATTGTTTCCACGGCACGGGGAATATCGGAAATGTTTAATTTAGGAATAGCGGCCGCTGCCTCAGGGGAGTCGGGCTCCGCCTGAAATTTTTTCAATGCCTTCGCCTGTTCGTTGATTGCGGCCAGTTGGGCCTGGGTAAACGAGGCTTTAAGATTAGCCATCTTTTCCCGGTGGACTTTTTCTTTCTTCTCGCTGAACTCAGGATCGGGCTCCATAATCGCCAGAATTCTGTGCGGATTATTCAGCAGCCAGGATTTGGTCATTTGCTGAAATAACTGCGGATCGGCAGCCCAGAGCCGGCGAATCTTTTCGATAATCGCCGGGAAATCGAGCCCGATCAGGGGGTCGCCGTCATAAAGCCAGGATTGGAACACGTTGCCCATCAGGGCGATACCATAAGGATATGCTCCCCGAACGATTTCTTTGCCGTGAAATTCGATTTGATGAAGGATTCCTTCGATCAAATCAGGGTCATATCCGGTGGAAACTATGTTTTTGAGCGTGGCGAGGATCAGTTTTTCAATCTGTGGAGCGTCCGCACTGTCGACATTTCTCAGGCCGACCGCAAACAAGAGCTGCTTCAAATCACCTTCAATTCCGCTGACCGGCGTTAAATCCTCACCGAGTCCTGAATCGATCAGGGCTTTGCGCAGGGGACTGGCCGGGTTGCCGACCAGCAGCCCGGAAATGATTTCCAGGATAAGTGAATTTTCATAATCCGTGTTTTCCGACAGCATCCAGGCCAGATTCACCGAAGATTTCCGGGTAAGAGATTCATTTTTTTCCACCGGATAAGTGCTGCGGACAGTTCGCGGACAGGTGAAACGCTCCTGGCTTTTTATGGCGGAATTTACATCTACGCGTTCAAACCCCGCCAGCATTTCTTCCAGAAATGCCAGGTGTTCGGCAGTCGGAATGTCTCCATAAATAAAAAAACGGGCGTTGGAAGGAGAATAATAAGCTCGATGAAATTTACAGAACTCGTCATAAGTGAGGGTCGGGATGACATCAGGATCGCCGCCGGAATCAAAAGCATAAACGCTCTGGGGGTATAAGCTCTCCTGGATCGCCTTATACATGAGCGAATCAGGTGAAGAATACGCCCCTTTCATTTCATTATAAACGATGCCGGAAATGGTAAGATCACTGGTCAGATCATCCGGCGCCGTAAATTCAAGATGATGGCCTTCCTGGGAAAATGTCTCTTTCAGCAGGCGCGGATGCAGCACCAGATCGGTATAAACACGGGCGAGATTGAAAAAATCTTCTTTGATCTGGCTCGCCACAGGATAGACGGTTTTATCGGGATAGGTGAAGGCATTGATGAATGTTTGGAGAGTGGAACGCATCAATTCCTTGAAAACATCCTTGAGCGGATATTTTTCGGAGCCCGCCAGGACGGAGTGCTCTAAAATATGGGGCAGTCCTGTAGAATCTGCCGGCGGCGTACGAAAGCCGATCGCATACAAATTTTCGCGATCAGCGCTGTGCAGATGCAGGACCCTGGCCCCGGTTTTTTCATGCTCAATTTCATAGGCCGTAATCCTTACCCCCGGCAATGTTTCCACTCGTAATATTTTAAAACCATGCAGTACATCACCGGCGCGCAAAGTCGGCGGGGGACATTTTAATTGATCGGACATCTTTTTTGCTCTCCTCACACTGTTAAGTCGTTTATGCTGTTATTGGTTAAAAAGATCCGGGCAGCAGCTTTTACCCATACAGCAAAGACAATTTCCTGTCAGATTTTTTTGAAATTTAAAATCCGCTGCCGGTAAAGATCAATTTCTTCCGGGGAAACTTTTTCCATAATGCACTCTTCAACCAGATAACTGGCAACTTTATCATCGAATTGAATTCTGGCGCTGGCATGCCCCGTCAGTTCCTCTTCAATCTTGTCTTTGACATATAAAAGCGTTCGTCCGCCCTCCTCCAGTTTCAGAGTGACAAGACCTTTTTTCGGCGGCGGAAGCCCCATCCTGGCGACGCGCTCTGCAAAATCCTGCCGGTCAATTTCCGTCTTCACCCCGTCCGCCAGAAACAAAATGACATTTAAGGGAAGCAGCGTCACGACACTGGCCACTGTTCCCACCGCACCGACGGCAAAGAAGGAGTAATCGGTAAATTTTCTGGAGCGCATCTCCTGAGGAGTCAACTTGCGGAATTTCAAAATAATGCGGCAGCCATAGAAATCCTTAAAACACTCCTGCAGTTGATAGTGTTTCAGGGCGCGTAAAATAAATTCGGCGACATGGCCAAGATAAAGTTTTTCATCGGCCGGCAGTTTTACCGTTTCCGGGTCGACGTCCCGCGACAGCTTGAGGCAACTGAAAAGCGTATCCTGCTCTGCGGGACTGTCGGCACAGCCCGGCAACAAAATCACGTTGATGCTGCCTTGTATTGCTTTTGCTTTTTCCAGTTGAGCTTCTGCTTCAGCTTCTTGATGAACATAATTGCGGTTAACCGTACAGCATCCCGACAAATTGGCGACAAGAATGACCGAGCAAAACAGCAAAATTACCAGGCGCATTAATGATCTGCAATGCAAGTTTAGTGATCTCAACCTTACAGTTTACTTTGGACAGCGGCATGTGGAACGCTGCCGTGCAACCAGTGACGATCGCGTAAAAAACGGTCATGCATCGTGATACACAACGAAGCATGAAAATGACTTAATATGACTCTATTTTCATATTAAAGCCGGATGCTGCTTTGCGCTTAATCGCTGAAATATATGTCGCCAATCATGCTTTCC
>ERZ795032.751-NODE-751-length-29289-cov-4.981015_pt1 | contig 29289 bp, 26 predicted proteins | sample MGYA00375124_ERZ795032 | MGnify/ENA primary metagenome ERZ795032 (study PRJEB30167, sample SAMN05720154) | activated sludge metagenome | isolation source: Anaerobic digester | place: China | collected 2015-12-16 ...
ATCAAGACCACGCTTGCTGCCAGTAGTAAATGGTACAAAATCAATATGCAGATGTGGAGTGGCCTCGTCCATGTGAAGATGAGCCGAAAACACCTTTAAATTTTGGTTTCTATTCTGAAACTCCTGCATATATTCATTAAGTATCCTTACAGCAAGGTGCCCCTCTTCCGTTTTAGCATTCATATCATCCTTATTACCTATCTGCACAACAATTTCATGGAATGGCTTTTCCTGTTTACCGCTTCTGATTTTCTCATAGTAGTCATCAATACATCTGTCCTTACGAGTTTGTTTTTCGTTATACCTTTTTACTGCTTCATCAAAAAGTTCATGGTAGATTTGTTTAATGGGTATGTTACAGTAGGTGTGGTTTAAATTGCTTCTTTCTGGGTCAGTATTTTCCGCATGAAATTTCCTACTGTTATGATTTATCGAACCTTTGCCAACCATAATGCTGATTGTCCTTTTCATACAACCACCTTTCTTTCTCGGCTGGTATCGGCGAATGCCGGGTTTTGTTACTTTTGTCAAAAGTAACGCAAAAGCACTTTTGACACGTGCAATCCACCGGATTGCCCATGTACAAAAGCGCATTGCGCTCTCCGAGGGGGATAGGCCGTCCGGTGACGGCTCGGGACGGTGCCCCGTGTTGTCTGCGGGCAACCCACCAGCGCTCATCGCCCTTTAAAAAGGGCGGCCGCACCATTTCCCTAAACTTATGCCGCGACGATGTGACGATAATTTTTACAGTAATATCGTCACCAAAAACATCGTCACAATCGTCACAAGCGTCACGCTTACTTACCGTTCAGAGTAAACTTAACCTGTCGTCCGGTATGACTGCGGGTGTTCTCATAGCTGATTCCGTACTCATTCCAAAGCCAGTCCGCTCCGACATTTAGCCTCCTTGTCAGTACATTAGGTTGCATCTCAAGTTTAAGTCTTTCTATAAGTTCTGTTGCGCTGCCAATCCACTCTGGTGCTTCTTTATTTACTAAGCCAGAAATCAAAGAAAGAATGGGATCGGGCGGTTCTTTCCAAAGCTCAGTTTCCGCTTTTATCAATTGCCAAACACAGCGCTCACGATCAAATTGTAAATGGAGCCGCTGATCCTGCTGATCTCTGCCCACCAAATCAAGCACTGCTATATTGTCAGTACGCTTTTCCTTTTGCATAAGAAAAGCACCGTCTGCTGCACCTAATAACCCATTCGTACCGGATATCGTATCAAAGCAATCATCTGCGTTTTGTTTTCGGGTGTGGTGTACGAGAAGAATACAAACATTATGCTCTGCATTAAACTGTTTTAGTTTTGTCACGATTTCATAGTCACTGGCATAGCTAAACTTTTCCCCACCGGCTTCACGGATTTTTTGCAAGGTATCAATTATAATGAGCCTCGTATCAGGGTGTCCTTGAATAAATGTATCTAGCTGACTTTCAAGTCCTTGGCTTAAATTTTTAGCATTAGTGACAAAGTGAAAGTCGTCTGTTCCGTCCATACCAAACATTTTGGATAATCGTTTTTGAAGCCTTGCATAGTCATCTTCTAACGCAAGATAGAGGGAAACGCCTTTGTGAACAGTATAATTCCATAAAGGAATACCCTTGCTCACATGATATCCGATTTGCGCCATAAAGAATGATTTACCTACCTTTGGAGCACCAGCAAAGAGATAGACTCCTGCATATAGCAAATTGTCAATCACCTGCGTTTTTGGCTGATAAACCGTATCATATAGCTCTGTTAGCGAGACAGTATTAAAATAATCAGGATTATTCATCTGCCGAAAAAGAAACTGTATTCTGGTATTTTCATTTTTTTGATTGATTTTTTTCGAATTCTCAGACATAATAATGTTATTACATAGGTTAAGTGACTGCTTTTCGTCTGTTGGCGCAGACGATGCTATGGCAGTCGCTTTTTCTTTTGCTGCCATTATTACTCCCCCTTTAATCCGCCAAGGGTTACGGCGATCAACCGGATTGTATCTGTAAGCTCATCGTCAATCTGTTCACCAATACTAATACGCTTTAATTCCTCAAGTACCGCAGCAAGCTGATTACGAAGCGCTTTATATACCCTCGGATTGCCAACAACAACGATTTCTCTGTCCTGCAACCGCCGAATGATGTAATCCTGCTTTGTCAAACCAGAAAGCCGGACAGCTGTTTCAATCTGTCTGTCTTCTTCCGGAGATACCCGGAATGCAACCGTCTTGTTTCTCCAACGGTTTTTGCGATCTAAATTCTTTAATGACATCAGTTACCCCTCCTCTCCTTCTGTACGTTCAAAGTCCAATCGTTCTGCCATTTCTGTCTGCCTTGACGGGAACAAATGAGCATAGTTGTATGTAATTTCTATACTTTCATGGCCAACACGGTCGGCAATTGCAATTGCTGAAAAGCCCATATCAATTAACAAGGATATATGAGAATGACGAAGATCATGAATACGAATTTTCTTAACCCCGGTTTCCTTGCAACCACGTTCCATTTCATGGTGAAGATAATACTTGGTGACCGGAAAAAGTCGGTCAGTTGGTTCTGTACCATATAACATACTGATATATTCCTGAATTTCATCACATAAAAACTGCGGCATTTTAATGACACGATTGCTTTTTGGTGTTTTTGGTGTAGTAATAACATCCCTGCCCTTTATCCGCTGATAGGATTTTGTGATAGATACTGTTTTCTTTTCAAAGTCTATATCCCTCGGCGTCAGCGCTAATAATTCGCCCTGGCGGATACCGCACCAATAGAGTAATTCAAATGCGTAGAAGGACATCGGCTTATCCATCATTGCATCTGCAAATTTTAGATATTCGTCTTTAGTCCAGAACAGCATTTCTCTGTTTCTGGCTCTGCCCATATTGCCGACTTTTGCTGCCGGGTTTTGCGATAGGCCATAATACTTGACTGCATGATTAAAAATGCAGCTAAGCTGATTGTGAAGAGTTTTAAGATATACTGGTGAGTACAATTTTCCGTTTTCATCCTTATAATTTATCATCTCATTCTGCCAAGCTATTACCTCTTTTGGCTGAATATCGCACAATTTTCTCTTGCCAAAGTACGGAGTCAGCTTTGTGCGGATAATATGTTCCTTGGTTTCCCAGGTGTTTTCTTTCATTCGATTCTTCACATCAGCTGTATAAGTTTCCACAAAGCTTTCAAAAGTCATATCCAGTTCACCCTGGATTTTCTGTAGCTGCTCCCGTTCCCACGCCTGTGCATCTTTTTTTAATATAAATCCACGGCGTTGTGTTTGCTTATGCTCACCTTTCCAGTCCTTATATCGATATACCGCTCTCCAAGTTCCATTTTTATCTTTATAAACTGGCATGTTCATCACATTCTTTCTTTTTTGTATCGTTATAACACGTCTTTTTCATAAAATACTGTTTGTTAACTCGGCCCGAAATCGTCAGATATCCCATTTTCTTCATTTCTTCATTCAACTTTTGCACAATCTTATAAGCATAGGACTTGGATACCCCAAGCTCTGCAGCCACTTCATCAACCTTCATAAAAGTGTTACTCATCAAATTCCCCCCTACCTAAATTCTGCCGTTCTCCCCACTCACAGTTCCTAATAGGCAACCTTGCTTGGCGCTGTATTGTTTTCTCTTTATTGGCACGCTCGCTTCACTCGGAAGGTCATGGCATACTTACCTAAAAGATAGCTGCTTGGACGGTCATTTAATTGTATAAACTTAAACCTTTTTGTTTAACTTCATACCGATTATACTTAACATATTTGTTTATGTCAAGAGGTTTTCGAGAAAATAATTAAACTTTTTTGTTTATATTATCTTGACTATTCTTAAACAAATATGTTATTATGCTTATCAGAATTGGATTTGTATAGGATTGGGGATATTGTATGTCTATTGGTGAAAGAATTCGGTTTATCCGCAACTTACGGGGTATGACACAAAAATACCTTGGCATTGCTGCTGGCTTTGATGAGAAGACCGCTGATGTTCGCATGGCACAGTATGAAGCGGGTACCAGGACTCCAAAAGGAAATCTGATAAATTCGCTTGCAGCCGCTTTGGAAATCAGCCCTGAGGCTTTAACCGTGCCTAATATTGATTCTGATATAGGTGTAATGCACACGCTATTTGCACTAGAAGACCTCTATGGTTTAAAAATAAAAATAATTGATGGTGAGATTTGCCTGGCACTTGATAGATCTAAAGGTACTCCCTATCTATCTATGTATGAAATGTTTAGTACATGGCAGAAAGAGTACGATAAGTTCAAACGAGGTGAAATCACCAAGGATGAATATGATGACTGGCGTTATAACTATCCAAAAGTAGAAGCCAAGCGGGCAAAGCAACGACTTGATGCTTTACGATCCGAAAAGAAAAATACTGATATGGATGAATGACCAAAAATACTGTAAGTAGCATTGAAAGCCGAAACATAAGAAAATTGCAAAGATTACAGATAAAGGAGGTGAATAATATTGAACATCAAGTACATTGGAAACGATACAAAGAAATCCGAAAACGGTAAGATCCATATCAGAAAAGGCAATTATACAGGCTGCGGAGCGAGAATAGATGATAATCCAGGCGATTGGGTTTCCACTACCCAAGCAGTCACATGCGATAAGAACGGGTGCAAAAACTAATCATCGATTTTTCGGTTTTCATGCTAATAAAAAAGAGCTAACTGACACTTATAATCAGTTAGCTCTTTTCATCTGGATAAATGTAATTAGTGTTGCCAAAACGTTGCCACAGGAGTGTTTGAAAGCCCGCAAAACTGCGTAGTTACTGGCTTTTTACTGTCCTTCAAATCATTCCCACTCAATTGTCGCAGGAGGTTTACCGGTTATATCATAAACAACTCTGTTAATGTGGCCTACTTCATTCACAATCCTCTCTGAGACCTTTCCAAGAATCTCATAAGGAATTCTGACCCATTCAGCAGTCATAAAATCTGTGGTTTTTACTGCACGGAGAGCAACTGTATAATCATAGGTCCTTTTGCCTTCTTTTACGCCTACACTGCGCATATCTGTAATAACAGCAAAATATTGGTTTATCTCCTTATCAAGTCCTGATGCCGCAATTTCTTCCCTGAATATATAATCTGCATCTCTTAGTATATCAAGCTTTTCTTTTGTAATTTCCCCAATTACTCTGACACCAAGTCCAGGACCTGGGAAAGGCTGTCTCCAGACAATACTTTCCGGAATACCAAGTTCAAGTCCTGCTTTTCTGACTTCGTCCTTAAATAAATACTTCAGCGGTTCCAATATCTCATTGAACTCAATGTTTTCGGGGAGTCCCCCTACATTATGATGACTTTTTACCATACCGGTATTTTCTGTGCCGCTTTCAATAATATCGGGGTAAATAGTTCCTTGTACAAGATAATCAATAGCGCCTATCTTTTTTGCTTCTTCTTCAAAAACTCTTATAAATTCTTCCCCAATAATTTTTCTCTTTTTTTCAGGATCAGTAACCCCATCCAATTTTCCAAGGAATCTATCTGTTGCATCTATTTTAACAAGGTTAATATCATACTTTTCTCTAAATAGCTTTTCTACCTGCTCTACTTCATATTTTCTCAGTAAGCCGTGGTCAACAAAAATACATGTCAGTTGTTTTCCTATTGCTTCGTTAACCAACACGGCACAAACTGAGGAATCTACTCCACCGGAAAGAGCGCACAATACCTTCTTATCTCCCACCTTCTCTTTTATATTCCTGATAGACTGAGCTACAAAAGATTTCATATCCCAGCCGCCGGAACATTTGCAGGTATCATGTATAAAACTCCTTAAGAAGTTATTATCAGGTGCTGCAATTTCCAAAAAAGGTATATCTATTTCAGAAATTTCTTTTTTTATGAAATCAAGCCTTTCGTCCAAGCCTTGATTTTGAGATGTCGTTATAATAACACCCCGGGGTCCCGCAGCTTTAATTTTATCTATAGACGCATTGTAAGGTATCACTTCAGTGTATACACCCAATTCTCTTACCATTCTGGCAATAGTCTGGCTTATTCTGCCATTAAAGCTTACAATCAATAGCATTTCATTTTTCATTCGTAATTTTCCCCTTTCATGTCTGTATATCTTCTAATACTACTTTATTATGTTGCCAATGGAAAGCGCATTGAAGATATCGCATCCAAATTGGCATAGTAGAACTAATCTATGTACCTTTCTAATCAAATGATTCCCCCAAGGTAATTAAAATATTTACCCTGGTATCTTTCTTCCTTTATCATTTTTGCTTCAACCAGATCTCTGATTTTCCACCAGCTCATACCCCAGTTGCAAAACAGAGTTCGATCTTCAGGTGCACGTCCAAGAAGCCTCTGAATTACTATTTCAGGATTCAGGTACTCCAGGAAGGTAATTGTTCTCTCAATATACTCCTCAAGAGTCACAGGCATGATTTGTTGTTTTACATACATTTCACCAAGTACCGTATCTTTGAGAATATATAATGAATGACATTTTACTTGATTCACCTTTAAGGCTGAAAGTATTTTTGCGCCCTCCATAACATCCTCCATACTATCCATAGGAAGATCAATTATATAATGGGCACATGATTCAAGTCCATATTTATTTATGGAAAGTACTGCATCAATGAACTCGGCTAAAGTATGTCCGCGGTTCAGAAATTTTAGTGTCTTATAGTTTACCGTCTGCAGGCCCAATTCTATTAAAATATCAATTTTCTGCGTATTCTTTATGTTCCTGAGAAAGTCCAGCTGCTCTTCGTTTATGCAGTCAGGACGTGTAGATATGTAAATTGCTGCAGCATTTTCAACACATGCTTCAATAATATACTTTTTAAAAGGTTCTATGGGCAAATAGGTGTTGGAGTAATTCTGGAAGTAGATAATATACTTCTCAGGTTTATACTTTGCTGCAATATGCTCCGCATTTATTCTTATCTGTTCTTTTACGCCTAAAGCAGCAGGCAGGTTTTCAAAACCTGCCCCTTCCTCGCCGCAAAAAATACACCCATTACTGCTAACCCTTCCATCCCTATTGGGACATGAGACAGGAATATTTACAGGCAGCTTGTAAACTTTTGCATTATATCTTTTTTTCAAATACTCAGAAAATCTATTATATAACATTAAAAGTATACCTCTCACAATCCACTATACCCTATCCACTTCTCACTTCTCACTTCCCACTTCTGAAAGATAGGCATTAATAAATTCATCTATCTCCCCATCCATCACGGCATTTACATTTCCTTCTTCATAGTTGGTTCTGTGGTCTTTAACAAGAGTATACGGACAAAATACATATGACCTTATCTGGCTTCCCCAGGCGATTTCCATCTGTACACCTTTTATTCCCTCAATTTTTTGCTTTTGTTCCTGTTCTTTCAATTCAAAGAGTTTAGCTCTCAACATTTTCATTGCTGTATCCCTGTTTTGAAATTGGGAACGTTCATTTTGACATGATACAACAATGCCCGTCGGAATGTGGGTAATCCTTATGGCTGACTCTGTCTTATTAACATGCTGTCCCCCTGCTCCACTTGAACGGTAAGTATCTACCCTCAAGTCATCAGGGTTTATTTCAATCTCAATATCATCATCAAGCTCAGGCATTACATCAATCGAAGCAAAAGATGTGTGGCGGCGGCCTGAGGCATCAAAAGGAGATATCCTTACCAATCTGTGAACTCCCTTTTCAGATTTCAAATATCCATAGGCATTTTCACCGATCACATGTATCGTAACACTTTTTACACCCGCCTCATCACCATCAAGATAATCAAGAATTTTTACAGTATATCCCTTACTTTCACCCCACCGTGTATACATCCTTAAAAGCATTTGAACCCAGTCCTGAGCTTCAGTACCTCCCGCTCCGGCATGCATGCTCAAAATTGCATTATTTTTATCATATGGTCCTGTTAAAAGTGTTTCAGTTCTTAGCTTGGCTATTTTACCTTTTAATTCCTCAATACCTTCTTTTACTTCATCTATTACACTTTCATCATCTTCCTCAATACCCAATTCATTTAATGTCTTTAAATCTTCCAGGGTACTTTCTAAATGTCCAAACGTTTCCAGCTTATCTCTTAATGTTTTTATTCTTTGTAGTATTTTCTGCGATTTTTCCATGTCATTCCAAAATTCAGGTTCCGCAGATTTCTGTTCCAATTCATCAAGTTCATTTTTCAAAACTGGGAGGTCAAAGTGAATCCCTCATTTCCGTAATCTCTTCTCCCAAATCTCTAATCTCCAATTTATACTGCTCCAATTCCAGCATAGTATCATTCCTTTCAAATTATAATATTACCAATATTTATTTGTATTTTACCACTTACCACACACACTTACACTAAACATTTTGTTTTTTACTATTCTCCGTTACTGTTTGAACAGAAATTAAAACACTCAAAATTGACTTTACACTTTCCAAAGGCAGATTAGTATCTTGAATTTCCTTAGCCAGCATTATATAGTGCATGTTTTTTTCATCCTGCACCCACCCGGCCAGTTGAGGGTCCATAAAATCAAGGTTGCATGAAAAAATGTCATACGAGGTTTTTTCATTACATAAAGTTTTTGCATCATATAAAGCTTTTTCGTTTGCATAATCCTCCAAGGTATTAAACTTGTAAAAAAAGGATTCATGTACCGAGGCATACTTAGCCAAAACTTTTATTGTACCTATAGCAGGTATTTTTTCCCCTTCAGCATAAAGTTTAAGCATGTTCTCTAAAATGCATACCCCTGTTTTCCGGAAAATATCCCTGGAAAATTCTTCATAATTAAAATCCCCTTTTATTAATACAATATTTTTGGCTATAGTCAATACATTTATATCCTTGCATTGAGATCTGCCCAACAAGGAATCAACAGAAACTCCATAAAAATCCGACAATTTTATTAATGTCCCATAGTCCGGCTCTCTCTTCCCACTTTCATAGGAAGCAACCGCCTGTCTTGTAACACCCAGATAATCGGCTATTTCTTTCTGTGATAATTTATTTTGTTCCCTGAGTTTTTTTGTGTTTAGTGCAAATCCCATTTTAGGCACCCCGTTTAACCTCAAAATCCAATTATAATGTAACCTGTAAATCTGTAAATCTGTAAATCTCTTTATAATATTTACTTTATTTTGATATTATATCACTTTATATGCTTTCCTGCAAAATTCTGAATTCTCTTTAAAGCTTCAATAATATTTTCCATAGAATTTGCATAAGTGGCTCTCACAAATCCTTCGCCGCACCGGCCAAAAGCTGTACCAGGCACAACCAGAACTTTTTCTTCAATAAGCAGGTTTTCACAAAACAATTCGGAGCTCATTCCTGATGACTTTATACATGGGAATACATAAAAGGCTCCCAGTGGTTCGAAACAATTATATCCTGCTTTTCTGAAACCAGCCACCATCACCCTTCTTCTTCTGTTGTATTCCCGGACCATTGTGTATACATCCTTATCACCATTTTTCAAAGCTTCAACTGCAGCTTTCTGAGCAGTTGTAGGAGAAGACATTATAGCATACTGATGTATTTTCAACATGGCTGCAATCAAATCAGGATGACCGCATGCATACCCCAGCCGCCATCCGGTCATTGCAAAAGCTTTAGAGAACCCATTAATAATAAGAGTTTTATCCCTCATTTCCGGGAAAGACGCAATGGATACATGCTTACCTTCATAGTTCAGTTCAGCATATATTTCATCTGATATTACAATTATATCTTTTTTCTTTAGAACATCAACTATACCCTCCAGGTCTTCCCTGGTCATTATAGCACCTGTGGGATTATTAGGAAAAGGAAGAATCAGTACCTTTGTTTTTGGAGTAATAGCTTTTTTCAAAAGCTCAGGTGTCAGCTTGAACTGGTCCTCTTCACGGAGGTTTATAGTAACAGGTGTTGCTCCTGCAAAAATAGTACAGGGTTTATAAGCTACAAAGCAAGGCTCGGGAATTATAACCTCATCGCCCGCACTGACAAGGGCTCTGAGAGCTATGTCAATTCCTTCACTCCCACCGACAGTTACAATCATCTCGTTCTTTGGGTTGTATTGGACTTCAAATCTCCTGTTTAAATACTTTGATATCTCATTTCTAAGCTCGGCATATCCCGAATTGGGTGAATAGTGTGTATCTCCTTTTTCTAGAGAATATATACCTGCTTCTCTTATATTCCATGGGGTAACAAAATCCGGTTCACCTATACCCAATGAGATAACATCTTCCATCTCATTAATCATATCAAAATATTTCCTGATTCCTGAAGGAGGTATATTCCTAACCAAAGGGGAAATCATTTCAGTTATATTCATAGAATAACAACCTCCCTGTTATCCTTTTCATCTTTCTCGAAAATTGTACCATTATCCTTATATTTTTTTAGGACAAAATGGGTAGAGGTACTTAAGACAGAATCAAGAGGCGCCAGTTTTTCAGCAACAAAGAAAGCAACTTCCTTTAATGTCTTTCCCTCTATTATTACAGTAAGATCAAATCCCCCGGACATAAGATAGCAAGCTTTTACTTCTGGATACCGGAAAATTCTTTCAGCAACTTTATCAAAGCCTTCACCTCTTTGAGGTGTAACCTTTACTTCAATTAAAGCTGTAACTGTTTCTTTAGGCATCTTTTCCCAATCTACCACTGTTCTATAGCCTGCAATAATGTTTTCATCTTCCAGTTTCTTTATTGCTTCTCTAACGTACTCTACATCTCTGTTTAACATAACAGCAATTTGTTCTTCTGAATACTTGCAATTGTTCTCCAGTATCTCCAGTATTTCTTCAGTAAACTCCAGGTTTTTATTTTCCATAATTAACCTCCCATTGAATTATTTTCTATTACTTATATAAAAAAACTTCCGCCCCCGCTAAGGGACGAAAGTTTTTTTCGCGGTACCACCCTATTTGACACTGTTGTAAGTGTCCTCTCTTTCGGCGGATACTCAACAGTGCCTGCAAAAAAGTGCAGTAACATTAATGTATTCCACCTATCCTCTGTAACGTGAGGATTTACGTCTTTCCCTACTTTAGAGACAGGTTCTCTATTTCTCGGTAAGCAACTCCCGGGCTGCCTTCCATATTACATTTTACCGGACTTTCACCAGGCGCCGGCTCTCTTCAAAAATGCCAGATGTACTCTTCCCGTTCACTGTTTTTAAATATATTATCTAAATCTATACCGCAGCAGAGGCTTATTTGATTGAAAACCAGCCACCACGATAACATAATAAAACTCGCTCAAATTATTAAATTATATTATACTTGCAGTCTTCAAAAATTACAAGGGGTTTACTAAATTTCACTAGCTCACAACCCATCTTATTAATCCCATTTCAAATTTACTGATTAAATCGGGATGGTAGGGTATAACCCTAAATGTGTAAGCATATTCACCACCATCACTTAATCTGATCTCGGCGGTATACAGCCATGAAGATGGCCCGTTTTTTTCTACAGGTTTCATCTCAATTATTTTAGGGTCTTCAATATGATTACTATTTTTAATATACCCATAATAAGACTCCACTTTGACATATGACGGGTCTATGTCACCAAGGTCAACAGTTACAGCAAGGGTCAGCTTTTCACAGGAAGACACATTATATTCTTTAAGCTGATTTTTGGTTTTATCTGAACGGATTGTTATTTGTGGCCAGTCTTTCTCAATCAATGATTTCCATTCAGCAAGTTTTTTAGAATAACTGAAGGATCCCGATATGAATTTCTCCATCCTTTCCATAGAAGGTGCATACATAGTATTGGTATAATCTTCAAGCATTCTATCGGTGCTGAAACGATAAATCAGAGATTTTATAGATTCTTTCATTACCCTCACCCAACCTGCTGGAACACCATTGTTATCTTTACTGTAAAATAGAGGTGCTATCACCTTTTCAAGAGTTCCATATATAGAAACGCTATCAGCATTATCCTGATAATACTCATTATCATAGAAGGTATCATCACCTATGATCCAGCCATTGCTCCCATTGAATCCTTCACACCACCAGCCATCCAGAACGCTGAAATTAATTACGCCATTTATGCATGCCTTTTGCCCACTGGTTCCGCTGGCTTCCAAAGGCCTTCTGGGGTTATTAAGCCATAAATCAACTCCATGTACCAGTTTTCGTGCAACTTCCATATTATAATCTTCTATGAGGATTATTTTACCTTTGAAACCTTCCTGTCCTGCAATATCATTAATATTCTTAATGACTTCGTGAGCCGGTCTGTCCGCTGGGTGAGCCTTGCCTGCAAATATTATTTGCACGGGCATGTCAGGGTTATTGATAATCCTTTTTATCCGTTCTATATCCCTAAATACCAGATTTGCTCTTTTATAAGTAGCAAATCTTCTTGCAAAGCCAATAGTCAGAATATTTGGATCGAGCAGATTCCCCGCTTCTCTTATACTATCTGATGATTCCCCGTTAGATATTCTCCGATTTTTAATCTTAACTCTTAAAAATTCTATTAGTTCCTTCTTTAATTTTACATGAGTACTCCATAGAAGTTCATCAGGTATTTTATCTATATCCTGCCAGGTTTCTTTCCTGGAAATATTCTCCTGCCACCCCACTTTAAGATATTTACCGTATAAATCATTCAACTCTCCTGCAAGCCATGTAAGAGTGTGAATTCCATTAGTAACATGAGATACTGGAATTTCATCTTCAGGTATTCCCGGCCACAAATTACTGAATATATTTCTGGTAACTGCGCCATGCAGCTCGCTTACCCCATTTTTACGTCCTGCAAGAGTTAATGCAAGTACTGTCATATTAAAATTCTGACTATCATTTACTTTCAGGCCAAGATCCAGCAACTCATGCCTGCTTATACCCAGTTTATTCCAAAAGTTGCTGAAATATCTGTCCATCATGTGCAACGGGAAAACATCATTGCCTGCAGGAACGGGAGTATGAGTAGTAAACACAATACAAGAAGCAGCCACCTCTTTAGCAACTTTAAATGAAAGACCTTTTTCCTGTATAAGCTTTCTCATAATTTCAAGACCAAGAAATGCTGAATGACCCTCATTCATATGATATGCAGAAGGGCTTATTTCTAATGCTTCAAGGACTCTTATACCTCCTATTCCAAGAAGTATCTCCTGCTGTATTCTTGTTTCCTGATCACCTCCATACAATCTGGAGGTCAGCCACCTGTCAGTTTCATTATTCTGTTCTACATTACTATCCATTAAGTATAACGATATACGTCCAACCTTTACTTCCCATATTTTTGCATAAACAACCCTTCCAGGTAACTCCACGCTAATCATTACATGCTGCCCTGTAGAATTTAAAACAGGATTGAGAGGAAGCCTTGTAATATTAAGATCTGTAAAGGCTGTTTCCTGCCACCCTTCTCTATTAATGCGCTGACTAAAATACCCCTGCTTGTAGAATAAACCGATTGCAGTAAAGGGAATACCCAAATCGCTAGCAGATTTGCAATGGTCTCCGGATAAAACACCAAGTCCGCCGGAATATACAGGAAGTATTTCATTTAGCCCATATTCTGCAGAAAAGTAAGCTACCCCGTGGTTGTTTAATTCCGGGTAGTTTTTATTGAACCAAGTGTTTTTATCATTAATATATGAATCGAATTTCTCAATAATGTAATTATACTTATCCATATAATTTTCATTATTCTGCGCTGCATCCAATTTGCTGCAACTTACTTCATGTAGAAATCTGACCGGATTATGGCGAACACTTTCCCATAACTCAGCATCAATATCAATAAACAAATCCAGTGCTTCAACGTTCCATGACCACCATAAATTGTATGCAATATCCTTTAACCTGGCAAGTTTTTCGGGAAGTACAGGGTTAACTGTTATTTTGCCTGTAATATACATATTTGCTTCTCTACCTCCAGTTACTATTTTTGTTGTTATTTTTGTATACTTATATATTAAATTATTATTAGTACTACTCTGCCAATTTGGAAACATAGTAAAGTAGTCTTAGTTTTATACTTTTCATATAATGGTTTATGCTTTGTTATTTTATTATAATCTGCTTAATTACTTTATATTATTTTACCAAAGATTATACTATATATGAATAATTTTTAGAGTATAATTTTTAGATAAAAATTTTTAGAATGCATAGGGTACATATTTTATACTTCCCTATTTTCCATAAAAAATATATAATAAATATATACCCATACAAGGTATATGGCTGAATTACAAATTAAACAAGGAGAAATAACTATAGGGAGAAATAACTATGAAGTATGATTCAGATAATATAAATAACTCGGTTGTTCCCAATATTGAGAATACTTCCAATACAAATCATAAAAAGATAAATAATAATAACTCGGAGCATAATAATGGTAAAGTTTATAATACTCAGATGGACCTGCAAAAGCTCAATATTATGAAACGGCTTAATAGAATAGAAGGACAGGTAAAAGGTATACAAAGGATGGTAAATGAGGATAAATATTGTATGGATGTGTTAACGCAGGTGGCGGCAGTGCGGGCTGCTATAAATAAAGTAGGGGTAATTATCCTTGAGAATTACTCAAAGACATGCCTTAAATCTGCTTTTGATTCTGAAGATTCAGATAAAAGAGCTAAAGCCTTTGATGAGCTTGTTAATACAATTAATAAATTCCTTAAATTTATTGAATAAGTAAATCTAAGTCTCTGCGGTAAAATCATTGTTTCTGTGGAATCATATTATAGAGCAAAGGATTAAGAAGAAAAAGAATTTGTTTGTTATTAGGATTCAAGGGTAAAAATAATAACAGTTGAATAGTATTAGTCTATATTATTGCATTTTTATAGAAAGGGTGATATGTATGGCAAGTGAAAAAGTATTGGAACTCACAGGAAGTAATTTTGATACGGAGGTAATCGATTCAGGTAAATTGGTTCTTGTAGATTTCTGGGCCGAATGGTGCGGACCATGCCGCGCGGTAGCCCCTGTAATAGAAAAGCTTGCAGATGATTACGATGGAAAGGTTGTTATTGGAAAATTAAATGTTGATAATGAAAGTGAACTTGCAGCCAAATTTAGAATAATGAGCATACCTACAATAGCTTTATTTAAAGATGGCAAAATGGTTGAAAGAATTGTTGGAGCAAAGCCTGCTCAGGAATTCAAAACAATAATCGATAAATATCTTTAAAAGCAGGTTAGTGGGGGGCTGGAACAGCCCTCCGTTTTTCATTCACAATACATGAGCTCCATGCTCATTAAAAATAGTGAGCTTTTCATTTCCTCAAATTTTTTTAAAAAAGAAGGATTTTTATATTAATATATTGAATAGATATAAATAACACAAGCTACGGAGGTTTTGATATATGCCTGGTGAGAAACATTTTAAAAATGCATTTTTGGGTTTTAACAAAGATGATGTTAATTCATATATTGAAAATCTGCTTCAGGATTTTGAAAGCAAATTAAAAGAGCTGGAAATGGAAATTGCAAATTTAAAAAGTGAAAATAGAGACTTGAAAACCAAATATGAAGAGCTTGCTAATAGGGAAGAACAAATTAACATTGAAAGAGAGAAAATTGCGGAAGTCTTAATAAAAGCTCAGGAAAAAGCTCAACTAATGATTGAAGATGCCAGAATAAAGGCACTAGATGAGAAGAATAAGATACAGGAGATGACAGAGCATGAGAAAGAGAAACTTGTTGACATCAAGGAAGAAATCCGTATGCTCAAGAAATCCATATCAAGCACTTTAAAAAAGTATGAGACTCAACTGGGCAGTATAATTAATGAAACTGCCGGAAGTGATTATGCAGAAGATCACAGCATAGCCTCAGCAGAAGCAGCTGCAATCAGTGATGTTCAGGCTGGCTGAAAGTATTATGTGCTGATGTACTAATATACTTAAATAAAATTGACAAAAAATCAGCTCCATGATACCATTAAAGTGTTAAGAGGGAGTAGCTTGAAATATAGAGCCAACAACCGGCAAGATTATTTATTATGTGCCTGGTTTTATATCCCTTTAAAAAGGGAAGCGAGACTTTTAGCATAGTTCCTGATGGAATTATGTTAAAGGTCTTTTTTGGTTTACCGGCTTCGGCTCAAAGAGGCGGGCAGGTTCTTTTAAAGAGGCCTTTTGAGAAATATTTCCCCAGGCTGGTCCTACTTGGCATAATGTTTAGATACATAATAGTTAGTGTATAATATTAATAACCATATTCAGGGAGGCATATTTTTATGGCAGGCAATATTAATGAAAAGCTTAAAACTCAAAACGCAAAAATGGAAGATATACTCTTCCATACTTTTTCCGTAGAAAAAACCATTGAAAAATTAAATGCTGATAAAAATGGTTTGTCAGAGGCAGAGGTTGAAAAAAGAAAATCCAAATATGGAGGCAATGTCCTTGATGAAGGTAAAAGAAAGTCACTGACAGCTATGTTTTTGGAGCAATTTAAAAGTGTAATGATAATAATTCTTTTAGTAGCTGCTATTATTTCAGGGTTTTTGAAAGAGATCACAGATACGATAATAATTCTTTCAGTAGTGTTAATAAATGCAGTCCTGGGAGTTGTTCAGGAAAATAAAGCTGAGAAATCCCTCGAAGCGTTAAAAAAAATGTCAACACCCTATTCGAAAGTAAAAAGAGGTGGAGAAGTTACTCTATTAAAAACTGAAGAAATTGTACCTGGAGATATTGTTCTTCTTGAAGCCGGAGACTTTGTTCCTGCAGATATGAGACTTATTGAAACAGTTAACCTTAAAATTGAAGAGGCAGCACTGACAGGAGAATCAGAACCGGTTGAAAAAATATCCCGGGAAATAAATGATAGAGATATAGTCATAGGCGATAGAAAGAATATGGCTTTCTCTGGAAGCGGCGTTACATATGGAAGAGGCGTGGGGATTGTTACAGCTACAGGTATGAATACAGAAGTTGGTAAAATAGCCGGATATCTAACACAAAATGAAGCCGAAGATACTCCCCTCCAAAAGAAACTCTCTGAAATGGGTAAGTACATTAGTGTAGGAGTAGTAGCAATAGCAGTCATTATATTCATAGCAGGTATTCTAAAAGGCAGAGAAGTTTTTGAAATGTTTCTTACATCCGTTAGTCTGGCAGTTGCAGCTATTCCTGAAGGACTTCCTGCTATAGTTACAATAGTACTTGCAGTTGGCGTACAAAAAATGGCTAAAAGAAACGCTATAATCCGTAAACTTCCTGCAGTAGAGACTCTTGGAAGTACAGATGTTATATGTTCTGATAAAACCGGAACTCTTACTCAGAATAAAATGACAGTAATGGAGGTATACTTTAGCGGCATATCAAAAAATGCCCTGGACGTTTCTGTAAAAGATGATGGTTTTAATACTTTTGCCCAGATCATGACTCTTTGCAATGATTCAAAAGTCAGTATAAAGGATAACAATAAAGCAGAAATGGTTGGAGACCCTACAGAAACAGCTCTTGTGGCATTCACATTTCAAAAAGGATTAACTAAAGAAAAACTTGAAAAGGAAATACCCAGAGTAAATGAAATACCTTTCGACTCTGAAAGAAAACTTATGACAACTATAAACAAAATGAATAACGGCAGCTTAAGGGTAATGACCAAAGGAGCCCCTGATATGCTGCTGAGCCGCTGCAGCAAAATATATATAAATGGGGAGATAGTACCTGCTACTCAGTCTCATCTGGAAGAAATCATTCAGGTAAACAGTCAAATGGCAGGTAAGGCTTTGAGAGTTCTGGCTATGGCATTTAAAGATATTGAAGAAATTCCTGAGAACTTTACATCAGAATCAATTGAATCTGACTTGATATTTGCAGGTCTTACAGGCATGATAGATCCACCCAGGGAAGAAGCAAAAAAAGCAGTTGAAATTTGTAAACAAGCTGGTATAAAACCGGTTATGATAACCGGTGACCATAAGGATACTGCTGTTGCAATTGCGAAAGAACTTGGAATATTGGAAGATAGAGACCTTGCCATTACTGGAAGTGATCTGGATAAAATAATCGATGACAATTTTTCTGATCAGGTTGAAAAATACTCTGTTTACGCCAGAGTTTCGCCACAGCACAAGGTAAAAATAGTTAAGGCCTGGAAGGAAAAAGGTAAAACTGTTGCTATGACCGGAGATGGCGTAAATGACGCTCCCGCTCTAAAAACTGCAGATATAGGTGTAGGTATGGGAATTACAGGTACTGATGTTTCTAAAAGCGTCTCTGATATGGTTTTATCAGATGATAATTTTGCCACAATTGTTACAGCTGTTGAGGAAGGCAGGAGGATATACGGCAATATACGCAAAGCTATACAATTCCTCCTTTCTGCAAATATTGGAGAGGTCCTTACGCTTTTTGCGGCCACCATGCTAAACTGGACTATATTGTTTCCTATACACATATTATGGATAAATCTTGTAACTGATACTTTTCCTGCACTGGCTATTGGAGCTGAAAAAGCTGAAAAAGATATTATGACATACAAACCTGGAAAAACAGGTGATAATGTATTTTCAGGTGGATTAGGTTTTAGCATAGTTTACCAGGGTATTCTTGAAGCTGTCATTACACTTTTAGTATATTATACAGGCCAGAAGTTCTATACCACAAGTGTTGCGACAACAATGTCCTTTGCTGTCCTTGGCATCATTCAACTTATGCATACGTTTAATGTACGCGCTGGTGAAAAATCAGCCTTCAGCATAAAACTGTTTTCAAACAGGTATCTGCTGTTATCCGTAGCTTTATCTGCTTTACTACAATTAATAGTAATACTGATTCCCAGCCTTAACAGCATTTTCAGAGTTACCCCACTTAGTGGAAAACAATGGCTTATAGTTGTTATAGCTTCATTTTCAATAATCCCTGCAGTAGAATTGGTAAAGCTAATCCATAAGCTTGGGAAAAAATGATATTCGCCCGGTAATATAACAATTAATTGACTAATGGCGATATGAATATATAATATAATTAGGAGTAAAAAGTTAGGGGTGTGATTTGAATGCTTGCGGGTAAGCTAAAAAGTGAAGCAGGCAAATTTTCTAGTAAAACAGGCAAATTTTCTATGGTATCCATATACAGAAGATTGATGCATAGATATGCACATAGAATCAAAGTATTTTTCGTTATGCTAATATTATGCTTAATATCCTTGCATATACTGGCTGCTCCTTTTGCCTGCGCTGCTCACACTATTCAGGTAGCTCTTGATGATGGTAAACCTGAAAGTCCTATAATAAAGGCTCCTTCTGCCATACTTGTAGAAGCAGAAAGAGGGCAGATTCTCTACAAAAAACAGGCAGATAAAAAGCTTCATATATCAACAGCAAATAAAATAATGACAGCTATTCTTGCTATTGAAAAGAATGACTTGGGGGCCAAAGTTACTATCAGTAAAGAATCTTCATCCTCAGAAGGCTCCCTCCTATTCCTTGCAATTGGAGAGAAATATACTGTAGAAGATTTATTGAATGCCATAATAATTACCAACGCCAATGATGCAGCTAATGCTCTGGCAGAATACGCCGGCGGGGATATTAATATGTTTGTGGAAATGATGAATAAAAAAGCACAGGCTTTAAATATGCAAGACACAAATTTTACGAATCCTACCGGATTATATGATAGTGCTCAATATTCTACTGCAAAAGACATTGCTGTTTTAATAAGATATGCATTAAGCCTTCCGGACTTTAACAGAATTATCTCATACCGTGCAGTACCATGGGTTGATAAACAGGGAGTTGATTTGTTAACCAACACAAATAAATTATTCTGGAGTTATGATGGAGTTGATGGAGGTAAAACAGGATTTAACAATAAGGAACAACAAACAGCAATAACTGCGGCAACGCGCAATAACATAAGACTTATTTCCATAGTCCTTGATGCACCGGAAAACAGCGTTTTTTCTGATTCTTCAAACCTTCTGGATTATGGCTTCAACAACTTTAAAAAAGGAATTCTGGTATCAAAAAGTCAGGATCTTAAAAGCATTTCTGTTGGTTCAAAGGAAATAAAGCTTATTAGCGCCAATGATGTATATTACATCTATCCTGTTGGTGAAAACTATGTGCGTAGTATAAGCTTTAATATAGTAAAGGATTTCAAACCCCCAATAACAAGGAACAGCCTTGCAGGTATAGCTCATTATACTTTAAAGGATGGTACTGTTATTGATGTTAACCTTTATCCTGAAACAGACATATTGCCTCCTGAAAAGTTTTATACAAAATTGATCAATAAACTTAAGGAAAGCAAGGATCTCTATATTTTGGTAATTATGTTGATAATTATGGAGATATTGATAATGTTTTATAAAATAGGAATTAAAATCTCCCGGATTTCCAATCGTAGAAAAAACGGGCCGGGAACATAATCTATAAATTCATAATTAATTCACATAGACCATTTCCCGCAACGATCTCCCCAACGAGCAATTACTCTATCATCCGAAAGGATTTCAACGATCTCACACATGTTGGAACATCCGTTGCATTCTATACTTTTTGTATTATAGTGATTTTCAGCTGCCTCAAATCCTCTGAACTTTGTTTTAGCTTCTTTACCAGATTCTCTATCGGCTTCTACACCTGTCATCTTCTCTTTAGCTATTAATGCTGCACCATAAGCTCCCATTACATCAAAGTATTCAGGTATAATAACCTTCTTCCCAAAAATCTTTTCAAATGCAGCTACAATGCCTACATTTGCTGCAACTCCTCCCTGAAACATAATAGGATCTTCTATTTTCTTTCCCTTTGCCAAATTGTTCAGGTAATTTCGTACAAGGCCCTCGCATAATCCGCAAATAATATCTTCCAGACTATGACCTGCCTGCTGCTTGTGTATCATATCCGACTCGGCAAATACCGCACATCGTCCTGCTATTCTAACAGGTGAGCCGGAACGAAGTGCATAGCACCCAAATTCATTTATTGGAATTCCCAGCCTTGCTGCCTGCCTATCAAGGAAAGAGCCTGTACCTGCAGCGCACACAGTATTCATGGCAAAATCATATACAACACCGTTTTTCAATATAATTATTTTAGAGTCCTGACCACCAATTTCCAATATAGTTTTAACGTCAGGTACAATTTTTTGAGCTGCAACAGCATGAGTTGTTATTTCATTTTTAACTACATCAGCTCCTGCAATAACTCCTGCAAGCTGTCTTCCGCTTCCTGTTACCCCTACTCCTTTAATTTCAGGAGGGACTTTTTCATTCTGATTTTCCCCTGTATTTTCCAAAAGTTCGGGACTTAGTTCTTCTTTAAAATTCATGATTGCAGAAATTGCCTGTCCCCTATTGTTTTCTGCAGAATATTTCGCTTTCTCATTTATATGCGGATCTTTCCCATCTTCATGTTGCGCCTTTATACCTGCATCTTGCGGTCCTTCATATAAACGTCTTCTAATATACCCAATACCTTCGCAAATAGCCTTTATTGGCTGGCCATTGGTTTTCAAATAAATCTTCTCTTGAATGTTATCATTATTATCAATTATTACAAGATTGGTGCTTACAGATCCTACATCAATCCCCAGATAATATGTATTTCCCTTCAACACGTGTTTTCTCCCTTCTCCTATACAATAAATCGATAAAAGCTTCAACTCTCGTTAAATACCCTGCTTCTCCAGTCATTTCATCAATAATCAATGTCAATATTGGAATATCATAATCCCTTTCAACAGCAGGAAGTATGCTTTCCGCTACTATTTCAGGCATGCATGTCAAGGGATATATTTGAATAACTCCGTCATAACCCTTTTGTGAATATAAAACAGTATTACCTATAGTTTCCTGGGCATGTCCTCCAATCATGGTTCCAAGATATGGCTTCGCTGCTTTTGCATAACTTAAGTCTCTTGGAAGCTTAAGAGCCTGCTTCATAATATGTTCTGTTATCCATCCGCTTACCGTTACGTAGCGGTCCACTTCAACGCCCATTCTGCCAAGCCTTTGCTGAATATCAAAACTTGTGTAGTCGTCAATCGTTGTATATATCTCTCCTACTATACCAATTCTTAACGGATTGGCTTTATCATTGATTTTTACATGAGATAACTTTTCTCTGGTATTCTTTATAAGCTCCTTTATTTCACGGGAACTCCTTGTTTTTACAACGTTTTCTCTGAACTGCTTATATATACTATTAACAGAGCCTTTTTCAATCTCCCGGGGCTGTATTTTAAATGTTAGTCTTTCCAGTTCATCTACTGCTATTGCTATCTTAGTAGCATTTTTTACAGCGTTGAAAATTTTAAAGACATTAAATCCACCTGTTAGTTCTCTGATCCTCTTAAGAAGTTCTTTAATATCCCCGTCTGGAGGTTCCAGAGCAATAACATTCATATTTACGTCTAAATCAGCCAATATCTCCCTGTGCATTTCACAGTAATAGCCAAATCTGCAGGGTCCACATCCCCCTGCCATTAATACAGTATCAGCCCCCTGTTCATTAGCTTCCAAAAAATTGCCTATTGTTATTTTCAATGGAAGGCATGCACATTCAGGTGCAAATCTTGTACCTAGTTCCAATGATTTTTTACTGCTAAAAGGGGGGATTATATAATCAATATTTAAATCATCCAATAATGCTTTAACGCAAATATACAGGTTGCCCATATGAGGAAATGTTATTTTCATAATTGTTTCTCCATCTTATCATATCAATGAAAGCTTCTATTCTTGTATTTAGGCCTGCTTCGCCCGAATGCTCATCAATGGTAATTATTATAAAGGGGATGCTCCCGGTTCTACGTACCTTTCTTTCAACAAGATCACATATGAAAGAATCTATCCCGCATCCAAAACTCATAATATATATTATTCCATCTATATCATCTCTATCCAGCAGGTGGAATGTACTTCCAAGTACTTTCGTACCAAAGTACCAGAATGTTTTTTTATTTAATAGCTTTGATTTCTCCTGTATGACTCTTCCATCAACCATATCTACTGTAGTAATGCGTGATCCTAATTCTTTCAGTTTTGCTAATAAATTCATGTTTGCATAATTATCATATAAGTTGTATCCATGACCCAGAATAGCAATATTTAGTGGGGCTTCATTGCTTTGGTTTTCGTTGCTCAATGTTCGATTGCTGCCTTCTTCTTTGCTTTGTGTTTCAGCTCCTGCTGTTTTCTTGCCAAGCAGCTCAACAGGAATGGTGCTATTTTTAACATTCTGTCTGAACTCTCTATAATTTGCCATGGCTTTCCTATATGCTTTTTTTATCGAATCTGTGTCATCAGAAAAATATCTGCCAATCTCTATTGCTGCTTTTAGAGCATTTCTATTAGATTTTCTCAGGTTTATCTCTGTATCTATTATCTTCGGAAGCTCATCAAAAGTATGCCTTATCATGTCAGGAAGGCCTCCAAACTTAGGACATATATACTCCTTTTTGGAAATACTCGTATACCTTGGTATAAATAAATAGTCTACTTTGCCTTTAAGACTTGCAACATGCCCGTGGAAGATTTTAACCGGCAGACATGCTTCATCTATACATTTCTTTACTCCATCATCAAGAATTTTTCTTGTTGTATTGTCTGATAAAACTATTTCAGCTCCCAGCTCTTCAAAAAAGCTTTTCCACAGAGGATAGAACTGATAGTAAAATAATCCTCTGGGAATGCCAACTTTTATATTTGTTTTGTTCATCTGTCAACACCTCGAAAAATAGTATTGACTTATGATATTTGATTTATGCAGTATAATTTTTAATAGAAAGTACATAAAACAAAAAGGGCTGTCCTTAATTCAGAATAAATCCTCAGAACAGTCCTTTTTAATAACAATATTATTTGTAATTCTTAAATATTAAGCTTTGCCTGCACAACCCAATACATTAATCAATTTGTGCTTAACTATCTCCTTTATAGAACTTCTTGCAGGTCCCAGGTATTTTCTTGGATCAAAATCCTCAGGATGATCACCAAAATGCTTTCTAATAGCTGCTGTCATGGCAAGACGCAGGTCTGAATCAATATTGATTTTGCATACAGCCATGGAAGCTGCCTTTCTGAGCATGTCTTCAGGTACCCCCTTAGCTCCGGGCATTTTACCACCATATTTATTGATGTCATCAACAAATGCCGGAATAACTGATGAAGCACCATGGAGTACTATTGGGAAACTGGGAAGCCTTCTTTGTACTTCCTCCAGAATATCAAACCTTAATTTTGCTTCTCCCTTAAACTTATACGCACCATGGCTTGTGCCTATAGCAATAGCAAGTGAGTCAACACCGGTAGCTTCTACGAATTCCTGAACCTGATCCGGATCAGTAAAAGCAGCATCTTTCTCCGATACATTGACTGCATCTTCAATACCTGCTAATTTCCCCAGTTCGCCTTCAACTACAACACCTTTGCTATGAGCATAATCTACAACCTGTTTGGTTAATCTTATGTTCTCTTCAAAAGGATGCTTGGAACCATCAATCATGACAGAAGTAAAACCACCATCAACACATGATTTACATATTTCAAAATCTTCTCCGTGGTCAAGATGGAGACAAATAGGAAGACCTGTGTCCTCCAGTGCTGCTTCAACAAGTTTCATTAAGTACACATGTTTTGCATATTTTCTTGCTCCTGCTGAAACCTGCAGTATAAGAGGAGCATTAACCTCTTTGGCTGCTTCGGTAATTCCCTGAATAATTTCCATATTATTAACATTGAATGCACCTATTGCATAACCGCCTTCATAAGCTTTTTTGAACATTTCCTTTGATGTTACTAATGGCATATATAATCTCTCCTTTTATGTTATATATTTATATAATATATATTACTTTAACTATTGTGCCAAATTTATATTCGGACACCTGCATTACTGGTAAAGATTCTGCCAGCACATTCAGCACCAACTTAACAGCAAATATTTTCAGGCATGTCCTAAATATCAGCACTAATAGCAACACGCCGGGAAAACTATGTTAAGTTTTTGACAGGTGTTTAGTTATAATTTTACCAAATTGAATAATAAAATCAAGTATTATTTTATACTTAGCACCACCAGGGTTATGTCGAATTATGTCGTATACATTAGATGTCTTAAACTCAGTGTTTTCAATAACAATCATGTACTTGATATTTAAAAAGGGCCTTACATGGTTAATGTTCACCATGCGGCCCATAATTTCGGAGGTTAAATCATCCTTCTTTTTTTATTTTTTCCTTTTGTTTAACAACTTTCCTCTAGCTGCACTCTCACCATCATCTTCGTCTTCTTCATCTTCTTCATCTTCTTCGTCTTCATCGTCTACTTCATCTTCGTCATCTTCTTCGTCTTCCTCTTCCTCACCATTAACTATCTTATTAAGTTTTTCTATTTTTCTTTCTATTTGACCATTTGTACCTTTTTCAACCATCTCTGCAGCATTTTCGGAATGCTCCTTCAATTTCTCAGCTAATTGCTGTCTCTTTTCATAGTGCTTCTTAATAAGATTTTTTATTCTTTCAGCCATTGTTTTTAGTTTTTCTTCATCTTTAAGTTCTTTGTCATCCTCATCTTCTTCGTCTTCTTCCTCATCTTCTTCATCTTTCTCATAATCATCAATTATATCTAATATTTGTTCTCTATACAGTTCTATCTCGTTTTTTAAAGCTTTAAGACTATCTTCCATTTGTATTGCTGCATCGAACTTTGCTTTAGCTGCATCTACCAAGGCCTGGTCTCCGGATTCTTTTGCAAGTATCAGTTCTCTTAGTGCTTGTATTGCCAAGTCTGAAGCTTCTTCTAAATTATCTTTTACCATTTCGTATGTACAGTCTGCAAGAGTCCTTATTACTTGGTTTTCAATTCCATTCTTAATACTATCAGAGCATTCTTCAGAAACTTTACCACCTATTTTCAGTATAAAACCCGTTACCTGACCATCATCATTTTTTATTTCCTCTATAGAAGCTGCTATATCATCGGGACCTATTTCAGTACCCTCATCGCTACTACTGTTGATGTTAGCAATCTCCAGGAAAATACCTGACATTTTCTCCAACAACCCTTGTAAATCTTCCTCCGTAACTATTCTTTCATCATCAAGTTTTTCATTCTGAAAACTTACTGCTAGTTCGGTATTTCCATCTTCCAAAATTACAGTATCAATCTTTATACTTACAAGAAGCTTTTCCAAAACATTCGCTGAGTTATCTATTTCTTCATCTTGCAGTTCTTCCTGCCCGCTTACAGCTTGCTGAACCTCATCTGTTGTACCGGTTGCGACACTCTCTGCTACTACACCTAATGTGCAGAAAGTAGTTATTACCAGTATCGATAGAATGATTGAAATGTACCTTTTCATATAAAAGCCCTCCATCTTTTTATTATATTATTAGTTAAAACAACAAAGCACTCAAGTTTTTCTTCAGCTTATAATATATATTCGGAACAAAAATAATAATTTTAAAGGTTTTTGTCAACTTTATATAAATTTACTATCAAAATTCAATTTATTGATTGAAATTGATAAATTTTTACCAAAGTATCCGCAAGCACATTGCATTTTTCAACCTATTATGATATATTTTTATTTGATTTGTATTTTAAATTTTCAGGATTTATACTATAAATCCTGTTTTTAATACATAATAGTATTTAAACAGTTGGCAGATAATTCTGCTATTTTGTAAAGTATATCTAATATTTTACATTTATGCATTTATATATTTATTTTATTTAAGGAGGTTTTTAAATGACTCAATTAAAAGGTGCTTGTATATTTGGTCAATCAGGCGGACCTACATCAGTAATAAACGCCAGCGCTTCAGGTGTATTTCAGGAGGCTTTAAAGCAGGACTGCATTACCGCAGTATATGGAGCCGCTCATGGTATTAAAGGAATATTGGATGAAGTTTTTTATGATATGAGCAAAGAAGATCAATATGAATTGGAATTACTTAAAACAACCCCTTCATCTGCTCTTGGTTCTGTGCGCTATAGGCTCAAAAAAGCAGAAGACGATGAAACAGATTATAAGAGAATTCTTGAGGTCTTTAAAAAGTACAATATAAGATACTTTTTCTACAATGGCGGAAATGATTCCATGGACACATGCAATAAGATCAGCAAATACATGCAAAAAGCAGGTTATGAATGCAAAGTAATGGGTGTTCCCAAAACCATTGACAATGATTTGTGGGGTACGGATCACTGCCCGGGTTATGGAAGTGCAGCTAAATACATTGCTACATCAACAATGGAAATTTATCATGATGCAAGAGTGTATGATAAAGGTCAGATTACTGTTTTGGAGATAATGGGCAGGAATGCAGGCTGGCTGACTGCTGCTTCTGCTCTGGCAGCTTACAAGGGACATGGTCCGGATTTAATTTACCTTCCTGAGCTTCCCTTTGATGTTGACAGATTTATTGATGATGTAACAAAAATTTACAAGGCAAATGGTAATGCAATTGTTGCTGTTTCTGAAGGTATAAAGGACAAAAATGGCAAGTATATTTCTGAATATGGTTCAGATCTAGCTCAAAGCAAAGATGCTTTTGGTCATGCACAACTAGGTGGTCTGGCTTCAACTCTTGCAAACTTTGCTAAGGAAAATACAGGTGCCAAAGTCAGGGGTATTGAATTCAGTCTTCTCCAAAGATGTGCTGCTCACCTTGGTTCTCTTACAGACGTAAATGAGGCTTTCATGGCAGGACAGGCTGCCGTTCAATATGCAGTTCAGGGAATTACCGATAAGATGGTAGCTTTTGAAAGAGCTGAAGGTACTGAATATAAATGCAGCATTAAGCTGATTGATCTTACAGATGTAGCCAATACTGAAAAGAAGGTACCCTTTGAATGGATAATAAATAATGGTACAGGAATATCAGATGAGTATATAAAATATGCTCTGCCGTTAATACAGGGTGAATCCACACCTCCAGTAGAGGATGGACTGCCAAGGTTTGCTAAATTGAAAAAGGTATTGGCAGCTAAGTAATCTGTAAGTAACCTGAAAGATATCACAAGGTGTATTATACATTTTTGAAAAATATATCCTGGTAACTATCATTGAGATTAATATAAACCCGCTCAGTTATATTCTATGAGCGGGTTTTCTAGAGTAGAAAAACAAACAAAATATTCTTGTATGTAGTGTATATACGTGCTATAATCAAGATATTATATAAGTATGGTTTAATTAACCGGCAGACCTTATACTCCTTAACAAGTTGGAGCGAAGAGTCAAGTTAATTAAATCCAAATTGTTAAGGAGGTGTACCCATGGCAGATAAGACTCTTATTTGCAAGGACTGTAACAGTGAGTTTGTTTTCACTGAAGGTGAACAAGCTTTCTACAAGGAAAAGGGATTTCAAAATGAACCTCAAAGATGTCCCGAATGCAGGAAAGCCAGAAAACAGCAGAGGAGAAATAATTCCGGTTCTCATAAATTCGGTGATAACAGGATGTAATTTATCCAGGGAAATAGCTGCGGGGAGAGTCCTTCCACAAGAACTCTCCTTATTTAATTGGGAGTTTATACATACACCTGAAATACAACCTTACAATTATACGACTTTACAACTTTAAATATAGGAGGTGCTTACTTTTGAAGGATATTCCTCTTTATGAAGTACGAAAAATAAAAGACATAAAAGATATGATAAACTCAAGTATTGAAATATACGGAAGTAAACCTGCATTTTGGGTAAAGCAAAAAGGTACTGATAAATATCTTGCAATATCTTATTACGAATTGAAAAAGGATCTTGATGCTCTTGGAACTGCCTTAATTGATTTAGGATTAAAAGATAAAAGAATAGCCATTATAGGTGAAAATAGATATGAATGGGCAGTATCATATCTTGCAATAGTCGCTGGTACCAGTATTGTAGTTCCAATTGACAGGGAACTGCCCAAGAGCGAAATCGAAAGCCTGCTCATAAGAGCAGAAGTTGATGCAATTATTTTTTCGGGTAACAACTATTCACATATCAGTGAAGTAGCAAAAAAAAATAATGCAGTAAAGTATTACATTAATATGGACGGTAAAGAAACTAATTATATTGAAACTAATAATACAGGATCTGATAATACAAGTTCTGATAATACAGGATCCAATAATTTTCAAACTGATAATACAAAAACCCGTAATACTATCCTTGCCTATAAAGATCTCATCAAAAAGGGAAAAGAGCTTTTAAATAATGGAGATGCAAAATTTATAAATGCAGCTATTGATGCAGAATCAATGAGTATTCTCCTATTTACTTCGGCAACCACAGATAAATCCAAAGCTGTTATGCTATCCCAAAAGAATATTTGTATAAATCTTATGGCTATGAGTTCAA
>ERZ795032.755-NODE-755-length-29222-cov-98.892893_pt1 | contig 29222 bp, 10 predicted proteins | sample MGYA00375124_ERZ795032 | MGnify/ENA primary metagenome ERZ795032 (study PRJEB30167, sample SAMN05720154) | activated sludge metagenome | isolation source: Anaerobic digester | place: China | collected 2015-12-16 ...
TCCGGGATACGGTCTCGTATCCCTTCGTCGATGGGTTGTATCCGTAGATTGCCAGGATGGAGTTCTGGGGGACGGTATACTCTGCGTCGCTGAAGGGGACCGAGACCAGGTTCCAGCCCACCTGCAGGGGGAGGTCTATCTGCTGGGCGGTGCTGGCGGAGATGCTGATGCTGTAACTCCCTGCCGGGAGCGTGGTAGCGTTTGTCGCCTTCATAGCGATGGTGTTCGTCCCGTTGTTCCAGGTCAGGGAGAGTTCGCTGCCGGCGAGGAGTGTCGTGTTCCACGCAACCTGCACCGGTTCATCGGAGCAGATGCAGAGTGTCCAGGACTCTTCGGGGTTGGCGTCATCGATGGGGGGCTTGTAGTCGGCAGAGAGCTCTCCGAATGTCGGGTCCGTAGAGGTGAAGTAGACCGACTTCTTTGCTCCCGGGGCATCCGGGGGCATGGGGACGTCCAGCCCCGCATCGAACTCGCGGGTCGCGGACTCTGCCGAGCCCAGGGTCACTGTCTGGCTGAACATTCCACTGGTGACGCTCAGGGGGACCTCCCAGAGGATGTCCTGCCGGGGGGAGACCGTGATGTAGTCGGCCAGGGTCGTGGTGTTCGACCCGGCACTGTTCGTCACGGTCAGGCTGACGGTGTAGGTGCCCGGCACGGTGTAGGTATGGACCGGGTGCTGCTCGGTGGAGATCGCGCTGTCGCCGAAGGTCCAGGACCATGTGGTCGGATTGCCGGTCGAGGCGTCGGTGAACTGCACGGTGAGCGGGGCAGTGTCGTTAGTGATGTTGGCAGCGAAGTGTGCCTGTGGGGCTGAACCGGCAACTTCGAAGGTAAGGCGGGTGTAGATATCATCGACATCCGGCGAGTCCAGGGCAGTGATGAGAGCAATTGCAGCGTCGTAGGGCAGGAGAGCGGTGAGCGTCACATTGGCGATGCCCTCTCCGTAGATCACTCCGGTGGCGGGGTCGGCCATGACCCCGAAGGTATAATCCACCGGATGCTGGACAACCACATAGTATTGCCCCTCCTGTAGCGCGTAGGTCTCATTATCCAGGACGCACTTGAAGGTGCCGTCGAGCTCAACGCTGCAGGCTCGTGCCTCCAGCGCTCCATCGTAACGGCCGTAGTAGTTCGGGCCGAAGATCCAGACCTGCACTGCGGCCGGGTTGCCGGTTGCGACCCCGGCGATCCGGTAATCGTCGCCCGGGGTGATGGTGTCGCTGGAGGCCGCGGCGGTGATGGTGGGGAGTCGGAGCTGGATGGTGGCCGTGGAGTACACGGCATCTGACAGGTGAGCCTTATCCCGTGGGGTAGAGACGGCGTAGATTGTGTATCCACCGGAGTTAAGGGTCCGGTTGAGGTAGGCGGTGTCCCACCGGTAGGACCAGGTCTCATCGGCCTCGACATCCACTCTCGTGAAGGTCGCCGGGGTGCCGTCCATCACCGGTACGCCAAGGTCATCAAGCCTGACACCATAGGTGTCGAGGTTCGGACCGGTCAGGAAGAGGTGAGTGATGTAGCCGTCTGTGTTAGTGCCGGAGAGGGTGATCTCCTCACCGATGTAGTAGGTGCCGGTGCCGGATGTGGTCAGGGTAACAGAGCCCTTCTCAACCGTTACCACAACATCGTCGGATATGGTGGTGTCAGCCGGGTCAACGACCGTGATGGTGAAACTCTGATCGTTGGTGAAGCAGGTCGTATTGAACTGGATCCAGCGGGTCCCACCCGGGCTGGTGGTAATCCGGGCCCTGGTGTAGGTGAAGTTCGTAGCATCAGTAACACCGGCCATATCCACGCCCGGCGTAACCCCCACCTGATAGGGTGCGATCAAGGGGTAATCCCCCGCGGAGGAGAGGCCGGCGTCTTTGACATAGAGCCAGTAGGACTTGGACGGCTCACCCGAGACCGTTATGGTAAAACAATAGCTGCGGGTAACAGTGTCTTTATTGGACTCGATTGAAGGCGGCTGGCCTGTTGCCGGGGCAGCCGCGTTTACAGCACTATACGCATTGACCCTCCCCCCTGAAACCATCTTCCCCGTGTATGCCGATTTTGTGTCTACCGTGTTGATGATAACGTCTTTAATCTCCGTTGCACTCATGGAAGCGTTTGCTGATCGAACCAGTCCGGCCACTCCGGAAACGTGGGGGGTGGCCATCGAGGTCCCCGAATAATATGCGTAATCCGCAGAGAGCGACTCTATGCCCTGGACGTGGACATCATCGATGAGAACACCGCTTTTCTGGATGGAACCATCTGTGGTAAGATAAAACCCGATATACACCGGGCCACCGTCATACATGTCAAGCGGAACTGTAAAAGAGAGCCACTCTCCCCCGCTTGAGCCGGTAAGGTAACCGTGTCCATAGAAAGCAGCACCGTCCGGGGACGAAACGACATAAAGTTTATCATAGCCGTCTTCCAGGTCGTATCTGGCTTTAAAGACTAACATCGCCCCCTGCAGCCCCTCTAAGTCGATGGGCTCCTTCGTGGTCAGCCATGCACCTGTATTTGGTGAATAATAACCGGCAGGGCTATCGTCCGCCGCGGACGGGGCGCTTGTGTAATAAACCGTGTTCAGCCCCCACGGCGCGTCGGCAGACCACGCACTCAGAGAATCCATAGTGTCATAGTAGGCTGCCACCAGGTTCGGGCTGACGCAGGTGCTGCGAATGTACTGTCCGGGCGCTGCAACATCCACGGATGTCGCGCCGAAATTCGAGAACGACGCAAGTTGTTCGGTGTTGGTGCCAGCAGCGACAGCGAGGAGATTATTACTTGTGTATGAAGAGGGGTAGTGTGGCTCGGCATCGTTGTCCAGAGCCTCGTTTCCCGCAGAACAGACGACCAGTGCCGGGGTTGCGTCGATTGCATCTTTCAATGCCTGGCTGTAACCGCCCCCGCCCCAGGAGCAGCTGATGACGTCCGCACCCATCATTGTTGCATACTGGATCGCGAGGACCGCATCTGAAGTAGCCCCACCATTCGGACCTATATACCGAAGGGGCATGATCTCTGCATTCCACATCACTCCAGCGACGCCTTCGGCATTGTTTCCTACAGCGGCAATGGTCCCGGCACAATGGGTGCCGTGCCCGTCGAAATCAACAGGGTCATTATCGTCACTACAGAAGTCCCAGCCATGGGTATCATCGATATACCCGTTGCCGTCATCATCGATCCCATTACCCGCGATCTCCTCTGGATTCGTCCAGATATTTGCAGCGAGGTCCGGGTGGGTATACATGACTCCAGAATCAACGACCGCAATGATCACGTCCCGGGATCCGCTGGTGATGGACCATGCCTGCGGTGCGTCAATATCGGAGTCTGGAGTGCCGGTTATACCCATGATCGTCTGCCCGGTGTTGTGCAGGCCCCAGAGGTTATCGAATTCGGGATCGTTTGGGACTATCCCCGAACTGCCACCGCCACCGCCACCGGACGGTGGGGATGTGGGTGTGGGCGTAGGAACTAGCAAGTCCTGGTACTCGCGTTCGTCCGGGACTACATCAAGATGATAATAATAATTAGGTTCGGCATAGAGAACGTCCTGATTCTGAGAGTAAACCATTACGGCTTCAGCTACCGATACTCCTTGAGGCAACTGCACGAGCTGCATCCCTGGAAGACCCATCTCGCTATAGTCTACAGTCACACTTGTGCCGAGTTGAGAGTGCGCTGCATCAGAGGCCTGCGCCAACTGAGATGACGAACCTGCAACATCCGGCTTGAACCGGACAATAATTGATCCCGGCTTATAAAGAGGCCTTTTGGAGACAGTTGTCTGAAGAAACAGGCTTTCATCTCTCTTAGGTTTCATCTCACTCTGGATCTCAGATCCATTAGTCTCTTCCTCTCCTGGCGTGTTGCCATACGTCATTGGCTTCTCTATTCGCTCGAGTGTACCCGGTGAGATGATAATCCAGTTAGTAGAGTCTCCTGAGCCATACCATTCCCGTAATCCGCTATCTGTGACAGCAGCTGATGAGGAGATAATACCCATACAGAGAATAAGCCCAAAACAGAGGATGGGCATGATAAACCTGGTCATAATGAGATCACAAACCCCCTAGGGGATGGACCTGGACTGGCAGATTCAGTGCTTTCAGGCAACATGGCATGCTGTCCGTGTGGCCTCACCGAATCCTGGATAGCAATAAACCCATCCACGCTAGATGAATCTTTAGTTGTCTGATTTTGTCTTAAAACTATCTAATTGTTTTTTAAATTCTTCTAAGACGCCTGATTTATTTTTTCATTTCTTTATGTGGTTGCTTCGTCATGCCCGATTTCGAAACCCTGCAGTATCGTTTTTATTTCGCTCCCCTCCTGTAGTGGGTCTTGCCTCTTGGAAGGTATTTTTACGGTGACAAATGCTTTCGAGAAACTAACATATATGTATAATTCGTAAAATCTGACTGAAAATTACACTGATCTGTAAACCCCTGTTGCCGTATGGTGTATCCGAAGAGGCCTCCAATCACTCGGGTATCTGTGCGGCGCTTCACACAGTGTCACGAAGAAACATTATTTCTCTTCAGATTTGTGTAAACGAACGTCTTAATGTAACGGGTATTGCGGAGGGACTTTTAGCAGGATAATCTTTGGAATCATAATGTCACTCTGTTCTTCCCCCGGAGCGACACGGGACTCCATGCCGGACTTTCACCCATTCGTTACGGTTGAAGTTTCCCCTGCCCAGCAGGATGATGTTGCCGTCGGGCAGCACCACACATTTTTATAGCCCATTCTTCTGACCACCTGACAACGTTGGTCATCTGTGTCCATGGTCCTGTGATATTTCCACTGCTGGGAGACGGTGTCAAGCCGATGAGTTCCGCCAGCGGGACATCTAACCGGGTTGATCCTATCTGATCCGCATCAAACCTGCCGGAGGCACTCTCTTTGGAACCGAGCATCAGGGCTTCAGTTCTGCCTTCTGACGAGCGCGAGAGATCCATCGTCCAGGTAGTTGCCGGAGCAGTCAACATCAGCAGTCCAAGCCCCGCAAGAACGATGCTAGTCCAGTTCGTTGCGGCCCCTGCGGCCAAAAGATTCAGAGAAGGGTGATGGTGCTCGTCCCGTTGTTCCAGGTCAGGAAGAGTTCGCTGCCGGCGAGGAGTGTCGTATTCCACGCAACCTGCACCGGCTCGTCGGAGCGGATGCAGAGCGTCCAGGACTCTTCGGGGTTGGCGTCATCGATGGGGGGTCTGTAGTCGGCAGAGAGCTCTCCGAATGTCGGGTCCGTAGAGGTGAAGTAGACCGACTTCTTTGCTCCCGGGGCATCCGGGGGCATGGGGACGTCCAGCCCCGCATCGAACTCGCGGGTCGCGGACTCTGCCGAGCCCAGGGTCACCGCCCGGCCGAACGTTCCGGTGGTGACGCTCAGGGGGACCTCCCAGAGGATGTCCTCCTGCCGCGGGGAGACCGTGATGTAGTCAGCCAGGGTCATGGTGTTCGACCCGGTACTGTTCGTCACGGTCAGGCTGACGGTGTAGGTGCCCGGCGCGGTGTAGGTGTGGACCGGGTGCTGCTCCGTGGAGGTCGCGCTGTCGCCGAAGGACCAGGACCAGGCGGTCGGGTTGCCGGTCGAGGTGTCGGTAAACTGCACGGTGAGCGGGGCGGGGCCGGCGGTGATGTTGGCGGTGAGATCGGGAATCAGAGCGAAGGGCTCTTGTACCCACACGTAATTGGTGATTGAATCGCTCCCCTCATCCCCAGTACTTCGCTAACTTCTTCCCCCCCTCATGTTATTCAACGTCTTCCCTTCATCTTTTTCTCTAAACCGGATACTGTTGGATGGGAATTCCTTTCACCATCCCCATCAATGCCTGGAGCGCTCTTCCGATTTTGATAATGAAGCAGTTGAATCGGAACACGCGCATATCGGTGGTTCTCGGTCTCTGCTTCATCGGCGAGAATTGCATCCACAGGAGAGCGATCCGGACGTTCTTCAGGGGGAAAGAAATAATCGCGTAGAGATAGCGGATCACCGGGTTCTTCGTACTGGCCCTTGGTTTCACCTGGTTGCGCATCCGGTAGGACGATGCGATCGCGAACCGCCCCTGGATCGGGATGGTCAGGTGCCGATCCAGTGCTCCGACCGCACAAGCACAACATTCTTTTGGTTTCAGGCGGCTATTCTTACTGGAGGTTGTCTTCTTCCTTTGGGTGAAAGGCATGAGGAGGCGCCTGCAACCCATATACATCTTTCGCTTTTGTGCGGGTCTTCGGTCGGAGAGGCACAGTTGGGGTATCTCAAATTAGCGAAGTACTGAGGCTGCATCGCTTCTGCACAACGCAGGCAAGGACGTAACTGAAGTGAGTGTGACTGTTGTCCTGAACGCGGCCGGTGTCGCCGTCTTGGATGCCTGCGCGAAGGCTCTCGTCGCCGCACTCGAGGACGTGAACATCGAGGAGGCCATCAGCAAGGCCGCCGTCGCACCGATCGCCATCCCACCCGCTCTGGAACCGTAGCTGGAGCAGTCTAAGGCCGGGGGTAGGTGAATGGGGGAGTTGCAACACTCCCCAAATAAGGGATTCTGTTCTTCTTTCCTGGTCGTCTCATAGCACCGGGATCTTCTCGACGAAGTAGTAGGCGATCTTCGCCGCGTCGCCGATATCAACCGCGCCGTTTGCGTTGAAATCGGCGGCAGGGTCAGCCGCCGCCTTCCCGACGACCATGTAGGCCACCTTCGAAACGTCGCCGATGTCCACGGCGCCATTGTAGTTGAAATCACCCTTTACACTGGTTACGGTAATGTAGCCTGGTCGGGAGAGCGTATCCGAGCCATCCGCGGTGCTGGCCGTGAAATTCACGGTGTAGGTGCCTGGCACCCTGTAGGTATGGACGGGATGCTGCTCTGTCGAGGAGTTGCCGTCGCCGAAATCCCACGACCATGCAGTCGGGTCACCGGTCGAGGTGTCAGTGAACTGGACGGTGAACGGCGCTGTGCCGGACGTCGCGTTCACCGTGAAGTTCGCGACGGGCGATATAGTTGGGGAAAACTCTGCCCGGATTGTCACAGAAATCTCGGCTGTGCTTTTCGCGAGGGATACCGACGAGGTGCTCTTCATGTCATAGTCTGACCCGGCGGCATTCATGGTGAAGTCTATATCTGCCGGGAGCGTTGCGGGGTTCCACGCTAGAAGGGCATCCTCATTCTTTGAGAGGATCTGGAGTGTCCAGACCCGTTCTGGGTTAGTGGCATTCAGGATGTATCGGATGTCGCCGTAGAGGCGATTGAACACGATGTTGTCAACCGGGAAGTATACATCGACCACTGGGTTCGGGGAAGGCGGGGGGGCGAGCAGGTCAAGATCCTGATCGTAGCCGTCGCTCCCGCTCTCGTTCGTCCCGAACGTCACTGTCTGCACAAAGGTCCCGGAGGTGACTGTTATGTCCTCAAGCCAGGAATCCTCCGGAAGGGCGCTTGCTCCTCCGGTAAGCACGCAGAGGGCGATACAGAACATTATAATTTTTCTTTGAATCATGGTAACACACCTATTTCATTTGTCGATTTCTCAGGGTGAGTATCAGTACACCTACACCCAGAAGGGTCAGAAGCACCCCGAATCCGGGCGCCTGATTCGCTTCCGGACGAGGTGTCTGAAGCGTGCTGGATGTGGGGTCTGGAGTGTCCAGCGTAAGGGTAGCCTGCGGTAGAGGCATGCTTCCCTGGCTCTGGTCGGACGTCGTCGTGGGGGCAGACGATGCTGTCAGAGCGGTTGCTAGCGGTGTTTCCGGCACTATTATGGGGCCAGGTGAAGGAGAATCATCACCGGGACCGTTGGCTTGCCCGGAAGACGCCGGACTCTGGGCCCCTTGAATTGATATCCAGTGCTCCCCGGAGTTGAGGGCGTGGTAACCGGACTCGGTTAAGGAGAACCGGTTTCCACCGAGGGTCATTGTGAGGGGGGTCGGGGCGGCATTCCAGGCAACATCGATATTCCCCTCGGACGCTACGTAGATGCTCCAGGAGTATGTGGTTCGGATGTCAGTCTGCAACATATCAAATAGACCATCTCCGACGAGATGGGCAGAGAACGGTGACGACGGTGGTGGCGGGGGGAGAGGAATATCCAACCCCGTGTCGAACCCGTCGGAGGCGCCGTCCTCGGAGCCGAGTGTCAGGACTTCGGTTCTGCCTTCTGACGAGATCGAGAGGTCCGTCGTCCAGGCGGTCGCCGGAGTAGCCAGCGTCAGCAGCAGTCCAAGTCCGGCAAGGGCGATGGCAGTCCAATGCATGGTGATCCCTGTAGTCATAAATGGTTCAGGGAAGGGTGATGGTGCAGTCCCGGGTCACCGCGCCCCAGTAGCCTTCGCCGGGCTGGAGTTCGGTACTCTGGCCATAGCCCTTCGTCTGGGAGTCATAGCCATACACAAACGACATCGCCCACGACCCTGTAGGGGTTATTGCGATGCTGTCGAAGGCACTTTGACCGGCCGTGCTGCCGATCAGGTTCCACCCCTGCTTGAGGTGTGCCGTGACCGGGCTGATCGGCGTTCCGGTCACTGTGACGGTACAGTCGCGACCTAAAGCGATCCAGTAGGCCCCGCCGGGCACAAGCGACTCAATCCGGGACACGGTCTCGTATCCTTTCGTCGATGAGTTGTATCCATAGATTGCCAGGATGGCGTTCTGGGGGACGGTATACTCTGCGTCGCTGAAGGGGACCGAGACCAGGTTCCAGCCCACCTGCAGGGGGAGGTCTATCTGCTGGGCGGTGCTGGCGGAGATGCTGATGCTGTAACTCCCTGCCGGGAGGGTGGTGCCGCTTGTCGTCTTCATTGCGATAGTGTTCGTCCCGTTGTTCCAGGTCAGGAAGAGTTCGCCATCTGATAACAGCGTCGTATCCCATGTCACCTGCACCGGCTCATCGGAGCGGATGCAGAGCGTCCAGACCTCTTCAGGGTTGGTGTCATCGATGGGCGGTCTGTAGTCGGTGGCGAGCTCTCCGAACGTCGGGTCCGTAGAGGTGAAGTAGACCGATTTCTTTGCTCCCGGGGCATCCGGGGGCATGGGAAGATCCAATCCTGCATCAAACTCGCGGGTCGCAGACTCCGCCGAGCCCAGGGTCACTGTCTGGCCAAAGGCTCCGCTGGTAATGATCAGCGGGACGTCCCAGAGGATATCCTGCCCGGGTTCCGGGGGGACCGTGTCGGCGGCTGTCAGGTAGCCACCATCTTCCTGCACCAGCTCGCCGTCGTGATAGCAGAGTATCATGTATGGGATAGCCGATGCGCGAGCAAGGCTCTCTCGCAGTGCCTGCTGGCTGGCGGTCGGCGCGGTGAACGTCAGGGTTGCCTTACCGTTGGCGTCCGTGTAGCCGGTCGCGATCACCGTGTAGGGATCGGGATACCAGTCTGTCGCGAGGAGGATGTTTGCATCTCTCGGGTCGTCGTAATACGAGGACCAGCCCTGGTTCCCCGCCGCTCCCAGTGCAAGCACGACGCGTGCACCGGAGATCGGCGCTCCCTCATCGGTCGATGCGTTAAATACGACCGGTACCGAGGTCCCGAAAAGGACGGTGCCCGGCATTGTGTAGGAGACTGCCCCCTCCGGGTTACGGAATGTACCGTAGAGATACTGGTCGAGGCCCTGGGTATTTGGGTTCAGGAGACCATACCTGGCTTCGTAGTTCCCTTCCGTTGCAGGAGTTACCCGCCGAGTCCCCGTGCCGGTGAAGTCCACGACAGCAGCCGCTTCGGTCCCGACATAATCCCAGATCGACGTTTCGGAGACTCTGCTGAAGACAAAGGCACCTTTCTCGTGGATGGGCTCGTTGTCAGGGCCGTAGCTTGTCGCAACTACATTGTAGGTATTGCCGTCCCGGATAACACTGGCACTGCGTGTCTCAGTGTCCGGATAGAGCGTCCCGGTACACGCCGGTGCTGCGAAGGTGTTCGCTATCATCCCCGGATGAACAGGGGCCAGCGAGATCGGGCTGAGCGGGGAGTCTCCTATCCAACTACCCATGTAACTGGAGACTCCCGGCGTGATAAGGAGGCAGTCCATCTGCGTTTTTCCAGCCGTGTTGATGTTGAAGGTGCAGTACCCGTCTGCATCGGTCACGCCGGTCGCAACGCCTTCCTCTGTGTAGAGGTAGATGGTCTGTCCGGGTGTCAGATCGTATGCTCCCGTGATGGGGTCATAGGTGTAGGCATATGCAGTGATGGTCGCCTCATCGCCGGGGACCGACGCGTAGGCGTCCTGGTCCCAGGTCGCCGGCCAATCAAAGAAGCCATAGATGGAGGTCAGGTTCCCGTCGTAGAAGTCTTCGTATACCGGCGGCGTGCTCCGGTGCATGAACCAGGGCTCAAGCGTCCCATAGACGAGAACCGGGGTCTCCTGCAGATAGTAGTCATCATCGTTGACAAACCGGACGATTGCGATGTAGCCCTCCTCCGGCATCGTGAAGTTTATGAGCGCGAGGCCGTTCGTGAGGCTGGCGGTACCCGAGTAGGTCTCCGGCTTCATCGCATTGATCTCAGCAAGGAGCGCCTGTGTGTCGCCCTGTTCCGGGGCAGAGAGCGTCCGGGCGCCTGCCGATGAGAGCGAGAGCACCTCGGTCTCGGTCAGCGTGGTGACATAGACGTCAAACTCCTGGCTTACGGTCTTCGCCCCATGGTGCGGGAAGGCCATGATACCGAGGTTGACGCTCTCTCCCGGCGGGCAGATTGCGCGATCAGGGAGCGGGATGACCTCCTGGTACATATACCCCTCCTCGCCAACGTAGATGCTTCCCGCGCTTCTTTCGTTGATCCTCATGTAGTAGTAAGTCACGTCGAGGGGCTGCCCGGCAAGGTTAAGCGAGTAAGCTATGACGCCGTCTACCGGGGCAAGCTGCTCATCGATGATGCTTACTCCACTGGAGTTCCTGACCACGAAGGCGACAGTCTCCTCATAAGCCGAGCCGTCGGCGGCGAGAAGCGGATACTTGATCTCGACGGTCGCGTTGTGAGCCACCGAGTAGTATGCCGACTCATAGATGGGAACGGTTGGATCCGGAGTCGGGGTCGGTGTGACCGCATTCTTGTACGCGTAGTCCTCTAACTGGAGATTACCGTAGGTTATCCGGGCATACACGTCCTCGCCGACGGGGACATCGGATATGTCCACATTATGGTAGGCGTAGCCGTTCGCATCGGTCGTGAGCGTCCGGTTCTCGATGTAGATGTACTGGTGCTGGGAGTTAGCATAGTAGTCATACCATGCGCTGAACGCAAGTTCTTCTCCCGCAAGGGGTGCTCCCGCGGTCGTGTTCCAGAGGACTGCCATGACCGGGAGGGTATCGCCCGTCACGTAGTACGAAGCGAGCGTTCCGCCGATGAGCTCGTGCTTGATCCCGTCCCACTGCTCGGCCCCGTCAAGGCCGCCGGTGGCGTTCACTGCCTCATAGGCGTTGATCCTGCCTGCACCGTAGGCATTGTTCTTCTGCATCACCGGCAGGATGGCCCCGTCTTCACCGATGTGGACTGCCGTCTCCATCAGAGTGGCCTTCACATCGGCGGGCGTAAGCGAGCTGTTGCCCGAGAGCATCAGCGCCGCCGCCCCGGCAACGGCCGGGCAGGCCATGGACGTGCCCTGCATGGAGGCGTACTGGCTTCCGGGGTATGCCGAGATGATCCCGACACCGGGTGCCATGACATCGGGCTTGATGTACGGCGCAGCCCGGTTCACCGGCCCCATGCTGCTGAAGGATGCACGGTAGTCCATCAGGTAGTCGGTGGCACCGACGGTGATGGCATCCTTTGCGGTTCCCGGCACGCCGATGGTGGCGGTACCGAGGCCACCGTCGTTACCGGCGGAGATTACGACGACGGTGCCTCCGGCAACCATGGTGTCGACGGTGGCATCAAGGATGGTTTCACCGTTGGACTGATAGTACTCAGCGAGCCCGGCCTCCAGAATCACGATCTCGGTCTCCCCGGTGTTCGTCACGTTGAGTTCCCAGACACCATCCCAGCCGCCAGTGTTCGAGGCATAGGGTGCCTTGAAGTAGTAGCAGTTCGTCTTCTGGTCGAAGCCGAGCCAGTCGATCTCGGCGCCGCTGGCGATGTTGCCGTTGGCATCCGTGACGGTGATGGTGAGGTTCTCCAGGGGGTCCGCGAAGTAAGCGTCGGCTGCATAGGCCTCGTAGTACGGCTCCTCGACCCTGACCGATCCGAGCACGAACTGGGGCTCATAGAGGGCATCGGAGCTCCCGTACATCTCCGACGAGACTTCGAGCTGGACAGTCCGGCTCTCGCCCTGCATGAGGTAGAAGTCGGTATCAGCCTCGTCGCGTGAGGGGTAGCCACCAAGGCTCATGGAGACGACATCGGCCCCGTTATCGATCGCCCACTGGGCACCGCTGAGAATGGTGCTGAACTGGCCGGAGCCTCCGCTGTTGAGGACTTTCGCCCCGATCAGGTTCGCCCTGGGAGCGACACCCAGCGCCACCTCGAATTCGTCACCGCTGTAATCAACCGTGACCGTGCCGCCTGCCGTCGTACCGGCGCAGTGGGTGCCGTGACCGTGGTCATCGTAGGCAGAGGAGTTGTCACCGCTGATGAAGTCGGCAAATTTGACGACACGGTCGCCGAACGCCGGGTGGTCGCCCTGGATACCGGTGTCGATGACGGCGATCGTCACGCCTTCACCGGTGTTCCCGTTCTTCCAGACGGACGGAGCCTCGATGTAGTCCACGCTCCAGACGGTGGCGTATCCGTTCTCCGGCTGCGAGATGGAGTCAGGGTCGATCGTCGACGCGACCTCTACGACCGGATCATTGAGCGTGACGGTCAGGTCCGGCTCGATGTGGTCGACACCCGGAAGCCCGGCAAGCTGATCGAGCGTTGCTGAATCGGCTTCAAGCCAGACAGCGTTTGCTATCCAGTAGGATCGGGCAGTCTTGAACGCTGCCGGATCGACCGCCCTGACGGTCTGCAACACCTGTGCCTGCCGGCTCAGAGCATCAGCCTTGAGCTCGGCAAACGATCCTGGTTGCTCTGACTGTTCATTTAAGACTAGAAAGACCGGGATCTGTTCTCCCGCCAGCTGAGGCGGGGGTTCTCGTAAGGCAGTCCGATCGTCATCTGGCAGGGCGCCTGTTGTGCCCACCAAAAGCAGAACAAAGAGCAGGATCATCAAACCCGCTCGTAATTTCAACGATTCCATGGTAATCATCAGAACTCAGGTAAATATAGGATAAAGGATCTACTCTAAATATAAATACTTTGGTGTCTGAACCTGATTTTAACCGAACTTCCCGTAGAGATCAGGCACACAGAACCATCCATTCTCGCAATAAATGTTCTTTTCGCCACTATTCACTTCAAGTATGTGACGATATCCTTTAGAACCCTGAGTTTCCTATGACTCTATGACCGGGTGCGAACAGATCACGACTATCAGACACGCTCCACTGTCTACTTTGAAGAAACGGTTCCAGCATTACAGAAGATTGCCCGAAGTGGCCCCGCACCTGATGTTTAGCCGGTTGTGATATAGGGGAATGAGCGTTGTCAGTGCTGCGGAAGCCGTTGGGGTCTCTACCCAGACGGGTTACAACTGGCAGGAGCGCTGGAATTTAGATAGGTTAGTTGGGTTAGTTCCGAAGTACGCCGGTGACCGGGCATCAAACTCACTACCGGGCAGAAAGCCGCTCTGCAGGGAAAACTCCCGGAAAAGAAATCCCGGGCGACCGCCGACATGTGGATGCAGAACAATGACTGAATGATCCGGTCCCAGAAGTCGGTCAGCCTTTACTACCCCATGAGGAATGGTTACCGAACTATCTTAATCTGGTATACCTGTGGCCACAAGGGCATCATGTGATCATTTGAAACAAAACCCAGAGTGCATCCGGTTCGATCCTGCTGAGAGAGGCTCTATTAAAAGAATTTATTCAGGAATACCACAGGCGGTGTAAAAAGGTTCAGGAGAGGGTGATGGTGCAGTCCCGGGTCACCGCACCCCAGTAGCCTTCGCCGGGCTGGAGTTCGGTACTCTGGCCATAGCCCTTCGTCTGGGAGTCATAGCCATACACAAACGACATCGCCCACGACCCTGTAGGGGTTATTGCGATGCTGTCGAAGGCACTTTGACCGGCCGTGCTGCCGATCAGGTTCCACCCCTGCTTGAGGTGTGCCGTGACCGGGCTGATCGGCGTTCCGGTCACTGTGACGGTACAGTCGCGACCTAAAGCGATCCAGTAGGCCCCGCCGGGCACAAGCGACTCAATCCGGGACACGGTCTCGTATCCTTTCGTCGATGAGTTGTATCCATAGATTGCCAGGATGGCGTTCTGGGGGACGGTATACTCTGCGTCGCTGAAGGGGACCGAGACCAGGTTCCAGCCCACCTGCAGGGGGAGGTCTATCTGCTGGGCGGTGCTGGCGGAGATGCTGATGCTGTAACTCCCTGCCGGGAGCGTGGTAGCGTTTGTCGCCTTCATAGCGATGGTGTTCGTCCCGTTGTTCCAGGTCAGGAAGAATTCGCTGCCGGCGAGGAGTGTCGTGTTCCATGCAACCTGCACCGGCTCATCGGAGCGGATGCAGAGTGTCCAGACCTCTTCGGGGTTGGTGTCATCGATGGGGGGTCTGTAGTCGGCAGACAGTGCTTCGAACGGCAGGTCCGTAGAGGTGAAGTAGACCGACTTCTTTGCTCCCGGGGCATCCGGGGGCATGGGGACGTCCAGCCCCGCATCAAACTCGCGGGTCGCGGACTCTGCCGAGCCCAGGGTCACCGTCCGGCCAAAGGTTCCACTGGTGACGCTCAGGGGAACCTCCCAGAGGATGTCCTGCCGGGGGGAGACCGTGATGTAGTCGGCCAGGGTCGTGGTGTTCGACCCGGCACTGTTCGTCACGGTCAGGCTGACGGTGTAGGTGCCCGGCACGGTGTAGGTATGGACCGGGTGCTGCTCGGTGGAGATCGCGCTGTCGCCGAAGGTCCAGGACCATGCGATCGGATTGCCGGTCGAGGTGTCGGTGAACTGGACGGCGAGCGGGGCGAGGCCGGCGGTGGCGTTTGCGGTGAAATTTGCCAGTAGGGTTGAGCCGACGATCTCAAAAGTGACAGTGTTTGAATCATATCCTTTTCCGGCAAAGTCGCTCGTTGACGACCAGACAGCCTTCGCGGTGTAGGGACCGGGCTCGGCGTCACTTAAGGCGATTCCGTGGACGTATACCGTTGAAGCATTGATGGGGACGCCTGACAGGTCCGCCCCGCCGAACTGCTTGAGTCTGCCGCCGCCGGGCGCCGTTATCTCGATATCCACAAAGGCAGCTGCAGGAGTTGTATGGAGGCCTTCAAGGTTGTTCTCCAGCGCAACGTCGACAACAGCGTCACAGGTGAGGGAAGTGCCGTCAACGGAGGTATTCGTGCCGCTCAGGAGAATTTCCAGGCCAGTATATGGCTCCCGGATCTCAACCCAGGGCCAGCCATTGAGGGGGCCGTTGTTTCCCCAGGCATAGTAGCGTCCGGGGATCAGACTCTCGCCGGGCGTCGGATTGAACGAGCGGCAGTCGGGAACGTCGATGGTCGCATTCACTATGCCGACTGAGAAGTTGCTGTAGTGGACCAATTGTTCTACGCTGCCGAGGCTGGTGAGGTTCAGGTCCTCCTCACCGAAGTAGAGCGTGTTACCGCTCAGGATGCCCTTATAGAGGTTGGCGGCGTCGCGGTATCGGATGGGATCGGAGGTGTCGGGGTACAGCACCTGGAACTCACCGGGGACTGGCAGGGCGGCAAAAGATAGGTCTTTGCCGTCTACGCTTGCGAGCACGTCCACGGTGATGTTCAGCAGGCAGGTATCGCCGTGCTCCCCGGTTGCTCTCAGCGTCACGGTGCAGATGGGTACGTCCCCGCTCTGGCCACGGGTGGTGAAGTAACTTATGCGTGCCTTTCCGTTTGTGTTGTTGATATTTGAGGCACCCTCCCAGGGTGACGCAAGGTACATCGCATCAACTGTCACGACGGCCGGATCATAGGTCAGGTCGAGGCATCCCGCACCGACGGCCGATGCGTTGCGGATGGTCAGCAGCGCCTGTGTGGTCTGCCCCTTTGCCGCCCCGGCGTTGCTGAGAACGATGGGCATGGCATCGGCGACGGTGACATAATGCGTCATTGTCGTGACGTTTGAGCCGCCTGCGCCTGTAACGGTCAGGCTTACAGTGTAGGTGCCCGCCGCGGTGTAAGTGTGAATCGGGTGCTGCTCCGTAGAGGTGCTACCGTCCCCAAAGCCCCAGAGCCAGGCGGTCGGATTGCCAGTTGAGAGATCAGTGAACTGGACGGTGAGTGGGGCGGGGCCGGCGGTGACGTTTGCAGTGAAGTTCGCCGCCGGAGCGGGTTCACTGATGGTCACCGTTGCAGTCGAGACCGTGAAGGGTACCGCGTTGCAGGAGTAGGCCTTCAGGATGCTATACTCCCTGTTCGGGATTGTGACAAGAGAACTGCTGCCGGGCGAGCCGATAGCAGTGAACTTCAGTGTGCAGAGAGTAAGATCTTCATTCGCAGGTTTTAAGAGGATGCCGGCAAGACGGGCTTCCCCAGCAGTAACATTCTGGACTCCAAGGTCCTGGAAGGTGATGTTGTCCTGTGGAATCAGCTCAAGTACAGCGGGGTCCCATCTCAGCATGATATTATAGGAGCCGACATTTTCCGCATCGACAAGTGTGATGTTGAGCGCTGCCTGCTCTCCGGCGGGAATTGTCCGGGCGCCGGGAGCGACAATAAGTTCAACGCTACTGTTGGAATCTGTTTCTGAAATGCGGGGTGTCAGGGTATCAAGCCCTACATCGTAGTGCGCAATTATCTGTGCATCTCCGATATCGAGGAAACCGTTCTGATGCAGGTCACCCTGCATGAGGGCAAGTGGTTCGGTAATGTTTCGCAGCCCCACGGCATGCTGAAGAACTGTAAGTGCATCTATGAGGCTCACTCTGCCATCGAAATTTATATCTCCGTATCGAAGGGCTACAATCGGATCCGTTTGAGTGAGTGTGCTCGAGCCTTCGCTGCTGCTGACGGTGAGATTCACGTAATAAATTCCCGCTGCCAGATAGGTGTGGGTGGGGTGCTGCTCCGTCGAGGTGCTGCCGTCCCCGAAGTCCCAGAGCCAGGTGGTCGGGTTGCCGGTTGAGAGATCGGTGAACTGGATGGCGAACGGTGCAATGCCGCTCGTGACATTTGTGGTGAAAGCAACGGCATGCACTCCCTGTCCTTCCACAACCAGAACTGCATCCGCAGTTTCAGGTGCATACCTGCCGCTGGCATCGTCGTCGACCTCTGCCGTGACGATCGTCAGGCCTGTCTCCCCGGCAATATCGCCACGAACTGTCAGGGTGCAGAGGGTGACGTTCGTTGCGCCGGCCTCGACTGAGTTCATGAGATCGGCTGCCTGCAGGTCGACGGCATCTGCCGGCAGGGTGACGTTCGTCGCCATGAACGCCCAGGAGGGGTAGGAGAAACCGACGATCTCGCCGACGGAAGTATTGGTGAGCGTAACTCTGATATCGAACTCGGAAAGACCGGTGGGAACTCTATTGAGGACGACATCAAATTCAGTCATCTCCCCGATCTGGATCTCCGATCTGGCGGGATCAAATGAGAGGATGGTATCTGCAGAATGTATCCCGGTCTCCAGGCGCCACACATCGTTCATGTAGCCATCATTGTTCCGGCCGCCCATGAGGACGATGCTGCCATCGGGCAGAACCACGCCGGTGTGGTCAAATCGCGCGGACCACCCGGCGCTTGTGGTGGTCTGCGTCCAGGTTGCGCCGTTGTCCGTCGACTGCCAGATATCACTCATGTAGCCGTCGTTGTTCTGGCCACCCATGAGGACGATGCTGCCGTCAGGGAGCGCAACGCTCGTATGGTCGGAGCGTGGCGACCATCCGGCGCTTGCGGTCATCTGCGTCCAGGTTGCGCCGTTGTTCGTCGACCGCCAGACATCACTCATATACACGATGCCGGCGTCGACATGGTGACTCCAGCCACCCATGAGGATGATACTGCCGTCAGGAAGCGCAACGCTGGTGTGCCCCTGTCGTCCGGGCCATCCAGCGCTCGCGGTCATCTGCGTCCATGTCGCGCCATTGTCCGTCGACCGCCACGCATCACATATATACTTGTCGCTGTTCCGGCCGCCTATCAGGGCGATACTGCCATCTGGCAGAACCACGCTGGTGTGCTCGGATCGTATCGACCACTCGGCGCTCGCGGTCACCTGAGTCCAGGTCGCACCGTTGTCCGTCGATTGCCACACGTCATTCGCGTAATAGCCTTTCCAGCCGCCCATAAGGATGATGCTGCCGTCAGGGAGTGCAACACTACTGTGTTCAGCTCGCCGCGACCACCCGGCGTTCACGGCCATCTGTTCCCATGTCACCCCGTTGTCCGTCGACTGCCAGACATCGTTCGTGTAGCCATCAGAACTCCCGCCGCCCATGAGGAAGATGCTGCCGTCGGTACATACCACGCTGGTGTGCCCATAGCGTGGCGACCACCCCTCGCTCGCGGTCACCTGTTCCCACGTGCCGCCATTGTCCGTCGACCGCCAAACGTCGTTTCTGGCTTCAGGATAGTGGTCACTACCACCCAGCAGGACGATGCTGCCATCAGGAAGCGCAACGCTTGCGTAGCCGGAGCGTGGCGACCATTCGGCGCTATCGGTGATCTGTGCCCAGGTTGTGCCGTTATCTATCGATCGCCAGACGTCGTTCGTATAACCACTGCCCATGAGGACTATGCTGCCGTCGGGGAGTGCAACGCTCGTATGGTCGGAGCGTGGCGACCATCCGGCGCTTGCGGTCAACTGTTCCCACGTAGCACCGTTATCTGTCGACTCCCAGACATCATTCCTGCTACAATTATCATAACCCCCCATGAGAACGATGCCGCCGTCAGGGAGCGCCACACTGGTGTGACCGGAGCGCGGCGACCATTCGGCGCTCTCGGTCATCCGTTCCCACGTAGCACCGTTGTCCGTCGACCGCCAGACATCGTTCCTGTAACCATCAGAACCCCAGCCGCCCATGAGGACAATGGTGCCGTCGGGGAGCGCAACGCTTGTGTAACCGGAGCGTGCCGACCACCCGGCACTCACGGTCACCTGTTCCCACGTAGCACCGTTATCCGTCGATCGCCAGACATCGTTCCTGTAGTCCCCATTGCTGTATCCCCCCATGAGGACGATGGTGTCGTCCGGGAGCACAACACTCGTGTAGCCGGAGCGTGCCGACCACCCGGCACTCTCCGTCATCTGCGTCCAGGTTGTGCCGTTGTCCGTCGACTGCCAGACATCATTTCCGGCTTCAGCATAATGGTCACTACCTCCCATGAGGATGATGCTGCCATCAGAGAGCGCCACGCTGGTGTGACCGGAGCGTGCCGACCACTCGGCACCATCGGTCTCCTTCAGCTCAGTCCAGGGACCTGTGAGGTCGCCGTCGCTGGAAGACAAAACCGGACCAGCGTGCCCCACTTCTGGATTATCGGTAACCAAAATGTTCGTGACCTGTACTCCAGTGTAATCTGTCACCGGCGATTCGTGCGCTGCTGCAAACGGCACCAGCGCTACCAGCGCTAAAAGCACCACAAGGAAGAGAGTCTGCTTCATCAAATCATCTATCCTTGATGCCAATCCAGCGGGCGAGGTCCTGCATGTCAAGGCGACGAGAGAGGGAGTCGTTGAAGCAGAGATCGGGATACCGGAATCTCTGGGTAATGTGCCCGTTATATCGGTGCTGGTCGATGAAAACTTCCCGCCTGGGAAATTGTGCCGTTCAGGAGGCCCGGGATGGCTATCAGACTATGGATGATAGTCATTTTTCATGTACGGAAAAATGTTTCTCTTTAACTATTAGACCAAAAAACTCTTTTCTTCTGAATCACTCTCAAGAAATGACATTTCATTCAGAGAAGGGTCCGGAGGGCCTCTCGGAGTTGCCGGGGTGGCTCAATTTCTGCTGCTCATATCTGCGCGCCGCCAGTCGGCAGGGCAGTTTGATCCGGGGAACGCCACTTCCCCGGTTGGACGGACGCAGAAGCCGTGGCCTTATCCGGACATTCACCAGGAAAATGTCCTGATCATCTCGACTCCCCCGGTATACTGCATGCCCAGAATTGATGCCCTGTCCCCAGGACAGGCGGTCCCGGTTGATGGAGGCACAGTGTGAACACCGTTTGTTCTCGATTGGTGCCCGGTCTCAGTGGTTCCTCTGGCTAAAAAGGTTCAGGGAAGGGTGATGGTGCAGTCCCGGGTCACCGCACCCCAGTAGCCTTCGCCGGGCTGGAGTTCGGTACTCTGGCCATAGCCCTTCGTCTGGGAGTCATAGCCATACACAAACGACATCGCCCACGACCCTGTAGGGGTTATTGCGATGCTGTCGAAGGCACTTTGACCGGCCGTGCTGCCGATCAGGTTCCACCCCTGTTTGAGGTGTGCCGTGACCGGGCTGACCGGCGTTCCGGCCATCACGACAGTACAGTCCCGACCCGAAGCGACCCAGTAGGCCCTGCCGGGCACAAGCGACTCAATCCGGGATACGGTCTCGTATCCCTTCGTCGATGGGTTGTATCCGTAGATTGCCAGGATGGAGTTCTGGGGGACGGTATACTCTGCGTCGCTGAAGGGGACCGAGACCAGGTTCCAGCCCACCTGCAGGGGGAGGTCTATCTGCTGGGCGGTGCTGGCGGAGATGCTGATGCTGTAACTCCCTGCCGGAAGGGTGGTAGCGTTTGTCGCCTTCATAGCGATGGTGTTCGTCTCGTTGTTCCAGGTCAGGAAGAGTTCGCTGCCGGCGAGGAGCGTCGTATCCCATGTCACCTGCACCGGCTCATCGGAGCGGATGCAGAGTGTCCAGGACTCTTCGGGGTTGGCGTCATCAATGGGGGGCTTATAGTCGGTAGAGAGCTCTCCGAATGTCGGGTCTGTAGAGGTGAAGTAGACCGACTTCTTTGCTCCCGGGGCATCCGGGGGCATGGGGACGTCCAGCCCCGCATCAAACTCGCGGGTCGCGGACTCTGCCGAGCCCAGGGTCACTGTCTGGCTGAACGTTCCACTGGTGACGCTCAGGGGGACCTCCCAGAAGATATCCTGCCCGGATGCCGGGACGACCGTAATGCAGTCGGTTTGGGTCGTGGTGTTCGACCCGGCACTGTTTGTCACGGTCAGGCTGACGGTGTAGGTGCCCGGCACGGCGTAGGTGTGGACCGGGTGCTGCTCGGTGGAGATCGCGCCGTCGCCGAAGGTCCAGGACCAGGCGGTCGGGTTGCCGGTCGAGGTGTCGGTAAACTGCACGGCGAGCGGAGCCGGGCCGGAGGTGATGTTGGCGGTGAAATTTGCATCCATACCTGTGGTTGCTTCTATTTTTACAGTCAGCGTACCCGACCATCCTGACGATCCGTCGTTACTATCGGTAGCCTTTGCCTTCACGAGATATGACCCTAGGTTGCTCCAGCTGTGCGAAGCAATTACCGTGCTGCCCGAATTGACAAAGTTTGTCTCCGATGTTTGACCGTCACCCCAGTCAAAAGCGTACTTGATCTGGTCGCCGTTTGGATCGGTTGCAGAGGTCACGTACGCATAGAGTGTCCCTGGCTCCCCTGTGATCTCACCATAAGGGGTGGATGGTGTGTTCGGAGGATTGTTTTCTGGCTCTATTTTTACAGTTAACGTGCCTGACCATCCAGACGATCCACCGTTGCTATCACTAGTCTTCGCCTTTACGGCGTATGTGCCTGCGGTACTCCAGCTGTGTGAAGCGATTGCCGTGCTACCTGAACTGACAAAGTTTGTCTCCGATGTTTGACCGTCACCCCAGTCAAAGGCGTACTTGACCTGGTCGCCGTTTGGATCGGTTGCAGAGGTCACGTACGCATAGAGTGTCCCTGGCTCCCCCGTGGTCTCACCGTAGGGAGTAGATGGCATGTTCGGGGGAGTGTTAGTGTTTGCTGCTTCTATTGTCACGGTCCGTGCACTTGACCATCCTGACGATCTACCTTTACTGTCGGTAGCCTTCGCCTTCACAAGGTATGACCCCGAGTTGCTCCAGCTGTGTGAAGCAATTGCCGTGCTACCCGAACTGACAAAGTTTGTCTCCGACATTTGGCCATCGTCCCAGTCAAAGATGTACTTGACCTGGTCGCCGTTCGGATCGGTTGTAGAGGTCACGTACGCATAGAGCGTTCCTAGTTCCCCCGTGATCTCACCGTAAGGGCTGGATGGTGTGTTTGGAGGATTGTTTTCTGATTCTATTTTTACGGTTAACGTACCTGACCATCCAGACGAACCGCCGTTGCTATCAGTTGCCTTCGCCTTTACGGCATATGTGCCTGCGGTACTCCAACTGTGTGAAGCAATTGCCGTGCTGCCCGAACCGACGAAGTTTGTCTCCGACGTTTGACTGTCACCCCAGTCAAAGGTATATTTGACCTGATCACCGTCTGAATCGGTTGCCGATGTCGAGTAGGAGTATGGCACCCCGTATGTCCCTGAAGTTGGTCCGGAAGGAGCTGACGGGGTGTTCGGAGGACTGGCCGCCTTTGTTTGGAAGTATAGCCTGTATGAGAATTCACTTGCTTGTCCCGCTTTGTGCGCTTGCATATTCCAGCGATACTTCTCCCCGCTTACCAGGATCCCACTAGGAACTGTCCACGATGTACCGTAGATTGGGCTTTCACCTACGACAAGAGAACTGGAGCCATATGGGTCCTCGCTGACATAAATGGAGTAATAGTCTGCCCCACCTTGGCTTGCCTCCCATTGGAATGTTGGGGTAAGTGTATCGATTGTAATCCCCCGCTCTGATACAACACCTGGGTAGACTGGAGATGGAGGGTTTAGGGTTGCTAGCTTTTCTCCACTATACACTCGGATGTTCCAAATCCTATTTGCGGGGTCATAAATCGAATTTGATGGGTTGTACTTCGTTGCGTACCTGTTTTCGTTTAATCTATGAACCTGTCCATCCCAGGGATCGTTTAGGATATATATGTTATTACTCTCATAGCCTGTTATTACAACAAAGTGCGTTCCGCCATCGGCGGTGGGAGCATCTAGATTGACATTTGCAATAACGGGGCACCCCGCATTAAGCTCTGAATTAATCTTATTCAAATCGGCTAGTTTACCCTCGTATGGTATTTTTTCAACACTATGGATATTATCACTGAAATCTACAGATCGATCCCAGTTTATCAGGTCGTAATTTGTATAACCACTGTTTGCTATTAACCAGTTGTTTAAAGTTTTTGGATTGACGTCTACACCATAATACTTAAAAACCATTGCTGTAGACGTTAACGCACATCCATAACCTCCTATTGTACCTGGATCTGGGTTACTTGCATATCCAAGCCTGTCATCTCTCCAAGTTGGATCCCTCTGAGAATATAGAGGAACATCGTTATTGGTAGCCGTCACGGTCTGAACAATGCTCTCGCCTTTAGCCACATCAAAATCAACTATGGTGTTATTCTCTGACGTTACGTACGGGGGGGTGGTTACGGAGTCAGCAAATGATAAACTATCGGCTGTCGTAGGTTCTGGTACCAAGGAGACTCTAGGACTTATCGGAACTGGAGGATTCGGGGAGAATCCAACAGTACTGGTCGTACTCATTTCCATCGCTATAACTGGCGGCATCATCGCTACCAGTGCAAAAAGCACCACGAGGAGGACTAACTGCTTCATCATGCACCCTCGATGCCGACCCGTTCCGGAGCCCCTGCTTGCTAGAGAGGAGAGAATGTGAATCTTAACGCAGGCAGTGTCGGAAATCCCAACTGGTTTGGGGATTGTGCGGGTGTATTGGTGATGATCGATGAACGCTTCTCGTTTAGATAGGCCAGTCTCTCAGGATGCCGGATCGGCTATCTGACTCTGAACGATATTGATCTCCGGGCAAGGAAAAACATTTCTCTTTTAGGTCGTGACCTGCAAATTCTTTCCGCTGGAATCGCTCCCTTGAAATGACATTTCATGCGAAGAGAGGCACCGGGGGTGCCCCGCCGAACCCCCGGGTAGGCCCCGCCTCCACCCCCCACCTGCGCGCGCTGCCTGCCGGTCCCGGTGTCCTCTGCTGGCGAAACGCCTTCTGGTATCTTGCGCCGAAAATCCAGTCCTGCCGGGACACCCTGCGATAAAAAGAAGAACCGTGGACGGCACCGGGTCGCCCGGCCGCTATCGCTTCACCTTTCTGGGGCAAGGAGGCCCCCTGCGCAAGCTGGGGGAGGAATTGCCCCTCAACGAGGAACCACACTTTCGCCCCGCGTGACTATTCTTCATGACAGATGGCACCGAAGTATCCTCTCACTGGCACTGCGAGTGGTCAGCAATTATCTCCACCCTTTGAAGAAGGTGTACCGGATCCTCGACCGACTCGTGTACCATGCGAAGAGCATGTACAACGCCCGGCAGCACTGCGCAAACTACCAGGAGAACTTGCGCGTGATGCCGGCGCTTCGCCCGGACCTGGTTTCAAAGGTCGAGATCCTCGTTGGCTCGTACCTCCCGTTCACCCGGAAGAAAACGTCCCCCCACAAGGACCTCTGCAACTACGCCCAATCCCGGCCGAACGAGAACTTCAGCCTGCTGCACAACAATGTCGCCCAGCAGACTCTCCGGTCGGTGGAAGAGGCATACAAGAGCAATTTTGTGCTGCTCACGCGATATGCTGTCGGGGAGCTGGAGCACCACCCCGGATCCCCGAAGTACCTCCCCAATGACGGGCGATACAAACTGGCGTACACCCGGGCGCGTCTCGCGATCCGCAACGGGGCCGTCATGCTCGGCATTTCCCACATGTTCAAAAAGCAGCACGGCCTGACGGGAAAGGAGCTGAAGTTCCCGATCCCGCTCTGCGTCAAGCCGCACCAGACCCGGGAGGTCACGATCCTCCCCGTCAACAACGGGAAGGCTTACCGGATCGAGTTCTGTTATTCCATTCCCTCCCGGTCCAAAGACCTTGACCCGAACCAGTACCTCGCTATCGACCTCGGGCTCAACAACGTTGCGACGATAGTTGAATCCGCCACCGGGACTGCTGTCATCCTTGACGGGAAGTACCTCAAATCGATTAACCAGTGGTATAATAAAGAGAACGCACGGTTGCAGAGCATCAAGGACAAGCAGGGTATTCAGGGGATCACGACGCGGCAGGCACGATTGGTCATGAAGCGAGACTGCAGGATCCATGAAGCCGTGAACCGGTACGTGATCCGGATCGTGCGCTATGCCGTCGAGCGGAAGATCGGCACCGTGATCCTGCCCCGCTGGGAGGGATCAAGGACAAGATCCGGCACGGCAAGCGGGGCAATCAGAACTTCGTCCAGATCCCCTTCCACAAATTCCGGCAGAAGTTGAAGAGCAAGTGCGAGGTGTTCGGAATACGGTTCGATGACTCCACTCGGAGGCATACACCTCCCAGGTAGACGCTCTCGCGCTCGACCCGATCCGGAAGCCCCCCTATGGGAGGAAGCGGCGGGTCAAGCGAGGGCTGTATCAGAGCAGCACGGGGACCCTGATCAATGCTGACGTGAACGGCGCGCTCAACCATGCCCGCAAGGTAACTGGTGATTCGTCGACCGAAGGGAGCGTGAGCACCGTTAGGTGCGATTCCGTGGTTGCACGGATAATCAGTAGCGGCCGCGTCAACCGGCCGGTGCGAATAAGGGCAGCTTTTCAACTGCCAACCTTCGCACGGATTAAAGTGCAGCCCTGCGATCCGGACCCGATCCCGGCTGCAAGCTCCCTCCGTTAGGGCGGGGTAGTTGACTCTTCCTTGATCCACCCCATCGTGACGTACCAGTCGTACTCGTGGCGCCAGAGGTCGCGGTTCGCCACGACGAGCCGGCGGAAGTAGTCCCGCCGCTGCCGGTGGACCTCCTCCTGGTCGGGGTACCGGTGCTCCCCCCGGATCGATTCGGCGAGCTTCTTCCCGAGCGCGAATGCCTCGTTCTCGGCCCGCTCGAGCGCGGTCGGATCCCACCCTACGGCGACGCCGACCCCGCCGATCGCAGTCGCCCCCAGGTTGGTCAGGGCGTGGTTCATGTAGGCGACGACATCGTCCTGATGGCTTCCGCCCGCGGTGCAGACGGAGCAGCCGAACTTGCCGGTGAGCATCTGGCAGTGGATGGCGTCCGCCATGCGGTCGAAGACCGCCTTTAAGGGGGCGGTGACCGAGTCGATGTAGTTCGGCGAGCCGAGGACGATCCCGTCGGCGTCGAGGATGTCGTTGAAGAGGTCCGGGAAGTCGTCCATCAGGCTGCAGTCGCCGGTCGCGTAACAGGAACCGCACGCGGTGCAGTACTCGATCCGGAGCGTGTAGAGGTCGACGAGCTTCGTCTCTGCCCCTTCCTCCCGGGCACCTGCGAGGACGGCTTTTACGAGGCGCAGCGTCCTGCTCGCCTCCCCCCGGGGGCTTGCATTCAATCCGAGGACTTTCATGAAAAATCAGAGCTCCTGTATGCAGGGGATTACAGCAGAGGCAGGATAAAAGTGTCGATCCGGCCGCAGGAGCGGCCGTCACCGCGCCGGGCGGCGGAGGTACTCCCCGGCCGTCGTCACCCGGGCGTAGGTCCCGTCGAGCGCCGCCATGAACGAGGCGTGCACCATCCCGGCCGGCACCGCGACCCCGCCGAAGGTCAGGCCGCAGGCGGCGCAGGCATCGGCGATCACCGTGCAGGCGTAGCCGAGGTCGCGAGCGGCGCGGGTCGTGGCGTCGATGCACATCTGGCTCATCGCGCCGCAGATCACGAGGTCCGTCACCCCCTCCGCCGCGAGGAGCGCGGCGAGGTCGGTGCCGAGGAAACTGTTCGGCCGGTTCTTCTCGACGACCTGCTCCCGGGGCAGCGGGCGAACGCTGCCGTGGATCTCCGCACCCGGCGTTCCGGGAAGGAAGAACGTCGCCCCGGGCCGCGTGGCGACGTGGCGGACGAAGAAGACCGGGCGGCCGGATTCCCGGAACGCGGCGAGGAGGCCGGCGGCGTTTGCGGCGGCCGCATCCATCCCGGGGAGTTCCATTTCTCCGCCCGGGAAGTAGTCGTTCTGGACGTCGACGAGGAGGAGGGCTTCCGTCATGCTCAGGAGATTGTCCGCGAAGAGGGATGAAGGATGCGAAGAGGCGGGCACGTTGCAGCGTGCCGTACCGCCTTTCTCATCAGAACCGGCATGGCGGCGATTGGGGCATACTGCAGGGGCGCCTGTTGCGTCGTCATATCCGGCATCGGAGCGCTCGTGTCGAACCGGGCCAGGGAGAGAGCACCCTGCCGGGGGTTGCAGCCCCAGTACTTCGTTGATTTTGACATCTGGCATCGAGCGATACGGCCTCACGCGACGACTTAAAACGGATTTAGCAGCACTTGGACCCCCGGATTTCGCACTTCGAAGCCTGATGGCTTCTCGAACTCCGGACGTCCCGTCCGTCGTCCTTCGCACCTGACGGTGCTCGAGCTCTGGCCCTTCGGGCCATCGCACGTCGCGGCTTTACGTCTCGCACTTTAGGTGCTCAAGCTCGCTTGCGCTCGCACTTCGCGTGAGTCGATAAGTTGGGTCATCTGGAGGCGATTCAACCTCCGGAGGAGGGATTCAACAAAACCGGTATGACTTGCTTTCTGTCTGAGTCTCTGTCTGAAGCACTCCTCCAGAAACTTCAACCTAAGGGTTTATCGGTACCTGGGCCCACCTACAGGTATTTGACGCCTGTAGTGGTCTGATCCATGGATGTGGACCGTTGGTAACTACCGCATGCACGGGGACAACTGCAATACGGGCGTCAAGACCCCGGAACCCCCGACGGAGGAGAGCGACGACCTGGTGAAACTGCTCCGTCCGGCATCGGGCGGTCCCGGCGGCGGTGGGGGAGACACAGGAGAGGCTTAAAGGAGGAGCTGACCCAACCATTCATGCGGACAGGGCGTTCGGGAGGAAAGGGCGATGTCTGGGGATCTGATTGTTCAACTGCGGGAGATGATGGAGCTTCCGGAAGAAACCGAATGCGTCGAATTCAAGGAAGCAAAGAACGATTACGGCTTCGATAAAATCGGCAAATACTTCTCAGCATTGAGCAATGAAGCCAATCTGCATGGGAAACCGGCGGGCTGGCTGGTCTTCGGTGTCACCGATAGATCGCCGAGAATGATTGTCGGCTCAAATTACCGTCTCACCCCGCCCGGTCTCGATCGTCTCAAAGAGGAGATTGCGCAGCATACGAACCACCGTATAACGTTTGTCGCCGTCCACAACCTTGCGGTCGATGAGAAGCGGGTGGTGATGTTTGAGATTCCTCCGGCTTCCCGCGGCGTTCCGACCACATGGAAGGGTGTTGCATACGGTCGGAGCCATGAATCCCTCGAACCTCTTGCCCTCTATGAGATTGAAGAGATACGCAGGCAGGCTCCTCAGGATGACTGGTCGGCGATGATCCGCGAAGGTGCCACGCTTGCGGATCTCGATCCTGAGGCTATTGCCTTTGCACGGGAAAAGTACAAAGAGAAATACCGAGAGAAACACCAGGATCGTGCAAAAGAGGTCGACGAGTGGGACGACCTGACCTTCCTTACGAAGGCGAAGGTCTGTAATCAGGGTCGGATTACGAACACTGCGGTCCTTCTCCTTGGAAAAAGCGAGGCAGCGTCCCTCCTCTCACCCGCAATCGCGCATATCACCTGGGTTCTCAGGGACAAGGACGAGATCGAGGTCGATTATGCTCACTTCGGCCCACCGCTGATCCTTGCCGTCGACAGGGTTTTTAGCAAGGTCCGAAATCTCACAGTCCGCTATATGTCAGGAGAGACGCTGTTCCCCCTTGAGGTGACGCAGTATGACCCCTGGGTGATCCGTGAAGCGTTGCACAACTGTATTGCCCACCAGGACTATCGGCAGGCTGCCCGCATTACGGTGACCGAGAGGCCGGGCTCCCTGATGTTTACCAATCGCGGCGAGTTCATTCCCGGAACAGTCATGAGCGTGATTGAACGGGATATGCCGTCCGATCAGTATCGAAATCCTTTCCTTGCCGGCGCCATGGTCGAGTTGAACATGATCGATACCATCGGCAGCGGGATCAAGCGGATGTTTAGAATACAGCGGGACCGCAATTTTCCGATGCCTGACTACGATCTCGATGAAGAAGGTGTGGTGCGGGTCACGATCCCTGGCCGGGTGATTGACGAGAGGTATACCCGGATGCTGATCGAGCGGAAGGATCTGACCCTGATGGATGTGAT
>ERZ795032.759-NODE-759-length-28951-cov-6.530177_pt1 | contig 28951 bp, 19 predicted proteins | sample MGYA00375124_ERZ795032 | MGnify/ENA primary metagenome ERZ795032 (study PRJEB30167, sample SAMN05720154) | activated sludge metagenome | isolation source: Anaerobic digester | place: China | collected 2015-12-16 ...
TCGATTCAAGTGAAAGTACAAGGGGGTATTTGTCATGTTATTGGGATAGGTTAATGATCTTATCAGATCTGAATCACCCAACAGACTTTTGCGGCGAGTTTTGCCGCCCACCTTCGGCGTCTTCACCAGTCATTCTGTTTTGGCAGCTGCAGCGACACAACACACCTCACTGCCCGGCACCTCCTGGTCATCGAGATTCCGTTTTTTGATATCATTCAGATAACTTCGCAAAACCAACCTGTTATAGTTGTATGCAAAAGCCGTACCAACTTCAGATCACTGCGGCAGAATTTTTACATCCTGACTGCTGAGACAGTAATTCTTATCAGGAGTCGCAATGTCATAAATGCTGGTCTGATTAGCCTGAACAGTAAGGGAATCGCGTCCAGCAACAAAAGCGTTGTTTGTCTTGATCGGATAAATCACCACTTTAGATCCCACAATCTTTGCCTCGGCACCATCGACTATTGCGCTCAATAAACCGGTCGCACTATCAATATTAGTATTCACAACCCCGGTGAAATCTATGTTAGATACTCCAAGTTTTCTGCTGAATGACAGATGCAACTCGTCGCTGACATTCTGAAAGTCGACTTTACCCGACTGGTTTTTGTCAACCCACTTAACGCTTACCAGGGCAAGAGGCGGCTGGTAAGGAACGTTAATGTTATCAAACTTTCCCGTAGTGTCGTCTTTTCGGTCAGGTCCGGTAGAATAGACAATCCCCCCACTAGGTTCAACAACATAAGGAGCACCCCAAGGATCTATAGGAGACTTATTCAGGTAACGACCGGTCAAATCGCTGACATCAAGCTTGACATAATCACCCTCGCGAGTTTCATACACGGCCAAAGCTCTGGCGATCTCTTCGAGATCCGCCTTGGCCTTGGCAACGCGCGACTCTTCAACATAGTTCTGAACGTATGGCAGCGCAGCGCCAGCCAGAACAGCCAAAATAGTAATAACAACCAGCAATTCTATCAAAGTAAAGCCTTTTTTCATATTCTTCTCGACTTTCAAAATTTTTACTGCGGCAGAATTATAACGTCCTGGCTACTCAAGCAATAGTTCTTATCAGGCGCTGCAATATCATAAATGCTGGTCTGATTAGCCTGAACAGTAAGGGAATCGCGTCCAGCAACAAAAGCGTTGTTTGTCTTGATCGGATAAATCACCACTTTAGATCCCACAATCTTTGCCTCGGCACCATCGACTATTGCGCTCAATAAACCGGTCGCACTATTAATATTAGTATTCACAACCCCGGTGAAATTTATGTTAGATACTCCAAGTTTTCTGCTGAATGACAGATGCAGTTCGTCACTGACGTTCTGGAAGTCAACTTTACCGGACTGGTTTTTGTCGACCCATTTAACGCTTACAAGAGCCAAAGGCGGCTGATAAGAAACGAAAATATTGTCGTATTTATCTGCAGGCACAGCATCTTTGCGGTCAGGGCCAGCGGAATAAACAATGCCACCCTTGGGATCAACAACGTATGAAGCGCCCCAGGGATCTATAGGGGACTTATTCAGGTAACGACCGGTCAAATCGCTGACATCAGTCTTGGCATAATCGCCCTCGCGAGTTTCATAAACAGCCAGAGCGCGGGCGATTTCTTCGAGATCGGCCTTGGCCTTGGCGATACGCGACTCGGCAACGTAGTTCTGCACGTAGGGCAGAGCGGCGCCGGCGAGAATTGCCAGAATGGTAATGACCACCAGCAGTTCAATAAGTGTGAAACCTCTTCTCAACATAAAAATGAAATCTCCTTCTAGAGAATTGTTACCTGAACGACGTTATCGTCACGTTTTGACTGGAAATGCAGTAATTGGCAGCCCCCGGCGCCCGGTCACGAATGCCGGCACCATCATAAACCCACAGAGAATCGCTACCAGGCCCAAAAACATCTTTGAGACCACCATCGATCGCAACCGTCATCAAGTTACCGGATGAGTCTAGCTTCAAAGAGCTCCAGTCCATGGCGGTGGTGATGCTGGGCGCAGTCCAGCGGAAATATTTGTGCGCCTCGTCAGGCGAAACCAGCGCCGGGCTGGTGGCCACGATCTTTCTTGAAAACATCAGCTGGAGATAATCGCTGACATTCTGGGTATCAACGGCCCCAGAATTATTGGCATCCACCCATTTTACCGAAACCAGCGCCAGGGGCGGCTGGTAACTCACGGCGATATCGTCGAGATTATTATCGATGCGATCAGGGCCGCTCGAAAAAACAATGCCGGCACCGGTTGCAACCGCATAAGACTTGCCCCAGGGGTCAATGGGCGACGAATTCAGGTAGCGGCCAGTCAGGAGCCTGAGAGTCGAGTCATTATAAGTGCCCTCTCTGGTTTCATAAACCGCCAGGGCTTTCTTGATCTCTTCAAGATCTGATTTTGCCTTCGCAATGCGGCTCTCTGCCACATAATTCTGCACATAGGGAAGCGCCGCCCCCACCAGAATGGCGAGAATCGTGATTACCACCAGCAGCTCGATCAGCGTAAAACCAGATCTTTTAAACAATTTTCCCTCCAGAATTCATACCTGATCTTAAAAAGTAACCCAGTAACACAGCTTAGTCAACTTTTACCGAATCTTTTCAATTTATAAATAAATATTTCTTTATCTTTTTATAAGAATTTTTACCTTAACCCGCAAGTAATGTACCTTCTTTTTGCTTCACAAAGCCCCAACATTTCGCATCACAGGGCTAAAACAGCAACCCAACTGACTTAACCAACCACTCCGACAGCAATCATGACTTAACGTAAAACACACCTTGTGATTTTTTTGCACACAATTATCGGGGAATTTCGCACACTCAAACTAGAGGCAAAAAAACCGCGCCCAGGAAATTTTCCCTGTAAAAATACAGAATTTTTTATCATCTCAAATTTCACTTTTTGCGTTTTTCAATAACCAGGTTGTCAACCCGGCCAAGACGCTGGGGTTTTGGCGAATAATCCACAATAGACTCAATATACTGACGCGGAAACAGCTTGGTTTGCCCCGGAACCAAAGACGGTGCCAGTGGCGGAGCAAAGTCGATTCTTGCCTTGAAGTGATTATCACCAGGTCTGACAACAGCCGAACCCAGAGCCTTTTTCGGGAGGTCGGTTTCAAAGTCTATCCCCATCGGCTCCCTCAGCTGGGCCGGACGGGAAAAGGTCAGCTCGATATAATCGCTGATATCGACCAGATTGTTCAGATTGGCATCGACGTATTCGGCTCTGGTGATAAAAAAGCTGTGGGGCAGGTAATAAACTGCGATGTCGTCACTCTCAGAAGCGACATTCGTCGTCTGCGGCCGACCATCAGGGCCGCACGAAAAAACTATACCCTGTTTTGCATCATGGAGATAATAAACGCCCCAGGGGTCGCGCGGCGGCTCCTTTTCGAGGTAGGTTCCGATAAAAGTTCCGAGCGCCTGCGGCGAAAAAACCTCTGTTTCAAACTGCCTGGATTCCTTGATATTATAGAGACGCACCGCCTTTACCAGCTCGTCGATATCGGCACGGGCCCGGGTGATTCTGGTGCTGGCAATGTGGCGGCGGTACTCTTCGATTGCAAAAATCAGCAGGGCAGAAATGATCAGCAGGGTTACCAGCAACTCTATCAGCGCAAAACCCTTGTCAAATCTGCGTTTCATCAAAACAACCCGCTTTCTTCAGTTCTTTACGGAACTTAATATATCAGATTCCCGCTTGCGCGGGAATGACGATACTTATTCGCTAGATTCCCGCCTTCCCCCTTCGGGGACAAGCGCGGGAATGACGACCACCCGACCCCTTCGACAAGCTCAGGGACCGAATGAACCGGTCAGTTCAGGCCAACGGTCACGGAATCCTGGGAGGGAACTTCTTCGTCTAGATAATCAACATTCACAAGCCTTGGAGTGACCAGCATGATCATTTCAGAGTTATTGGTCTTGTTGTTATTGTGCGTCAGAAGGGTTTTCAGCAAAGGCACCTTGTTGAGAAGCGAAGGCGAATTCTTCTGTTCCGAGCCCTGGTGATTGATAAGGCCGCCAAGAACTACCGTTTCACCGTTCTTGATACGAACGTAGGTCTGAGTGTTTCTTTCCGAGCGATGAATCTGACCATCTTCGTTGATATTGAGAACAGAATCGACGGTGGTGTTGAGTTCCATGCTGATTTCGTTGTCGCGGGTGATTTCGGGCGTCACTTCGAGTCTGATACCAACCTGAACATCGCGGTATTCTTTATACACCTGGGGAGTATATCCCAGGTAGCTGTTACTGGCGTTTTCATATCTGAAATACGGCACCGGAATCACCTCACCGATATTAATCGAGGCTTTTTTACCATGCACAGCCCTTATCTTCGGGCTGGCAAGCACCTTCGCCTTGCTTTCCTGTTCGAGGAAATCGAGTGTGGCCGGCAGAGCATAGTTGCTTGGCAGACGACCGATGTCACCGACATTGATCTTGTAGCCATCGAGTTTGATGCCAAGCTGACGCAGGCTGGTACGGTTGATTTCTACCAGTTTGACTTCGATAACCGCCTGCTTAACTTTTTCATCGACGCTCTCGATGATCTTTTCGATGAGGTTGAGATTCTCCACAGTATCATACACAGAGAGCGTATTGATTCTTTCGTTCAGCGAGAAGTTGCCGGTATCGATCTTTTCAGCGAGAGATTTGCTGCTGCTGATCATCTTGACAACCTCTTCGGGCTTGGCATTGATCAGTTTGAAAGTGCGATACTGCTTTTTCCCGAATTCGCTGGCGCTGTCCTTTGCCAGAATGACGAAAGTATTGTCGTTATGCGGTTTCTTAACCAGTCCGTTGGTTTCGATCAGCAGATCGAGCAGTTCATCGAGATTGAGGTTTTCGACATAAAAGTTAACCTGTTTATCCTGCACGCTTTCGTGAATGATCAGGTTGATATTCATCATCTTTGAAAGTGTCTGCAGCGCATCTTTAAGGCTCAGATCGCGGAAAAGAAGTTCGCGTGCCATCCTGCTGCTGTCAGTGCCGAGCGAGATGACCGTCAGATCGCGGCCCTTCAGAGTATATTGAAAGTTTCTCTGCAGAAGCAGATTTTTAAGAATTTCGCGCAGGGTTACATCCTGAGCGTTGACGCTGAATTTACCCTTAACTCCAGAATCGGCAAAAATTCTCAGATTGAATTTGACCGCCAGAGCGTTGAGAATGGTCATCAGGTCTTCCTGGTCAAAGCTCAGGCTAACCCGTGAATCAAGCACATTTGCCGAGTGCCCTGAAAAAGCTGCCATTTCAGCGATATTACCGGCAGCGGCCCTTGAAAGAGGCGAGGTTTCGAGAACCAGGTTGCGATCGACCCGCCTCGGGCTGACCTTAAGCGGTTCATTAAAGACAATAACCGCCCTGACAACGTCGGGGCGGGTGCTCACCTGACTGATACGCATAAATTTAACCAGCGAATGAGGAGCGGGGATAATAGTGCTGGCGGCGGCGAATTCCCAGTCATAAAAATCGGCGCGGACAACTTCCGGAGCTTCCATGGTCACGTTGAATTCCTTCACTTCATGCGCAGGAAACAGCACCATGCCATTGGCCCCATATCCGGCAATTTTTAGCTCGGTCAGCTTTTCAGCTGCTCCTGCCGGCATACTTATAATAACCGCCAGCAGAAAAACCAGAGCCAGTCGCACGTTACAGCATGTGCGCCGCAGGTCTCTGCAGTTTTTTAGAAACTTCATAAGCCGCTCCTTAATCAAATGATCAATTGCAAAAAAATTAATATCCCCTTTACATCATTCGACATCAGCTGAACAAAACTTTAGAGCAAAAACAAATTTTACAAAAAAAAGGGCGGCCCGCAGGCCGCCCTTTTTTGCGACTGAATTTATAGAGCCGGTGGCGTAGAACCGGTCGAACCACCCGACACAACGCGAGCCATTCGGAAAATCGGCAGATACATGGCCAGAACGATAATGCCGACAATGGTACCGATGACGACGATGAACGCCGGCTCTACCAATGCGGTGATCTGGTCGATCAGGAAGTTTATTTCGTCTTCATAGAATTCAGCAACCTTTTCCAGCATTTCGTCAAGGTTACCGGATTCTTCACCGACCTCGATCATCTGGGTCGACAATTCAGGCATGATCTCGACCTTGGCCAGAGCCCGCGATATCGGAATACCGCCCTCTACCTCCGCGACAACAGCCGTCAACGATTCCTGAATAATCATATTTTCGACAGCTTCGTTACTGATTTTCATTGCAGAAATGATGTTGATACCCGATTCAAAAAGCGTAGCCAGATTTCTCGCATACAAAGCAATGATGTATTTCTGCAACAGACCACCGAAAACCGGCAATTTAAGCTTAACCCAGTCGAAAAAGTGCCGACCGGGCCTGGTTTGATTTATCTGAAAAATGGCAATGAAAAAACCCAGACCAGCAGCAAAAATCAACAGCAGGTTGTTACCTATGAAGCCTGAAAAATCGATAACCTTCTGCGTAATCCAGGGCAGCTCCTGATTGAACTGGGTAAACAGGTTGGCAAACTGCGGAATGACGAACAGCATCAGAAACATGACAACCAGAGCCGCCACCGCCGAGATAATCAGCGGATAGGTCATGGCGCCGATAACGCGGCGACGAATCGAGATCTGCCGCTCCATAAGCTTGGTAAGACGATCGAGAACCATTACCAGTCGGCCCGACTCTTCGCCAACCTTGATCAGATTCGAATACAGCATGCCAAAAACATCATCGTGCTTTTTGAAACACAGATGCAGAGGCATACCGCCCTCAACCTCGGTTTTGGAATCCCAGATGATCTTTTTGAAACGCCAGGTCTTCATCTGGCGTGAAAGAGTGCCCAATGAGCGCAACACCGAAATACCGGCGCGCGAAAGGGTCGTAAAGTATTTGGTGAACAGCAGGCGCTCGCTCAGCCCGATATTACCGTAAAACGGGTTAAGATACGAAAAAATTGGCCGGTTCTCTTCTCCGGGACCCTCTTGTCTGACATCTTCGCTGGTGTTGTTGCTTACATCTACCATCTTTGCCGCTCCCTAGTTCATTTTCTGATTTATTTTACCACGGCATCTCATTACCATTTAACTTTATTCTTACGTCACGAATCTGTTTTCCGGCAGGAACCAGTTCCTGGTCTGACCAGACATAGACGCGTTCGTAAAAACTTACCGTATCGAGACTGGAGTTATATTCGAGACGAAGTTTGGCGTCACCACCGAGAGGGGTTATGAGAACCGTCTCGACAGGATGCAGCAGGTAGGATTCAAGCGATTTCAGACTGGTCGGGTATGCCATATTGTCTTTAAAATATCGCGAAATCGCGTCTCTGACAATTTTTAGATTCATTCTCGCTGTGTTTTCACGGGCTTCCGGCAGAATGTCGGCATAATAGTTATAGCCGGCCCCGGCGAGGACGGCTACTATTGCGACCACAATCAGCATTTCCATGAGGGTGAAGCCCCCACGCTGTTTATTCATCTCTTACCATCATCACGGTCTGTTCGGCCGGGCCCTTGAAGTCAACCACCTGCCGGTGCTGACGATAGCCCTTGCGTTTCAGGGTAATTTCTCCGAATTCTTTTTTGATAAGGCTGATCTTGAAAGACCCCTGTCGATTGGTGGCCACTTTGGCATCTTCGAGCAGCACTTCAACGTTCGGCAGTGGCTGGCGGGTAAAGGCGTCGACAACTGTAATAGTCACAGACTCCGCAAGCTTGATCGGTTTCAGGTAGATTCTCGACGGGTTACCAGCTTTAAGCATCTCTTCAAGCTGACCGGCGGCGGTTGAGAAACCGTCGGCAATTACGACCACGTAGCCGGAGCTTTCGTCAAGAAGGATCTGGCCAAGTCGGTTCGACTGATAAATCTTGTTACCAAGCATCATGGCGACATCGGCAACGCCGGTTCTGGAACCAGCATCGACGACTTCGACAAGAAGCTGACGGTCTGCGGTCTGAGCTGAGGCTGCCTTATCGGTGGCCGACGGAGAAGCCGGTGCAACACCGCTGGCAGTAACGGCTTTCTTCGAGCCCTTGCCTTTAAGGGTAACCTGAACGAGAGGATCCTTGAGATAACCGTCTTCGAGCATCTGCGAGATCAGGCGGGCCGCATCGGTAGTTTTCATACCGCTGACGCCCACAGAACCGATCAAGGGCATTATAATGCTTCCGTCTCTGCCTACCTGTCTTTCTACCGACAGATCTGGTTCGCCCTTGACCCAGATACTGACAGTATCACCGGCCCCAAGCAAAGCGGGCGCGGCCGCATTAACCAGGCCAGACGCGCTTACCAGGCCGATGAAAATAAAGATTAACCACTTAATTTTGTTCATATTTGTCCATTAAGTTAGATTAGGCTGCAAACTATATCGGACAACGATTATCATTTACTTAGTAGAAAAATAACATATTTTATCCGCAACACAAAATTTTTTAACAGGCAGCAGGCGGAGAATGGAAAAGTTCAAGCCCTCTGCTTGCACGCAAGCTAACTGTCAGTGCTGTTTGCGGGCGGAGGAACTCGGGATATTCAATTCGATGCGGTATTTGGCAACGGTGCGGCGGGCGAGAAAAATGCCGTCTTTTTTCAGCATGTCAACAATATGACTGTCGGAAAGGGGCTTTTTGGGGTTCTCTGCCTTGACCAGATCGTCGATGCGCTTCTTGACCGCCATCGTCGAGACGTCTTCGCCGCTTTGCGTGCGTGCCGCACCGGAAAAGAAAAACTTCAGTTCAAAAAGCCCGCGCGGCGTCTGCACGTATTTGCCGCTGGTAGCGCGGCTCACTGTCGACTCGTGCACGCCGGCCATACCGGCGACATCTTGAAGTGTCAGGGGTTTGAGATGCAGTATGCCGAAATCGAGAAAGTCGCGCTGCACCTCACAGATTGCGCGGGTAACGCTGAGAATCGTCTCTTTGCGTTTGTCAACATACTTAAGAAAGGATCTTGCCGCTTCAAGCTTGTTGCGAATGAACTCGTAGGTCTCTTTCTCGGTTTTATCACGGTGCTTCATTGCATCTTTATATAGATTATTGATGCGCAGCCGCGGCAGGTCGCGTTCGTTCATGGTGACAACATATTCATCGTCGACCTTTTCGACGAAAACTTCGGGCGAAACATAAATTTCATCGCCAGTCGACGGGAAACTCGCGCCCGGCTTCGGGTTGAAACCTTTGATAATCTCTACCGCCGCCTGAATATCTTCGATCTCAAAGCCGGTGGCCTTAACAATATTGTGGATGCGATTCTGAGCCAGGTCTTCGAGATGACTGGAAATAATTGCAGTCACCGCGTCATCGCTATAGCCTTCTTCGTGCGCCTGAATAAGCAGGCATTCGCGCAGATCGAAGGCCCCTACTCCGGCCGGGTCCATGGTTTGAATCGCTTTTCGGACTCTGTCGACAACCGCAATCTCAACCTTCAGCAGTTCAGAAATCTGTTCACTGGTGTGCCTGAGATAACCGTTGCGGTCGATCAGACCGATCAGATATTCGCCGATCTTCTGCTCAGTCGGGTTGAGGTTGACCTCGCGCAGCTGTGTGGTCAGGTGTTCGCGCAGGTTACTCTTTTTAGAGACAAAATTTTCGAACGACGTTTCTTCGTCGCGATTGTAGCTGCCGGAAGAAATCTTGAACTCGGAATGCTCGTTGTCTTCGATGTATCTCTGCCAGTCGACGCCAAAATCGTCACGACCGGCCTCTTTGAACTCGCGAGATGGCGGGCCCGCTTCCGGAAGCTTTTCGCCAAGTTTTTCGAGCGGCAGTTCGTTCGGTTTGACCGACTTCTCATCAAGTTCGACAACTGGATTGGTTTCGAGCACCTCGATAATCTGATTTTTCAGCTCAACGCTGTTAAGCTGCAGAATCTTGATGGCAAGCTGCATCTCCGGGGTCATTTTCAGGGTCTGGGTGAGCTTTTGTGACAACCCGAGTCTGAGTGAATTATCCATGTTATGACAAACCTTACTGAAACTTTGATGAGAGAAATCTATCTCACAGGCATTATACCGTATCAGTCCAATTACAACAACCGCAGAATTTTACCGAAAAATAGCGTTGCTGTTTTTCGATCCTTCATGTCATCTTGTCGGGGAAATGGGTTTGCGATATACTGGCAGTGCGAATCGATTTTGCAGTTGATGCGAAGGAAAACGATAATGACAAAGCCACGCAAACTGGTCAGTTTCGACTGGGCAATTAAAAGGCTGTTGCGCAGCAAGGTCAACTTCGATATTCTCGAAGGGTTCCTTTCAGAGTTGCTGAAAGATGACATCAAGATTCTGTCGATACTTGAGAGCGAAAGCAACAAAGATTTTGCCAGGCAAAAAACCAACCGCCTCGATTTGAAAGTTGCGAATGGCAAAAATGAGATCATCATTATCGAAATCCAATACGAACACGAATACGACTACTTTCAACGCATTCTATTCTCGGCATCCATGGCTGTGACTGAGCATATGGCAGAGAGTTCAGCCTATTCAGAGGTCGTGAAGGTAATTTCGATAAATATTCTCTATTTTGATCTGGGCCATGGCGCAGACTACATCTATCGCGGCCAGACCGTTTTCACCGGGCTGCACCGCCATGATGAACTTATGCTGAGCAATGAACAACGGCGGCTCTATCGACAAGTCTCGCCACGCGAGATTTTTCCCGAATATTATCTGATAAAGGTCAACAACTTCGATAATGTTGCCCGCAACACGCTGGATGAATGGATATATTTTCTGAAAAATGAAGAAATCAAGCCCGGGTTCAAGGCAAGAGGCCTGCAACAGGCTAAAACACGCCTCGACATAATGAAGCTCAGTGATGCTGAACGTATCGAGTATCGGCGCTATTCAAACGACCTGCACTATCAGGCAAGCATGGTTGAGTCATCTTATGGCCTTGGCAAGCGCGAAGGCCGAGAAGAAGGCCGAGAGGAAGGTAAAGTTGAGGGGAAAGCGCGCTTGATTCTGCAAATGTTTTGCGAAGGTGAGATTACGCTTGAAAAAGCCGAAGCGAAGATTGCAGCATTACAGTCTGATTACCCCGCCGCCAGCTTTTGGCCCGAAATCTTTGCCGGATTGAGAAAAACTTCTCCCGGATGCCTGAAAGAAGAAGCCACCAGGTATAAAACCAGCAGCAAATCTCGCACTACCCAGGTCCGCAGACTCGCAAAGAAAAAAACATAAAAACCCGACACCGAAGCTCCCGATTGTCAGATACCACTTCCACCGCACCAATGATTCCAATTTTCACAGGATCTCTGCACTGTAACATCATTACAATATTGCAGCCAGATAGCTTTTTCACTTTTTCAAGGCTGGCTGACACCAGCTCTCAACCTTCAACCCTTTAACGCAATTATTTTTACGCGCGGGAGGGTGAAGTTTTGCCGGTCTGGCGTGGGTCGAGAGGGTCGTTATCGGCTTCTGGTCTAAATACGACGACGGTGACGCCGAGATCGCCTTCGCCGTAGCGACCGGAACGGAACTTCTTTTTCCAGGGACTGCTTTTGAGATAATCGGTAATCGCCTTCTGCAGCGCCCCGGTGCCCTTGCCGTGAATGATGAAAATACGGCCCATGTCGGTTTCACTGACGATCTTGAGGTAGGTCTCAACCTCGTCAACCGCCTCTTCTACCCGCATGCCGCGCACATCGATCTCGCTTTTCACCAGAGGGCGAACCGCAAATACGTTGCCGCCGGTCTTTTCTTTTTCAGCCGAGGATTTCTGCGACCCGGCCGCCAACTCGGAAGCATGCACGACCATCATTTTGCCATCAAAATCGACCTCGACACGCTTGCGACCAGCCTGGCGGATCACGGTTCCCTGGCGCAGGTTGAGCTTCCAGACCACGTTCATACCGGGCTTGAGTTCGTCTATTTTCAGCGACGGTTGATCTGAAACCGGGGCAATCCGGTCTTCTACCGGTTTATTTACCTCGGCCAGATTTTTTCTGGTTTCGGAATGGGCCTGCCGTGCCTCGTCTAACGCCTTAAGCATCTCGGGCGATTCATTTTTTGCGGCGATCTGCCGCAGCCGGTTGATCAGCGTCTCGATATCACGCAGTCTGGCGCGCAGTTCAACGGTAAATTCTTCGGTGAGCCGGTCGCGTTTCGTTTTGCGGAATTCCTGCAGCTGCTGAGTAGTCTTTTCGATTTCCTGTTCACGGGCACGCAGGGTAGACAGTTTCTGAACGTAAGTTCTTCGCAGAGCCTCGGCGCGGTTGCGTTCCCGCTCGATGGCCTCGATCAGGCCTTTTTCATCGCGGCGTTCACCGGCATTCGACTGCACCAGTTCAGAAAGAACCGATTCTGGCAGGCCAAACACCCGCGCCATCGCGAGAGCGTTGCTCTTGCCGGGAATACCGATCTGAAAGCGAAATGTCGGCTTGAAGGTCTCATAATCGAATTCCATGGCGGCATTGATAAAACCTTCAGTGGTAAATGCAACATGCTTGAGAGAATCATAATGCGAAGTCACGACGCAGAAAGCACCGCGCGAGCTCAGCTCTTTGAGGAAACCTGAAGCCAGCGCCCCACCCTCGACCGGGTCGGTACCAACGCATATTTCGTCAATCAGAATCAATGAATGGGCGCCACCAATGTCGATCATCTCTTTCAAGCGCTTGAGATGTGCGGTAAAAGTTGAAAGATGATCTTCGATACTCTGGCTCTCACCAATATCAGAAAGCACCTGGTGAAAAACCGGAATTCGAGCGTCACGCGCCGCAAGCACATAGTTGCCGGTCTGCATCAACAGAGCATTGATACCGACTGTTTTAAGCGCTACCGTTTTACCACCGCCATTCGGGCCGGTAATGATTATGCAGCGCTGGTTCGAATTCATCTTTATATCGAGGGGCACGCAGTTCGGGTGAATCAGGGGGTGCCGGGCCTGATTCAGCAGCAGATCTGGCTTATCGGCGATTTCTGGCCGGCTGGCCTCGTATCTGACTGAGAACTCGCTGCGGGCCCGCACCATATCCAGCCAGGTAAGGGTCTCGAACTGTTCGGTCATTGCCCCAAGCGACTGATAAAGAAGAGAGGTAAGGCTGTTGAAAATTTTTCTGATTTCTTCGCGTTCAGAAAGCCGCAGTTGCGCCAGACGGTTGTTGACCGGCAGAAACTGCAGAGGTTCAATAAACACTGTCTGGCCGGTGGCCGACTGGTCATGAACGATACCCTGAATACGACTCTGAGCTGAAGCCAGAACCGGCACGACATAGCGATCATTGCGCAGTGTGAAGTAGCGGTCCTGAACGTCTTCGGCATGATGTGCCAGAAAGGCGGCGAGCTGCTTCTCGATGTTTCCGACCGTCTGCGTGTATTCGCGACGGATCGAGGCGAGAGCAGGCGAAGCGTCATTGCGCACCTGGCCCCGGTCATCGAGACAATCGTCGATTCTCTGAAACAGCCCGGAAAGCAGGGGCATGCCGCGAATCCGCTCGGCGATACGGCCCTGGATTTTCAGCGACAGACTGGTGGCATGGCTGTCAAAAGCTTTTCGCAAACCGGCAGCTGTTTCGATGTTGGCTTTGACTTTAAGAAAGTCTTCTGAGCCGAGAACGGTCGAGCCGGCCTGAAGAATCTCGATAATTTCACGAATATCGCGAAGGCCACCCGGATTGATTTTCACTCCAGAATGAGAGTATTCGAGAAACTCATCGATTTCGGCCAGCCAGCCGCTGATCTCATTTGCATCAGTGGAGGGCTGCAGCGCCAGAATCTTCTCTTTGGCGGCACGTGAACCGGCGAACGAAGCGATGATCGCCAGGATTTTATTGAATTCTAAATTGTCTAATGATTTCTGTTCCACGGATTAACTCGGATAAGGTCAGTCGGCCACAAAAAGAGAGATGGCCACGGATGAACTCGGGTTATACAAAAGCATATTGAATATTTTTACTGGTTCGGCGGCGCAGCCTATGTATAGAAATTTTCAACAAGCTTTTATATAACTCGGACAATTCAGGTCAGGAAACAAATTTATTCGACAGTTACCGATTTGGCGAGGTTGCGGGGCTGATCGACATCTAGGCCGCGCAGGTCGGCGACGTAGTAGGCGAAAAGCTGCAGCGGCACGACATTGATGATCGGCGAGAAAATGTCGGAAACTTTCGGCACTTCTATGACGTGTTCGGTCAGAGATCGGATCTCGTGATCACCTTCGGTGGCGATGGCAAGCAGGCGGCCGGAGCGCGCCTGAACTTCTTTGAGATTCGAAATTGTTTTGTCATAAAGCTCGGACTCAGTGACAATGGCCATTACCGGCATTTCGTGGTCGATCAGAGCAATGGGGCCGTGCTTCATTTCACCGGCGGCATAGCCTTCGGCGTGAATGTAACTCAGTTCTTTCAGCTTCAGGGCGCCTTCAAGGGCGGTCGGGTAATTCAGGCCACGGCCTAGGAACAGGAAACTGCGGGCATCGAGGTATTTCGAGGCCAGTTCGCGAATCTGTTCGTGCTTGTCGAGAACTCTCTCTATCTGCTGCGGCAACACTTTGAGTTCGCGGATTTTTTCCTGGACGTAGGCCGGATCGAGCACCGAACGGATTTTGCCCAGCATCAGCGCCAGCAGAGTCAGAGCGGTAAGCATGGCGATATAGGCCTTGGTCGAGGCAACACCGATTTCAGGACCGGCGTGAATATAGACAAGACCATCAACTTCGCGGGTCAGCGAGGATTCTTTTGCATTAACGATGCCAAGAACCTTGGCACCACGTTTGCGGGCTTCTTTAACCGCAGCGAGAGTATCTGCGGTTTCGCCAGACTGGCTGATAGCTATTACCAGAGTGTTTGCATCGACAAGCGGCGAGCGATAGCGGAATTCACTGGCGAGATCGCACTCAACCGGTATTTTCACCAGACTTTCGATAAGATATTTACCGACGCAGGCTGAGTAATAAGCGGTGCCGCAGGCAACCATGACAATGCGCTGGGCACGGTAAATATCGGGGCCGGTAAGCTTGAGTTCTTCGAGGTAAATCTTGCCTTCTTCTTCAGAAGTGCGACCGCCGATGGTGTTGCGAATGACCTGGGGCTGCTCGTAGATTTCTTTCAGCATGAAGTGCGAGAAACCGCCCTTCTCGGCAGCAACCGGGTTCCAGTCGATCTGAACCGGGGTTTTGGTAACCACTTCGCCAGCAGCTGAGAAAAACTCGACGCCGGAGCGGCTGACAACGGCGCCTTCGAAATTTTCCAGATATACGACTTTACGGGTGTATTGCAAAATAGCGGTAACGTCTGAGGCAACGAAATTTTCGTCTTTACCCAGCCCGACAATCAGGGGGCTTTCTTTGCGCATGCAGACGATCTGTTCGGGGTGATCGCGATGAATTACGGCGATGGCATAGGCCCCTTCGACCGACTTAACCGCAGCGAGAACCGCCTGCTTCAGATCACCCTTATAGTTGGCTTCGATCAGGTGGGCAAGCACTTCAGAGTCGGTTTCTGAAGAAAAATGGTGCCCAGAATCGGTGAGACTCTTGCGCAGCTTCATGAAATTCTCGATGATGCCGTTGTGGGCCACCATCAGGGTGCTCTGACAATCGCCGTGCGGGTGGGCGTTGAACGCCGAAGGCCGGCCATGCGTGGCCCAGCGGGTGTGACCGATGCCGATGGTCGAGGTCGAGGCGAACTCGTCGACCAGCATTTTTCTGATATTGCGCAGCTTGCCTATATCTTTGCGCACATGAATTTTATTATCATCGACGACGGCGATGCCGGCCGAATCATAGCCACGGTATTCAAGACGGGTCAACCCGTCGAAAATCACTTCATTCGCGGGTTTGCTGCCAATATATCCGATAATTCCGCACATAACAGAAGAATTTCCTTTCGAAATTGTTTCAGAATTTTACTTTTCCGGGGCGCAGGTTCTGGCTTTCGGGAGCTTTGGCACCACCATTCTCGCCCTTCAGCTTTTCAGAAAGGCGCGCGAGACCTTCTTCGGCCTGCTGAGCATAGGCAGTATCCTTGAACTGCTCGCTGATCTCGCGATAGGCGACCATTGCATCGTCTTCCTGGCCAGAGGTTTCAAGGAACTGCGCATATTCAAAAGAAGCACGCGGCTGCCCGGCCGACAGCTGCAGGTATTCACTGAAATACTCTTTCGCCTTGTCGCTTTCGCCGTTGCGTAGAGCGGCAGAGGCCCGTAGATAAGGCACCTGCGGATGACGCATTTTCTTTTCAACCGCCTGCAGGTGTTCTTCGGCATCACCGACCGCACCGCTCATGATCAGGCCTTCGGCAAGAACCAGTCTGGCATCGAGATTCTCAGGAACCTCGCGCATGATCGCGGCAGCTTCTTCGAGGCCGCGTGCGACGTTGAAGCCGCGCACCAGGGCAAGAGAACGCAATGCCCGGTATTTAAGGCTTCCCGGTACGGCCAGCATCGCTTTTCCGGCTTCTTCAGCCGCTTCGTCGAAAAGCTTGTTCTCGATGAGAATGAGTGCCTTAATGTAGTTGGCTTCCGGGTTGCCGCCGCCGGCTGCAATGACCTTGTTCACCATTTCAGATGCATCTTCGATCTTGCCCTGATAGAGTTTGATCTGGGCGAGACCGATACTGGCGTCAGAAACATTCGCATCTTTTTTCAGGATTTTGTCGAAAACTTCTTCGGCTTCCTTGAGACGTCCCTGTTTAACCAGGGCATCGGCGAGGTTGAGCATGGCAAAGACGTCTTCCTTGATATCGATGGCTTTACGGAACTGCTCTTCTGCCTTTTTGTAATCATCCATGGCCCGGTAGCAGTCGCCCATGAGAAAACGGCTCTGAAAGCTTTTGCTGTCGGCAGCCAGAGCTTTTTCGAAGTCTTTGATCGCATCGGCATATTTGCCGGTATTGAATTTTACCAGCCCAAGATGATGCAGCGCCTTTGCATTAGCGGGTTCTTTCGCAAGAATTTCGTTGAGAAGAATTGTGGCCGAGGCATAAAGTTCTTCGTCAATCTTTTCGATGGCGAGATCGAGCGGTGTTTTTTCTTTTGGCGGGGCGATATCGCGCGTCTGGGTGCTGACCATAGGCTCGCGCATAGTATCAAGGGATTGATAGCCGCCAAGCATAACTTCTTTAGGAACAGAACGCACGGTCGTCTGCTGTTGTTTCTGTTGCTGTACCTTGGCTATTTCGCCTTCGAGCTGTTTAACCAGATCAGAATACTGCTTTTCGGCCGGCTTTGCGGTGGCAAGACGGCGGGCATGGCTGAGAGCCAGATCGCGGTTTCCTGACATGGCCAGGCTGTAGACAAGGTAGAACCTCGCCTGTTCATGTTCTGGAGCCATGTCGACAACCTGCCCGAGGTAATCGGCGGCACCACTGTAGTCTTTGGCCGCATACAGACGCAGACCCTGGTCTAGCAGAGCCGGAACCAGGTCTTGAGCTATACCGATGCCAAAGCCTGTCAAAATAAACATGGCAACGATCACAAAGAGTCGGGCTCGGCCATTTGAGGTATTTTCTGCGTGTTTCATAGATTCTCCATCTGATTCGACAGCTTTTTGCGGTCAGGCAGCCAGCAGTGACACGGCTTCGGTTTCGCTGCCCACCTGCTGTGCCATGAAAAACAGACCCGACATTTCGAGAACGACGGAATGGTGTTTATCGAGTCCCCAGACGGCGATCTGACCGGCAAAATCGTCAACGACCATACCGCTGATATCGAGAAGTGCGGCAACGCCAGGGCTGCTTATCAGCTCTATTGTCGAAAAATCGAGAGCAAACCGGCTGAGGCCGGCGTCGAGGCATTTCTGCACATGCGCTTTCAAAGTGGTTCCGCCGGTATCTTCAAGATAGCCCTTCAGCCGCATTATTTCAATCTGGCCACGGGTTTCTGAATTGAACGAAAATTGTTGATACATCCGAACCTCCCAGTAGGTTATAGAGTCACAATACTATACTGAACGGACCTGGCAAAGCAACCCATAAAAAGAACCCGGAACGGGCTAAAATAAAAAATGTGCCGTTTTAAGCGACACATTGAAAGGGAGTTAGGGATTTGGTTGTCCATTCACTTCGGGTCAACTCAAGTTAAAGTTGAACCTTACATGAACTTCAAAATTCATATCGACGTATAAAGTTAAAGTGCTTAGCTTTTTTTTAACTTTTTTATTTTTTTGTTGTTTTTACTGATTTCGGAAATAATCAAACATAGCCGAAATCTTTCCCAGAGAGCTTTATCACACAGGCATCAGCTGGCATACCCGCTACAGCATGCTAAAACATGGAAAAAAATAATATATAACCATGATCTTTTCTGAGCTTTTGAGCGAAAGCGAATTTTTAAAATTTACGGGCTCAATGTCGGAAGTTTTTGTGACGATAGGGAGATTACCGGTTAGTAAACATAATAAAAGAAAGATTTCGGAGGTAAACTCAATGAAGAAAGAAAGCCTCATGACAATTCCAGAGTTGATGGACTTTCTGCAGGTCAAGCGTAATACTATCTACACTCTGAGAAATCTGGGTTTGCCAACAGTCAAGATCGGCAGATCAGTGCGCTTTCGTGCTGACAGTGTCATCAGATGGCTGAGTGACCTTGAAAAGACCAGCAATTCACCGGTAAGCGGCCTGATTCACGACAACGCTCATCTGCTTTAAACGACAATCATGAACGACTCGGCACGGGAAATTTTTTATCTGCTCAGCTTTTCGGTCGGCACCGGATTCATGCTGAGCAAGACGCTGTTCGCACTTTACAAGGAGTGGCTGAATGACAAAAGCCTCGAAAAGAGCCGCAATCGGCGCTTGAGGCCATAACAGGAATTTAACGACGAAGGGCTGCGGGATTACCCCCGCAGCCCGTTGTTTTTTCGGCCTGTCGCTGTCAGAGAGATTTATAAAGACGGGTGTAGTTCCAGTGACTGCCCATGACTTTTTTGTAATAATCGCGGGTTTCAGGCAGCGGAACGCGATCGAGACGTTCAAGCACCGGCAAACCGGCAAAAGGCCCGGCCTCGACCTTTCTCTGAATATTACCCTGGCCACCGTTATAAGAGGCTGAAGCCAGATACAGATCACCCTTGAAGAGGTCGGCGAGATAACGCAGATACCAGGAACCATAGCGGATATTAAGGTCAGTGTTCCAGAGGTTGTCTTTTTTAAAGCCTTTTTCACCAAGCTTGCCGGCGATCCATTTGCCGGTATTCGGCAGAATTTGCATCAGACTCATGGCATTGCTGCGCGAAAGGGTATCGGGCTTAAAATGACTTTCTTCGCGCATGATAGAGAGTATCCAGAACGGGTCAATCCCAAATCTGCGGGCATTTTCACGCACATGGGATTCATAGACCACGGGGTAAAGGGCTTTCCAGCCCCATTCAGGCATTTCAGAGAGCGGGCGGTCAGAATCGAGAATCTGACGGGCCAGGCGTTCGCCATAGGCAACGATCTGGTTATAATCGCTGTTCTCTCTGGCAACATCGATAATCGCCTTATAAAGAGTCAGATTTGCCGGGTTCTTATCGGTCAGACGTATTGCCTCGGCCCTTGCCTGGCCGGCAAACGGGCTTTTCCAGAGTTTTTTAAGAGAAGCGACCCTTGCCTGAAGTGCTGGCGAGAGTTTGCCCGGCCTGCCGTTCTGAAGAATAAGGGTTTCTTTCATCGACTGGGGCGACACCCAGCCAATAAAGAATGAGTTCGGGTATTTTTTCTTGAGAAGCTTCAGGATTGCCTGCCCTTCCTGGGTCTGGGGGCCGACCGCCATCGCAGAATAGCCAAGAGCATCATCAGCACGATGATGTCCCGGAAAACTGCGGCTGAGAAGCATAAGAAACGGCACGGCACGAGACTGTTGACCGGCATCGTAACATTCGAGACCCATTTCATAAATATGAACGGGGAGAAGCGGCCCGACGGCCGGCTGTTTTGCCAGTCGGCCCATTATTTCGAGGGCCTCGGCGTCGCGGCCGATTTTGAAGGCCGAACGCATCAGGCGGTATTCGGCAGCAATCAGATTGGCTGGAAATCTCTTGAATTTAAGGACTTCGTGGTAATCAGCGGCGGCAGAAGAATGGTTTTCGGCAAAATGATGCGCATCGCCACGCAGCTGGTAAGCCAGAGACAAGGTTTCTGCACTCGCTTTGCGGCCGGCAATGACGGCGTTGAAGATTTCCATGGCCTGTGGCAGCTTTTTCTGCTGCCGCAGATTATCAGCCTTAAAAACTTCTGCAGCCTGTGGACCAAAACGGCCGAGCAGAGCGGCATAATTGTGAGGCTTCTTGAAAAATTCGCCGATCAGCCCTTCATAAGAGGCAACCAGAAGAATTTCGATCCACTCTTCATCTACAAACTGATATTGTTCAGGATTCTGCAGGATTTTTTTCAACAGATCATGACCAGCCGGAGCCTGGCGATAAAACGGGCTGTCAGAGCGAAACTGCCTGATTGCATTCAAGGCAAAACGGCTTTTGCCAGCCAGATTGAGAAAAGGCAGTTCAGAAAGCTTAACCATGGCCGTGCCCCGCTGCCATGGCGTTGCCAGTGCAGATGCCGCTTTTTCATGTCTGATTGCAGCATTCATATCAGTGACAGTTTCGAGTTGCAGCATGAAGCGTGGCATCTGGCTCTGAAAAGCCGGTTCACCATCAGGAAACTGACTGATGATGCGTTCATATAATGCCAGAGCTTCGGCCTTACGGCCAAGGTTTTTCAGAGCTTCAGCTTCGAGAAACATTTTGAGATCACTGAGTTCTGTCGAAGCCTTCAAACTCTGCAGACGGGCAAGCAGATCGGCATGTTTCCCACTCCCGGCAAGCCTGGATACTTCATCCAGACTCTTGTCAAAAGATTGAGAAAAAAGCGATACAGAAAGGGACAATAGAAAGATCAAAAACAAAAAAGTTCGCGCCAACTTTAACTTGAGCTTTAAGGGTGTCATCGGGTTCTCCTTGTGTTTCATTTGTACCAAAAAGTTTGTGCGGTTTTCAAGTGGCATAAACAGCCCGTTTCGCCCGGCAAGCAGCATGCTGAAGTCCGCGCGCGGTACCGATTATCGTTGCAATTCTAAAAAAATTCCTGTATAAATATGAGATTAAATTTTGTTAACCACTGTTTTAAACAGTATTTTTTAGGAGAAATGCATGAAACTGTATACTACTGAAAAGATTCGTAACATTGGTCTCGTGGGCCATGGCGGTACCGGCAAAACTTCTCTGGCAGAAGCAATGCTGTTTCACACCGGCGCCAACACCCGCATCGGCAAAGTCGATGATGATTCCTCGGTTATGAACTACGACCCCGAAGAAACCAAGCGCAAAGCCACCGTCGGCACTTCGCTTGCTGCCCTTGAATACAAGGATCACAAGATCAACCTGCTCGACGCACCCGGTTTTGATGATTTTCTCGGCGAAGTATACAAGATCTCAGGCGCCATCGATATGGCGATCGTGACTGTCAACGCCCAGTCAGGCGTTGAAGTCGGCACCGAAAAGAACTGGGCGATCCTCGAAGAAGCCAAAACCCCGAGAATCGTTTACCTCAGCAAGCTCGACAAAGAAAACATCAACCTCGACAAGACTATGGCCCAGCTCAAGTCTCTCGACAGCAAAATTACCCCGGTAATCGTCCCCTGGGGCACCTTTGACAAGCTCAAAGGCGTTATCGACCTCATCGACATGAAGGCCTATGCCTACACCGATGACAAAGGCAAAGCCATTGAAGTAAAAGACGTTCCAGCCGACATGATGGATTATGCCAAGGGTCTGCGCGAACCGATGGTTGAATCGATCGTTGAATGCGACGAAGCCCTGATGGAAAAATTCTTCGACGGTCAGGAAATCAGCCCGGCCGAACTGCGCGCCGCCCTGCGCAAAGGTCTGGCCAAAAACGACATCAAACCTCTGGTCAGCGGCATGGCCCTCAAGAGCATCGGTACCGAAATCCTGCTCGACTTTATCGTCAGCTGCACTCCGTCACCGGCAGAATGCCGCGTTCTTCCCGCCGTTAAAGCCGGCACCACCGAAGAAGTCGTTTTCACTAACGACCCGAACGGCCCGGTCTGCGGTTTTATCTTCAAGAAAATCAACGAACAGGCCGGCGACATGATCTTCATGCGCGCCATCAGCGGCACTTTCCTGCCCGGCACTGAATATTACAACCCGACCACCGAAAGCTTCGAAAGATTCAGCGCTTTTGCTACCCTGCGTGGCAAAACCAAGATCGACATCGAAAAGGTTGTTGCCGGTGATATCGTCGCTCTGGTCAAACCGAAAAACTCGACCCACGGCCACACCCTTTGCGAAAAGGCCCATCAGGTTCTGGTAAAAGTTCCGGCTCTGCCGCAGGCTAAACTGACCTATGCGGTCAACCCCCGCACCAAACAGGACCAGGAAAAGATGGGCGTTGGTCTCAACACCCTCTGCGCCGACGACGGCGTTCTCACCTACAAATTCGACCCCGAACTCGGCCAGGGTCTGCTCTCAGGTCTCGGCGACACCCACATCGACGTAACCGTCAGCCGCCTGAAATCACGCTGGGGCGTTGATGTCGACATCTCCAAACCGAAGATCCCCTACAGAGAAACTATCAAGGGTAAATCAAGAGTCCAGGGCAAACACAAGAAACAGTCCGGTGGTCGCGGTCAGTATGGTGACGTCTGGATTCGCTTCGAACCGCTTCCCGGTGGCGACTTTGAATTCGTCGACGAAATCGTCGGCGGTGCCGTTCCGGGCAACTTTGTTCCGGCCGTTGAAAAGGGCCTGCAGGAAGCCCGCCGCCGTGGTGCTCTTGCCGGGTTCCACACCATCGGTTTCAAGGCCACAATTGACTTCGGTTCATATCACGATGTCGACTCTTCTGAAATGGCATTCAAACTCGCTGCAACAATCGCCTTCAAAAAAGGTATCGTCGAAGCCAAACCGGTTCTGCTCGAACCGATCTACGAAGTGGCCGTCACCGTTCCTGATGAATTCATGGGTTCGATCATCGGCGATCTCAACTCAAGACGCGGACGCATTCTCGGCATGGAACCCCTTGGCGGTCAGCAGATTGTCAAAGCCAGAGTTCCGTTGGCAGAAATGTATAAATATGCCACCGACCTCAAGTCTATGACCCAGTCACGTGCAGACTTCACCATGACCTTCAGCTCATACGAAGAAGTTCCGGCCAACGTCACCGAACAGATCATCAAAGAATACAAGACTGCCGACGAAGAAGCAGAAGCCTGACGATAACAGCGGGTGCGGTCATTTTCTGGCCGCACCCGTTTTATAACCTGAAAAAACAGGAAACAGCATGCAGGATCAAAGACAGGACAACAAAAATCTCAATTGCCGCCTGGCGCTGCAGTTTCACCTCGACAACGACGAGATAAATGCGCTTTGCAGCCGTTTTAAAGCAGCCATCACTGAAGGTCGCGACAAGGGGCATTCGTGCGGGATGATCGCGGTGATGCTTACCCGTATCATCAAAGAAGCCATCGACCTCAAATTCGAGAAAAAGCCCGTCAGCATAGAGCATCTGGTACTGGCGCACGAAAGCCACGAGCCTGAATTCAATAAATTAAAAGCCAGTCTGGTGCGCGGCATGTTTTTAACCTGTATCGAGCACCCGCAGGGGTTCCCCGGGCTATTTGACATTCTTGCCGGCATTGCTTCGGCCGGCATGGGCTATGGGGCTTTTCAACTCCCTGAAACCGACCGCAAAATAAAACTCAATGAAATTCGCGACCTGTGCCCCGATCAAGCCTGGGTCAGAGAAACAATTATCGAACTGATGCTTCGGCTTCTGGTGCCCGAAAAAATAGCGGGCTTTGCCAGTGCCAGGATCGGGCTTTTCAGCATGCTGGTCGGCAGTGCACTTCTGCCTTTTTACGCAGTAGCAGCCGGGCACGCCACCGGCGTTACACCGCCTGAACGCGAAAGGGTTATTGGCATGGTCTGTGACCGTTTCAGTCCCGACTCTGAAAGGCTAAAAAAATTCCTCAGTCAGAACCTCTTCGTGGTTCTGTTTGAAGAGCTGTTCACACACGAATCAACGGTTTTTTCGATTTTCAATCTCTGATTTTTGCCAGAATAATTTGCTTTGGGTCATTGACATCACTGTGGATTCCGGTTGATAATGTGTGCATTCAAGTATTACTTCTGGGGGATTGAATCACTATGGCCGGAAAAAGCCGCAGTTTTAATTTTATTCTGCTTGTTTGTGCATTGATCGGTGCAGCGTTATTTTACGGTTGCGGCGGCGGTGGCGGAGGAAATTCTTCAGACCCCTTACCCGTAACCTATACGCAGATTACGGGCAAGATCGAGACTTCTGAGCTGCCACTCAACATTGTCTATGAAGGTAATTTAAAGCCGGAATTAAGAGGTCTAGGGCTGGGTGGGGTCTCGGTATGGCTTGAATCTGATTTTTATAACAAAAAAGCAACAACCCTGAACGACGGAACCTACTTCATCGATAAGGTTACACCAGGCAAGCATCGCATAGTTGCCAAATATACCAATTCTTCGGGGCAGATTTACAAAACCATCTCAGAAGAAGTTTCTGTTGTGGAAGGTGAAACGAAACCAGTAAATCTTACACTTAAAAACATTCATCTGGCCAGCATTTCATTAACTGGTTTGCTGAAAGATGCTTCAAACAGTCAGGTTCCTGTCGGAGGAAAAGTTTTGGCATGGGGTGAACCCTTTGAAGTGACGACAACAGGTCAGTTTGTAATTCCCATGCCGACGAACGCCATTGCTACCATGACATTTCAGGTCCCGGGCTACCAGACCTCTGTATTGCCAAACGTTACTTTCAAGTCAAATCCCCCTGTTCTTGAGCAGTTTGTAGTAACCCAAAACTCAACCAACAGACCTCCAACGGTGTTTTTGTATGGTTCAAGCAGCGAAGTTGCAAAGCTTGGCGCAATTAAATTTACTGCCAATGTTTATGATCCTGACAACAATATCGCCACTTATTCGTGGTCGTCGAGCGATGGCTACTTTGCAGATCACGGCGCAACCGATCTGTCGCGAAACTGGATGGCTCCGAATGCCGATAAAATAGCCACCGTCACTTTAACCATTATCGATATGGGTGGCCTCAAATCCATTGCCAAGGTCTCGGTCAAGGTAGGCCTGGGAGAAGTTAAACCAAATTCTCCACCCCAGGTCAGTGACATCGTTATAACCCCTCTGGATATAAGGGGTGACAGAACATACACACTGTCTGTTACCGCAACAGACCAGGACTCGGATAGAATCTATTACAAATGGTCCTCTAATCCCGCCTCAGGTGTCTTTCTGCTGGATTCAAACAACCAGGTATCCTGGAGATCCCCCGACGTAGTCACCGACACTCCTCTGGTCCTGTCGGTAACGGTTGACGACCGCAGGCCCAACGGCCGTGTTGAAAAAACCAGAAGTATAGTTGTTGGCCCAACCCAGGCTAACCAGCCCCCGACTGGCCTCGCAATACAACTGACAAACATTGACGGAACACAGGCTACCGAAGTCAAAACCTATCAGGAATATTATCTGACAGGCGTGGCCACTGACCCTGAAAGCGAAACGCTGACATGGAACTGGTCTGGTGCGGGAACATTCATCGATTCTACCAAAATCGTTAAAGTGCGATGGAGAGCGCCTTCAACTCCTCAGACAGCCACGATCAACCTGACTGTTACAGATCCGAAAAATGCTTCAAACGCAATAACCAGAAGCTTTGACGTTGTCGACTCTGGCCTCATCAGGCCTACAGTATCAATAACCGCATCACCAACCCAGAAACTGCTCAAACGTGGAGACAAAATCACCTTTACGGGCAGTGGAGTGGGCAGCAACGGTGTTGTCTCTGATGTCAAAACTTTTGTGTGGTATGGCAGACCTGATGGTGGAGAATGGGCCAAAGTTTCAGAAGGGCTCAAGGAAATCACACGCCAGTATGACTCACCCGGCACCTATTCAGTTTATCTTGAAGCAGAAGACTCAATAGGAGTTCCTGGCGAATCTGCAAGCTACGATTTCAGGATCAACGCCTCTCCGACTTCAAGCATTTCGCAGCCGGCGATTAACTCAAGCTACAGCCAGTATGCTGCAGTAACTTTCACGGGCACTGCCTCCGACATCGAAGACGGGAGCATTACTAACGACAGCAGTTTCATCTGGACCTTCCCGGCTCCGACCGGTGTAAGAACCGGCCGAACCATTTCTCTGACCGACCTGGCAACCGGGACCCACAACATTTCTCTTTGCGTTGCTGATTCGCTCGGTGATTTTTCGGCCACCTCGACGGTCAGGGTGACAATCAACGAAAACCGGGCCCCGGTAGCAACCATCACCGAGCCGGTCAACAACACAACTGTTCTGATCAATACTCCTCTCACCTTTAAGGCAAATGCTTCAGACCCCGAAGGCGAAACAATTCCGGCCGGGAACTATCTCTGGGTCTTCCCGGATCCTGTTAACGCCACGACCGGAACCTCGATAACCGTAAACAATCTACCCATGGGGCCGGCCACGGTAACTCTCCGGGTAGCTGACAGCCGAAATCTTTTTTCAGCCACCAGGACGGTTGAAGTTTATATCAACCGCCCGCCTGTGATATCAATGATTTCGGTAGATTCGATTCCCAATGGTTCCGGCGCAGCCGTTCTGCTTGGCGCACCGGCAAAATTTGGTGTCAGCGTCACTGACGAAGAAGAGCCCAGCCTCAGCCAGATTGCCTGGTATAAAGGCACTACCCTTCTCGGCCGCGGCCCGAATATCGAAGTGAGCACCCTCACTGTCGGCCTTCACGCCATCAAAGTCGAAGCAACCGACAAACGTGGTTACAAAACCGCCTCAGAAACCGGCGTCTTTATCAACGAACGCCCGATCATGACGATCACACAGCCTGCTGCCACTTCATTCAAGCTGAATGAGCTCATATCTTTTGCGGGCACGGCTACAGACACGACCGGCGTTGTCGGGCTTGCCTCCTACAGGTGGTATGATTACGGCAACAAACTCGGGAAAGAGGTTCAGATTACTGAAGGTGACCAGAAGAACCTGTTTTCCTACACTTTTACCAATTCCAACCAGTTTGGCACTCACACCATAAGACTGGAAGGGGTAGACCAGTATGGCGCCGCAGGCAATGCCTACAAAGAAATATTCATCAACGACGCTCCGAGTGTTACCATGACCGGCCCCGCTTCAGGCACCCGCATCGATACTGACACTGACGCGGTATTTACTGCGAATGTCATTGAAAAAGACTCTGAAGATATTCTTACCGTCAAATGGTTTGCAGATGTTTACCCCTCTGCTTCTCCCCTTGATAGCACGACCGGTTCGGTTTCTTCAGAAAGCGGCAACAAGACTTTCAGCTTCACCACTTCATCTCTTACCGCCGGCCCGCACACAATTTTCTGTGAAGTTACCGACATGTATGGCCTGCAGGCAGTTGCTTCGACGGGGGTTCTCATCAACCAGCTGCCTTACGCGCAAAGCGGCAAAATTATGATAACCACTGCGCAGTATGCGACTACTACTGCAAACATTCCCGTGTTTTTGAGTACAGACCCGAATATGGAGATCGGCTTTAAAATTGATGACTTTGATTATGAGATAAATGGTTCGATCAACAGTTTCAAACCCGAAAACATCAAATGGGAATGGAAGTCTGATTTACAGCCTAACTGGACAGCTTTTGTCACCAGCAATGGCTCAACCGCGACACAGACCTTCAAGTTTGGGTATAACGAAGTGACCGTAAGGCTTTACGACAGTTTTTACCCTGAATTTGAGCAGCAGGCAAGCGCCACCTATCAGATCGCCTTCTATGTCTGGAATTCCACTTCGATCACCAATATCTGCAATAACCCCGTCGATATGTATGTGGAAAGCGCAAAAGTCTACCTTGCAAGCAAAGCTGCACCAGGCGGGGTATTCTATTATGATCTGAAAAATGCCGGAGACGCTTACCCGAACATACTGGCAGATCCGAAAAAAAATATCAGTCTGGCAAGCGGCCCGTTTGATCCGGTGTATGCCTGCTCTTTGACCGAGGGCGGTGCCATTGTCGCTCTTGGCCTTAAAACTGCTGTGACCACCCTGGCTTCATTTGAAGAAACAGGCACGCCAAGTTTCCGCGTGTTTGCCGGGCTGGACGGGGCCACTTCACTGGCTTTCTCGAGCGACGAAACCCTCGCCTACGTAACTTCCGGAAACACGATCGTAACATTCAACCCATCATTGCCGACCTGGGCTGCGGTTGGCACGCCGAAGACAGACGCCGACGGCATAAATTTCGGCACTCTTGGACGAATCAGATATCCATCTTTGGGCTTTGCCGATCAGGTCTTCGTCGCCGATCCCACCAACAAGCGTGTGGTGCGGTATTTTACGAACACCCTGTCAGGTGCGCAGTCGATAGAATCTGACTTATCGCCGATAGACATGACCACCACTTCAAAAAGGGTGATTATGCTCAACAGCAACAGTCAGCTGTCGCTGCATGCCGTCGACAACGCCAGCAGCTCAGCCATGATAACTTTTGGCGGTATTACAACCACAGGAGAAGCCGGCAAATTCAACAACCCGATTGCCGTTTATTATACAAACGACTGCATTCTGGTTCTTGAAGCCGGTGATGTTGATACCAAGAGAAGAATTCAGATCATTCGAAGCGGTCTTACAGACCTGTTGAAATAAAAAACATGAGAGCTGCCGGGGGAAACCCCGGCAGTTTTTTTATGAGCGTAAAAGTTAAACGCCAGAGGCGCTGTTCAAGCCTCTGGCGTTTTGTTTGTCGATCAGTAAAAGAACTTAGAGCTGGTCGAAAAATTCTCTGAACTGTCGGCGAGCCTGGCGGATGATCTGTTCTTTGCGAACATCGCCTTTGGCGCCTTCTTCGCCGCTGAAGATGCCGAAATTGGCATTCATCGGGTGGAAATCCTTATGGCCGGCAAAAGTGATGTAGTTGATCAGACCGCCAAGCATGGTGCCAGGCGGGGCAACGACCGGCTCTTTGCCACTGATTATGCGAACGGCGTTGATACCGGCAAGCA
>ERZ795032.771-NODE-771-length-28701-cov-4.415276_pt1 | contig 28701 bp, 31 predicted proteins | sample MGYA00375124_ERZ795032 | MGnify/ENA primary metagenome ERZ795032 (study PRJEB30167, sample SAMN05720154) | activated sludge metagenome | isolation source: Anaerobic digester | place: China | collected 2015-12-16 ...
ACAAGTTCCCCAACATGATCGGCATGGACGCCACGGGCCTAGACGAGAAGATCGGCCGGCTTGTCCCCGGGTACATGACCATGGGCACCCGCGGCATGGGCGAGATGGCCATGATGCGCATGCCCGTACCGGCCAACAGTATCCCCATGCTCGGCGTCCAGTGGCAGTTCGGCATGATCCCCATGGGCGGCATGACCACCGTGCTGAAGGTCCGCGAGGGCCTGACCAGTTACGAGGACCCCGGCCCGTACAAGTTCCCCGAGGGCACCGTAGCCCGGGCAGCGACACCCGAAGAACTCAAGGCCGATGGCGTGATCGTGCCGCCGACGTCCGCTGGGCCTCGCCACCTCCCGATGCAAGGTGATCCGATGCACGAAAACCACGAGGCATTGGAGAAGTGACCCCAACGGCAATAGCGCCCGCAAAGGCTCGGCCACGCAAGCGGAAGACCTCCTGAGGGTCAAGCACGACCTGTTTGGCAGCGTTTAAGACGCAGTGAAACGTGTTTGGTTACAGCGACATTTCCTACTCCATTCTGATGCTCTACAAACTCCGAACCGACGTTTGTGTGCCTCGCGTGCCCCGCTGCAATCACATGCGTTACAACTGTCGGACTAGAAAGTGCCGAGTCCGGAATTTCAGAGAGGGTTGGGCCAAAGAGAGAGATTTCGGGGCCAACGGGCCGAGCCTCGTCTGAAATCGAAGTCCGGATTCGAGACCGGCCACCACCTCGAAACCCCTATAAATATAGGTCAAAACACGCGAAGCTCACTGCCAGGTAGCAGTGAGCTTCGTTCTACAAGAGAGCGAGTTGCGGCGAGTAAAATGGTGGAGGAAACGCTCCTGTAGTCAAAACGTGCCAAGTTCAGAAAGTGCCTGAAAATGGCTGTATTCTGCGACTCACCCCTCAATCGAATCGCCCCCGAACCCGTGGTGGGGCTCGGCATGACATGAGTCTTCTCCATTGCGGCGGCCCATTCCGGGAGCACGACGGCGAATCCAGTTGACAGCCAGCGGCGGTGCGTCCATAATGCGGCGTAAATGCACAATGGACGGAGGCGGCCATGTACTATCCCCGAGCGATGCGGCAGTGCGTGCTGGAGGCGTCGGAGCAGTTCCCGGTGGTCCTGCTGACCGGGCCGCGGCAGGTCGGCAAAACCACGCTGCTTCAGCACCTGTGCGAGAAGGGGCGGCGGTACGTTACCCTGGACGACCCGGCCTTGCGGGCCTTGGCCCGGGAGGACCCGGCCCTGTTTCTCCAGCGGTTCGAGCCACCGGTCCTGATCGACGAGATTCAGTACGCGCCGCAGCTCCTGCCGCTGGTGAAGATGGCGGTCGACGCCCGCCGCAAGACTGGCCTGTTCTGGCTGACGGGCTCGCAGCAGTTCCAGATGATGAAGGGCATCTCCGAGACGCTGGCCGGCCGGGTGGCCATCCTCAATCTGCTGGGCTTCTCGCACCGGGAGCGGCACCGGTTGCCGCTGGAGGTGGCCCCGTTCCTGCCCACGCAGGAGCGGCTCAAGGAGCGGGAGGCCTCGGCCGCCGAGTCGGGCCTGGCGGCCATCTACAAGGAGATCTGGCAGGGCTCGTTTCCGGCCCTCATCGCCGGGCCGGTGAAGGACCGCGACCTCTTCTACAGTTCGTACCTACAGACCTACCTTCAGCGCGACGTGAAGGATCTCGCTCAGGTGGGCAACGAGGCGGCGTTCCTGCGGTTCCTCAAGGCCTGCGCCGCCCGCACCGCCCAGATGCTCAACATCACGGAGTTGGCCCGCGACGCCGATGTCAGTGTCAACACGGCCAAGAACTGGCTCTCGATCCTCCAAGCCAGTTGCCAGGTGCAACTGCTCCAGTCCTACCACACCAACGCCACCAAGCGGCTCCTGAAGACGCCCAAGCTCTACTTCCTGGACACCGGCCTCTGTGCCTACCTGGCCGAGTGGTCGTCGCCGGAGACGCTGGAGGCGGGGGCCATGTCGGGGGCGATTCTCGAAACGTTCGTCTTCGCCGAGGTCCTGAAGTCCTGGTGGCATCACGGCAAAACGCCACAGGTCTACTACTACCGGGACAAAGACGGCAAGGAGATCGACCTGCTCATCCTGCAGGACCGGAAATTCTTTCCGCTGGAGACGAAGAAGTCGGCCAGCCCGCAGCGACAGTGGGCCGGCGGCTTCTCGGTTCTGGATCGCCTCAAGCCGGGCTGGACCGAGGGCGGCATTATCTGCCTTTGCCGGGAGATGCTGCCGCTGAGCGAAAAGGTGACGGCCATCCCGCTGGGGTTGCTCTAGCGGGCGGCACGAGGAGGGGTGACGCTGTTGCCCTCCCGCCTACGTCACGCGGTCGAGAACGCCACCATTGCCATCCGTGCAGTTCACTTTCAAGGGCCACATCACGCAATGTAGACCAAGTTACTCCACATTGCGATTGACGGCCACCGGCTCCTACGCTACACTCAGCACAGTGTCGACCCAAACGAGCCGTGGAGAGTGCGAAACATGCTCAGGTTCAGTGTGGATGAAGTTTACGAAATGGCCCAGGCTCAGGAACGGTGTGGCATCGAGTTCTACCGCCGGGCTGCCGAACTGGTGCCTGACGAACCACTGAGCAACCTGCTGCTCTCGCTGGCCGGGATGGAGGAAGGGCATCTGCGGACCTTCACCGACCTCCGTGAGCACCTGCCGGAGGAGGATCGGCGACGCGATGACCCTGTGCTGCCCGAAGACGCCGAGGAACACCGGCACTACATTCGCACCCTGGTTCGTTCGCACGTCTTCGGCTCTGCTGACGAAGCCTGGTTCTCCGCTTCCGTCCGCAAGTCTCGCGCCGACGTTCTGACGCGTGCCGCCGCTTTGGAGAAAGACTCCATCGTCTTTCTGCTGGAACTCCAGGAACTGGTCCCCGCACCGCGCGGGCAGAAGGAAATCGCCCACATCCTGCGGGAGGAACTCCAGCATCTGCGTATGCTCCATGCCATGGTGCAGGCGGAGTGAACCGGATGCCCGTGCCCATGGACAACTTCCCCCGCCCCGAAAGCTCGGGCAACAGTCGATTCCTGAGCTATAACGAGTTCGAAGCTCTGGTCGCCGCAATGGCTCGCGACGGTTGCGTCATGGCACCGCGACGATTTGCCGGGCGAGGCCGAATGTCAGACACCGACCTGGTCCGCTACGGTGAGGTGACCACCGCCGGCGAAATCGAGTCCGGCATCAAGTCTGATTTCTCGCCGAAGGAAGCCCTGTTTCCCGTCCAGCAGACGCTGCTGACGCTGAACGCCGGCCAGGCGATAGAGCCGCCCGAGGACGGCCGCCCCATCTACCTCTTTCTCAGAGCCTGCGACATCAACGGGATCGACCGTCTCGATGGCATCTTCCTCCGCAACGGTCCCGAGCCGGACGTCTACTATCTTCGGCGGCGACAACGCATTCGATTTGTCCTGATGGAATGTGCCCGAAGCCTGACGAACTGCTTCTGCGTCTCGATGGGCGCCAACCGCACCGACAACTACCACATGGCCATTCGGTGGCAGCCGGACGGCGTGCATGTGCTCGTCCGCGACCGGCAGCTCGCGGGGCTTCTCTCGACCGCCGGGCGGCCCAGTGAGTTCTCTCCGAGTTTCGTCACCCGGGACGACGCTCCCGTGCGGGTGCCCGATCCGGACCGCTTGACCGCCGCCGTTCGAGAGCGGGACCTCTTCAACCACGAGATGTGGAAGGACTATGCCGCACGCTGCATTGCCTGCGGGCGCTGCAACACGCACTGCGTGACCTGCTCCTGCTTCACCACTGCGGACGTGCCGGACGAACGTGTCGTCGGCCGAGCGGAGCGGAGGCGGATGTGGGCTGCGTGCCACATCGATCGGTTCACGGACATGGCCGGCGGGCACTCGTTCCGGCAGGACTACGGGTCGCGCATGCGCTTCAAGACCATGCACAAGATCTACGACTACTATCTGCGTTTCGGCCGCCACATGTGCGTGGGCTGCGGCCGGTGCGACGACCACTGTCCGGAGTACATCTCCTTCTCCACCTGCATCAACCGCGTCAGCGAGGTGCTGGACCATGACTGAGGTCGCGGCTAATCCCTACGTTCCTCTGCCTGCCGAGATTCTCTCGGTCCACCCCGAGACCGCGATCGATTTCACCTACCGGTTGGCCTGGCCCGGTCGCCCGCAGCCGGGGCAGTTCTTCGAGGCATCCGTCCCCGGCCTGGGCGAAGCGCCGATTTCGGTCTGCGACTTCGGAGAAGGTTACATCGAGATGACGATCCGCAAGGTCGGCCGAGTGACCGACGGCATCTTCGCCATGAGGCCGGGCCAGACGCTCTTCCTGCGCGGCCCCTACGGGCGGGGCTTTCCGGTGGAACGCCTCGAGGGCCGGCACCTGATCGTCGCTGCCGGGGGCACGGGCCTGGCCCCGGTCAGGAGCGTCATCAATCATTTCGTTCGCCATCGCGATCGGGTTCAGGCCTTGGACGTGCTGCTCGGATTCAAGACCCCGGCCGATGTGCTCTTCCGTGATGATCTTACCGCGTGGGCCCGCAACACCTCGGTCCGCATTACCGTGGATCGCCCCGACCAGGCCTGGCAGGGTCACGTCGGGGTCATCACCACCGTATTGCCGCACGTGGAGATCGAGGACTTGGGAGCGGTCGAAGCCGTGGTGGTCGGCCCGCCGATGATGATGAAGTTCACCGTGCTGGCCCTGCTGGATCGTGGCATCCCGGAGGATCACATCTGGGTTTCCTACGAGCGCCGGATGTCGTGCGGCATCGGCAAGTGCGGTCACTGCAAGATCAACGACCGATACGTATGCCTGGACGGTCCCGTGTTCAACCTGTCCGAGGCCCGCTGGCTGATCGACTGAGGTAGCGACCATGACCCCGGATCTGAACCGCAAGACCATTACCCGCAACGCCTACCGCATCACGTCGAAACGTGGGCTGACCTGCCTCAGGATTCGCGTGCCGGGCGGCCACCTGAAGGCCCGCTACCTCCGCGTGGTCCAGGAAATTGCCGAGCGATTCGGTAGCGGCGACGTGCACATCACCATCCGCCAGGGCTTCGAGATACCCGGCATCCCCTTTGAGAAGATGGCCGAGGTCAACCAGGCTCTGGCGGCGCTCGTGGAACCGCTGGAGACGAACATCGGCGTCTCTCTGGAGAAGATGGACCAGGGGTACCCGGCCGCCGGCACGCGAAACGTCTCCGCCTGCATCGGCAACCGGGTCTGCCCGTTTGCCAACTATGACACCACGGCGCTGGCCCAGCGCGTGGAGCGGGCCGTGTTCCCCAACCACCACCACGTCAAGATTGCTCTGACCGGTTGCCCCAACGACTGCATCAAGGCCCATCTCCAGGACTTCGGGATCATCGGCCAGGCCGACGTGCAGATCGATTCGTCCCGCTGCATCGGTTGCGAGGCCTGTGAGAAGGCCTGCCGGCTTCGCGTCACGCAGGCCATCGCCATGAAGGACGGCGTGGCCGTCCGCGACGAAACGCGGTGCATCGGCTGCGGCGAATGCGTCCTGGCGTGTCCCACCGGGGCCTGGACTCGCAATCCGGAGAAGTTCTACCGCCTGGTGATCCTCGGCCGGACCGGCAAGAAGAACCCGCGCCTGGCCGCCCCGTTCGTGGAATGGACCACCGAATCAGCCATCCTGCAGATCCTCCGCAACACCTATACGTTCATCGACGCGCACATCGACCGGTCGCTGCCCAAGGAGCACCTGGGCTACATCGTGGACCGCGTGGGCTTTGCGGAGTTCAAGCGGGTTGTCCTAGAGGGCGTGGACCTGGGCAGCAAGGCCCAGGTCGCCGAGACGGTTCAGTGGGCCGGGTACACCTATCCACAGAGGCCTGGCTGTGGAACAGCCAGCCCGTGAACGTGGCACGCAATCCCCCCGCGCAGACGTGCATCCACTCACGTCACGGGAGACCGGGACCGCGAGGCCTCCCGGCGTCCGACACAACGAGTCAACCGTCCTCCAGGTACAATGACCTGGCCAGGTTCCTGCCTGAGTCGGTGCGAAACACCTTGGCTACGGTTTGCGCCAGTCGATCTCGCGGCAGACTGGAATACTCCTCCGGCAGGTTCACCAGCCAATCGGCGTCCCAGATGATGCGAAACTCGGGCGTGTCGATGTCCCGGGCACTGTGGTGATTGGCGATGATGCGGCAGACGTGGTCGACGGTTTCCGTGTCGAAGCCGAGCGTGCGGAGAATCGTTTCCGCGATCGGCGGGCCCTCGATCTCCTGGTACCGCCCGGCGGCGGAGCCGTGCTTCCGTTCGGCCTCGTGGATGCCGATATCGTGCAGGATGGCGGCGGCCACCACCACGTCGCGTTGGCCAGGTTCCCGGACGAGCAGCGTCTCGGCGAACGCCAGCACCCTCAGCGCGTGGTCAATGCGCCGCTGATCGGTGCCGAAGACCCGCTTCATGGCATCGATGACCGACTCGCGCCGGTCCGACAGGCGATCGTCCTGGCCGCCCTGGAACGCGTCCTGCGAGGAAGGCGGGGACATCAGGATCACTTGGCCTTCGAGAACGCAGCCCGTCGCCCCGGGCGTGCAGGAGGCTCGGCGACGCGAGCACCGTCCCTGATCGTTGTGAAGACAAGTCCAAGACATGGGGGCTCCTTTGCTACGTCGTCGGCGCATCGCGGCGGTCGCGTGGCGCCGGTGCGTCGGCGGCCGCCAGTCCACGTTTCGGCGGATGACGACAAGCTTGGCCGGCTGGAGAGTACCGTTCCACCATCTCCGCATGTCTCCCGCAGGTCATCTTGCCCTCCGGGCAGCGGCCCAGCCGGATGCATTTGGGGCCGACTCCGCCGAACACGGCGGGAAGAACTTGTCTGGCCTCATCAAGCATCCTGTCGGCCACGCCTCGGATCTCCCACTGAGCACGAAGGCACAGACGTTCCTCGAAGAAATGTAGGAGTTCGCGGGCGTTCATCGTGACGACGATCTTGCTCTCGCACGCGTTGGGCAGCACATAGCGTGCGTCCTCGTTGCTGCCCTCTCCGGTCCGGCCCAGGGCTTCGTTGAGTGCGCGGTACCGCTCGGCAATCAGCTTCATGGTGTCCGTGAAGTACTGCACGGCATCAAGTTCCCCACCACGGTCCGCGACCTTCTTGCCTTCGAACTGCGGCGGCACCACGAAGTCGAAATCATCATGTCCGACATAGCGTTGACTGCGCTGCGAGTAGCTGGCCACGCGGTGTCGCACCAGTTGGTGTGTCATGGCCCGCGAGACGCCCTCAAGGTAGAAGGTGAAGCTCGCGTGCTCCAGCGGGCTCATATGCCCCAGTTCCCTGAGTCGCGCGACGAACTTGCCGGCGACGGCGGGCTCCTGGTCAAACAGACATTCCGTGTCGGCGGCGTAGCAGAGCGTGGCCGCCGCGGCCAGGAGGGCTTCGGGGGACGGGGAATGGCACACGAGTCTGACGGAGGCCTGAACTGGTTTCATCTGTGGGCGTCTCCTCTTGGATGCCAAGGGCCGCTACTTCGAGGCGACCGAGGCCTCGACTTGGACGGCCCTGGGGAACAAAATGTTGTTCTCCAGGTGAATGTGCTCGTGAAGATCGGCTTCCAGCCTCTTCAGGGACTCGTACAGTTCCGCAAACGTCGGGCAGGCGTCCGCAGGCAACGTGTAGTTGGACGTCAGGCGACGCATTGCAGCCAAGGCCTCTCCCGCGTTGTCGTGTTCGTGTTCCATCTGGCCGATCGGGTTGGCCACCGAGCCGCAGTGCATGGGCACAAACGGCGTCCGGCCGGAGGCCATGCGGTCCAGCTCCTTGAGGTACGGGAACAGGATCTGCTCCTCTTTCATCAGGTGCATCTCGATTTCGGCCCGCAAGGAGGCAAATACCCCCTGAACGGCGGCAAGCATCTCTGCGTGTGGCCGGTGCGCGGCCATGACAGTTTCCAGCAGGCGGCTGATCCGCGGCATCTCGCGGTGCATGAACACGTGGTGCGTGTCCAGAATGTGATCGGCCAACTCGGCCAGGCCGGCCCGGGTCCAGTCGCGAGACGCCCCCGGAACCGGCGGTGCCGCCATGGCCTGCCCGAGGTCGGCCACCACTTGGTCGTAGTCGGCCCCGGCGCGGTCGGTCGCCGCCCTGAGGGCCATCTGCCCGTTGCAGCAATAGTCCACGCCGTGGCGTTCCAGCACCTGCCGCGTCTGCGGCCAGGCGACGACGATGTCTCGAACCACGGTGTCCGGGGTGATGCGGGTCATTGCGATTCTCCTTCCTGATGGACTTTCGACTGACAGCACGCGCCCGCGCGGCACGGGGCCATCGGATCGACGCCGACCGGCCGCAGGCCGACCTCGGCGACGAGGATCGTCACGTCATCCTCTCCTCCGGCACGGGCCGAGCCGAGCAGATGATCCAACTGGCCCCGAACCGGCAACCGACCGCTTCCGCGGACCTCGTCGAGGAAAGTCTCCATCGAATTGCCAAAGGCGTGAAACAGCCCGTCGGAGTAGAGCACGACGCGATCTCCCGTCGCGACGTTCACGGACCGAGCCTGCCACACGGCGGGCATATCCTTCACCGTGCCGAGAGGCGGCAGGTCCGCCAGAGGGGTCGCCAGGTTCTGGCCACCGTCGCAGCAGACGAGCACCGGCGGATGGCCGGCGTTAACCAGTTCCACCTGACGGTTGTCCAAGCTGAAACGGGCCAACGCCAGGGTCACGAAGTGCCCGGGAGCGATGTAGCCGAACAGGCGACGGTTCAACTCCCGAGGTATGTGTTCCAGGGGCACGTCGTCCAGCAGCACCTGGTCGTAGGCCACCTTGAGCATCAACGTGATGGTCGCCGCGGCGATGCCGTGCCCTGAAACGTCCGCGATGGCGATGATCCCCCGGCCCTGTGGGTCCACGTGAGCGTTCAGGAAATCGCCTCCCGCGGTCCGGGCCGGCAGATACGCATGCTCGCAACGGATGCCTGTGTCCTCCAGGTCGATGGTCATGCACCGCTCCTGAATGGACCGGGCCATGTCCAGTTCGGCCTGCATCTGTGCTTCTTCACGGGCAATGCGGCGATGCTCCGTGACGTCCTTGTAACACTCGAGCACGTGGGGCCGACCGGCCAGGTCGAGCGTGGAATGGCTGACCAGCATCGTTCGGCCATCCGGCGTTTCGACGTCCACCTGGCGGTCCACGAAGCGGAGCTGTCGGCAGCGCCGAGGGCAGTTGCGACACTCACGGCCCGCGGCACTCACAACATGGAAGCACTTGCGTCCTTCTGTCGGCCCGAACAACTGGGTCATCTTCGCGTTCGCCAGCACCACACACCCTTCAAGGTCAATGACCTGGGCCGGGTCAGGCAGCACGTCGAGCAAGCTGCGCATATCATTCAGGTCGGGCACGGGTGTCTCCCTCGAGCGCCGACACGGCCTGACTTGGCAGGTCAGCCACCATTTGCCGAAGACCGCGCGGGCCGATTCGTTCGGCCGTGTCCGCGAACCGCTCGCCAGAGCGGGATTCGATCATCACGCCGGAGAGCACGCGCCCCACGGCGTCGGCCGCAGCCGACGGACTAAGGTCGGAACGAACCTCCGTGGCCCACCGCGGATGTCGCCCCAGCCGGCCGCCAACCAGCAGCCGTACCCGTACGGGCGACTGCCGGATCGCCCCGACCGGACAGGCGGGGACGCACTGGCCACAGCCAAGGCACTGCTCGGGATGGATCACCACCCGGGCGGCCTCCGTGGTTATCGCCTCCTCGCGGCAGGCCGGGACGCATTGCCCGCAACCGGAGCAGGCTTGGTCAAGCACTTCGACGTTCACGTGGGCGACCAATCCGATGTCCTTGACCTGCGGCTGCGAACAGGCATTGGGACAGGCGGCGATGGCCACGCGAAGCTGATGGTGCGGGAGAATCGGCCCGGCGATGCGGCTGCGCAGGAAGTCGTCCCAGCCCGTGTTCCGCACGGCGTCGCGCAACAAATCCTCCAGCGGCGTCCGGCCCATGACCGAGAATCGGCACCGGCCCTGCACGCCCCGGCATGCGGTGATCGAGCAGGTCGCCATGCTGCTCGAGTCGGAATCGCCTGCCATGCCGTCATCCATCGCAGCCGGAGGCTTCTCCGCAGCATCTTCCACGCGCAATTCCCAGACGGCGCCGTGTGGGTCCGGGCATCGCGTGGTAACCACTCCGCCCGCAGCCCAGGGCAACGCGCCACCATAGGCCAGCGTCTGGGCGTCGCGCGACAGTGCCGCATAGGCGCTGTCGCAAAGCCCTTGCGGTGTGAATCCAGTCAGGACGAACTCGCGTCCCGCCCGGTAGTAGCGACACTGGCCGGCTTCTCTCACCTTGGCTACAACTGTGCGTCTAGCCTTCATCCTCTTCTTTCCCACGGCCTGGTTTTGGCGGCACGACATCCGCAAGCGTCGTCCGGCTCAGGAGGCGGTTCAACTGCTTCTGAATCGTCAGGAGCTTTGAACTGATGGGACAAGTACCTTCCCGCGAACAGAGGCCGCTGCCTGCCATGCAGCGGTTCAGCAGCGGCGGCCCTTGGACGGCCTCGATAACGGTCATCATCGAAACGTCCGCAGGTCGTTTCACAAATCGGAATCCCCCGCCGCGCCCGGCGCGAGCTTCGAGGAGGCCACATACCACGAGTCGCCCCAGAATCTTCAGGGCGAAGCTGCGGGGAACGTTCAGGGCTTCGGACAACTGCGAAGCGCTGATCGTCTGTCCGCGGCGTCCGGCCAGATGGACCAGCATCCTCAGGGCTTCGTCGGTGTCTTTGCGGATCATTAGCCGCTCCAAGGAAGCAGAATGTGCTGGACAATTAACATAGACTAGTTTAGTCTACGTTCCTGCCGCTGTCAACCGGGTTTCGTGGAAAGGGGCCTGCGCGGGCCCTGCGGGCATCGGATTGACAGCGTATGGCTCCGGACTATGATGGCGTCATTGGCCTTGGCGCCGCGGCGTGCTCCGAGGTCGAGAGTATCGCTGTCGTGTCGCAGTTGCCGCCCGGACAGTCTCAAGGAAAGGAACGACCATGAACATGTTCTGCTACCAGTGTGAACAGACGGCCAAAGGAACGGGTTGCACGGCTCACGGTGTCTGTGGCAAAGACCCTGAGACGGCGGCTCTACAGGACCTGCTAATCCATACCGCCGAGGGGATCAGCCAGTACGCTCACCGGGCTCGCCGGCTGGGAGCGGTTCATCGGTCGGCGGACCACTTCGTGGTCGAGGCCCTGTTCGCCACGGTCACCAACGTGGACTTTGATCCGGCCCGGCTGGCCGAGACCATCCGTCGCGGAGCGGTGGTGCGCGACGAGGTCAGGCGGGCCTACCAGGAGGCCTGCCGCAAGGCAGGGAAGCAGCCCGAGCCGTTGGCCAGCGATGCGGCCATCCAGCCGGCGAATGACCTCGACAAGCTCATCCGCCAGGGCGAAGCCGTCACGATCCAGAAGCGGATCGACGCCCTGGGGCAGGACGTGGCCGGTCTCCAGGAACTCATCACCTACGGCCTCAAGGGCATGGCCGCCTACGTCGATCATGCCCACATCCTCGGCACCGAAGACGACGCCGTGTACGCCTTCATCCACGAGGCGATGGACTTCCTGGCCGGCAATCCCGACGACGTGAATGCCTTGGTCGGCATGGCTTTGCGGGTCGGCGAGGTCAATCTGCGAGCCATGGAACTGCTGGACACCGCCAATACGGGCACCTACGGCCATCCCGAGCCGACGCAGGTCCGCGTCACGCCACTCGAGGGCAAGAGCATCGTGGTCTCGGGCCACGACCTGAAGGACCTGAAGATGCTCCTGGAGCAGACCGAGGGCAAGGGGATCAACGTCTACACCCACGGCGAAATGCTCCCGTGCCTGGCCTACCCGGAGTTGAAGAAGCACAAGCACCTGGTGGGCAATTACGGCGGCGCCTGGCAGGACCAGCGTCAGGAATTCGACGCCTTTCCCGGCGCGATCCTGATGACCACCAACTGCATTCAGAAGCCCAAGGACAGCTACAAGGGCCGTATCTTCACCACCGGTTTGGTCGCCTGGTCAGGAGTGACACACATCGCGGCCGACGCCGACGGCAGCAAGGACTTCACGCCGGTGATCGAGGCAGCCCTGGCGGCACCAGGTTTCGAGCGGGACGCCGAGGAGAAAACCATCACCATCGGCTTCGCACACAACACGGTCATGAGCGTGGCCGGGGCGGTGGTTGACGCCGTCAAGGCCGGCAAGATTCGCCACTTCTTCCTCATCGGCGGGTGCGACGGCGCCAAGCCGGGGCGCAACTACTACACGGAATTGGCTCAGAAGGTGCCTGCGGACTGCGTCATTCTGACGCTGGCCTGCGGCAAGTACCGCTTCAACAAGCTGCCGTTCGGCGACATTGGCGGCATTCCGCGGCTGCTGGACTGCGGGCAGTGCAACGACGCCTACAGCGCCATCCAGATCGCCGTGGCCCTGTCAAAGGCCTTCAATTGCGGCGTCAACGATTTGCCCCTGAGCCTGGTGCTGAGCTGGTACGAGCAGAAAGCCGTCTGCATTCTGCTGACGCTGCTGCACCTGGGCCTCCAGAACATGCGGATCGGCCCGAGTCTGCCGGCCTTCGTCGGGCCGAACGTGTTGAAGGTGCTGGTGGAGAAGTTCAACCTGACGCCGATCACGACGCCCGAGGAAGACCTCGCGGCCATGCTCGGCTGAGCATCTTGTGCACGGTTGTCCGGCGTCCCCGCGTGCCCTGAAAGCCCGGAGACGTCGGCGGCCGGAGCGCCGAGAAACGGAGAAACCATACGATGAAGATTGTCAATGCCAAAGAAGCACCCGGCGGCCCGAATCCGCACAACGTCAAGGCCGCACAGGTGTACGACAGCGAGCACGCCATGGTCGTGCATCTGACGCTTGAGCCCGGGCAGTCACTCAAACGCCACATCACGCCGGTCGACGTGTTCTTCTACGTTCTGGAAGGCACGGGGGTCGTCGAAATCGGCGACGAGAAGGAGACCGTCGGCCCCGATGCGTTGATCGAGAGCCCCGCGAAGATTCCGCACTGCTGGTACAACGAGAGCGGAGAGGTGCTGCGCGTCCTGGTTGTCAAAGTGCCTCGCCCAACCGAGAAGACGCGACTGCTATGAGAAGCAACGTGAAGGGGCGCGACCCGAGTATCTGCAAGAGTGAGCCGCACGGCGCCCCTCAACCCCGTGCGGCTGCCCGTTGCCGGCCGGCGGACCTGGTTGCGGGCCGCGACCGGTCGGCTGAAATCGAACAGGAGGATCTGTCATGGCCACGTTCAGGGTGACATTCCACCCCGGCCCTGTCGATGTCGTCGTGGACGCCGACAAGGGCCCCTTCGCTGGTGTCGGCGAGCCCGGCAGTCTGCTCGACATCGCCTTGGCCCACGGTGTGGAGATCATGCACGACTGCGAGGGCTCCGGCGTCTGCGGCACCTGCTATGTGCTGATCGAGCAAGGGGCCGAAAACCTGTCGCCCAAGAGCGAGGGCGAGTCCGACACGTTGGAGAACATGACCGACAACGACCCCGCCGCACGCCTGGCCTGCCAGGCCGTCGTTCGCGGCGACGTGGTGGTCCGCATTCCCTCGGCATAATCAACCTGTGCCCTCATGACTCATGTGGCTTTTCGCTTCCGCCGACGGCAGATCAGCCACGCTCCGCCGACTCCCAGGAGCGTCATGGTGGCGGGTTCAGGCACCACCTCCACCAGTTCGGCCTGGATGCTGTCGCCGGCCACATTCAGCCAGAACGGGGTCAGTTCCGTCTCCGTCGCACCGAGCACCAGGCCCGGTGCCGGGCTTCCACCGGGGAAACTCTCCCACCAGGGAAAGTCTGTCTGCCCGACGGCGCTGCCGGAGAACTGGCTTACCAGGCCAGCCTGGCCCAGGTTGGTCAGCACCAAGCTGCCATCGCGCGGCCGGCCCGGCTCGGCGAACTCGATCCGGTAGGTGATGTCGAAAAAGCTGTCCATCACCCAACCGCCGTTTTCCGCGGCGTCGCCGGTGAGGGTCAGGTGCTGGCCCGGCGCCGAACTGGATCGCAGATCGACGAACACGTCGAAGAAGGAGTCCGTGTTGGTGGTCGAGTTATGCACGGCAATCGGGTTGACGGATACCAGGGAGAGTTGAAGCAGTTCCACCGGAACGGTTTGCGAGGCGCCGGGGGGAAACGTTCCGTGGTCCGCCTCGTATTCCTTCAGCGCGCCGGCGATGTTTCGCAGAGCGACCCGGGCGGCGTAGACGTTCGAGCCGGCACCGAAGAAGCCTCCAGGAACCCCCTGAACCTGCGATGAGCCGCCGAACTCAATCGACCCGCTGCGGGCCTCCAAGATATGAGGGACGATGAACGTGTCCGCCAACGCCAGTCCAAACGGCAACACCATGAGTACCACCGATGCCACCAGCAACCGTATCATAGACCGTCCTCCCAGTTTGTGTGTTCCCATCCCAGATCGAATCGCTGGCGGCAGACGCGGTGTCTCCGCACGGTCCTCAGCGGATGGCTCGGCACCTCCGCCTCAACAAGGCCAGTCCGCCCACGGCCAGCAACGACAGCGACGCCGGCTCGGGCACGCAGATGCTGTCGACCACCAGTTCCGAGATGTTGGTGCTCTCCGGAAAGCAGTAGGTGATGGTCTCGAAGGGCGGGTTGAACGGAATGTCGATCTGTGCCGTGTAGGTGTACCATCCCGTGCCGTCATGGTTGATCGCCGGCTTGGGGTACGACACCGTCCCCGGAGGATTGCTCGTCGGGTACCCCAGCAGCGGCCCCTTGTCGGAAGTCAACTGAATGAAGATGACCTTCCGGTCATTGGGCCGCGGATCGTTGGGCACAGAAATGACCAGCGATCCGCCGTCCTGATCGATGTGCCAGGTGTTGAGAAGCGTGACGCCGTCCGGCCCGATCACCGGATCGGGGTACGACCCGCCGACAACCTCGATCTGTGCCAGTCCAAAGGGGTTCTCCGAGATCATGGGAACGATCGGGTCATCATTAAATTCCCATACCTGGTGCGTTACGCTGCCCCCCTGCCACTGCAGGTCGCTGGGGTCCTCTACCCACGGCGGCTGCCAGACGATTTCCGCCTGGGCCGCACCGGACAGAACCAGACCAAACACACAGATCATCGCCCACATCAATGCTCTCGACATGTCACTCCCTCCTGAAAGTACCTGCTGACCGTCTCCTAGTAATGCCGACTCGCCATGCGAGCCGCTTTGTGCCTGCCCACACCATTGCTCGAAGCACAAGCCACGCGGATTGCCCCCTCCTTCCAGGCCCGTCGCCCACCGCGGCACCTCACACGCACAGAAAGGTTCTGCCGCGCAATAGAATGGGGGACGTCCTCCTCGGCCGCGGATGGCCGAGGGTCGTCCCCCGGAAGCCTGCCGTCGCAGCCAGCCAGCGTTCCCCCGAACGCAAGGAGCCTTGTGCCACGCCAAGCCGCTTGACGATCATTTCACAGTACGGTTGCAGCGGACAGGGTGCATCGCGAGCGTTGTTAGCCTGCCTCAGATGCTGTAGTTCAGCACCTCAGGTTGCGGTGCTACGGCCTGCTCATCAAGCAGGTCCTGAAAGCTCGTGGAGTCGTACACCTCGGAGATGGCTCGCTCGGCCCGGTCCCAGAGCCCCTGAAACGCGCAGCGGTTGAGCAGCGGGCAATGCCTGCCGCCCTGGCCGGCAATGCACTTGACCGGAGCCAGCGGGCCCTCGATGAAACGAATGACCTCGCCCACCGACAGGGCCGCCGCCTCGACGACCAGGGCGTAGCCGCCGTGGATGCCGCGGTACGATTCCACCCAGCCAGGCTGCTTCAACTGATTGAGGATCAGTTCAAGGAATCGCACCGGAATGGCTTGGGCCTCGGCCACCTCGGCCATGGAGATCGGCCCCTGACCGGCTCGGTGGGCCAACTCAAAAAGGGCACGCAAGGCGTACTGGCACTTTTGGGAGAGGTTCATTCGGCAGCCCTCAGAAGACTACAGTAAGCCTAGCGGTACAATGTACTCCTTCCCGGGAGAAGTCAAGCTTCCGGGGACAGAAAAGGTGCCGTTTTCACACCACAACTCTTGCTGTGATCCTGTAAGTGATTATTCAGTAATCTGTTAAATGCATTCTCTGGTGGGCTGTTTTTCTTCCGCAGTTTGCAGGAAAAGCCGTCATCGAAGAGATATCAACTGCTCTTTCAGCGGGAGCGGATCGACCGCCGTGCATCAATGTCTGTCCCGTGTGACTTGGTTCGGAGCGCGCACACGTCCCTTCGGCATGCCATGCCCTCCTGCGTGAATAGCGATCAATCAAAAAATGAGTGGCCACTCAGATTATGTGGACGAGGTCTTTCGTCGTCAAAGACAATTCTGTAACACGCTTTTGGGGAATAGGTTACGAGCTATCATGCGTTGCGCTATGGCGGGCTTCTTCCAGCAGTTCGCGTCACGCCATAGGACTTTGGGCTTGACACTGGCAACCGCCACGATAAAATGTGAGTGATAACTCATTGTTTGAGTGCTCATCAGGATAAGAAGAGGAGCCCTGATGCCCCGAGTGACCAAAGCATCCACAAAAGCCCGACGAAGCGAAGAACGCCAGCGCCGCAACGAGGCCATTCTGGACACCGTGGAGCGGGTGTTCCGGGAGAAGGGGTACGTCGCCACCACAACGGAGGAGATCGCGCAGGCAGCTGGAGTGGGGGTTGGAACGATCTACAACTCATTCTCAAGCAAGGAGAGACTGTACGGCGCGGTGATCGAACGGATCGCCGACGCGCTGCTCGAAAAGATGCGCGACCTCGCTTCGCGGCCGCTGGACGCTGAAGAAGTCCTCGAGGCCCTGATTCGGATGAGACTGGCGGACTACGACCGGCACCGGCTCTTCTTCGTTCTGTTCTCCTGTGAGCAGAGCTCCGACGCGTATCCGCAGCCCGAGGCGCTCTCCGACCGTGTCGTGTCGTCCTACTACCGTTACCTGGACATGGTCGGCAAACTGCTCGAGCGAGGCGTTGAGGCACGCCTGTTTGAGGGAATCCATCCTCTCTACCTGGCCCTGAGCTTCGAGGGGGTCCTCGGCGCGTTTATGGGGTACTGGTCGAGGCCCGAACAATCGGAACCCCTGGATGCCCAAGTGCAGCGTGTGAAGGAGACTCTGCTGAAAGTTGCGGCGCCAAAGACCGGCACTCGCGTCGACGGAACCGCTGACACCCAGGCGAACATGGAGCCCAGTCGCGAGATATTCATCACCCGCTACGACTTCCAGCGACTCAAAGAGCTCATCGCCGTTGCGCGAGGGTTTGGCAACGAGGAAATCGCCAGGCACCTGAGTGATCTCGACCTGGGTCTGGGCCGAGGCCGGATCGTCGATCCGAAGCTCGTCCCACCCGATGTTGTCACGATGAACTCGCGGGTCCTGCTGCAGGAGCCCGACGGCGGGGAGTCGCAAGTTCGTTCCCTTGTCTTCCCAGTGGACGCTGGAAAATCGGCCGAGAATGTCTCGATTCTGGAGCCCATGGGAACGGCGATGCTTGGCTGTCGTGTAGGTTCGGTGATGCAGTTTGATGAGGCGGGTCAGCAGAAACGCCTGCGGGTTCGGGCAATCCAGTACCAGCCAGAAAGCGCAGGCGACTACCACCTGTAAGCCTCTCCGGCAGAGCTGATGAAGCAACGCAAATGGGGCGGAAGGAGGTCCGTCCCGAACAGAGGAGGAGTTGTCATGGCTGCCTTCAGGAACATCGTACTGACCCAGGGTGACTACGTTCGGCTGGCGCAGATGGTGCAGTCCCTCAAGTATGCACAAGATGCCGAGATCAAGAAGTGCGTTGAGCAGATTCAGCATGACCTGAATGACGCCCATGTCATCGCTGCGGATGACATCCCGCAAGATGTCGTGACAATGGGTTCGCGTGTTCAATTCGTTGACGCCGACACTCGGGAAGAGTCCGCTTACACGGTGGTCTGGCCGGACGAGGCCAGCATGGACGAAGGGAAGGTCTCTGTGCTGGCCCCCATCGGCCTGGCTCTGCTTGGATGCAAGGTTGAGGACGAGGTGAACTGCCACACTCCAGCGGGCGTGCGGCGTCTGAGGATTACCGAGATCCTGTATCAACCGGAGGCGGCGGCCAGAGAGGCGCAGGCCGAACCGACAGTCTGATGCAGGTAATGCCTGAACCGCCTGGGCGAAGGACTCGACCATGAAACCAGCTGGCAAGATCACCAAGCGAATGACGTTTCGTTGGCGGTCCACCGCGAAGGAAAAGCATGTGGCCATTGCTGGCGACTTCACCGAGTGGAAACCCGTGGCCATGCGGCGCAGATTGGACGGAACGTGGATGGCCGTGTTCACTCTCGCTCCCGGTTCCTACGAGTACAAGTTCCTGGTCGGCGGCCAGTGGCGGACTGACCCGGAGAATAACTGCCTGGCTGCCAATCCTTATGGGTCGCTCAACTCCGTGGTTGTTGTCGAATGACGCGTCTGTCAGAACGGAGAGCTTCCGGATGGCCGGAACAGGAGACAGTGGTGGTCACCTTAGCTGGCAACAGGGCCGATTTCTTCTTCTTTCGTCCGCATGCGCGGCGCGTCTGCCTCGTCGGCGACTTCAACGCCTGGCGACACGACGAGGCACCGATGTGCCGCGGCGGACGATGGTGGACGGCCACGCTATTCCTTCCTGACGGGAAGTACCGATTCCGCTACATCGCCGACGGCGATGCCTTCACCGATTACGCTGCATTTGGCGTCGAGCCTGGCCCAAATGGTTTCGATGGCATCATTCTGGTCGACACTGTGGCGACCACAGGAAGCGACGACCGCTCGCCTGAATGTGCGAGTTGTGCTCGTCGGAAACCATCGGTGAGGACCGTCGATGTCGCTTCACAACCAACTGCAACAACCCACCAGCAGCGCTGCTTTGATCCACTGGTGCTCCATCGGAATGCACTCGTACATAGAGCTCGCGGCCGGCCGGCACTGACGCATGTCCCCTGAAGCCGTTGCCCAAAAGTGGGGGATTTCCGCCGCAGGTCCCGGGTACCTGGTGAAGTGTTGTTTCAGGAGCACCGATATGACGACCATTAGCCCTGTTCGATACCTGTCTCACGAATGCGAGGAACTGCCTTTCGGGCATGTTTTGGACCTGCCCGTCCTGGCCTTGGTGTCTGACCGTGACGCCGAGGCGACCGTGCTGCGGGCGGCCCGCAGGATTGCCGACACCTCGAATGTCAGTATCGCGGTGCTGCGAGCCTACCTGCTCTCAAAACGTCCGTCGGAGCTTGTGCGGGCCATCACCCGAGTCAATCGCGTCAGCGTGCTCGTCGCCGACTGGCCGAAGGACGGCAATGAACTCCAGTCAGTGCTTCGCTGCATTGTCACCAGGAATATCTCAGCAGTCATCGTCCGGGAGAACCGTTCACAGAACCTCAAACGGGTCCTCATTCCAACCGGTGGTGGCGTTCACACTCTCCAGCAGCTCTGGATCGCCAGGGAGTTTGCCACAGAGCTTAGGCTGGCCACGCAGGCGCTGCACATCGCACATGACGGAGCACGGCGGCCCCGGAGAACTCTGGGCTCAGAACCGGGCTCACAGATCGGCCTTCGCCATGCCCAGTTGCAGGCGCGGATAGCCGGCGTAGCGGGATCGGTGTTGTTTCGCGCGGCTGACGACGTGGTTTCCGGAATTGAGTCCTGTGTTCAGCAGGACGACCTGATCGTTCTCGGCGCGCCGAATTATTGGCGCGTAGCTGAGCATTTTCGAGGGTCCATACCGGACGTCCTCAGCCGTCGGTTGGACCAGTCTTTGGCCATGCTGGTGGCCAGGCAACCCAGCCGGGTGAAGCTGCGAGAGGTCCTTTGGGATAGGACCGTATGCCTGAACCTGAGGCCGCGAGATAAGGAGGATGCCATAAGACTGCTCATCCAGGCACTGGTCACCCACGGTCAGGTGCCGAAGGACCGGCAGGATGAACTGCTGGAGATCGCCATGTCGCGCGAGGCGAAGGCGTCCACCGCCGTGGGTTGCGAGACGGCCTTTCCCCACATCACGATCCCCGACTTCCCGGGGATCATCGGCTGTCTTGGCATCTGCCCGCAAGGCGTGCGGTTCGGGGGCGACGAGGACAACCCGACGAAGTTCGTCTTCCTGCTGATTACGCCACGGGAGTTCTACGACGAGTACCTGGGCATCCTCGCCCGCATCGCGGAGCGCATGGTTCTGCCCGGGGTGCGGTCCTCCCTGTTGGCTTGTCGCTCCGCTGACGACGTCATCAGAGTCCTGGACCTAGAAGAGGTCGCAGCCCCAGAGGCCTCTCCAGGCCCCCCGGCACCAGCGATCCTCTCGGAGATGAATGAGCCATGTTCAGGGAATTCAGGTATGCGCTGAGTCGCAAGAACACCGCGGAGAGGATGGGTACCCTGTTCGATCAGATGCTCGACCATGGTCTGTGGATGTACCAGCAGGCTATCGCCGCCTGGTGGCGCAGACGCCCGCGGGACGGAACTCAGGACGCGATCTACGCGAGGGACAAGGTGGTCAACGGCCTGGTACGCGAGGTGCGGCGCGAGGTCGTTCGCCACCTGACCGTTCATCCCGCCCGCGACATCACGCTCTGCCTGGTTCTGATGAGCACGGCCAAGGACGCTGAGCGGATTGGAGACTACTGCAAGAACATCCTCGATGCATCACAGGTGTTCCAGGGAGATTTCCATGCGGCATACTACCGGGAGCCGTTGGAGGAGATCACCGCGTTGATTGAACCGCTGTTCCATCAAGCCCGGCGCGCCTCTCGCGAGGATGACAGCGATGCCGGCCACGAGGCCTTCATGGGAGCCCGCGATATCGGCAAACGGTGCGACCTCATTCTCGAATCCCTGCTGCGGCAGAAGGAAGGTGTGCCCGCCAACGAAGCCGTCGCCTACGGGCTGATGTGCCGGTATGCAAAGCGGATTGCTGCTCACCTCGGCAATATCGCCAGCGGCTCAGTCGCTGCCCTGGAGAATCTCGACTTCGGAGACGAGGCTCACCGAGGGGGAGACAAGAAGACATAGGACGGCATGCTGCACCAGGCTGCCCACCCGGTTAACGACAGACGAAAGGAAGCGACGTGTCCAGAATGAGACTTCGCCCGCTGGAGAAGAAACACCTGCCCTGCCTGCGATGTGGACAGATACTCTGGACTGACGCAGCCCACCGACTCTGTCGGAGGTGTCAACGAAAAGTCAAGGAGCTCCACTCCCGCAGGACGCATGGCATCGACTCTTCGAGAAGGCGTCTGCCCGCGAGTTCATGATGCTGGAGTCGGGCCAAGGAGGCCTGTGGTGAAGAGTGCCGAGATACTGAAACAACTGTGGAGCGTGGCCGCGGAGGTTGAGCACCACGCATTCGCCGTCGCGGCGCACGTGGCTCGGCCGATAGTTCTGTCGAGAACCCTGGCTTTCCTTCGTGACCATAGTAGCGGCACGCTCGGTCATACCAGCACCTCCTCGGCTTGGCGTTTACTGCCTGTCTTGCGGCCTTCGTTCGCCGGGTCTACCGGCTTCGCCACTTCCGCCGCCAGCGACCGCAGCCCCTCAGCCCGCAGCCTGACCTCCAGGCCGTCGGTGTTGACGACGACCTGCTCGACCAGCAGCCTGGCGATCCGCTCCTGCTCGGCGGGGAACAGACTCTCCCACAAGGGGCCAATCTGCCGCAGGGCGACAATGACTTCGGCTTCGCTCGGTGCCGGGCCGCTCTCGGCGTTCCACGCCGCCTCAGCCTCGACTGCCCGCAGGGTCCGGGCCACGACGTCCGGGCCGCGGAACACGCCTCGCAACTGCTCGAACACCGCCTTCTCCACCTCGCCCGCCGCGACGCTCTTGACGGGGCACTGGTCGTAGCCTTCTTTGGCCGCCTTGCCGCAGAGGTAATAGCGGTACTCCTTGCCCCGGCGGCGGGTAAAGGTAATGCCCATGGACCGGCCGCAGGTGCCGCAACGGATCAGTCCCGATAGCAGAGCCGGAGTCTTGCGCCGGCCGTGAGCGGCACGGGCCCTGTGGTTGGCGGCCAGTATCTCCTGTGCCCGGTCCCAGGTCTTGCGGTCGATGAGGGCGGCGTGCTCGCCGTCGTACAGCTTGCCTCTGTGGCTCACCTGGCCCACGTACTTCACGTTGTTGAGGACCCGGTTGACGGCGACCTTGTCCCATGGTCCGCCCGGCCGCACCTTGCCCGTGCGGGTAGTCCATGCCTTGGTGCGGAAGCCGTCGGCATTGAGGGCCTTGGCCACCTTCATGCCCGAGCCGAGTTGGAGAAACAACTTGAAGATGCGCCGCACCAGGTCCGCCTCGACCGGATTGACGATGAGCCGCCTGTTTTGCGTGTCGATGTCGTAGCCGAGGACCGGCGGCCCCCCGGTGTGCTTGCCCTTCCTCTTGGCCGCGGCCACCTTGTCGCGAATCCGCTCGCCGATGACTTCCCTTTCAAATTGCGCGAAGCTCAACAGCACATTCAGCGTCAGCCGTCCCATCGACGTCGTGGTGCAGAAGCTTTGTGTTACCGACACGAAGCTTACGTGATGCCGGTCGAACAGGGCGACCATCTGAGAGAAGTCCAGAAGTGACCTCGACAGCCGGTCAACTTTGTAGACGGTGACCACGTCGATCTTTCCGGCCTCGATGTCGGCCAGCAGTTGCTTGAGCGCCGGCCGCTCCATGTTGCCGCCGGAGAAGCCGCCATCGTCATACCGCTCCGGGAGACACCGCCAGCCCTCGGCCTTCTGGCTGGCAATGTAAGCCTCGGCCGCCTCGCGCTGGGCATCGAGGGAGTTGAACTCCATGTTCAACCCTTCCTCGCTGCTCTTCCTGGTATAGATAGCGCAGCGGACCGTCTTCTGCGTGTGAACCTCGTCACGTGCGATCATTCCGTCTCCTTGGTGGATGCCTTGAGTCCGAAGAAGAGTGGCCCACTCCGATGGGCCCCCGTGATGGCCTTGGCCACGGCCGAGAGCGACCTGTAGCGGCGGCCCTGGAAGTCGAAGCCGTCGCGGCCAACGAGCACCTCGTGCCGCTCGCCGTTCCAGGTGCGAACCAGTCTTGTACCGGCCACGGGCAGATTCATCTCCCGCTTGCGGGACGACGGCCTGCGGGCGGTGGCCACATCCTCGTCGGCCACCTGCTTGAGCGTCGCCTTGGCGCTCTCAGACAGGCCGCCGAATGCCAGTTCCTGAATCCGCCAGGCCAGCCGGCGGATCAGGTACTGCGACTTGTAAGAGCCCGACGGCTCGGTGCCGTAGAGGCTCCGCCATCGGCCCCGCAGCTCGCCGATCGGGAGCGTGGGCAACTCCGCCAACTGCCTCAGAACCGTGTCGCTCATAAATTACCGTCCTCCAATGAGTTCGGCTCCATGAGGGCGTTTTCGATTCCACTTGGGAAGGGAATAATCCTCCGAAAACCGTCTCTTTTCCCCCGCCTGCCGCCTCATCCGCAGGAGGCCCACGGCCAGGATGCCGGCTACCTCATCCAGCCGCTCCTCCGGCGTCATCTTCTGTGGATCGTAGCCGCCGATGCAGTCGCCATTGCTCGCCTCGTCCTTCGTCGCTGCCATCACCATAGTCACGACTCCTTTCCGTTCTCGTCCGGCAACTGGATAGGCAGGAACTCGATCTCGTCCAGGTTGATCTGGCCGACCTCCGCAGCCGCGTCGGCCCCGAGCAACTCGCGAGCCAGGCGTTCGCCCTCCGCTGTCAACTTCAGGTGCGTGGTCCGCCGGCCGCCGCACAGGTTGTGCCGCTCCAGCAGGCCCAAGCCTTCCAGCCGGACCTGCTCGTGGTGGTACTCGACCAGGTCGGCGAAGAGGTTCGGCAGCGCCGCCCGCCGATTAGCCGCCTCGTACGCGGCCCGGAGCAGCCGCTCCATGAGCATGTTGTCTGCCAGGAGCCGGCGGTCGTCGTCGGTCAGCGCCTGGGGCAGCACGTCCTGGGCCGGCACCCAGGTGCCGCCGATGGTGCGGGCGCAGGCCGCCAGGAGGTCCAGGGCCACGCGGCGAAAGAGGTCGATCAGCACGGGCAACTCGTCGCCCGCGCGCTCCATCACGCAACCCGGCAGGCTGTTCACCAGGGCGCCGATCTCGACGACGTCGTCCTCCAGGTGGCTCCGCAGTGTGTCCAGTTGCTCGACGAAGTTCCTGAGCCGGTCGTCACGCAGTTCCACCGGTGCCGCCAGGGCCGTCGTGGCATCCTCATCCAGGACCACCAGAGGCCGATTGTCCAAGGCCTTAAGCTGCCAGAAGTCGCTCCGCCTGAGGTGCCAACTGGTGATGAGCAGCACCTGGGCCCGCTGGTTGGCCGGGCAGCGGAAGAGCTGGCGATAGGGGCAGCGTCGCTCCTTCTTGCACTCGCGGCAGGGGCCGAGGCGGATGTGGTAGCCCTGGTCGCGGAAGAACTGCACCAGGCTACGGTGAGGGCAGTCATCCTCGTCGGTCGGCCCGGCCCGCCAGTGGTGCGTGGTGACGCCGAGGGCTCGGAGGTCACGCTGGACCTGCTCGGCCAGTTCGTGCGTCGGCGTGACGTACAGGGCGCGAATGCCGTGGTCGGCCAGGGCGCGCTCGACGGTGCGGGTCTTGCCGGTCCCCGGCGGCAGCCGCTCCAGTTCGGCTGGCGATACCGGCGATGAAGCGGTCGATGGAAGCGGCCGTTCTGGCGCGAGCATCATGCAGGGTGATCCTTTCCGGGGCCGTCCAGCCCTCGTCATGGTTCAGGCGAAGCGAATGCAGGGTCTGCAGCATCGGCTGCCGCACGGTGCGGCAGGCGGCACACTCGGGTTCGAGCCCCGCGGCCCTGGCGGCGGTCCGCGCCGCGGCACAGCTGAAGCCGTAGCCACTGCGGCCGTAAACGGCGGCGACGACCGAGGCGGCCTTCACCCGGCAGCCGTCGACGGTGAGCTCAGGCCGGTTCCGCGCTGCCCAGGCGGACAGGAGCCTGGTGGCCCACGCCTGGGGGCGTCTTGCGGCCAGGGCCCAGCAGGCCAGTTGAAGCTCGGCGCGGTTGCGGTTGCCGGGAGCGACCGTGGCACCGGCCAGCCGGCGGATGCAGTCGGGCATCTCGTGATCGACGAGTTCGTCGACCACGAAACCGTCGGGGCGAACCTTGCGACCGGTCAGCTCCGCCGTCCGGCATGTGAACTCGCGCGTCTCCCGCAAGCGGCCGATCTCAGCCGACCACCACGCGGCCGCCGTCGGCGACAACGCGGGAGGCGAACGATCATCGGGCCACGGTGACGGCCGGGGTTCGGCGGCCAGCGCCTTGATCTGGTCGGCCGTGAGCCGCAGGAGTTCTTCGTGCGTCAGCTCGATCTTGTACAGGCCCGACCTGGGGTTGACCTGGTTCGGTGCCCGCAGCATCCGCGGCAGCGAGTAGACGGCGCTATCGACCGGCAGCTCCGGGCAGCCTTCGGCCTCCAGGCGCTGGACCAGGTTGGCCACGATCCGCTTCATGTCGCTCGTCAGGCCAGCGCTCGGTTCGATACCCAGGGCCGCGGGGTGCACCAGGATGTGGAGCCCCTTGCTGCCCGAGAACCAGATCCGCACCATGCTGTTGGTGCCCCGGCAGCCATCGAGCGTCTGCTGCAGGCCCTCGGCCATCGACCAGAGGTCGTCGCGGTCGTCGGCCGCCACCAGGTGCTTGCGGCTGCGGCCGCTGGGCCAATCGATGGTGACCTCGATGTACTCGCTGCTCTCGGGGCGGCGAACGGTGGCGAAGGCCCGCGGCTGGCCCGTCTTCGGGTCGGTGCTGCCTTCGAAGATGATGCTGGCGATCTTCATGGTTCGTTCTCCCTGTCGTGGCCTGCGTTGCATGGACATTAAGCAATGTTTTTTCACCCCCAGCAAGGCGATTCCGGCATCATTCCGGGGAATCTGGCAGCCTGAATGCTGGCCGGTCAAGCCGTGGCTTCCTCCAAGCATTGGAGCGGTTCAGAAAGACGGTGTTTGACAACAACAGACACCGCCGAGTATGATCTGAACTCGGGATGGGTGGCGGGCTCCTGCCCGTCTACGGTGTGGAGAATCAGTACCAAATGGCCAAGGTATCGAACGAGATCATGACGTTGGCCGATCTGGCCGCCTACGTCCAGTTGTCGAAATCGTCGCTTTATAAGCTCTGCCAGGCCGGCAAGGTGCCGGGTACGAAAGTCGGCCGGCACTGGCGGTTCCACAAGGACGCTATCGACGCTTGGATTCGCGACGGCGTTCCGCCGACGCAGCCATACGGGCGACGAACGGCCGAGAAGCCCAAGAGCAGACAAAAGAAGGAAGCGTGAATTGGCATACACGATACGACATTTCATGTGGGGATATCAGCAGCTCTTCCGATCTGGGCAGGGATTGCAGGTAAAACACTTGTTCCAGGCTCTTGATGCCAGGTTTGACCCACAGGTGTTCGTGGTGGGTGTCCTCACACAAGATCGTGCTGATCGATGCCGCGCGTGCGTGGAACCCGAAGCCCATTTCTGGATCGAATCTGAGGCATTCAATCGTGTGCTCAACAGGGCTCAGGAGATCATACCGACGGACCCGGAAAGCGAAGTGTGGGTCAGCCATCCGTTGGCTCAAGAATGGCACAGTGAGAAGCTTCTTAAGCGCGCTGTTGTCAAGGCCACGGAAGAGGTGATCGAAGCGTGCGCCAATAGACCTGACGGCATGACTTATTCCGCCTCGTGGCCGACCATGGTCGAGGGGTTTCTTGTCATGGTCGTCATTGGCCTTCAGGATGCTGTACTGAACTCGCATCCTCGCTTGCAGATTGGCGAACTGGCCCTTTCCCCATATAGACGGTTCAAGGTGCCGGTCTCCCTTATCGATTCGGTGCTGACCGAGTATCTAGGCGACGCGACAGAGGAGCTGAGGAAGCCAGATCCCGGACAGGATATTCTCTCCGGCAGAAGCAGAGATGAAGTCCTCCGAGCTGCGGGCCAGAGGATGATGACTGGCGTCGCGCAGAGAGCGGACAGCTGGGACAATCAGCAAGGGTGTGAGAAGGGTCTGTTCGACGCCTGCAACCAGATTGCCGCCACGAAGTACGAACAGACAACTGGCTCGGGGACGCTCCTTGTCGCTCGGCAAGATCATCCTGCAGTCCATCGAGAGGTCGCATTCAAGACCCCGGTGAATATCCACAACCGGCGCGCAGCCAGAAAGCTGCTGGAACTGACGGACCAGCGGACTGCACTCCACCTGAATGCCAAGGATGCATGGGGGCTGGCTACAGTGGAGGGGTATGAGAGACATTCGGAGGATATCTTCGATGTCCGCATCACGGGCCTTCATCAGTGGGAACTGGCGCACGGCGGCACGGTGCTCATGAGAGTCCGCGACTGGCTCCCTTCGCTGCCAAAGCCAAGCATTGACGTGCAGAAGCTGAGAGTTGACCTGCTTCGCATTTTTCCGGACTTGACTGACGAAGGCGCCGAACTGCTCGTCGGTCTGGTCGAAACTGGGGAGAAAGAACGCCACGGGACCATGTTGGTGATTTCCAGTGAGGCAGAGGCGGAAGCCGAACGTCTGGCAAGCCAGGCTACCCGCTTGGAACCTTGCCAACTCACCCCGAACGCGCTTTCTCGGCTGACACCCATCGATGGCGCTGTGCTACTGGATGTCAATGGCGTGTGCCACGCGATCGGAGTGATTCTTGATGGCTTGGCGGACAAGGCAGGCGATCCCGCGAGAGGGGCACGGTACAACTCAGCCTTGCGCTATGTCGCAACTCGCAACGAGCCCTGCATGGCTGTCGTTGTATCCGAAGATGGTGGAGTCGACATCGTGCCGGCTCTCAGGCCGCCTGTCCGCAGGGCTGACATTGACGCCGTAACCGCCCAGTTGGCATCCATTTCTGACACGCCAGTACTGGACAGGGAGAGATTTGCGAAGCTTGTCGATTGGCTGGAAGCCCATGCGTTCTACTTGCTTGCGGAGGACTGTGAGCGACTCAATAGTATCGTCGCCAGGATAGACGAGAAAATCGCCGCCGACGATCCCGAGGGCTTCCACATCATCAGACACCCCCTCGAGCCGCATCCTGGTTTTGACCCAAGTTTCTACTACGAAGAAGAACTAGCGAAAACGAGATAGCCGAACATGCCAACTCTGAACTGGATAGGTAAAGATGCCGTGGTCGATCATCACCGGCAGGTGCCGTACCACCTGCTGCGCTGTGATGAGAAACTGTCGGTGGGCGACCCCGGCAGCGGCAACCTGCTTGTTCAGGGCGACAACCTGCTGGCCCTCAAGGCTCTGCTGCCTTACTACGCCGGCCAGGTCAAGTGCATCTACATCGATCCGCCGTACAATACGGGGGCCGAGCATTGGACCTATAATGACAACGTCAACTCGCCGGAGATGCGGCGATGGTTGGGCAAAGTGGTCGGAGACGAGCTGGAGGATCTGTCGCGGCACGACAAATGGCTCTGCATGATGTACCCCCGGATAGCCATACTACGCCAGTTCCTCCGTCAGGACGGTGCGATCTTCGTAAGCATTGACGACACAGAAGTTGGGCATTGTCGTCTACTGATGGATGAGGTCTTTGGGGCCGGCAATTTCGCCTGCAATGTGGTGTGGCACAAGAGGGTATCGCCGGCGAACGACGCCAAGCTGTTCAGTTCCGACCACGACCACATTCTAGTCTACGCCAGGGATCTCGGTATCTGGCGTCCCAATCGTCTGCCTCACAACGAAGAGCAGCAACGGTACTACACGAATCCCGAT
>ERZ795032.772-NODE-772-length-28665-cov-10.570954_pt1 | contig 28665 bp, 14 predicted proteins | sample MGYA00375124_ERZ795032 | MGnify/ENA primary metagenome ERZ795032 (study PRJEB30167, sample SAMN05720154) | activated sludge metagenome | isolation source: Anaerobic digester | place: China | collected 2015-12-16 ...
CTTTTCTTTATAGAAATGAGATGCTATCTAACCTATTGATAAAATCCATCGGAGAATAAAATTAGGAGGCTAATATGTTTGGCAAGAATGCAGAGTCAGTACAAAAACGGACTTTAATTGATTTCAGAAAAATGAAGGATAATGGAGAACCAGTAGCATGGATTACGGCCTATGATTTCCCACTTTCGCAATGCGCGGAAGCTGCAGGTGTTGATATGATTTTGATTGGTGATTCTGGCGGAATGGTGCAGCTTGGATATCAGACTACAAATCCGGTTACTATGGATGAGATGATAACCTTATCAAAGTCCGTAAGAAGAGGTGCACCCAATACTTTTTTGGTTGGTGATATGCCTCAAGGCTCATATGAAGTCTCTAAAGAAACAGCAATTAGTAGTGCTCTGAGGTTTGTCAAGGAAGCAGGATGTGATGCAGTAAAGTGCGAAGGCGGTCGAAGAGTTGTTGATAAGGTGAAGGCAATGGTAGATGCAGGTATTCTAGTTATTGGCCATTTAGGACTAACACCGCAAAGTACGGCATCTTTTGGTGGATACCGCGTTCAGGGGAAAACGGTCGCCACTTTCGACGAGATAATGGAAGATGCACTTGCGCTGCAAGAAGCAGGTATCTTCTCATTACTACTCGAAGCAATGCCTAACGCTCCAGCTGCAAAAGTAGCCAAGAAACTAAAAATACCTGTATATGGGATTGGTGCAGGAGATGGCGTAGATGGTCAATTACTGATCATGCATGATTTGCTTGGCCTCTATTCGGGCTTCAGACCATGGTTTGCAAAATGTTATATACCTCAATCTATATCTAGCTATCTGAACCATATTCAGTCAACAGAGGACGTCAGAAAGCTTGGTAGGGAGGAGCAATCAGATGGGCTAGGATTTATAGCCCGCGAAGCAATAGCAGCCTATGTTGAAGAAGTAAAACTACATAAGTTTCCGGGAAGCCAATATAGTTATCCAATTAAACCAGAGGAACTTGATAACCTTAAAAAGTCAAAATATTGGTAACATCGTTATCATAAGGAGATTAAGATGGATGCAGCGCTTCGATCATTGAATATTCCTGCTGATCGCCTCACTCTGATAAATGAGGTACTATCGGATCCTCAGCAAGAAATTGTAAGCGATTTTTATCAAATTGTTGCAAAATATGGCTCAATAGAAGACATAAATGATAGGCAAAAGGAATCAAGGAATCTTAATTCCCTACTTAAAAAGGTAGAATTAAAGCAACCAGGATATTTGAAAGACCTCGATTGGCTAATGAATCAACGCGATAATAAAGCCTTTATTACAATAAAGGAATATAGGGAAAAAATATTAGGGGATAAAGCCAAATCAACGATATTTCAAGATCAATATGCAATAACCCTTGAGGTCTCTGCGCTTCAATATTTCCCATGGATTAGAAAGATGTGTGAATATGCGATCAGTAATAGGGAACTTGTTCCGGGTCGGTTTATAGCAGTACGCAAAATGAAAGAAGCCGAATCAGATGGAGATCTTCCAGCCATTCTAGCAGCTATGGACATAATTGGAGCATCATTTGTTGAAACACTTGACACCAAAGGAACTGATGGATCAAATCCCCATCTTGGTGGACCGGCAACAATAACAGGGTATTTCGGGGGCATAGGGCAACCGAATAGGCACGGCCTGGATTGGGTAGATGAATTCCTTTATTACTATACAAACTATGGTGTTTGCGATGTTTTAAATTTTAATGCTGGTACAATTCTTCTTGGGTTATTTCTATACAAAATTGGAGTAAATATTAGGTTCAAAATTTCTGTGTATGCTGGTGTTGATAATCCCTATAATGCTCTTTGGATTATGATTGCAGCGAGGCTTTTTTGTCGTGATGATGGCTCGACTCCTATAATTGGATTAAATTGGTCGAATTCTGTGAATAACAAAACCATAGAGACCGCAGCAGGGTTTAGAAAAAATCTTGGATTTGAAGAAGCAATTAGATTCGAGCATCACATTATCGAGGCATGGAAAAGCATAGTCATACAGCCTTACAATCGTAGAGAAGAACTACTAGATATTGCCGGAAGGGTAATGAATATTTCTGCGAAACATGAAGGCGGTGATCCCGATATTGAAAAGGATTGTGTACATCCATCAGATATTCTAGATTATTTTCGGGATAAGGAAGAAATAATTGCATCAGGTGATTGGGATTATCTACGAAATAATTTCATGAATAAACTCATAGCATGCAACAATACCGCAAGAGCGCTGACAGAAAAGGGTCTTAGTTTCATAGCTGCCACCAACTTACATAAATAGGATCGCCAGTTCAAATCTGAAGTGCGAATAAGGGGATAGAGAACAGCACCGTGTTCTCTGGTAGAATGTGGTTACCACAACTACATCGAACCAGGAGAGCGACGATGCCGTACTAGCATTTTACCAGTGACGAGCGTGATGCGCTACAAGTTTTTATAGATAAAGAGTTCTCAGTTGATCTTATAGCACGAATATTAGGGAAACATAATTCAAGCGTAAATAGAGAAATAGCTCGAAATTCACCAAATGGATTCTACCTTTCTCGGTATGCAGAAATAGTATCAAGGAATAGAAGATCATCTACTGAGCCATGTCCAAAGCGAGATAATAAAGCGCTTATGCAGGTTATAGAGGCAAGAATTAACAAAGATCATTCTCCAGAGCAGATAACAGGCAGGCTTAGGCTAGGGTATCCTGATTCACCGGCGATCTGTCACAGCCTCCTAAAAATACTGATACTTAAATATAAAAAATGCTGCAAATATTGTCAATATTTGCAAATAATATACCATTTAAGAATAACATGGCTCTAAGAAAGCGACAAAAATCAGAAGGAAAAATTATCCAAAACTTTTGCTTTTTACTTTACGAGTCGTTGGCGATGCCAAGTAAGATATGGTAGGTGCTGTGGTGAGATGTGGGTTAGGTAGCGGTCGCCGTCGAGGTTGAGGGCACGAAGCTGGTAATCGGTAAGACGTGGCGAGGGTATAAGGCAGCCGTCGTCAGCAAAGGTGATGAGATGGCGGTCGAAGAGGGCGTCGATGTCGGCGCGGAAAAGGAAGCCGTTATAGACATCGAGGCGTTCGGCATCGGTTTCGCATTCCGACCAGGCTTTGGCGTGGCTGGCGCGAAGGATTTCGGGTATGTCTATGCTAGAAAGGGCGCAGCAGCCTCCCCAGTAGTCGATAAGGGCTTGGCGATAGATGTCCTGGCCAATGCGTTGGCGAATAAGGGCTTCGCGCTCAGTGCCTTTTATGTCTGGTTCGCTATCGAGAATATTTTGGATTTCTTTCTGATATTGAGAGATCGATGTTTCGGGCATGCTGCGCGCAAGTTCAGAAGCTCTGTGTAGAAAGGCAGCCAAGAGCTCTAGGCTCCAAATATAGTAGTTGCCATTCTGTTCGATATCGGGGAAGTTTCTTGACAATTCATTTGCTAAAAAGCGATTATCGAAGCTTAGATTCCAGGAGAATGCATTTTCCCCAGAGGTGATGAATACGTGAATGGGATGATAGGCTGAGCCGAGGACAAGCTGGTGAGATGCGCGCTCTACTACGTATTCAAAGCCATTTTCCCGACCAGCTTTCTCGGCAAGTACAAGGTCGCCCCCATTCATGTCAGCTCTCCTTTTTCAAGGGCATCCCAGGCTGCGAGCACGAGTCTCTGAGTGCGATATTCACCATAGGCCTTGAGCTCATTATTTTTGAGCACGCGAAAGGTCTCTGATGGATAATCTTTTCCCATGACATCTCTGGGATCGAGAATGTACCGAAGCTCATCGCGATCGAGACCATAGAGGCGCGCGTAATATGCATCGAGCTCCGCTCTGAGAACGGCGCGCCTTTCAGGGTTCCAGGGGAAAGGTGGAAAGAATTCTGTTGAGAATGGCCGATCGAAGAATGTATCGGGCAGGTAGAAAGGCTCTTGGGGTGCTGCAGCCTCATCTTGCGCAATTCCGCTCTGATGGATCTCCGGCTCGGACATTCTTCGGTAGTGATTGCCTTCTAATTGAGATCTTCGATAGACGCGCGTTCTGGTATTCGCATCGAGCGAATTCCATAGGTCTTCTGCCCAGCCTGCAATGTCGTACGCGGTATAGGTAAGCGCAAAAACGCGGGGGATGATGAAAGCGAGATCGTTGGCGTTATAGGCTTCTGGGGGAAGAACGGGAAGTTGCTTATAGATAAAATAATTAAGTGTTGTCCCTCCTAATTTTTGTCTTGCAATATAATCATGTGGTAAACAATTAATATCCGATAATAGACAAGCTTTTAAATAGCAGCAAATATTCCCCCTAAAAAGCTTTAGCGGAATCTTATTCCCTACTCCCGCTCTTGGTAGCACACTCGCTATCACTGTTCGCTCATTGGTCGCATTGGTAATATCTCTCCATCCCATAAGCCAGCGCGGGCTGTGTGCTTCGAGCCAAGCGCCCACTTCTGCTAGCAGGTCCGAGCTATCGGCAAGTGCGGCGAGTTGTCGAGGAATTCCAGGTTCGCGAAGCGCTTTGCTCAATTCGTCGATATTGCCAGTACGCCAAGCTTTTATGATCGCTTTGGGAGCATCCGCAATGCGAGCCAGAACCTCGCACTCCTCTACCCAATATCGAGGCTGAATGCTCAGGTGTGGATCGCGCTTTTCTTCATCAGTTAGGTCTCGGCAACGTGGCTCTTCGCCAGGAGCTACATTCGATGTGCTGTACGTTGCCCAGCGATGATCGAATTGATGTATGAGTTTTGCCTCATAGAGCGGAACGAGCCCTGGCCCGGAGCTTGTATGAAAGAGGCCAGAATCATTCGCCATATGAAACATGGTTAAAAAGCGAATACCCCATGGATTTCCTCGATCTGCGTTGTCTGCGCGTTTCCTCTTTTTATCGTCGATCAAAACTGGAACTCTCTGATATATCGTGCGCACTAGCTCTGCATCTTTCTGGGAGCGGAATACTGGACATGTGTAAGTATTGGGATTGAGGAGTTCGAAGTCCTCTGGACTCAGGCTAAAATGGCGCCTTTCATCTCCAAGCTGCTCTACGCTGGTCAGAAAAAACGCAAAATCCGCTATAAGAGCTGCTCCCATCGTGAGGAGGCAAAATTTTATTCTGCTATCGATATCAGGGAAAATGCGCAATCTATTCTCGAAATCGTACAAGGACACTAATAGCCCTTTTCGGGAAATTGCTCCAAAGAAGTCCTTGGTCGAATCATCGGTTGCGATGCCAGAAGGTACAATCAGACCTGCGCGTCCATTCTTTGGCTCACGCAGATTTAGGAATAATTCCGCAAATAGCGCATAGAGATTCACATCGCCCACGCCAGAAAGCGGATAGCGGCCACCCGAATCGGCGCTAGTGTGGACGAATAGGCTCGATGCTTCGGCATTTCTTCTCGCTGAAATGAATTCATTATAGAGTGCCTTGTCAGCATAATCGCCATGCTGCAAATTCTCGATCATGTGAGTGCGCTCTGCAGCATTTCGTGCCCTGGCTATCGCTGGATCCCGTGCAGCAAAAAATTCGATTTCCTGCAATTTGATGCGATCCCATGGTGGATTCCCGAGCACGCAGTCGAAGCCGCCTTTTGCAAAGACCTCGGGGAATTCTAGCTTCCAATGGAAGAAATGATGCTGAGCCGAAAGCTGTTGCGCCAGCGCTAGCACACCTTCGGAGAATTCAGGTTCCGGCGCTCCTGCCAGAGCCCTCCAGACATCGCCTGTAAGGATTGCAGGCTTTCCTTGCTTTTTTGGAGCAAAGAATGCTCCTGTCCAAAGGTCGCTTGCTTCTTTGATGCACTGATATTCGGGGCTTGTTGCAAGCTCGGCATAGAGCTTCCGCTTGCGTTCCACAGCAGCTAGATCTACTTCATCCAGAGTTTCGAGATTCTGATGAAAACGCACTAAGACTTTTTCGGCCTGCTCGACAGGTTCTTCAAAGAGCATGGAGAGACTATCGCACCCTTGCTGGCGTTCCGATAAGTTCGCTTTTTTCTGGGCTTTTGCACATGCGATATCATCGCCCGAGAGTGGCGTATAAGCTTCGTCAGGTATTCCTTTAGCTAGTACGTCTACATCGAATACGCCGATAAGCGAATTCCCGCAGCGAATATGGTGATCCAAAAAAGACAATGGTTTGCCAGGCTCGTGCCCTTCAAGCCAGAGTGCAGTTTTTGCAAGTTCCACAGCCATAGGGTTGACATCTACACCATAGAGGCAGTGGCCAATCACCTCGCGCAAAGCAGAGCGATAGTCTGCTGGCAACACAGATCCATCAAGGCTCCTGACTAAGGCCAACTTTTCAGCAATTCTCCTTCCTGCACCAAGAAGAAAATGACCTGACCCACAAGCCGGATCACAAACTTTAAGGCCGAGGAGGGATTTTTCAGCCTCTGTTGACGAAACTAGGCCATTTGACCAGCCTTTCAGTAATTCATCTATTACAGGATCGAGGGCAGTTTTGAGCAATTCTTGCACAAGAGGTTCGGGCGTATAGTAGCTGCCTGTAGTTTTGCGAACATTGCCAGCAGGCGCTCCTTCTCTATCGATTCCAACAAAAGAAAAACTTCTGGAGGCAAAGTCGATGTCCGGCACTAGTTCGAGAAGACTTTCGTATACTGAGCCTAGCTCTTCCGGCCCAATGTTCTTATAATCGACTGGCAACCTCGAATTTCCAGCAACAGCCCAACGAAGATTGAGCATTGCAGAAAGCAGATTCCGATTGGACAGCTGGGCACGGTCTAGATGCGGGCATTGGCTTTGGTTAAAAAGACCTCCGAGAGCGGGAAGATCGAGGGCAGGCTCACTCCTATCGAGACAGCGGAAAATTGTTTTGCAGCCCTCCCATAAATCGGGATATACATTCCAGCCACTGCGTTGAATCGCCTTATCCTTGAGCCGTGAGAGCGAATAGCCGCGCACATAGAAATCTTTTTCTATGATCTTCTCGTTTTTGCTAGAAGCGTGCAGTATTCCTCGCTCTTCAGTGGTGAAAAGAAAAAGGAAGCGATATATTAGGCGAAGCAATTCCTTAAAATACTCTTCCTTAGTAAGTGAACCATTGTAAAGGGCTTCGCGGAGCTGTTGGTTGCCTTCGCTATCGTAGGAAAGAAAACCGCTCCCTAAGTCAACCAGGGCTTGTGTGACTCCAGTGCGCAGCCCTTCTCGCACTCGCACTCCCTGTTCGATTCCCTCGGTTCTCCAGGCCTCCCATATTTCGGCTGCTCTCGAAGCATGCATGATTCTATAGAGAACACAAAAATCGGCATAGCGTGATTCTTCGAAAATCGTCTCGAGATCGAACTCGAGCCAAGAAGGTCGTACCAGAGAAGGCGAAGCCCGTAAAAGCCTCAATAGCGCTCCATTTGAGACGATCGCCCAACCAGAGCCCCGGGCATTGAGGTATTCCTGAGCTAGCTGCGTTGCGCTGTTCTTTCTCCTGCCCGAATTCTCGATTACAAAACGAGAATCAGGTGTGTCGAGACTGAGCGCTTTAGGTGCGATGATAAGCGGTACGGCATCGCATGCCATAAAACCAATGGGATAGCGGCTTTCCCCAATCTGAGGTGGCTCACAACGATGAAGCGCAATATAGCCGAGGGCATCTCGAAAAAGGCCTATTACAAAAGCTTCGGTTCTCTGGTCTATGTTTCCTGCTATTGCAGAATCCGGAGCCATGAAATGCTTCCACTGCGCTATTGCTGTCTGAAATGCTCGACCCTGTTCATCGGTGAGTCTTAGACCCATTGGAATGTTGTAGTCTTCTGGCTTTTGATACGCAGCATCGCCTCGCATAGCTTTTTCCAGTTGATCTGCAACGAAGAGAGAGCCTTCTAGCTGCACAGTATCGAAACCAAAGCTGGCTTGCATCGATCTATTCATATAGAGCCTCAGAACCCCTTGGGAAGCAGCACATACATGCCTACAAGGTCGACAGGCAGACAGGGTTTGACCGCATAGCTGCCTTGGGCAATCGATGCATCGCGGACGCGGCGATGGTCAGTAAGCAGGATTTCAGCACGGCTTTTTGCCAGATCCTCAAATATCGAGCGATTGTCCAGGTACCATGTGCGCGCCTCAATCAATGTTCGCACCATGGCATCGCGAGAAAGGTTTCCCGAGGGATGTGCTTCCAGCAAAACCTCCGCAGCCTCTCCCTCGATGAGGCGTGGATTTGTTACTCCCTCTACACCAATGGCAATAGATTCCTCCGCCAATAGCTGGCGTCTGATAATTTGCCTCTGAAAGGTGAGTTGATGGCGCAATCTAATAAGATATATGCGTGTAAGTTTACTAACCGAAGTTGTCTCGAACGCGGAAGCTCGCGAAGCCAAAGGCGCTGGGAGATCCGATAGTGCAGATTCGTCTAGTGCACTCTCCAACACAGCATCCGCAATGAGAGATATTATAGGGTTGCTTCGATGGATATATCGCGCTTGGGGAGCAGATGGAAATGTAAAACTTATTGCGATGCTCTCAGCAAACCCATGAGCAATAAAACGTTCCCGCAATGAAGGCGGCAGGTATTGTGGGCTGAATTTCCATGCACCTTTGGTTAGAGACTCAAGCGGGCTACCTGCGCGCTTTAACGCGGTTTGTACAAAGCGCTTGGAATCTTCTGCATTGCCAAGATGCTCGGATTGCTTTTTCCATTCTGGCCAGACTTCCTCGGGCTTTATGCGATGTTGAGCAAAACGGCTGCGATTGACTTTTGCATTTTCCTCGGCATTTGACCATGCCGTTTCTATTGGCCCGAGCAATTCATCGAAATCGAATTCCAATTGCATGTCAGAGGAACGACTACGCAAAAGCGTAGATTTTATTAGCGCAATGCTGATGCGGTCTTTGTCTTCCGGCAAGGGAACGATGACGCCTGTATCATCTTTTATTCTCTGCGCCTTTTTCAGAATGACATTGAGAATAAAACCATCAACAGGATTGTCTTGGCCATATATTATTATGCATCGGACTTCCCTGCTCTTTTGGCCAAATCGGTCCACCCTGCCTTCGCGCTGTTCGTGGCGCGTGGGATTCCATGCGAGATCGTAGTGAATCACCGCATCGAATCCTTCTTGGAGATTGATGCCTTCGGAAAGGCAATCGGTGGCCACGAGAATTCTCTTTTCTGCTTCCTGCAGTTGGAGGATGCGCTCTTTTCGCTCTTCAGGAGTATATTCGCCAGTGATCGCATCTATAGAGAATTCTGGAAACTGATCTTTGAGATGCTCAGCTACATAGTGCGCGGTACTGATATAGCGACAGAATACGATAGGAATAAAACCGTCCCCTAATAGCGCTCTTACCTGGCTGCTAAGACATTCCAGTTTTGGATCTCCTTTAATACCTCTTAGTTCGATTGCCTCTTTTATGAGGCGCACACGCTTGGGGTCTTCCTTTAGCGCGGTTGCTGGTTCGGTATCGGTTATCATTTCATCGGATTCATCGAAATCATCGAGCCCGCTAGCTTCGATAAGAGATAAGAAGTCCTCGTCTTTCTCTACAAAGGGCTTGCTGAGCGCGCTTATGGCCGCGGCAGGTGAAGAAGAAATGCATCGCAGCAATGCTAAGATTGCATACCAGTTGAAAACGCTTTTTATATCATCTTGCGCTCTTTCTGCTTTCGTTGCCATTTCCGTGCAATAGTCCCGAACCTCCCGAAAAAATGATGCCCATTGTCCTGATAGTTTATAGGTTGCTTCGCGCGATTTTCGAGTAGGAAATATGGATGGATCTCTCCATTCGTCGCAGATATCGATACGTCTTCGCTGTACGAAGTGGTCGGCCAGTCTTTTAGATAAATATTCGTTGCTTCGAAAGGACTCATCGTCAAACTCTCCAAAACGCTGATCAAGCAAAGAAAGGAGATTTCGAAAGGCATTGGTATCGCCCGAATGAGGAGTCGCCGTAAGCAAGAGGAGGTGACGCTCGGGATTTTTTGCAAGCTCTTGAACCAATTTCCATCGCTTTTGCGCTCTCTTCGTGCCGATTGTGCAGGTGTGCGCCTCGTCTATGATTATCATCTCTGGCACATTAGCGAGGAATTGATCCTTATGTCTGTCGCTTTTGATAAAATCGAGGCTGATAACATGAGCTTTATAGTGAACAAAAAGGGATTGGCCTGGCGGAGTTTCTCTTTCTAGCTTCGAAACTGAAGTCGATGTTACTGCTACTGCAGATAGGTGAAAACGCTCCTGTAATTCTTGTACCCATTGATCGACGAGATGTGGAGGACAAAGCACTGAAAATCTCGATATCTCGCCTCTATCTATGAGTTCACGAATTATGAGACCAGCCTCGATGGTTTTGCCGATTCCCACATCGTCGGCAATAAGAAGTCTTACGGGCTGTAATTTAAGCGCCATCAAAAGAGGCACGAGCTGATATGCTCTTGGCTCAACTGATATATTTCCAAAAGAACGAAAGGGTCCAGCTGTGGCGCGGAGTTTCAATCTCAATGCATCACGCAGAAGCAAGGCGGAATCATGAGCTCCTGGTTTTTCAGGATCTGGCAATTCAAAAATTGCTGGCTCTACAGGAGGGAACTCGAGACTAGGAATAATGACCTGTATATCATCATCGGATCCACCCAATGGGCGCAATGCAAGAATATCGTTGTTCGACTCTGGTTGGACTACCCATTCTCGGCCTCTTACACGCACAAGAGAACCGGGCGCATATCGCATTTCGTTCATTATGTTCATTGCAAAGCCCCTCTTGCCCCATTCTTGGCCCTTTCATCGCTTATTTTCCCAATCTGTGGAATAACAAAGGGCTTTTCTCGGAAGAAATCCTGCCATTCTTGTTCATTCTTGCCTACTTCGAGTACCTGGTAACCTAAATCTAGCAATAAATTTTTTAGCTTCATGGATGGCGAAGCAAGAAAAACTGCTATCCTTTCTTTTCGATAGAGAGCATCGACAAGCTCTTGGTTATCTAAAATAGGATAAGCTATCACATCTGGCGCTTGAAATGCATGAAGTGTAAGCCAGCGAACAAAATGCTCATGCGGATTTTCGCTTGAGGTGGTTCTTACACCACAACTCGTACCATGGCTTGTGCTATAAGCTGTATTTATCGAGCCATGATGAGGGTCGTTCGGAAGATTGAAAGATGAAATATCTGCGACCAAGAAAACAGTCTCGCTACTGGCAAGTGCACAGAGGATCGAAAGCGCATCCTTGTCTCTTCTATCTATAAGTGCATGTTCAGGTTGATTATAGTAGGAGAGCACACAGTGATAGCATGCAGCCACGCAGCTCTCGGAGCCAAGGCTTTTAGGATGATCGGTAAGTTGTTCTGACGAAATAGCTCCATCGGGCACTTTATAGTGCATAATCCGTAAAGCTTCACGAGCTGCTCGAGCTAGTTCGCCTGGCTGAGATACAAGGCGAACTAGAACGCCTGCACCACCTTCAGATGCCTCGTAGAAGAGCAATCTGCGGCGATTTAGGGCTGAAGGCATAGGCTCAGCGGCCAATTCTGATTCTTCGATTTGATACACTTCTTCGATGCCCCGCGCCAGAGCGGCTTGCAACGTGGCCATGGTCACCTGAGAAACGCTCTCAAGTGGAGTTAAGAGCAGCATGTTTCGCGTGTCCTCGACAAATGGAACTATTCGCTGTGGATGCGTCTGATTGGCGGGGAAAGGAATAAGCCCATCAGGCTTTCCATCTTCCACAATTTCATCTTTGCTCCATAAGCCAGTCATAGGATCGATCAAAAAACCAAAAACAGCGCGCTCTCTTCTGCGCTTCCAGCCCTTGTTTATCCGCCATATAGTCGCCGCAGGAGCATAAGCTATTTCCGCGATGGGCTTATCTATTGCTCGAACAATAGCTCTTTTTACTGACGATCGACCTTTGTCGTCGGTATTGATTCTAAACATGGTTTGAAGATCGTAGCCTTGGCGCTGACGCTCTTCGTCGTTTACTGTGATGCGCTCGACTGGCGTGGTTTCTACGGTTTCGATTCTATACAATTGATCGATACGCGATGAGGGACCAAGCAGTTCGCCGCAATATTCGCATCTCGATACAATGACATCTTCCCGCGGCTGGGAGAGATGCCCATGGCCACAGGAAGGGCAGATAAGCGCGCTCGTAGTTCCAAGCTGAGTCCCTGAATTGACTTGGATTTGTGTTCCGGCATCGAGCTTGGCTTTTACGACACGATAAGTTTTCCCATTATGATATATAAGGCTCCTTGGGCCAAATTCAGAGATTGCCAAGAACCTCGATCTTGAAAGCATTGTACCGCCATCTTCTTCGGTGTTTTCGCGGCCTCTTTCCGGTATCCATGCCATGAGAGGAAGGCGTGGAAAATTGTATCCAGGCAAAAAACCCTGACTTGCCAGATAGCGATATACATAGAAATCCGTATTGGGAGTCGATTGCGCAGAAAGCAAGGTGTCCATCTGGCGCTTGGCATCGGCATAGCGTCGAAGTGCATTGTCTCTATCGCGCTTAGAAGCTGCATGATTTCTTACCACTATGTCGGAAAGTTCCATCTGCCTTTTTGTTCCCAGATAGAGATTTCGCCAGCGGATAAAGGCGCGATCGAATGACAAGGCTGCTGTTTTTACTATCAAGTCAGCATAGTCGCTATTTAGCCAACCTAGCTCGAACTCCGATGTTTTTCTCAGATCTTCTATAAGATGAGCTATAATTCTTCGAGAACGAGCAGAAAACTCAAAATCGGACAGTCTTTCCTTTATATCCGTTAGGATAGGTAAATCGGGATCGTCAAGGTCGAGTATATGGGCTATAGAAGGATCGAGCTCGACCTGCGCAGCTGCAAGCCATTCGGCATGAAGATGGCTCTCTATTAGGTCCTGATTATTGAGATCGAGACTTGGCGCTTTGACAATTCCATGAACCATCTCGGAAGCATGGTCGAAGTACCATTGGTCATGGGGGCTTAGCGAAGCACAATAGGTAATGACCAAGGCTGCTTGACCAGACCTCCCCGCTCGACCGCTTCTTTGGGCATAGTTTGCAGGAGTTGGGGGCACATTTCTCATGTAGACTGTATTCAGAGAGGATATATCCACTCCGAGTTCCATGGTGGGAGAGCAAAAGAGGACTGGTAAGCGCTTTAATTCGCCTTCATAATAATGAGCTTCTCGCCAATCTCTTTTATCGCGCTGTGTATATCTAAATCGCGCTTCGAGATCGAGCCTCATTTTTGCATCGATTTGAGCAGTATGTTCATGCGATTCGAAATCGAATAAGGCATGGCCTGGGACACCTAGAGCTTTGCCGATTTCCGGATAGAGAGCTCGATAAAAAGTGTTTTGAAGCGATCTTCTACCCTCTATATTGGTTTCATTTTCAACGAGGTGCCATTCAAGAATGGAGCCATCGAGGCACCAGCCAGATAGATCGTGCTCGAAATGGACTTGTTTTACATAACCACTGTCCTTAATGCAAAAAAGGGCTTCTTGGATGATGCGAGAAATTTCTACGTCAGACATACGTGTGATTTGATATTCCCAAGGAGTCCCTTTCCAGAACGAAGCTCGCTTGATAAGCCGCACAAGTCTAGAACGCGGTCCTCCAGATATAATGAGCTCCCTTTCTCTTTGCCGATTTGGCGCAATGCTTTGGGTAACAAGATAGTGGGTGGTGGAAAGATGTTCGTCTGTCTGGAATGACCATCTTTCCTTTAACTTATTGTAAGCAATTGTCTTGGATTGTTCTTGTTCTCGAGCATCTAGATATCTCGAGCTGATGCAAAGGTTTTTCCTCATCTCTTCAAATATCAGCTCATAGATAGATTTTTTAAGCTGAGGAGATGCTTCTCGAATAAGAGTGCGTGCATTTTCAAAATGAGAATTGTCAGCGAGAGCTTCTTCCAATCCTGAGTAGCGTATATGTACCAAACCCAATTGATCGAGAGAAGGATTGTTGAAGCGCCATCCTCTTCGGAAATCCCTTAGAATTCTATAACCAAGCACAAATTTCAATGTTCTCTGAGCTTCTTGGATATTTGACCCAGCAAGTTTTTGCGAAATTAGATACTCTTCCTTGATGCCAGGATCGTTACGATCGAATCCCAGAGCTTTGAATACTTCTTCGGCAGCATTTTCTTCTGTCAGTATGCCTCCATTTCGTTCCAGGGCACCTATAAAAGCGCCGCGAAGAGTTACAAGAAATACAAAATCATTGAAATGGCCAGACTGTAGGGCAGCATCCTGGCGGTTATCGGTGAAGCCTAGAAGCTTGCGAGGATCTGGCTCGTCTTCCTTTAATTGCAATTCCTGTTTGAAAAGATATTTCAGCATTGAAAATGTGAGCACAGTAGTCGCAGAAGAGCGACCTTCGCCTGAGAGGCTGGAGAGGCGGTTGATATCATTTCCGCGTGCCTCATAGACAAAGCCACATCGTAGACAAAAGCTCATTCGACCAGGAATAAACCAGTACTTGGAGCCTTCTTCTGCTTGCTGGAAAGGAATTTCATAGCCTGCCGAATCAATGGCAAAGGGCCTTGGAATAGAATTTCTATAGTCGCGCTTCACTTTAGGTTCTGCACTGCTTGTATCAATCCAGAAGTCTGGAAGATCTTCTATATGGCCTTGATATTCGAAGCTATTGGATATTGGAGTAAGGAATCCGATAGCTTCGATATCAGGACTAGCATCTGTGTCGGAGATATCGCGCGGTTCCCATCGGCCATTTCTTAATGCGACTGGTAGATATTCTTGGCCGCATTCTCGGCAAAAATGCATAGCATAGAGAAAAGAGTCCTTGCGTCCAGGTGCAAATCTCTGCGGAGAGAGTGTGAGATAACGCTTTCCCTGAGTCTCTAGCGTACACAGCACCTTGCCAGGCCCCGAAATGAATTGATGTAGTTTGAAAGCAAAGGGACGTATTCCATTTTCCTCGGTAAAATTTTGTGCAGCGAGGAGATAGTTCATAAGAGCGTTTTTTGCTTCGTTTAATGTGACACCAGCATCCTGCGCAAGCATCTCGGATGCCTCGGAGAGAGTACGTGGCAGAGCCCGTCGCGGAGCCATTGTTGGTGCTTGCTCGATACCAAGTGTTAGCTCGACCCAGATTGCAAGCGGATCAGAAGCCAGTTCATTCATAGATGCCCAAGAATTATGCCCTATCTCGATTCGATGTTTTAGATGAGGAAGAACCTGGCTTTTTTCCTTTTTGGGATCCGTCACTCGTGCGAGTGTTTCTCGAATAATATTCTCTTCTGAAACAGGAACACCAAATAGGCTCGATGCGAAGTCGGCCACGGTTTTCTTTTGATCTGCTTCGGTGCCAGAATTGGACATTGTTGCAGAGGTTCCAATGCAGATAAGCGAATCAGCTTCCAGTCTTCTTCTAAGTCTTCGCACAAGCATCGCAACATCAGAACCCTGTCTTCCCCTATAAGTGTGGAGCTCGTCTAGTACAAGATATTCAAGTCCTCTGCAATGTTCCATGACCTTGCGATCGACTTGCTCATAGCGCGTCATGATGAGCTCGAGCATCATGAAATTAGTGAGCAGAATATCAGGAGGAATTTCTGCAATTTCTCTGCGTTCTTGGGTTCTCTCCTGTCCAGTATACCGCTTGATGCGAACAGGGCGCGCTTTCTCGTCATAGTCTTTGAGGAACTTATCGGCTTCTTCCATTTGGCTATTTGCAAGCGCATTCATGGGATATATGATGATCGCTCTGGTGCGGGGGCTTGGATCCTGTTCTTTTTCTTTTAAGATTCTGTCGATTATAGGTATGAAAAAAGCGAGACTCTTGCCAGAGCCTGTACCAGTGGTTACTACATAGGGCTGATTTTGCTGGGCAAATGCAATTGCCTCGCGCTGATGGACAAAAAGGGTTAAAGGCCGTGGTCTGTTTTCGCTTTTCCCTAGAAGAAAGATTCGGCCGCATTCGGGATGAAGAATCCCATTCTCTGCGAGAGTTTGAACTGTATCGCTCAGTCGATAATTAGGATTGAGCTGAATGAGAGGCTCTGGCCAATATCGGTTTTTACGATATTCTGATTCTACAAATTTCCTTGCATCATCTGCGGCAATTTTGGTGAATGATCGGGAAAACTTTTCATATTCATCGATGATTTCATTGCGAAACTGGAATACATCAAGCATCGAAATACCTCATTTTGATATTGCTTTCATGGCAACTTATCCTTACATTCTCTTATTGCATATTGCGCTTTGAGAGGTCTTTCTAAGCCTCTCGATTCATCATTTTTCTATTGTACTTCAGCTCTGGGGAAGGATAAAGCATAAAGGAGGCCAGCTTACGAGTTTGGTCTCCTGTAAAGTGAAATATCCACTTAATTGCCTGGCATAACGACGGGGATCATTGGGTATGCGATCGGAAATTACCTCGGAATTGCGCTATCATAGCTCTTAAGGGGGCTTGGTGGCTAAAGATCGAAATCAAGGCACAATTTCATAGACCGCAAGGGCTTCGGAGCGCGTCGCATCGCTCGAAACTACGGAGAGACCACGCGTAATAGCGGCCGCAGCGCTCCCCTGAAGGTCAGAAAAGTCCGCTTCCATGGTGGCAAAAGCTTTGGTCGAAGCCACCGCTTTTATGTATTCTGTCCCATAAGGAGGGCCTAATATATATTGGAACTTGTCACCAGGCTCAGGAAATTGAAGCGCTTCACCTGCCATTATTTTGCCTGATCCTCCGAAACGGTTTGGCCAGATTAGCTGAGCTACACCATTGACATCGACATGATAGATCTTAAGGTAGGCATCCTTATTCGAGGTCAGGTAGAGTTTGAGCCTCTCGCCATTGCGATAGACTGCCCCTCCTCCGCGGTCTGTAGACAGGCTGAGTAAAAAATCGGGCGCTGCATAGGATTGACTGCCAGAGCTTTGGCCACCTGAAGCCTGGCTTCCAGAGGCGGGAATAAGTTGGCTCAAGCTGACTGCTGTCTGTTGCGTTTTGATGGAAGGCTCAACCACAACGTCGGTGGGGACCAGCTCCTTTTTCACAGGGTACCTTATCTCGCTTATCAGCGCGCCACTCGCAAGGTCAGTCAACGAAAGCGTGACTAACACACCCTGCCCGTCCCTCGCATACTTTCCATAGAGAATCGAATCCGCGCGATCCTGCCCGAAGAAGTCTGCATATTGCGCGCGGATCGCTGGATCCATCGCTGCTGCAACCTGTTTATCAAATAGCTTCATCTTTGAGGTGCGACCAAGCGCGAGCCGCAGTTCGTCCTCAAACCAGCGCGCGAATGGCGTTGGTAGCTGAGTATCGGCATAAGTAAAACTGCCCAATGCAACTTGCACTGAAGGCAGGTAATGGTTGTCCAGCATGTGATCAAGCAGCGCAGGGAGGGAAATATCATCTGTATCATTACTGGCGGGCAGCACTGTGGTTTGCTGTTGCAGCTGCGGCTGTTGTGACGACCGCTGCACCTGAGGGATGGAGCCTTGCTGGCCTAGAGCTTGCTGAGTTCCTCCAAAGGCTACCAAGAAAATCCCCCAAAAAAGAAACCTGCCAATTCGGAACGACGCTTTGCCTCGCATAGTCTTTGTCCATCAAAATAATTGAATTAGTATAGCACGACTTTATTATAGTGTAAAATTAAGTTCGCAATTTGGTAGTTGCAGGTCTCCTGTAAAGAGAACTGTCCACTTAATTGCGTGGCAGGATTCTGGAGAAATCATCGCATCATTAGATATCGAGATCTTTCAGTCCGCCTGATTGAATGATCCAAGAGAATAGAGATAGAATTGATGTGGCCTTATATGCTGGAGCAAAGAGATGAAATCACCCAGGAGTTGTGCGCTAAAGCCAATAATAGAATAACACCTGGGATTACTGCTAGGTTTTGCTCTAAGTGGGGGTAGAAGATTATGGAGACAAGATTCCATCAAGTAATTTGGGCTGCAGCTATTATGGCAGTCGCTTTAGTTGTAATGGCTGTCATTGTAGTCAATGGTTTTACGAAGGTTCGCGCTGCACAAGACACAATCAGCGTAACAGGAAGCGCAAAAGAGCCAGTCGAATCGGACATTTCCGTTTGGAACTTTTCCGTCAACATTCGCGGGAATAGCATCCAGGCTGTATATGCAGATTTAAAGACAGCCATCCCCAAGATCGATGCATTTTTGGCCACGCAAGGCATACCAGCCGAAGAAATTGTCCCCAGTGCCATAAACGCTGGCAGCAATATCTATTTTGACGAAGATCAGCAAGGCCGTCGCATACAGCATGTTACCTTCTTTGCCAACCGCAGTTACAAAGTGACATCGACAGATATAGACAGATTGGAGCGCGTATCGCGCAGTGCAGGCGACCTTATCGCCCAGGGTGTTGCGCTAGACTCTGTCTCTCTCGAATATATGTATACCAAGCTAGCTGATTTACGGACTAATCTGCTGGAGCGCGCCACAGAGGACGCAAAAAAGCGAGCTGAAGCCATTGCTTCTTCATCAGGCGCCAGGATTGGAGCAATCAAAAGCGCGCGCATGGGCGTTTTCCAGATCACACCACGCTACTCGACCATGGTGGATGACTATGGGATTAACGATACTTCAAGCCGTCTAAAAGATGTCACCGCAGTTGTCGGCGCCGAATTCAGGCTTAAATGACGCTAAATGGCATTCATTAGTAAGCATCTCATATAATACAAAGCTATGAGGCGCTCCATTCTTTTATGTGGATTTTGATGAGCGGGCTCATTATCAAGGCGACAAAATTAATAGAAGAAACAGCGAATATCAATCTCTTAGGAAGACCGAGCGTACGGCTTTCTTTGTAAGGCTTAGAATCTATTATGAGTTAATGCTTCCTTTTTGGACAGATCTTTGACTAGTCAACGCAAGATAGCTTTACAATTGATAATTGCAGATTTATAGTTGGCGAATGAACATAGGTTTGAGACCAAATCAACAAATCCCTCAGCCAGATGGTGCCCCTGCAACGGTGCATGTCTCCGAAAGGAAACGCGATGCTACACATCACCTGTAAACCGAGTTTTGCTGAATTCGAAGAAAAGCAACTGCATTCGAGCTAATATATTCGAGACCTGGTAAGAAGGACGGTGCGTATGATTTCCAGAGAGGCAAAGCTCCCTTTCGAAGTCGTTATGCTGATTATCGCTGCGGTAGTCTTACTAGTTACTGGGGTTATGCTCTTCTTGATCTATAACGGAATTCTTCCCTACTATGAAAACGGTTTATATGGATTGCTTCTAATCATATTCGCCTTAAACACGATAACCCTTGGAAGAACCCCATTTGGTGACATACCCAGGTCAAAGCTCCTATTAGTCTTAGGATTGTTGGTTGCGGTAATTGGTATGGTAACCTGTCTTATTCCTATTTCGATTCGCTTTCCCCGTGTGCTGTTGTTTTTCTGTCTTGGTCCGGGCGGCTTGCTTCTCTTTTTGGGGATGTTGTTGGCTAAAGACAAATTTAGGAGTTGGGTGAAATATGGTGGAATTTTTCGACATCTGATGCTTGCATGCAGCGCGGTCTATATTTTATCCATAGCCATCGCGCTACTTATTTGGAAGCAGGATCTATTGACGACGCCAATGACAGCTGTGGTGATTCTATTTTTTGGCGCAGCAGTATTCTATCTTGCCATCGTGCTCGGAGAGATTGATCGGACATACCCAGAGGCAGCGAGACTTCCTATTGGCGACATCAAGCTTTCCATCGAGCAGACGATGATTATATTCACGAGTGTTTTCATGATAATCATCGGTTTGGTGCTGATCCCAGTGAATTTGGGCATGCTTCCTTTTTCAAGCAGTGCACAATTGGGAATCCTAATGGTAATCTTTGCTATTCAGATGCTTGCATTCGGGAATACGCCAATTGGTCCGTTTCCTCGTACATGGCTCATGATTGGACTTGGGATTTTGGCCGTAGTGTTAGGGGCCATCTCAAGCATAATTCCCGGGATCCTTGTATCGCTGCTGACAATTCTCATTGGTTTGCTAAACATCTTAGGCGGAATTATTGCTCTGACTAAAATCTTAGTCCAAGGTCATAGACAAGAGGCCGTATCACGCGATCCCAGTCCGCCGATATTAAGAAGACTCTTCATAACACAGCTAAGCCTGAATCTCCTTCAAATCCTATTCGGTACATCGATGCTCATCCCTGGCTTGGTACCGGGAATGATCATCGGCGTGATTCTTGCTGCGAATGGGGCTGTTCTTCTATATCTTGTGAGTATTTTGGTTGTACTGGATAAAATGCGCAACGACATGGAGGGTGCTAAATAGACTTCTCCAATTTTAGGAGGATTGCAATGTTCAAGTTTGAAGAGGGGAAATGTTACAAGATGCCAGCCCATTTTGGCGGCGCTCCTTTTGATCCAGACGCAAAGGCTGTCTATAACGACGTGGTTACTTTGATTTTCAGCTACATTACCGATGGAGATCAATTGTCCAACTATGTTCCGGAAGGCTTCGAGCTGATAAAGCCAGAGTTGAGGATTGAGTATCAACAGTGCCGACAGGTCGAATGGATGGCAGGGTCATACTACAATCTGGTTTCGATTGATACCCCGGTGCGTTTCAACGGCCAGCACGATCGATTGGAAGGATCGTTTTCCCTTGTGGTTTGGGAAAACAAAACCACGCCTATTCTAACAGGAAACATGATGGGTATCCCGAAGATCTACGCTGACATTGAAGACCTGCACATCCTTGCGGATGCATACCGTACTCGCCTGAGTTTCGAAGGCAGCACCTTTTTGGAACTTGAGATGACCCAGCTTAAACCATTGGATATGGAGCAGGTAAATGCCATGAATACTGACATAAATACATTTGGATGGCGCTACATTCCGAAAGTAGGCGAGCCTGGGGCAGATTTGAGTCAGCCTATTCTTTTTCCAATGCACAACGAAGCGAAAGCAGCCTGCTTGGGTAGTGGGAAAGTCAAATGGACCGAATCAACTTGGGACCAAAACCCCATGCAATTCTACATAATAAATGCTCTTGCAGAACTGCCAATTATCGAAATGAAGCCTGCCATATTGATGCAAGGACGGGAGATTCTCACCGAAGCGCGAGGACGTGTTCTTAAGTAGATGCGTATTTCCATGCCAATTTGAGCAGCCGATATCTAAAGCAGATATCCATCTCTGGAATCTGCATAATTTAAAAAGGAGGATTTTGGAATGAAAGAATATTATGAGAACAAGGTTGCCGTAGTAACCGGTGGAGCTTCTGGAATAGGTTTGGCACTGTGCGAATTGCTCCTATCATTTGGCGCAAAGGCTGTCGTTCTAGCAGATATAAATGCTGATAAATTGAAAGAAGAAAGCGCGAGGCTTGAGAACGAATACCCTGGGAAAGTCCTGGGAATTCAAACCGATGTTACCAAGCAGGAAAAGGTCTATGAGATGATTCAAAAGGCGGCGAAATTTGGAAGCGGTCAAATTCACTTCCTTTTTAATAATGCCGGTCTTGCGTTGTTCAAGGCTTTCGACGAGACAACAGATGCCGATTGGAAATTTGCCTTTGATATCAATTTTTTTGGTGCTTTATATGGTATCCGAGCGGTATTGCCCATCATGCGCGCACAAGGAGGCGGACATATAGCAAATACCGCCTCAGGAGCGGCTTTTTCACCGATGGCCTATCAGAGCATGTACACGGCCACCAAATCCGCCTTGGTAGGGCTTACCGGTTCGCTGCGCTATGAGTTTTGGGATGAGAACATTCGTTTTTCTACTGTCATTCCTGGTACCGTTGCAACGCCCATATATGATAAAGTCGGAGGCCCTCCCGAATCCGCAATAACTCCAGATGAGTCCGCTCGTGGAATACTCAAGGGATTAGCAGCAAACGAAAGAGTTATCATTGTTACCGAGCCCGACCGCAATGGCGCGATTAATGCCTTTCATCCCGAAACCGCAAAGTACACAGATGAGATTCTATTGGACATCGCACGTCAAAGACGGCGCGGCAATATTGGCTTTTGAGCGACTTTCTCAGAATGCAAAGTCAGTAAAAAAAGAGGTAGATAGATCGCGATCGCGCAATAGCATTGAACAAGGCAAAATATATAGTCGCGCTCTTAAGCCTGATTCACTTTCCCTCAACATTCTTCAGCTTTATAATATCCATAATGACAAGAATCATGAGCTTTATAGAATACAAAACCATGACCCGGCCAAAGCATCCATACGCTGATGTTCTAAGCCCTTTAATCTGGCCATATGTAGCATCACCTATCTGCTCCAAATTGCGAACTAAATCTTGCACTATCCGCGGCGGTTTTTGCAACCACAATCGCACTTTTGGCGACTATAAAGTAGACAAACCGCAAGGAGATCAAAGATGAATAAGCAACTGCTTTCATTAATTGCTATTGGACTTCTTAGTACTTTCGCTTGTTTTCCACACGACCCTCTACCGCTGTACGGCAATTCAGCCGCAAAAGCTGACACGCAGCTTACTATAGAATCCATGCTTTCCTATGCTATTCAAGATGAATACGTGGCTGAAGCAGAATATGAAGCTATCATGGAAAAATTTGGTTATATGGCTCCGTACTCCAATATTAAAGAAGCAGAGGGACAACATATCGCATGGCTCAAGCTGCTTTTCACTTCCTATTCCCTAAAAGTCCCGGAGAACAACGCCAGCAGTTACATTTACGTTCCCACGACACTGAAAGAGGCTGCGGAAACTGGAATTCGTGCTGAGATAGATAACATTGCGATGTATGAGAGATTTCTTGCTCAGCCCATTCTTGCCGATCCGCGCTATGCTGACATTGTTGCAGTGTTTGTTAGATTGAGAGATGCTTCAAAAAATCATCTTGAAGCATTCAGAAGGCAAGCATAAGCAACGAGCCTACGGCGAGTACTTGGGCTTGAGGGAATAAATCCCCTTGAGCTGTATAGGGCGATGGAAGGCTGAGCCCTAAGCAAGAGCGGATCGAAATGAAGCTGGCGAAGGGATCGCGCCCGAGCGCATGCAAGCGTTCGAGCGCAAGATCGCCTCTCGGCATTCATCGCTTTGCTATATTGCTTTTCAAATTATCATCCAAAGATTTCAAGTAAATCGATGTCTGCCCAGTCCGAATAGCCATAGCCACGGAAAAGCAGTCTCATGTCTTCAGGTATTACAATGACTTGCAGCACTGTTCCAAAGAGATCACCTTCCACCGCTGGTCCGCCTTGCTGAATGGTTTTGTCCATCATCGCTTTGACCATAGCGAGATCTACCCCCTTTTGCCATTCTTGCGATGCGAACATTCTATCAAGGCAAACTTGCCTGTCGTCGAAAGCATTGTCCGGCAGCTCGACGATCTTTCCCTTCCATGGTTCGTAGGTTGGTCGAGCAAAATTATTGAGCGCATAGAGCGCGCCATCATGCTGCTCGATCACTCGAGCGTCAAAAGTGGGCTTTTCCACCGAAACTGCGCGCTCCGCACTTGCCACTTGGATGATATACGAGGCATCCATCGGCGTGTTCACGATATTTTGCACCATCTGGTCGAAGGTTTCGCTCGTCCTTAAGAACTCAAAAAGCGATGCCACTGAGAAGCGCGCTTCGGGGTTTGTGTTCGGGTCAGAAGCCGAACCGTTGTTGAGTTCGACAAAAATACCGCGCTCGTTGATACCCGTTTCCACATACACTTGGCCAATCGGCCTTACGTTCGCAAACGCGAACGAAGGACCAGATGCGCCGCTCCCCGATCCTGTAGGTACTTCTGACTTCGTCGGATTAAAGGCAACGAGTGCCATGTAACGGAGATAAGGCCGCATTGCATCCTGAGTCATGTCCCAGTTGCGGGCAAAGTAGAGCTTGCCATCGGCGGTTCTGGGACTGGAAACCGCAATGCCCGAACAGGCCGCGCGGGCTTGTGCCGCTTCAATGATAAAATCGGGTAGCAAATAGAATGATGCGTCGAGCAATTTGTGCTCCGCCAATGACAAGCCCGAGGTTTCTGCCATACCCTCCATGAGCTGTTTCATTTCGGGGGTATAGGTTTGGTATGTCGCCTCGATTGCGTCTCGATGCTCTTGGCCAAGTCCACGCGCCGCAAGGTCCTTTTCGATTGCGGTGTAAAACGCTTTGAGCTCTACTGCCGCGAGGGCGCCGTATTGCCTGCCCATCTCGTGCCAGCTTCCCTTTAAGCTGAGCACCGTGTAACCTCCGATCTCGCTGCGATAGCTGCATCCCTCTCCATAGGTGGCCACTGGTACAAGGCCCGACAGTTTTTGAGGCGCCTTGCCTAAAGAGACATTTTCCGTGCTGGCCTTTTGTCTCAAGCAGACTGTTGCGCCTGAATCAGACGAGGCATACACCACCAACCATGCCCCCGTCGCGCCATGAGTCCCAGCCATGTCTTCCGGTTTTTCTTCGGCGCCTTTTGCTTCGGCGCCTGCGGGCGTGCCCGACCATGTCACTTCTCCGTCCGAATCGCTACGGCTGGACGTGATACTGTGAAAATTCTGGTCAAAGAGCCTCCAAAGCGCCGCGCCAGAAATTGTTGCTGTCCCCGATAATGGCAGGCGCAGCCACTGACCTACTTGAGCTCCGTACTTGTCCTGCACAAGCGGAATATTTGCAGTTCCAGGTTCGATTGTGGGAACTGTTCGCGAATCCCGATAGAGTTCGGCCCCAAATCGCAAATACGATGCTCCTTCTATCATCTCAGCGCGAAGGTCCTTGAGGTCGCGGCTGAAGGCCACTGGTATAGAGAGCCACATTGCCGCCGTATTTGCATCAATTGGCTTTAGAATTTGTGGCCCATCCATCGCTTCTGCGGTCAGGTATCCAGGAACCTCAGGCAATTCTTGTGGCGAGATACTCGGATTTTCCGCCACACTAACATCTTCGGCATCGACAATATCGCTAGCCAGAAGCCACTCTGAGTCGCATCGATTTTTCCAGGCTTCTGACAGAACTGGACCGGAATCCAACTTTTGGGCAAGTGGCGCGGAGGTCACATAATGCTCGTATCCTGATGGGAAGCGGATTACATAGAATACCTTGCCTTCGTGCGTTACGAATTTTACGGAGACTGGCGAATCATCATTTGAATACCACCCATCTACGCGCTTTTCAAGCATTGCGAACGAAGGGACCCATGATTCGCCTTGCTTTGCTTCGATGGTCAAGCGTCCTTCATCGTCGAACACCGCGCGGGTAAGCGAATAGGGCATTCCGGCGTAGTATCCCGCGATCATCGCGCGCTCTCTAAAATCAGGCAGTGCTGCCTTTGCGGCGTACAAAGGCCACGACTTGGGCATTGCCTTGAGCCTTCCTTCTTCCACAAGGGCCTTTAGGAGCACTCTTTCCGCAATAGCACCAGCATCTGAAGACGAGAAGTTGCTTGCGCCGAGGACCGTGGCAGTGAGGCCTTCCTTAGGAAGCACCACAAGCGTTGCCCCATAGAACCCTAAGTCTCCCCCTTTCTGCCATGCATCGATGCCCACCGCAGCCATGCCTGGCTGGCTGTACGAGTCCCACCCAAGGCCATAGCGAAATCCGTCATCCCGCCCAATAGGATAAAACAGATTCTTTGTCTGATCCTCTCCCATTTCCTTGATAGATTCTGCGGAAAGCAGGCGTCCCGGGGTTAAAAAAGATGTGGCAAATTTGGCCATGTCAGCGGCAGAAGAGAAAATACCTCCGGTGCCATACATATTGAGATACGCATCAGTAGAAAAATCATCCGCTGGATTCGGAACTGCGTAAGAATTCTCTGGAAGCTGCGAAACAAGAAAGCGCGATGAATTCATACCGAGGACATCAAAAATTTCGCGTTGCACAAAATCGACAAATCTCAGCCCGCTTACGCGCTTGACGAGCACTTCAAGAATTGAAAAACCATCATTTGTGTAGACAGCATTGGTCCCCGGTTCAAATTTGAGGTGCTGCGATGCTTGTGCGCGAATCACGCCTTCAGCATAATCGGGATAGGGTTTGGAGAGCGTCATTCCCCCGAGAATCGATTGCCCAGGGAGGCCTGAGCTATGATTGAGCAACATGCGGACGGTGATATCGCGGTAACGAGGATCCTCCATTTTGAAATCTGGAATGTAGGTCACTACAGGCTCGTCCAAAGACACCATTCCACGATCCACAAGTTTCATCACTGCCACAGCCGTAAAGGTCTTTGAGACTGAGCAGATTCCGAAAAGTGTGTCCTCTGTCGGCAGTGCGCCTTTGCCCTGTTCGATTTCCCCATATGCCCCTTGCCAGATAATGCCGTTCGCATCTGCAAGTATCACGGTAACAGCAGTTGCATGTTTTTTTTCCATTATCGATTGAACCGCCGCCGATCCCTCCTGCGCGATGGCTTCGATTTGTAGATTACTGAACGAAACACCAAACGCAGATGCCACGACTAGCGCGAATAGCATAAGGACAACCAAAATCCTCAGCTGCGTACGATATCCAGAGACTGTTCTTTCAAACATCATGTTCTTCTCCTTGCTAAGCTCATCCACAAACTCACCGCGGCACTTCTTAGCTTTTTATCCTCTTTTACGAAGCTTTATCACAAGCATCTACTCACCACATCTATTTTATTTAGCACCAAAACGAAACACATCCATCATGAAACGTAGTTCTTGTTCCCCATCGCGGTTTTGAAAGCGAAGTGCGCTCCCCCCAATCCGCCCCAATCCACGTATATAACCGACCTCATCGCTTACAGGTTGAACAACGAGAAGCTGTCCTGAACGTTCCATCACCAGGATGCCGTCTACAATCATGAGCTGCACCTGGGGTACTGCGCCAAAGCGCTGGCCTGCTTCGATAAGGGGTTTGTCAACAGAAACCCATTCTCCGATACGGGCTCTCCACGCTTCGGAGAGAGGCTGCGCCGCAAAACGATCGCCAAATATCTTCTGAGTGCCTCCCGTATGACCTATCATCAAGAACCTGCCGCCAATCTCTCTAAACTCAAAAGCCATATCTGCACTTGCCGATGTTCGAAAGAACCCATCCGACCAGAGTGTTAGTGTGCCTTGATTATTCCGCTCAATTTGGCCTGCTGATCCAATTTCGAGCTGGTCCCAAGAAAGGCCCCCGTTCGATGGTCGCAAAATCTGAACCTGACCTAAATCGTCTCCCGCGTAACTGCCAGAGAAATTTTCCAGAAACGCCTGTGGAAGCGAAATTGACTTGAGTGAAACGTCTGAGACGCGCTGCGCAGGCCGAGCGAGCCCACGCTTTATGGCGAGCGCGCTCTCTAACGCCGCATGTGCGATGTCTCCAGCAACATTATTTTCGTCCTTTGTATTGACACTCACGAAAACAGCAATGTCGTGGTTCCTCAACGCTTCCATGTGCGATGTGAATGCTGTCGTTTCCCCATTGTGCCATAGCAGCGGACCAGCCCATTCAAGCTCAGCATCATCGAGCACGAAAGAAAGCCCCATTTTACGCGTCAAATCGAGTGCATTATCGGCATTTTGGACTTGTATCATCGCCCTAAAGGTCTCTGGTTGAACAATAACTCTGCCGTCCAGCGTCCCTTCGTTTAGCAGCATTCGAAGGTAGTGCCCCATTTGGTTTGCACTTGCTGCTATAGAGCCAGAGGAAGGAACATTGAGCTGCAACATCCCAATATCAACGTCTCCAATATAGGCTCTTGAAAGTCGATTTAGAAGGTCGGGATTATCTCTGAAATAGGATGCAGGAGCCATCCCCAAGGAATCAAGAAAATCCTGCGAGTATTCCGCAAACGGCCTGCCAGAGGCGTTTTCTATAACGCGCTCCAGGAGTGCCACGGCGGTGTTCGAATATGCCCATCGATACCCTGGCGGATAGGTCGCCGAGTCATTTGCAAGCCATGCGAGCAAGGTGTCGAGGAAGCTCTTATCGTATTTGATACCGAAAGCGCCATTCATTAAATCACCAGGAATTCCTGAGTGGTGCGTGAGTACGTCTCGCACCGTTATCGGCCTATCGACGCGAGGAAAATTGCCCACAGGCGGCATGAGCTTGAATTCCGGAATATAGGTGACCAGCGGCTTATCAATGTCGAGTTTGCCTTGTTCATAGAGCTGCATGACCATAAGACCGCTAAAAGTCTTGGAGACAGAACCAATTTCGAACATCGTATCCGCATCCACGTTCTTGTTTGTGCCGATATCGGAAACCCCAAAACCTTCGCTCCACACAGTTTTCTCTTCATCCACAAGCACGATCATGAGCCCTTTTATATCAGATTCGCTCATCCTCTGTTGGATTTTTGGGCGAATTTCATCTGCTACACCACTCCACGAGGGATCCAATATATTTTGCGCAGGCAGCGCGGAGAGCGCAAAACCCCATATGCATAGGACTGCGATCAAACGCCCTATCTTAATAAACATATACCTCCCCCTCAGAGAACAGGCCACTAATCTTCTTTTTGATCTGATGAAAATGAGCGAGAATTTACAACATTTTTAAGAAAAGTCATTATAAGTGTAAATCACAATGGTCATTGAGTAAAGCTGAAAAAGGAGATCCGCTATAGGATCACTGCAAATCAAAACCATGTGAAAATCCCATCTAAAGGCGTGCACTTCAAAGCTGCAAACGATAGGTGCAATAAAGAGAATCTTGGCCTACCCACCGGCCCTTTCCATGCTGGTATCGATTATTCCTATGGTAATTCGGCGCGCGATACTACAAACAATGAAAATGCATCACAACTCGTTGTGGAGATGGTACCAGGCCT
>ERZ795032.774-NODE-774-length-28500-cov-5.834171_pt1 | contig 28500 bp, 27 predicted proteins | sample MGYA00375124_ERZ795032 | MGnify/ENA primary metagenome ERZ795032 (study PRJEB30167, sample SAMN05720154) | activated sludge metagenome | isolation source: Anaerobic digester | place: China | collected 2015-12-16 ...
CTTTGGCGGCGCGGGTGAATTCGTCGGAAACATAGAGACTGACCGGGTTGAAGCCTTCCTGGTAGTAGGGGCCGACCGGGCTGAGAATGACACAATAGACATAATTCGAGGAAGCGCGCACGCCGAGAGCGTTGTCGGTGGCGAACATGAAGGGCCTGATGTAAAGGGCGGCGCCTTTACTTTCAGGCACCCAGCGCTGTTCGAGCGACACGATAGCATTGATGCTTTCAAGAAAGTCGTTTTCGAGGAAATGCGGCATGCAGAGGCGGTCAGCCGAGCGGTTGAAGCGCTTTGCATTCATTTCCGGGCGAAAAAAACGGATAATGCCGTCTTTGCCCTTGAACGCTTTCAGGCCCTCGAAGATTTCCTGGGCGTAGTGCAGCACCAGTGTCGAGGGATCGATTGAAAAAGGTTGAAATTTCCGGATCTGCGGGTTATTCCAGCCGTCTTCCTCAGTAAAATCCATGGTAAACATGCGATCAGTGAAATACTTGCAGAAGCCCAGTTTGCTGGTATCAAGCATCAGGGGCTTGAGCTCGCTTTCAGACATTGGATGAACAGCAATTCTCATAACCTTTCCTTCCTTGCTTTGTTCTGGCCATGGCCTGTTTTCTTTTAACTACATTCAGAAGATTATAAGCCTTCTGCCCCGCCGATATCAAGTTATTTTGCCAGTCATCAGGACAAGCGCAAACCTTTTACTTTTTACGGCCGGTCAGCCGTTGCAACGCTCTGCGATCTTCGCACCCTCATAGTTCCATCTGCTCACTCTGCTCGCACGACCGGAACTCGGGCTCTAAGCCGCATCCTGCGGCAATCGCCCGCGTTTTGCCTTCCAGGCAAAACGTCCGGTCTTAGCGGCATCGTTTGCAGGGAACTATGGGGTGCTCGACAAGCGGCGCTTATGCAATCGCCTGACCTGCAGAAACCATAAATTAGAGCTGATCTGGCTTGCGTTTAACCTGTGCCAGTCATCAGGACAAGCGCAAACCTTTTACTTTTTACGGCCGGTCAGCCTTTAAGGCTGGGGAGGGTTGTGTGCAGGGGGCGGGAGGCGGCGAGTTTGTTGAGGAGAAAGAGTTCTGGCCATCTGATCAGGGTCAGGCGCAGGCGGCCGGTGTTTTCGTCGAGGCTGATTTTTTCGAGGCCGGCTTTGCGGGCCTGGCCGGGGTTGATCTGCCAGTTCAGCCAGCCATTGGCGCGCTGTTTCTGATTTTTCAGGGCATAGCGGGTCAGCAGGGCGTCGATATCACGGGCAACCGAGGGGTCGGGCGCGGCATCGGTGCCGGCGACTTCGAGCTGCACCGGGAAAGCGGTTTCTTCGGCTTTTTTTGCCGGGGAAACGACTTTGATCGGGCAGATGTCATCTGGCGAAAGGGGCGCGGGCATCGGCAACGCCAGTTTGACGGCGGCCGAAAAATTGACACGGGCGATGGCCTGACCCCAGGCGAAGAAATCGGGTTCGACGAGGTCGACCGAGAGGAAGGCATCGACAAGTTCAGGAAAGTCGAGCATCAGGCGGCGGGCCAGCGCGGCTCTGATAAAATCACGGCTGCAGAAGGCCCATTTTTCGGGAATATTGCACAGCAGCCAGGTGGTCTGCTTCACTGCGGGCGGGCTGATTTTGAGCTTGCGGCTGGCATCCGGGCCCATGGCGGTCAGATGCGAGATTTCGGCGGCCGATGGACAGGCACCACAGCCGGAGCAGGTTCCCCCACCCCACGGTGCCGCGATACAGGCCCTGATTTCGCGGCCGCTCTGCAGATTCTGCCAGGTTCGAAACAGAAAGCTTTTTGCGACGCCGGTGTCGATGTCATCCCACGGCATAACCGTTGCGGCGGTTCTTTCACTTTCTGCCAGAGAGCGCAGGCCGCGTTTTTTCAAAGCCGACCGCCAGAATTCGAGAACCCGGCGACTGATTTCACCGCGGTAACGAAAGCCCTGAGCAATCGAGGCTTCAACGAGCAGAGGCGTATGGCGGCGATCGGCGAAAGCGATAAACTCTGAAACCAGCGCATCTTCAGGGCCACTGCTGATACGGGCTTCGAAACCGGCGGTTTCGACGACAGCTGCCAGATTTTTCAGCAGCTGCGCAAGAACATTTTCGGCCGGCCGCACGGGAGCGAACTGCATCGGGGTCTGCGGCGCCCGAAAAAGGGTCGCGAACGAAAAGGTCAGGCGTGGCCGGGAACCAGAGCTCTGGCAGCGCCCCTTCACCTTTTCGAGAAACAGTCTGAATTCTTCGATATCGGCTGCGGTTTCGTAGCCGGTGGCGATAAGGAAAACCTTCATCTGCCGCATATTGCGCGCCAGCAGCAGGTCGATCCCGGCAAGAATGGTTTGCTCGTCGAGATTTTTCTGCAGCAGAGTGCGCAACCGTTCGCTGATGCCTTCCATGGCACAGGTATAGGTGCGCTTGCCGGCTTCGAACTGCATGTCGAGAAGTTCGGGTGAATTCACCACCGCATCGAAGCGCTGGCTTTTGATCGCAACCCGGTCGAACATTGTCGAAAGACGCTCGACCAGCTGAAAAATATCGGAACAGGTATTGGCATTGAAAGTCATCAACGAGATTTCGCGCAGGCCCATGTTCGCCTTCAGCGAGCGGGCGGCGCTGAGAACCCTGGCAAAACTGTTTTCGCGGTAGGGTTTCTGTTCCCAGGATTCCTTGCAGAAGGAGCAGAACGAAGGGCAGCCGGCCGAAACGATGACGTGTGAGGTCTGGGCGCCTTCGTAGAGCAGCGGCCCACCGGTAAAAGTCTCTGAATCGGAATTACAGGCGCTTTTGCTGCTGGCGACCGGTTTAAAAACGCCGTTAACCGGTTCGATTGCAGTCAACGGGCCATCGGCCGCAAACACCTGCCTGAAAGCCAAAGGGTTATAGAATCCGGGCACCCGGTCAGCAAGCATTTCGAGCAGCGCCGGGCGTTCCAATGAACGCTGGTCGCGAGCAATTTCGAGCAGCTGGCGAAATACCCGCTCGCCATCGCCCATGACGACGCCGTCGACGAGGCCGACTCCATCGGCCTCGCTGCCAGGGCAGCCATGCAGAATTGAGTGCACGAAAGAATTGCTGCCGCCAAGAATTACGAGTGGCGAGCCCTGGCGGACGCGGCCGGCAAATGTCAGCGGCAGCCCGGAAAATTGGAGCATTGCCGGCAGGTTGATGAGTTCCTGCAGCACGGAGTTGCTGATGGCGATCACATCGAAGGCGCCGGCCGGCATCTTGCTGGTAGTACCGGTCAGCAGAGGAACTGCCGCGTCGCGCAGCAGCTTTTCGTCGCGTTCAGGCGGCAGAAAGGCCATATCGACGAAACAGCCGTCGACGGCGGCAGCCATCTGATAGAGATATGAATGGGTGATACCAGCGGCAACTTCGCTGTATTCCGAAAGTCTGACGATCAGAACCCGCAGTCTGGCATCGAAAAAACCGGCAGACGGCATGGTATTTGGCTCGCCGCCGCTGAACCAGACGCCGTTACCCGAGAGCAGATGACGGCTGCAGCTGAACCAGCCGGCGATTCGCTGTGATTCGGCCCGCCAGTGTTCGTCAGAGACTCTGCCGGTAACTGACAATTTATCAGCCTTTTCGGAAACCGAGCCAGAAGCCGACAATAAACGAACCGGCAAAGGGCAGGTTGTAGGTTATCACCGACATCAGACCGGTTGCAGAGCGCTCGATGCTTTCGTCGGGCACGGCGCTCTTGATTTTGTTCCAGTCGATGGTGATGAAGCTGTTGAAAGCGAGCCACTGCAGTGAAATAAATGCAATGCCCACAATCAGGGCAAGTATTTTGGCAAACTTTTTGAGGGTATAACCGACGGCCCAGCCGGCAATGCCGCCGCCACCGAGAGTGCCGAGCAGAAATTTAACGTCTGGCGGCAGCCCGCCGGGCATCGCTTCAGCACCGGGCGTGGCCGGGCCTGAAGCCAGCGACTGTGCTTCCAGAAGTTCGGGAAGCGCGAGCATCAGGCCTGTCAGCAGCAGTGCGGAAAGTATATTTTTCTGCGGTATCAGCATGAATATTAGGTTAAAGGCCAGTGCCAGATCAGGGTTTAGTGGTATCGGACGCCGACAGCAGACCGGAAACCTTCTTAACCTGATAGATGCCTTCGCCGGTGGCGACCCAGAGGTCACCGTTGAGCCAGGCAAGGCCGGTAATGGCCGCTTTTGGCAGGCCGGGCATCAGGGTTGCGATGTCGAGCCATTCGGAGCCGCGCAGGGCAGCGAGGCCCTTGTCGGTGCCGACGAAGAGGATTTCCTGGTTATCGCTGGCGGCGAGAGCGTTGATAACGTTGCCGGGCAGCTGACTGTTACCGGAAACAAGGTCTTCGACGATCTGGCCGGCGCGCTGCACCCACTCGCGATGCTGCGCGGTGTAGATGTTCCAGGTGTTGGCCATGTCAGTGACGGTGAGGCCGCTGGTGGTGCCGACTGCCAGCATACCCTGGTAAGGCATGATGACCTTGATGTTGTTGCCGGGCAGGCGGCAATTGGACGGGCTGGCGGGCACGTCGATCAGGGATGAGCCCATGACCGATTTGGCCGGGCCGGTGTAGTTCTGAAACAGACCGGAAGCCATGCGGGCCATACCGGCGCGGGTGCCGACCCAGAGCTGGCCCTGGCCATCGAACATGACCTGGGTAACTTCGTCCATTACGAGGCCGGCGTTGTCTTTGCCCATCGGGGTCATGCCGCCGCCGTTCGAGTAGACGACGCCATAAGCGGTGGCAACTGCCAGTTCGCTGCCTTTGCCGATTACCGAACGGGCGCGTCCGCCGGTATAAACTGACGACCAGTTACTGCCATCGAAGCGGCAGGCGCCGTTGTCGGTAGCGATCCAGAGGGTATTGTCGCTGACTTTGAGATCTTCGATGATGTCAGAGCCGAGAACGTTGGTATTTTTGCGCTGGTGAATCTGCCAGTTGACGCTGTCAAAGGCAAACAGACCCTTCTGCGAGCCGGCCCAGATCTTGTTGGCAAAAGCCGCCAGCGAGGTAATTGCCTCTTCGGGCAGGCCCTTGCTGCGGGTAAAGTGCTCGATTTCGAGTTTTGCCGGTTTTGCCGGGGCCTTGGGCGCTCCACAACCGGTCACGAAAAGCAGCAGCGAGCAGGCGAGGGCTGACAGCAGCAGATTTCTGGCGTTCATGGTTTGCTCCCGGCTTATTTCTGGTAGATTTTCATCAGATTGCGGATTTCCATGGTTCCTGATGAAATGCTGGTGCGGTGGGTGGTGCCGTGCAGAACGACGCGGGTGCCGGGCATGGCTTTGAGCTTTTCAGTCCAGGCTTCAGAGGTCACTTCGAGGCCACGGTCTTTTTTACCAAGGCGATCTTCTTTGATGTAGATCTTGTCTTTATGCAGCAGCACCTGGCCGCGCACGGTTTCTTCCTGGGTCCAGACTTTTACCGGTTCGGCCGGTTTCTTTTCTTTTTTGTTGCGGCGACCTTTTTTCTGCTTGCGCTCTTCTTCGGGCAGGTAATCGTTGGCATTCTTCACTTTTCTGACGGCCTGGGCGGTCCAGAGAAGAACGGTCGGCATGCTCTTTCTGACGGTTTCGCTTTTTTCTTCGCCAGTTTTCAGCTCGTATTCGGTGGCGATATTACCGATCAGATCGGCTTCAATAACGGTTCCGTAATTAATCTGACCGCGATCGCGTTTATTGCGACGGTCACGATACTCGCGCGGCAGGTCAAAGCTGACCCAGCTACCGGTGGCCAGCGCCAGTTCGGCAGTATCAGAGCCAACGAAATCAAGAATCTTCATGCTGACGCGGTCGCGGTAGATCGACTCGACCTTGCCAATGGCGGTAAATTCGACGACCGACGCATCAGAATACAGGGTGGCACCGAGAAATATCGAAAAAACGCATGCCAGCACTGAAAACAAGACCCTCTGGCGGGCAATCAGATTCTTTTGCATTGAGTTCTCCTGCAGATAAAAAAGGATTTGAGAATGTATACCATATCTTGCCGACCGACGCAAAATTATAAGTCAGCAGGGCGAACAGGAATCTTTGTTCTTCACGACAACAGATTACGGCATGTCAGCCGGTCTTGATGAGAGCGTGGGCGGGAGCGGGCGATGATGCCGATGCCGAAGCACAGGCAGGCGGGCAGAAAGCCGGCGGGGTGACCACTGACCTCGACAATTTCGAAATGCTGGCCTATCGACTCGACAAGCACGCGATAATCGAAACCCTTGTGCTGGTGGCGCGCAATCCTGCTGCTGCGACCAAAAGTGGCGTTAACAAGCTCGCGCAGTGAATAATTATAATTATCGCGGCTGAAAAGTTTTTTTATCAGCCATTTGCTGAGAAAAACCGGTCCGATCTCGTTTGGCACCGTAACAAGCAGGTAGCCGTCGAGGTGCCGGGCAATTTTTTCGAGGTAAGCTTCGCAAAGTTCCGGGGAAAGATGTTCGAGGGTTTCCATTGCCACCGCGAGCGTGAATTTTTCGCTGGCGGCAACCGGAATTTCGTCTGGCACGGTCGCTCTGGCAAACCTGAGCGAAGGCTGACCGGCCCGGAACTGCTGCGCGGCAGCGAGGCCCTGTTCCCAGCCGGCATCGACTCCGAGGTAGCTGCCTGGCGGGGCGGGCAGGAAATCGAGCAGTTTGCCGTCGAAGCAGCCGAGTTCGAAGACCGAGTCGAGCGGTATCTGCAGGCGGGCGATCGCATCGGCAACCCAGTGAAAGCGCGCCAGATGCAGCCGACGCCGCAGCCCGCCCGAAAACAGGCGTTCATTGTAGCCGGAACCATTTTTTTTGCTCTTCATATATGCCCCGGGGCGCCGGTTTTTCAGGCGGTTATTGCTACCGGCGGTTGTTTTATTGCCGCAGATAAATTAACATAGCCTGATTCTGACAGGAAGAAATATTGACATGTTTCGTTCGCTGCTGCCTGGCACGACCACTTTCATATTCATTTTCGGCTGGAAGATCAATTCTGTTGCCGATCTGATCCTCATTGTGTCGCTGCTTCTGATTTTTCTGGGTTTCTGGCGCGGCACACTGCTGACGCACCGGCTCATCAACCAGACCATTGCCGTTCTTGGCCTGCTCTGCATCTATACACTCGCCATCTGCCTGATCAACGGCATTTTTGACACCCAGATTGCGTTGCGGTCGCTCCGGGCGCTGCTGAACCTGCTGGGTGGCATCTGTCTGGTCAACCTCTACCATGCCTGGAACCCGCAGGCCTATGCCGAAAGACTCTATCGCGATATCTACCTTTCGCTCGTCGCGCATGCGGCCCTGATGATCGGCATGTATCTCAATCACAATCTGCGGGAAGCGGTCTACGAAATCACTGACGCGACCTCTTACGTCAACCTTGCAACTCCTTTTCTCGACGGCTATCGCATTGCCGGGCTCACCTACGGTCTGTCGCAGACTTCGGTACTGCAGATGCTGGGTCTGCTGCTCGCGCCGCTGGTGATTCGCAATGCTGCAGGCGCCGTCACCCGTCTTATCTACCTTGCCGGCGTGCCGCTGCTGCTGATTTCGATCATGATCTGTGGCCGGTCAGGCCTGCTGCTGGCGTTGCTGCTCTCGCCTGTCGTTCTGGTGGCACTGTTCAAAAGCGCTGTTGTCGGCTCGCCGACCCGAAGTCTCATCAATTTTGCCGGGATTGCCGCAGCAATTACCGTTTCGACGGGGTTACTGCTGACTATGATCAGCTTTTTTCCGGGGCAGTTCTCGTATTCGCTGCATCAGGCCGGCGAAATTTTTCTCGCCCTTGAACTCAAGGGGCCGGGCGTCGAAGTTCTTGCCCCGATGTTTTTTCTGCCCGACAGCTGGCCCGAGTTTGTCTTTGGCTCTTCGAATCTCGGCCGGGGCAACCTCGAATACATTCCTTCAGATATCGGCTGGGTCAAAACCATCTTTGCGACCGGCCTGACCGGCACGGTTCTGATGCTGGTTCCTTTCATTATCGGGATGCGCGCGGCCCTGCTCGCTGCCAGAACCGACCTGTATATGGGCGTCGCCGGGTTCTGCGTTTTTCTTTCGGCACTGCTGCTCAACACCAAAGAACTCGCGCTTCTGACCCGCAACCAGTGGTCGGTGCAGGTGCTGATCCTGGCGTTGCTCTGCTTCAAAATCGCTGAACCCGGGAATAAAACTGTCGAGGCCGCGCATGCCGGCTAAACTCTGGCTGAACGCGGGCAAGCTGCTGTGTGGCAGTGGCCTGAGCGCTGTAATGCTGCTGCTGACCGCTGCCGTAACTGCCAGAACTCTCGGAACACACAATTTTGGGATGCTTGTCTTCATACAGGCGCTGACCCTGGTCGTTGGCCAGATTTTCAGCTTCAACGTCTGGCAGGCGGTGGTTACTTTCGGTAACCAGGCATTACAGCAGAGCGACGAAGACAAACTCGGGAAAATCGTAAAAATGGCTTTCTGCCTCGACCTGGCCGGTGGTGTCATCGCCTGGCTGGTGCTGTTCGCTGCTGGCGGCATGCTGGTCAAAATGGCCGGGTGGCCGCAGGAAACGGCTGCGATGCTTCTGATCTACAGCCCGGCCGTGATTTTCAGCGGCACCGGCGCAACAATAGGTTCTCTGCGCCTTTTCAGACACTTCGGAATTCTGGCGACGGCACTGATGACTGCGCCCCTGTTCCGGCTGCTGGGCACTTTCGCGGCGATGCTGCATGGCTGCAGCCTGTATGGCTTCGTCATCATCAATCTTGCCGCGACTCTGGCGGGGCAGATGGCGCTGTTCGGCATGACGGTCAGCAGCATTGGCCGACAGAGGGTTTCTGCTTTTTTCAGCCGGCCGGTTCGGGGCTTCTGGCAGGAATTTTCTCAGTTCAGGTCGTTCGTCTGGACCACGAACCTGCATTCGACCATGAAAATGCTGACTCGCGAGGCAGACCAGCTGCTTACCGCTGCCATCATCGGGCCGGCCGGGATTGCGCTGCTGAAAGTTGCCCGACAGTTTGCCAGAATTCTGCCGATATTCGGTGATCCGCTGTACCAGACACTTTTTTCAGAACTGAGCGAGCTGCAGGCACAGGGGTGCAGGCATGAATTCTCGCGCCTGGTCCATCGCTCGGCGTTCACGGCAGTGCTGACCGGCCTTGCCGGCCTGGGGTTCTTCTGGCTTTTTGGGCAGCCGGTAATCATCATGGCATTTGGTGAGAGTTTCGCCGGCGCCTGGCTGACGGCAATGATTTTCATGCTGGCGATGGTGGCCGGGCTGGGCGGAATCCCGTTGCAGCCGGCAATGCTGGCGCTCGGGCAACCCGAAGCCTCTTTCAGAATCAACCTGTTTGCCACTACAGTCTATCTGGCTGCTCTGGTACCCCTGGCGATGAAGTTCGGAATCGAAGGTGCCGCCGGCGCTTATGTGCTATATTTTGTCATCTGGGACACATTAATGTATATTCGCCTGAGAAAAGAGATGCGTGGCAATGATTGATCGGCGTCAGCAGCAGGAATCGCTTTACCGGTTTCCGTATCATTATCTGCCGCAGCTGAGCGACAATGGTGGCTTCAGCAGATTTATGGCACTGAGCTGGGGTTTTGGCTATCTCTGCTGCCTGCTCAACGCGGCAGAAGAAATTCTCGCAGAGTCGCCGGAAAGCATCATCGACGTCGGCTGTGGCGACGGGCGTCTGCTTTCGCTGCTTGCCGGCCGCACCGATGCGTCTCTGACCGGGATCGACAACAGTGACCGGGCAATTGCGCTGGCACGGGCTTTCAATCCCGGCCAGAAGTTCATCGCCGGCAGCATTGACGGGGTTAATGAAAAATTTGCCTGTGTCACCTGCCTCGATGTACTCGAACACGTTGCCGATGCTGAAATCGCCGGATTTATCGACCGGCTCTGCCGTCTCGTCAGGCCGGGCGGCAGGTTGATCGTCGGGGTTCCGTCTGTTAACCGCCCATTCTCAAGCAAACATTACCGCCATTATACCGGACAGGCGCTTCTCGATCAGCTGGCAGCAGCGACGCGCGGCCTGACCGTCGATAAGGTCCGGCATGTCTTCAACGGCAGTGACCGGCTTTTTCGTCTTTACAGCCGGCTGACCTGCAACCGTTGGTGGTTTATCGGCTGCGGTTCTGTCGAGACACTGGTATGGCGGTATGTCTGGAAAAGACTGCGGCAGGCGGGGCCGGCAACCGGGCATCAGATTCTCGCAACTCTGCGGCGCCCGGCATGAAAATAGCGTATTTCGCCAGTTCACGCCTGCCGTCATGCAAGGCCAACAGCGTTCAGGTGCTGCGCATGTGCGAGGCCATGGCTATGGCCGGCCATGAAGTGCGGTTGTTCGCCCGCGCCGGCGCGCCAGCAATGAACCCGGAAGAAATTTTCAGGTATTATGGGGTCGAACCGGTGTTTTCGCTGCGGCTGATCACCGCCCCATCAGCCTGGTTCATCGGCGGCATGCTCTATGGCAGTCTGGCGGCAGCTGCAATGTTTCGCGATAAATGGCAGCCAGACATTATCTATGGCCGCAATCTCTATGCCCTGCTGGCAGCATCTGCCTGCGGCAGCGATCTTTATTACGAGTCGCATGCGGCACCGGCCAACCTGGGCCGAAGGCTGCTCGAACGCATTTTGTTTGCGCTGCCAGCCTTTAAACAGCTGATCGTCATCAATCAGAAGCTGCGGGAATTTTATCTTGAGGGATTTCCGGGCCTGAGACAATCAGAAAAGGCCGTCATAGTCGTTGCGCACGACGGAGCCACCGAGCCGGAAAAGGTCATTTCAAGCCTGGAGCCTGGCACCAGACCCGATAAAAAACCGGTAATCGGTTATGCCGGCGGTCTTTATCCGGGCAAGGGCATCGAGATTATCGTGCAGCTGGCTCAGCGCCTGCCTGATTGCCTGTTCAGGATTGCCGGCGGTTCTGAGGCCGAAGTCAACCGGTGGCGCAGCTACTGTCGAGCCGACAACCTTGAGTTTATCGGGCACCTGCCACATGCTGCGGTTCGAGAATTTCTTGCCGGCTGCGATCTGCTGGTCGCACCTTACCGGACCAGGGTTTCGAGCGACCCGTCTGGAGCCGGCGACATTGCGGCCTGGATGTCGCCGTTGAAAATTTTTGAATACATGGCAGTCAGGCGACCAATTGTGGCGACGCAGCTGCCGGCGGTCGAAGAAATTCTCACCGACGGGCGAAATGCGCTTCTGGTTGAACCAGACGACATCGCAGCATGGGTTAAAGCAATTACAGCACTGCTGAGTGATCGAGAGTCTGCCGCCCGCCTGAGCCAGCAGGCACAGAACGACTTCACCACCAGCTATACCTGGAAAGCAAGAGTCAGCCGCATTTTTACCAGTATAAACCGGTTCGACGGCCCGGTCTATCAGTCGGGTTGCTTTTTCTCCAGCGATTCGCTTCGCTCACAAGCTTCCGAAAAAGCAATCCCGACTTCTCCCCGTGCCTTGCCTCTTCAAAATACATTTATCGGTAACAACAACGGCCCGGTCTGTCGGTCGGAGTCAGAGAGTGTTTCGCGAAATCGGAGCAGAAGAATTCGCTGTCTGCATGTTATCGGCGATCTCAGCCCGGGGGGCAGCGAAAAAATGCTGTGTCGATTGTTACTCAACTCGGACCAAAACGGTTTCGAGCACCAGGTTGTCACGCTGCTGGCACCCGGGGCACTGGCAAACGATCTTGAGAAAGCCGGCATCAGAGTCTTCAGCCTGCATATGCCGCGAAAACTGGTTGCCGCGACAGCGTTTCAGGCAATCCCAAGGCTTGCCAGGCTGATTTCGCTGTTAAAACCAGATCTGATTCATGCCTGGATGTATAACGCCGATATTCTGACGCCGCCGGCAGCATGGCTGGCCGGCAAAATACCGGTTATAACCAGCATCAGGCATGGCCTGAGCCTGGCAGACGGCTTTCGGATCAGGGCAATGGCGACAATGGCAGGCCTTTCCAGCCGGTTCAACGCCGCGAGAGTTGTTGCCTGTTCGGCAACGGCAGCGCAATATCATGGCAGGCTGTGGCGCGATGATCAAATTAGTATCATACCAAATGGTTTTGTGTTGCCAGAGGCGATTGCAGACAGGTCGGGCGCAGAAAACCTCGCCAGAATGCTGGGCATCGCCGGCAATTTTCCACTGATCGGGGTTGTCGGTCGTTTCGCTCCGGAGAAAGACCATCAAACGCTGGTTAAAGCCGCCGCGATTGTCGGCAGAGAGTTTCCGGCCGCCAGATTTGTGCTGTGCGGAGCTGGCACCGAAGCTGAAAACACCGAATTGAGCGCCATAATCGCAGCGGCAGGCGTTGATGCCAGCTTTATCAGACTCGGTCAGCGCAGCGATCTGCCGATTATCATGCGCGGTTTGCGCTTTCTGGTGTCGGCATCACGGGCCGAGGCTTTTCCGAATGGCATCGGCGAAGCGATGGCAGCCGGGGTTCCGGTGGTGGCGACCACAGCCGGCGATTCGCCCCTGATTGTCGGCGATTGCGGGCTGCTGGTGCCGGTCGGCGATCCACAAAAACTGGCAGCAGCGATAATTGAAATGCTGCAATATGATTCGGCGCGGCTGCAGATGCTTGGGTTGAAAGCGCGCCGGAGAATCGCGACATTATTCAGCATCGACGGGGTTGTTAAACAATACGAGAAGCTGTATCTTGAGGTGGCCAATGAACATTGAAAACGACAAGCCCGCCGGCGGGCGACTGCTGCGTCTCGATCTCGACATGCTGCTGCTGCATCTGTGGCAGATGCGGCGGCGTTTGTGCGCGTTTATGGCTGTCGGGGCGGTTCTGGCCCTGGCCGGCAGTTTTTTCGTAACGCCGCTTTATACTGCCGGAGTCAGTTTTCTACCGGTTGGCTCGAAACAGCTTTCGGTATTTCTCAAGAGCCGGGCTGCGGCAAAACTGGTGCTGAGCGAGCTTCCGGAAGTGAAGGAGCTGCTGCAGGTAAAGAACCCGACACTGCCGAACTACGCCATCGAGCTGGGTAAAGCGGTAAACATCAGCCGCCCGACGCGATCCGAACAGCCGTTCGCCTTTGAGGTCGAGCTCGCCAACGCTACCATGGCGGCGCAGGTGGCCAATACCTACATGACTCTCGTCGCCTCGTTCGTCAATTCGCCCGAATACGACCTGGCGCAGCGCAATACCCGCTTTATCAAGGAACAGTTCGACTTTTATTCGAACGCGCTGCGTGAGGCCGAAGACGCCCTGCGCAAGTTTCAGGAAGAGCACGGCATCATTCTGCTCGACAGTCAGACGGCAGCTACGGTTGGTCTGGTCGCCCAGATCGAGGCCCGTCTGGTAAAAAAGGAAATCGAGCTGCAGGCGCTGCAGAACACACCCGAGAACCCGGTTGCCAGAAAAAGGGCCAACGAAATTGCCGCGCTGAAAGACACTCTGGCTGAGCTGAAGGGCGAGCAGGAAAACATGATATTTGCGGCTGGCAGCCCTGACGCCGCCGGCCGGCCCGGCCTGTCACCAGGGCTCAACGACGCCCCAAGACTGCGGCTCGAACACCAGAAGCTGCGCCGCGAAGTTTCGCTGGCCGAGCAGACCTGTCTGCATCTTCAAAGCCAGTATACCGCCGCCCGCATTCAGGAAGAACGTGAAGGCGTTTCGTTCATGATCATCGACCGGGCCATTGTGCCTGAAAAAGCGTCATACCCGAGTCGCCCCCTGTTTGCGCTGGCCGGCGCCCTTCTCGGGCTGCTGCTCGGTCTTGCGATGGTAATCAGAACCGGCCCGCTGCCGTCTTGACTGATCAGGGGGCCGATGATAGACTTCGGCTTTAACTGCTTCACAGGAAAGGCACTTTAAACATGCAGCGAAGCGAACTTGAAAAGATTCTGGAAGGTTTTTCCAGATGCAGCCTGGCAGTGCTGGGCGATGTGATGCTCGATGAATTCTGCTGGGGAAAGGTCGATCGCATTTCGCCCGAAGCCCCGGTTCCGATCGTTCAGGTCAAAACCGAAACCTGGCGTCCCGGTGGCGCCGCCAATGTGGCATCGAACCTGGTCACGCTTGGCGCCAAAGCCCACATTTTCGGCATTATCGGTGATGACGGTGCCGGGCGCCGCCTGACCGAAGAACTGCAAAAAGAAAAAATCGGTACCGCCGGGCTGATAATCGATTCGGGCCGACGCACCTCAGTAAAAACCCGCATTCTTGGACAAAATCAGCAGATGATTCGCGTCGACCGTGAAAACACCGAAGCGATCGATTATCAGCGCCAGAAAGACATTCTCGGCGTGCTGCTCGACATGGCCGATGAACTCGATGGTGTCATCGTCTCTGATTACGCCAAGGGCGTCATTGTCGAAGACCTGTTCAAGGAAGTCGTGGCGCGCTTCAGAAAGCTTGGCAAATTTATCGCCGTCGACCCGAAACTCAAGAATTTTCCGATTTATAAAAAACCGACAATTATAACCCCGAACACCAAAGAGGCCGAGTCGGCTCTGGGCAGAGTTTTCGAGAATGAAGCCGACGTCATGAAAGGCGGCGTCGACCTGCTGAAGCAGACCGGCGCCGACTCGATACTTATTACCCGCAGCGAACATGGCATGAGCCTGTTCGAAAAGGGCAGAGAGCCGGTCACGATTCCGACCCGCGCCCTGCAGGTATTCGATGTCACCGGCGCCGGCGACACGGTAATCAGCACTTTCAGCCTCGGTCTGGCATCGGGCTGCAGCATGCCGCTGGCCGCCGAAGTGGCCAATCTGGCAGCCGGCGTCGTTGTCGGCATCGTCGGCACCGCGGCCGCCAGCCGCGAACAGGTGCTCGAACATTATGACCGCAGCCGTTTTGCCAATCGCAATCGTGTGCAGTAAACCGGTTCAGCTCTGCTGGACCGGTTCGATCTGAAGTGAAAGAACCGACAATGAAAAAATATTTTCTCGATGATTTGAACGCGATGCGGCTCACCGCCTGGTCAGCCGCGCGAACCGAGCTCGCCGACCACTTTGCTGCGGCGGTAAATGTCATGGTCAGTGCTCTCAAAGCCGGGCACCGCATTCTCGTCTGTGGCAACGGCGGTTCTGCCTCCGATGCCGAGCACATGGCCGGCGAACTGGTCGGGCGCTTCGGTTACGACCGTGCCTCGCTACCCTGCGTTTCGCTCTGCACTCCATCAGCCACTTTTACCGCCATCGCCAACGATTATGGCTATGAGCAGGTTTTCAAACGCCAGGTACAGGGCCTCGGCTGCGCCGGCGACGTGCTCGTCGGCCTCTCTACCAGCGGCAATTCGCCGAATATCGTTGAAGCGTTCAAAACCGCGAAAGAACTGAAAATTGCGACGATTGCAATGACCGGCAGCCGTGACTCAAAGCTGTCACAGATTGCCGATCTGACGGTTCGCGCCCCTTCGACCCGGACGCCGCGCATCCAGGAAATCCACGGTCTGCTGCTGCACAGTATGTGCCGGGCGATCGAAGAAGAGATTTTTCCGGGCAAAGCCCCGGCCCCGGCTCTACCGGCCGGCAAAATTATCAGCGGCAGCGATCTGCCACTGCTGGCAGCTGCCCTCAAAGATTATCAGGCGGTTTTCACCAACGGCTGCTTCGACATTCTGCACCCGGGCCATGTTTACGTGCTCAATGAATCACGCAAGTTCGGGGAACTGCTGATTGTCGGGCTGAATACCGACGCTTCGATCAAGCGGCTCAAGGGGCCGACCCGCCCCTATCACAGCTTTGCTGACCGGGCTATGGTGCTGGCAGCACTTGAATGTGTCGATTATGTCGTCGGTTTCGATGAAGACACACCAGAAAACCTTATTAAAACGCTGACTCCCAAAATTCTCGTCAAGGGTGGCGATTACACCCCCGCAACCATCGTCGGTGCCGACTGGGTTACCGGCCATGGCGGCTGCGTCAAGGTGGTGCCGCTGCTCGAAGGTCATTCAACCACAGGAATTCTCACCAATGGCAACGGCAAATAAGCGCGGTTATTCGGTTGTCGGCGTCGTTCCGGCACGCTTTGCCTCGACCCGGCTGCCGGAAAAAATGCTCGCCGACCTCGGCGGCACCCCGCTGGTGGTCATGACCGCCCGCTCGGCAATGGCAAGTGGCGCTTTCGACGCGGTAATGGTGGCCACCGATTCGCAGCGCATCGTCGACGTCGTTGAAAAGGCCGGGTTCAAGGCTTTTCTCACCGATCCGGCGCTGCCTTCAGGCACCTGCCGTATCGGCGAAGTTGCCAAACTTACCGCTGCCGACGTCTATGTGAACATTCAGGGTGATGAGCCTCTGATCGATGGCGAAGGGCTGCGGCGCGTCGCCGACGCATTCTCTGACCCGGCGGTCAACATGGCCACTCTCAGTTTTCCGCTGCGCGAAGAAGACGAAAACAACCCGAATGCCGTAAAACTCGTTACTGACGCCAGAGGCGACGCTCTCTACTTCTCGCGCAGTCTGTTGCCGTTTCCGCGCAGTCGTGACGGCTTTGCGCCGCGCAAGCATATCGGCGTCTACGGTTACCGCCGTGACACTCTGCTGCAGCTGCTCGAACTGCCAGCCTGCGACCTCGAAAAAATCGAAAGTCTCGAACAGCTGCGGGCGCTGTATCACGGCATCAGAATCAGAGTTTTACCCGCCGCCCGTGATTCGATCGGCGTCGATACCCAGGCCGACCTCGACCGGGTCAGAAACGAACTGGCCAGGCGCGACACTGCCGCCTGATATAGAGTTTTTATAAAATCTGCCGAATTCAGGAGAACGAAAATGTCGCATTATGTATTTATTACCGGTGGTGTTCTTTCTTCGCTTGGCAAGGGCATTACCGCCGCGTCGCTCGGCATGCTGCTGAAGGCCCGCGGCCTCAACGTCACCATCATGAAATGCGACCCCTACCTCAACGTCGACCCGGGCACGATGAGCCCGCACCAGCATGGCGAGGTTTTCGTCACCGAAGACGGCGCCGAAACCGACCTCGACCTCGGGCACTACGAGCGCTTCATCGACATCAACCTGAGCCGCAGCAACAGCATCACCACCGGGCAGGTCTATTCGACGGTCATCGCCAAGGAGCGCCGCGGCGACTATCTCGGCGCCACCGTGCAGGTGATTCCGCACATCACCAACTGCATCAAAGAGAGCATCATCAGAGCCGCAACCATCAATGACGCCGACGTCACCATCGTCGAAGTCGGCGGCACCGTCGGCGATATCGAAAGTCAGCCCTACCTCGAAGCCATCAGACAGATGCGCAGCGACGTTGGCCGCGACAATGTCTGTTACATTCACGTCACCTATATTCCCTATTCAAAAGCCATCGGCGAAATGAAGTCGAAGCCGACGCAGCATTCGGTCAAGGAAATGCGTGCCATAGGTCTGGCGCCCGATCTTATCGTCTGCCGCACCGGCCGCTCGCTGACCCGCGATGTCCGCGCCAAGATCTCGCTGTTTTGCGATATCGACGCTGACAACGTTCTCGAAGCCAAAGACGTCGACTGTCTTTACGAAGTGCCGCTCGAAATGGAAAAGCAGAACTTCTCTGAACTGGTGTTGAAGCGTTTCAGGCTTGGCGCCGCCGAGCCCAATCTCGATCACATCAGAGAACTGATCAGAAAAGTCAAAAACCCGCAGGCTGAGAAAGTTCGCATCGGGCTGGTCGGCAAATATATGAAGCTTGCTGACGCCTATCTGAGCGTTATTGAGTCACTGCAGCACGCGGCTGCCCACTTTGACGCCGCCCTCGATCTCGTCTGGGTTTCATCCGAACAGGTCGAAAAAGACGGCGCCGAAGCCCTGCTCAAAGATCTGCACGGAGTAATCGTTCCGGGCGGTTTTGGGGAGCGCGGTATCGAAGGCAAAATCGAGGCAATCAGATACTGCCGCGAGAAGAAAATGCCGTTTTTCGGCCTCTGTCTCGGCATGCAGTGCGCCGTCATCGAGTTCGCCCGCAATGTTGCCGGCATCGCCGACGCCGGCTCATCAGAATTTAACGCTGTCAGCCCGGTAATCGCGATGCTTGGAACCGGCGGCCAGCCCGGCAATATCGCCACCGGTGCCGGTATGCGTCTGGGTGCCCTGCCCTGCCGCATTGCCGAGCACACGCTGGCTGCGAAGCTCTATGGCTCGAATCTGATTTATGAGCGGCATCGCCACCGCTATGCCGTAAACAGCGAATACAAGGCGCGCATTGCCCGTAAGGGCCTCGTCGTCAGCGGCACCAGTCCTGACGAACAGGTAGTCGAAATCGTCGAAATCAAAGATCACCCGTTCTATATCGCCTGTCAGTTCCACCCCGAATTCAAATCGCGGCCAATGCGCCCGCACCCGCTGTTTCAGGGCTTCTTCGCCGCCGCTTTGAAACGGGCCTGAGTCTTAAAAGTTCTTGTAATTGGTTACAGCAGTCCAGATGCCCGCCTGCGGGGGCATGACGTGAATGGGCGCTCAGGCGATGAGGGTTTTGAGTGTCTGGGCGACGGTGCCCTGCTGCAGCAGGGTGTCGATCTGAGCGATCAGGTCGCCGCGCCTGACTTTGGGCAGAATGGCTTTGATGGGCTCGACGGCGGCGGGGCGCATGCTGAACTCTTCGACGCCCATGGCGAGCAGAGCAAGAAAGCCGGCCGGATCAGCGGCCATTTCGCCGCAGACGCCGACTTTGATACCCAGTTTCTGGGCATCTTTGACGCAGGTGTTGAGAAAGCGCAGAAACGCCGGGCACATGTGATCGGCGAGGCCGGCGAGTTTCTCGTTGGTGCGGTCGATGGCATAGAAAAACTGCAGCAGATCGTTGGTACCAAGGCTGATATAGCGGGTATAACGACTGATTTCATCGAGCATGAACACCGCCGAGGGCACTTCGAGCATTATGCCCCATTCGGGCACTTTTTCAGGCTTGAGTTCATCGACGACTTTTTTGTAGATATCGGCGATGGCAGCCAGTTCGGCTGGCACAGAAACCATCGGAAAAATTATGCGGCAGTTGCCGTGCTGCGCCGCTTTGATCATGGCGCGCAGCTGCGGCACGAGAATATCGGGGCGGGCCAGCGAAAATCTGACTGACCTGAAGCCCATGGCCGGGTTTTCTTCGCGGGCAAGCGGCACGTAGCGGAGCGGCTTGTCTGAGCCGATGTCGATACTGCGCAGCACTGCCATTTCGGGGGCGGCCTTCACCACTTTGCTGTAAACATCACACTGAAATTTTTCGGAAGGCAGGTCCATGCTTTCCATGAAAACAAATTCGCTTCTGAACAGGCCAATGCGTTTGATATCGTGTTTTTTCAGCAGGGCAAGTTCTTCGGTTCGCGCCACATTGGCGCCGATCTGCACCCTGAAGCCGTCGGCCGTCGTATCAGAAAGGGACACAGCGGTGCTTTTCTGTTTCAGGCTGGCTTTGAAAGCCTTGATTTCTGCCTCTTCCGGTTTGAGCAGAACCCGGCATTCACGGCGGGTATCGATAAGAATCATATCGCCGGTACGCGCGACGAGAGAAAGATTCGCCAGCCCGAAGACCGACGGGATTCCGAGGGCGCCGGCAAGAATTGCCACATGCGAAGTGGCTCCGCCGGTATCGAGGCAGACACCCATGAGTTCGCCGCGGGCAAAGTCGAGGATTTCGCTCGGGGTGACTTCCTGGGCGACGAGAACGTAGGGTTCGTTGCCGATTTCGGCAGCGGGGCCTTCGAGGCCCATGAGATGTCGCAGCAGGCGGTCGCCGACATCCTTGATATCGATGGCGCGTTCGCGCAGATAGGGGTCTTCAATGGCCCCGAAAATGCTCTGCAGCTGATCGACGGTATCTCTGACAATACTTTCCACGTTGACCTTTTCCTTTTTCAGGCGGGCAACGATCTGCGGCTTGAACTGCGGGTCTTCGAGCATCAACAGGTGTGAATCGAATATCGCGGCGTATTTTTCGCCATGACGTTCTTCGGCCCGACGCCTGAATTCATGGATATCGGCGGCCGTCATACGAATAGCCGCTTCGAAGCGTTCGAGCTCGTGACCGATCTGGTCTTCGGCAACCGGTTCGCGTTTGACTTCTATGCGTTTGCGGAACACATAGCTGCGGGCAAGGCAGGTGCCGCTCGAACCGATGATACCGGTCAGAACCACCGACTGTTTCTGCACTTTTTCGGGCATTTCAGGCCATTTCCTCACCAAATCCGCTGTCAATGAGCGATGCAATCGCGTCGACAGCTTCGACTTCATCGTTGCCATCGGCGGTGATCGTGACTTTCTGACCCGGCCCGGCGGCAAGCATCATGACACCGAGAATGCTTTTGGCATTGATTTCGGTGTCTTCCTTGATCAGCTGGATTTCGGATTCGAATTTACCGGCCAGCTTGACCACGAGAGACGCCGGGCGCGCGTGCAGCCCGAGCTTGTTTCTGATCTCGACTTCTTTTCTTTTCATGCTGTGTCCTTATATCAGAATTCCCCAGTGATAGAGCACCAGGGCAAAAATCATCAACAGAAAGGAAATCAGCAGCACATCGACTCTGGCGCGATAGGCAAAAGTGCCAAGCGTCACCAGCAGCAGGGCGCCGAATCCCTGAACTACCTTTTCACCAAAATAAAAATATTCAAGCGGCAGATTGGTCAACAGAAAGGGTGTATGCACGTTGACATGGTTCGGAATCAGGTAGGCAAGCAACACCATGGTTCCGAGGCGCAGAGTCTGCCGGATCTGCGGGAACTGAAACTGGCGCAGCGACCTGATCACGTGGGTTCCCTCGCGGTAGCCCCAGAAAATACCGGCAAATCTGAAATACAGATGCGGCAGATTGTAGAGCGCGAGAAAAATCAGGGGTGTCAGCAGAAAGTTGCCGAGTGCGAACACCAGAGCGACGGTGGCGACGAAGGGGCGCCAGCTGTCCCAGAAGAGGCCGTCGCCAATTGCGGCACAGGCCGTCATCAGACCTTCTTTGGTGTCATGAATGACTTCTTCACCTATCTCGCCACGGCTCAGGCGTTCTTCGAGAGCGAGGGTCACGCCCATTACCACCGAAGAAAAATACGGGTTGGTATTGAAATATTCAAGATGCCGCAGATATGCGGCTTCGCGTGCCGGGCCCGGGCTGTGCAGCTGGTCTATACCGGGCCGGATCGCGTAAAGAAAGCCCATGCTCATCATGCCGCGATAGTTCCAGGAGGCCTGCAGAAAGAAACTGCGAAAAGCGATGCGGGCAAGCAGGGTGCGGGGCAGCGTTCTCATTTTTTTACCCCTTTATGAGCCCGGTACATGACGATGCCGGCGGCGATGAAGGCGAGAAAAATCTTTGCCGGCAGCAGCGTGAACATGACGACGGCGCCGATGAAATACCTGATTTCATCGCGGTCTTTGAGAACCATGCTGGCGAGCACCGCAAAACCGACAGCGGGTAACAGGCCCTGTACCACGATAAAGCCGCTGCCATGCTTGAAACTGAGTGTCTGGGTAAAGTATTTGAGTGGCTCGACGCCGAGCCAGACAACAAGAAAGCAGAAAATAAAGGCTTTGGTGAAGGTAAAAAAGCCACCGAGAGTGTGGCCGACTGCGATCGCCCACAGGCTGTTGTCTTCGACCTTCTGACAAACCCAGGTATCGAGGTTTGTATTGAGACGCCTGACGAACATGTCGAGACTGCGGCCAAGCAGGCCCAGGGCAACGGCAAGCAGCAGCGCCACCGTGTAACAGACCTCGCGTTCAGAATAGGATTCGTATGAATGCCCCGAAATGAAGCCGAGCGCGACCGAAAGAACCGAGGCCAGCGCCGCATCCGGGGGCACATTCATGCCGAGAGGCAATTGTTCGATCCAGACCAGCTGGAGAATTACACCGACCATCAGCCCGAGCTTGAGCCCGGCCGCAGCTTCACCATACAGATTGCCGAGAAACAGACCGGTCAGCGGCGCGGCAACGATTGGCTGCGAGATCATGAACTGCCAGGTGGCAGTTGAATCGAGATCGACAATACCACCAATCAGGGCGATCAGGAGTGAGGCTAACAGATGTTCCGGCATTTGGTCTCCATGATCCGCTCAGCGGTGATTGTTCTTCCACTCGTTGGCGAGATCATTCAGGGCATATTCAGGGCTGAGATCGCCGTTAAGAACCTGTTTGAGCTTCTCGCCGAGCGGAGCGTAGATTTCGCCGCGCAAAGGGCTGTTGATGACTTTTCGACTGGTCTGCAGCTGTCTGATGAAGGTCTGCAGGTATGGGTCCTGTTTGAGTTCTGGGGCGCCGAAAACAGTGCGGCGTGCCGGCAGGCCGAAATTGACCATGGTCAGGCGTTTCTGCACTTCAGGGCTGAACATGTATCTGGCGAATTTAAGCGCAGCGGCGCGATGTTTAGTCGTGCGCGCAATGACGATGGTCTGGCAGCCGGTTGGTGAGAAACTGCCATGCGGCCCCTGCGGCAAAGGCGCAATGCCAAGGTTGTTGTTGTCATCCCTGAAAGCTGAACCAGCTATGACCGTGCGGATCGCCCACGGCCCCGAAAAAATCATGCTGACCTGGCCGCTGCCGAAGCTGCCCATCATCGTCTGGTAGACGTTAGAACGCAGATTCACCGGCGGCACAGCTTTGAGGCGGTCTTTCAGATGCAGCAGGAATTCCATTGCCTTGCGGGCCGGGTCGGAGTTGATTGCCAGTTCGCCCTCAGGCGAGAAATACTGGCCGCCGAAGCCGAAAAAGAACGGTTCGAAATACCAGCCGTTCGGGTAGATAAAATAGCCATAGCGGCCAAGATTGGCATCAGTGAGGGCTTCGGCGGCGGCCGAAAATTCGTCGAAATTTTCGGGCGCTTTGATGTTCTTTTCTTTGAGGTGGGCACGGTTATAGAACAGTGCCAGGCAGTCGACCGAAACCGGAATTGCCCAGAATTTATCGTCGATGGTAATGACACCGCGGGCAATCGGCACCATGTCTTCGAGTTCTTCTTTTATTTCTTTTTCAGCAATTTCGGCAACACAGTTGTTTTTGACGAAATCGTTGACCCAGAAGCGGTCGGCACGCAGCAAATCGGGGCCGGCACCGGCCTTGACCGCCTCTTTGAACTTTTCGCGAGCCTTGTAGAACTCGACGGAAACCTGGTTGACCTCTATACCGGGGTTGGCAGCGCAGAAATCCTTGATGATTTCGGGCATTGCCTTCGCTTCGGCGCCTTCCATGGTGTTCCAGAATTCGAGTTTGATCGGGCCTGAAGCCCCCGCATCACCGCTGCCGCCGGAACAGGCGGTCAGCAGCAGCAGGCCTGGCAGCAGAACAGCGGCCAGCAGGGTAGAAAACCACCGCCACCGGGTTCCTGAGGTATTGACTGTTGCAGAACTTTTCATCAATGGCTTCAGGCCTCTTTATGTCAGAGAAGGAGGGTTTTGCCCCTCCTTCGACTTTGGTGCGCAAGATCAGCAGACGCTCAGCACCAGACTCAATCAGCTTTGCGTTTGATTCTGGTGGTATCTGACTGTTTGAAAAGATGGAAACGACTGACCGGAATATGCGCGGTAACCTTCTGACCGACCTCGACCTTGACCGAAGGCTCAACGCGGGCGTTGATGCTGTGGCCATTGCATTCGAGATAGAGGTAGGTTTCGGCGCCCATCGGCTCGATCAGTTCGACGTTGCAGGGCAATTCGAGACTCGGGATTGACTTGTCGGCATTGATGAGAATGTGTTCTGGTCTGATGCCGAGAAACATGTCGTTTTCGAATTCGCCGTTAAAATGTTCGCCGAGGGCGATCTGCCAGTTGTGGGTGCGGTCGCTGTTTTTGCCGGGCTGCAGAACCATGCCCTTGTCATCGCGTTTGACTTTAACGATGTTCATCGGCGGTGAACCGATGAAAGTGGCGACGAAAACGTTGGCCGGGCGGTCATAGATGACGCCGGGCACGTCATACTGCTGAATGATGCCTTCGTGCAAAAGAACGATGCGGTCGGCCATGGTCATGGCTTCGACCTGGTCGTGGGTTACATAGACGAAGGTGGTGCGCAGGCGCTGATGCAGTTTCTTGATTTCGGCACGCATCTGCACGCGCAGTTTGGCATCGAGGTTAGAGAGCGGTTCGTCCATCAGGAAAACCTTCGGTTCGCGCACGATAGCGCGGCCAAGAGCGACGCGCTGGCGCTGACCACCGGAAAGCTGCTTCGGCAGGCGATCGAGGTAATCAGTCAGGCCAAGAATATTGGCGGCTTCCTGAACGCGGTGATTGATTTCGTTTTCGGGGATTTTGCGCAGTTTGAGGCCGAAAGAGAGGTTTTCTCTGACGTTCATGTGCGGATAAAGGGCATAGTTCTGGAAAACCATGGCGATATCGCGGTCTTTTGGCGGCAGATTATTGACGACGACGTCGCCAATTCTGATGTCGCCCGAAGTTATGTCTTCGAGGCCGGCCACCATGCGAAGGCTGGTGCTTTTGCCGCAGCCCGAGGGCCCGACCAGCACGACAAATTCGCGGTCTTCGATGTGCAGGTCAATACCTTTAACGGTAGCTTCCTTCGCACCTTCATAAGTTTTCACTACTTTTGAGAAATTGATTGAAGCCATACTTTGCCCTCGCTTTACAAGATGTCACCCAATGGCATAGGTTCATTCTGTGGTGTAGGTTGGAAAACCGGGTTGACTCCAGATTTGAGAATCAACTCGAAATACTTACGGTCGTTGGCGTCGACGTGCAGGGCCTCGAAGATTTCCTGTTTGTCGTCGCGCGAATGCATGCCGCCGACGTTGAAGCGACGCGGCACAATACCCTTCTGCAGGCATTCCCAGGCGTCACGCGGTGAGGCCACGAGAATGAAAGATTTTTCGGAAACGGCGTCAGCGGTGATATCGGCAGTCGCGTAGAACTGCAGATCGACTTCGGGCGGCACGCTCAGTGCCATCAGCTCCTGGCGCATGAAGTCTTCGCTGATCTTGTCGTTGACGACCACCAGTTTGTCTGGCCTGACTTCGGGCAGCCAGCCCACAATCACCTGACCATGAATCAGGCGGTCATCGATTCTTAAAAATGCGGTAGCGGTTGTCATGCTTTCTTTGCTGCTCTTTTTTCAAAAAACTCTTTAAGATTGATTATGCTCTTGACGCCGCTGGCCTGAACGCGGGAAGCAAGCGCCTTGAGATCGGCGCCGTCGCGGTAGCTGATCGCTTCGAGAAGCATCGGCAGATTGGCGCCGGTTAGAACTTCGACTTTTTCGTTTTTCATCAGTTCAACACAGACATTGGTGGCGCTGCCACCCATAATATCGGTAAGAATCAGGCAGCCATCGGTTTTGAAGGGTTCGATTGCGGCATTGGCCTTCTGTCTGAGGTTGTCGAGTGACTCTCTAGCGGTGAACGAAACGGCATAAACGTCTTTCTGGTTGCCCATGATCAGGGCAGCAGTGGCAAGAAGCTGCTCAGAAAGTGTTCCGTGTGTTATTACTACGACTCCGATCATCTGTCAGTCCTCCAGGCAATGGTAGAGAATGCGGCTGGCCGAAATTTCGTGGTCGACATCGAGACCGGGCAGGCCGATGCTGCCGAAGATACCAATGGCGATATCACTCTGGCGCACGGCCAGACCGATTTTCAGACCGCCGCCGGCGATACTCATCATCGGGCCATCGATCGACCTGAGCACCTCGTCGACCAGCTGCGAGACCACATGACGGTTCTTCATGTTCACCGTGATCAACCCGCTGTTTTCAGCGGCCCCGAAAGTGTTGCGCAGAATCTTGCTCTTGAGGTTGTCACCGCTGCCGCCGGCCCTGGTAATAACCGCACTGATGCCGTGTTTACCAAGATAATCGATAAGGTCATCATCAAGATCGTTATCGATCATGCTGCAAAGTACCGCTGCTTTCGACAGCGAAACCGCTCCATTCTGCAGCAGAACGTTCTCAAATGCGAGTTGCGTCATGTACACCGGGTCTTTCTTTATTTCGGTTAATCAGCGTTCATTATAGGTAGCCCCCCAGTCAAAGTCAAGAAAAGTGTCGCTTATGCAAACGCCCGACCTGCCAATCAGTTTTTACAATGCAGAAAATTCATCACAGCTGCCTCTCCAGAAAAGCTTGTGAAAATTGTTGCAATATTTAAATAAAAATTTATGAGTGGTGAAAAATTCGTTTAAAAAAGCTTTATCACTGTCGATAGTGGCAGCATGAAAAGTCGCAAAAAATTTATTTCAACTGCCACGGCCATTCTGCTATCTGTTGCCAGCAGCGGCTTTGCCCTTGACCTCAAGCAGTTTCAGGGGTTTCTTTCAGGCGATCGAAGAAAGGCTCCCGCACCAGCTCAGACTTTTACCGAGATGCTTCCCGCCGATCCATCTCAGAATTATCGCAGCCTGAATGCCGATGCTTACTACGTTCAAAGCAACCAGAACCAGATGACCACTCTCGGGAACAACGCCCAGAAAGACGGTGAGCGCTATCTGCTGCCCGCCGACACGAGAATTCCGGGCGAACTGCGCCCGCTGCTCACCGAACGCCTGACCCCACGCCAGGGTCTGTCGCTGCATGGCGGCACCGGTGCCACACTGGTTCCGTCACCCGGCGTGCTCGAACCGGGCAAAGCCGCAGTCGGCGTTCACATTCAGACCTTCGACCTGCTCAACATTCAGGATGTCAAACACGACGATCAGGATTATTTCGATTCGACCGTCAGTGCCGCCTGGGGTGTCGAAAACGGCCTCGAAGTAGGTTTTGACAAAACCTTCGCCAACCAGGACCGCTACGACATCGACGAACCGCTATTCCTTAACGTCAAATACCAGGTGCCCGGTAATGTTACACTCGGTGGCAGTATGAACACCAGCGGCGGCTACCATTCAGCCTGGGTATCGGTCGGTGTACCGGTTGCCTGGGTCGGGGTCGGCGGCAACTTCGGTCAATCTGAATACAAGTTCCGATACCACAACGTCAATACAGGCTTCGACAAGTTCAAAAGAGCCCGCTTCGGCGGCTACAGCTACGATTACAGCCGTGCCACCGGCGAAGCCGACCCGTTCTTCTTTCTCATCGGCGGCCTCGTGCCGGTCAACGATCACCTGCGCTTCGTCTACGACTTCAATGGCGACCGCTTCAGTCTCGGCTTCAGGTTCAACTACCAGAATGCCCTCTATCTTAACGCCTCTTATATTTCCGACGGCGATTACGAAAACCTGCCGGGCGCCATCGCCCACAAACGCAACAACAACTTCGTCTTCGGTGGCACCATCGCGTTCTAACCTCTAAAAAGATCAATAAAAACGGGGCTGCTTCACATCAGGTGAAACAGCCCCGTTTTTTATATTACAAAACCTGCAACAACCAGCGTCAATGCCGGCGTTACCTACAAAACCTCAGAATGTGATCCGGTTCTGATGAAAACAATCGTATCACCATCAATTCGATATAACAGAAGCCAGTCCGGAGCCAGATGACACTCCCTGACGCCTTTCCAGTTCCCGGTTAACTCATGATCTTTAAATTTACTTTCGAGTTTTTCCTGCCTCAGCAGTCTGCCCACAATATCCTTTAGAACATCGATATCACGCCCCTGCTTGCCAGCTTTTTTGTAATCCTTTTTGAACTTGCTGCCAAACTGGCTCTTAAGCATCCAGATCCTCGAACATGTCTTCTGGTCGGCTGTAAACCCTGCTCAGATTCTTCCCCTCAATGGCCTCTTCAATCGCCTTGATGGTTTCAGGGTTGGTAATCTTCACCGGAAAAGGCAACCCCTGTTCCATGATGATCCGCCTGAAAAAAATCCCGATCGCTTCACTGGTCGTAAGCCCCAGAGTCTTCAAAACCTTTTCCACTTCAGTTTTAATACCTGGCTCAACCCGGGTTTGAATTGTTGCAGTTTTGCCCATTTTTTTATTCTCCTGCTACTAATTATATTTAATTGTAGTGACATTTGCAATACAATAACAGACAAGTAACCGGTGCGAATAAAAAATCTTGAAACCCATCCAAAGAGTTTTGTGATAGAACATTTGTATTGTGTGTGCATCTAAGAAACAATGGGAGATCTGCGAGGATATGAAAAAAGGCTTTTTCACACGACTTTGCACCATTACTCTGGCGGTGTTTGCGGTGCTGACCTTTGACGACCGCAAGATTTCTGATTATTCCGGAAAAGTCTATGCTGAGAAGGAAACCGTTAAATATTCACCGCCGGCAACCCCCGAAACCATGGAGCAGGAAGCGTCTGAGGTGCTGGCCAGAGTTAACGAGCTTTTACAAGCTTTATCAATCAGAGACATCGATAAAATCGTTGAACTTTGCAACGATCAGGAGGGGTACAGGGAAAAGTTCGAGGAAAACAAAGACAATTTTCCTCAAATGGCAGAGACTCTCAAGACTGCCCGCTTAACACATCTTGCCGACGGTTACGACAGCTATAACGAACGTGTGGGGCAGATAACGGTCGATGTCGGATCAAAATCTTACGCGTTGCCCATCGTGAAAATTAACGGCAAATGGTTTTTTCAGGACCTTTGATTTTTAAACAGCAGATATTGAAACTTTCGGCGATATTTAAAACACGAAGGTTTGCAGCCCAAACCCCCGCAGCTGAAATATCGCGGGTTACCGCAATTTGCGTCGGGGGGGATTGTATGGTATTTTATCGGCACTCATGGCCAGCCGGCGACCCCGGCGCCG